>Ga0209061_1000700_pt1 | contig 74153 bp, 70 predicted proteins | sample Coa_R1_10_FD_187157 | JGI IMG/M metagenome (GOLD analysis project Ga0209061, IMG submission 187157) | Surface soil microbial communities from Centralia Pennsylvania, which are recovering from an underground coalmine fire - Coalmine... | ecosystem: Environmental > Terrestrial > Soil >... | reverse complement strand
CGGCCGACACGGTCGAGCCGACCTCGCGCGCCGCCTGAGCCGGTCCATCGCGCGGCCTGAGCCGGGCCGGCGCGCCGACCTCGCGCGCCGCCTGAGCCGGTCCGGCGCGCCGACCTCGCGCGCCGCGAGGGTCGCGCCGGCCTTCCAGCAGCCAAGAATGAGACTCAGTCTCATCTGATTGCTACGCTGCGGGCGTGGACGCCCGCGCCCCCGCACGCCGCACGAGCCTCGCGGCCATCGCCGCGTGCGTGCCGCTTCTCGCCGGTTGCGGCGCGCCGGGCTCGCCGGCCGCGCTCCACGGCCGCATCCTCGCCGTCGGCGCCGAGAGCCAGTACGCGAACGTCATCTCGGCGGTCGGCGGGCGCTACGTCGACGCACTCGCGATCATCGACAACCCGAACGCCGACCCGCACGGCTTCGAGGCGAGCGCCGCGGTCGCCCAGACGGTCGCCCGCGCGCGGCTCGTCGTGCAGAACGGCCTCGGTTACGACGCGTTCATGAACGCGATCGAGTCGGCCTCCGGAAACCGCGCGCGGGTGATCGACGTCCGCGCGCTGCTTCGCCTCCCGCGCTCGACCGCCAACCCGCATCTCTGGTACGGCCCGCGCACGATGCCCGCGGTCGCACGCGCCATCGCCGCCGCCCTCTCCGCGATCGCGCCGCGCCACGCCGCCTACTTCCGCGCCCGGGCCGCGCGCTTCGTCGCCTCGCTGCGCCCCTGGCGACGCGCGCTCGCCCGCTTCGCCGCGCGCCACCGCGGCACCCCGGTGGCGACGACCGAGCCGATCGCGGACGACATGCTCGCGGCCGCCGGGATGCGGAACCTCACCCCGTTTTCGCTGCAGGCCGACATCATGAACGGCACCGACCCCGCGCCGCAGGCGGTGAGCCTCGAGAACCGCCTCCTCTCCGCTCATCGGGTGAGGGCGCTCGTCTACAACGAGCAGGTGACCGACTCGGTCACGCGCGGCTTCCTCGCCGTGGCAGCCCGCGCCCACGTCCCGGTCGTCGGCGTCTCGGAGACGATGCCCGCCGGCGCGAGCTACGCGTCGTGGATGATGGCCGAGCTGCGGGCGCTCGAGCGCGCGGTCGACCACGGCGTGTCCACTCGGAGGCTCGCGCGGTGAGCCCGCCGGTGCTCTCGGTCGAGGATCTCGGCGTGTCGGTCGCCGGCCGGTCGGTCCTGCGCGAGATCTCGTTCCGCCTCGAGGCCGGTGAGCTCACCGGCCTGATCGGCTCCAACGGCTCCGGCAAGACGACGCTCCTGCGCGCGATCCTCGGACTGCGCGGCCGCGCATGGGCGCGCTCCGGCCGGGTGCTCCTCGACGGAGCGCCGCTCGCGCGCGGCAGCCGCTTGATCGGCTACGTGCCCCAGAGGGTCGCGCTCGACCCGGACCTCCCCGTGCGGGCGCGCGACCTGGTCTCGCTCGGCCTCGACGGCCACCGCCCCGGCTTCGCGCTGCCCTCCCGCCGCCGCCGCGTGCGCGTGGAGGAGATGCTCGACGCGGTCGGCGCCCGCGGGTTCGCCGACGCCCGCGTCGGCGAGCTCTCGGGCGGCGAGCAGCAGCGCGTCCTGCTCGCGCACGCGCTCATACAACATCCCCGTTTGCTCCTGCTCGACGAGCCGCTCGCGGGCCTCGATCTGCGCAGCGTCGGCGAGGCGGTTTCACTCATGGCGCGGGTGGCCGCCGAGCAGCGCGTCGCGGTGCTCGTCTCCGCGCACGAGATCAACCCGCTGCTGCCGGTGATGGACCGCATCGTCTACCTCGCCGGGGGCCGGGCCGTCCACGGGACGATCGAGCAGGTCGTCCGCGGCGACGTGCTGAGCGGCCTGTACGGTCACCCCGTCGACGTGCTCCACGTCCACGGTCGGGTGCTCGTCGTCGCCGCGGTCGGCGAGGACGCCGGCGCGTCCGCGGCTCCGGCCGGCGTCGAGGTGCTGTCGTGACCGCCTGCGGCGCGCTCATCGCCTCAGGGTTCTTCTCCAGTCCCGCCGTGCGGACGGCGCTCGCGCTCGGCGCGGCGGTCGCGCTCGTCGCCGGCCCGATCGGGGTGTTCACTGTCGTCCGCGGCCAGTCGTTCGCCGGGGAGGCGCTCGGGGACATCGGGACGACCGGCGGCTCGGGCGCTGCGCTCGTCGGCGCCGGCCCGCTCTGGGGGTTCCTCGCGTTCGACCTTGCCGCCGCCGGGCTCATGGAGATTCTCGGCGTCGAGCGCCGCCGGGGCCGGGACCTCGCGACCGGCGTCGTGCTCGGCGCGGGCCTCGGCCTGGCCGCGCTCCTGCTGTTTCTCGACTCGACCGAGCACAGCGCCTCGGGGATGACGGTGACGATCCTGTTCGGCTCGCTGTTCACCGTCGGGGGGGCGACGCTCCCGCTCGCGCTTGCGCTCGCGCTCCTCGTGCTGCTCGTGCTCGCGCTCGTCGCGCGTCCGCTGCTGCTCGCCTCGACCAGCCCGGAGCTCGCCGCCGCCCGCGGCGTGCCGGTCGGCCTCGTCGGCGCCGTCCACCTCGTCGCGCTCTCCCTGTCGGCCGCGCTGTGCGCGATCACGGTCGGCTCGATCCTCTCGACCGCGCTCCTCGTCGGACCTGCGGCGGCGGCGCTCCGTGTGGCGCGCCGGCCCGGGCGCGCGACGGCGCTCGCGGCAGGGCTCGGGGTCGCGGCCGTCTGGCTCGGGGTGCTGCTCGCCTACGACAGCTACGACTGGCCGCCGCACCATCGCGGCTGGCCGGTGAGCTTCTTCGTCGTCGCGCTCGTGTTCGCCGAGTACGTGCTCTGCGGCATCGCCCGCGGGCGCCGCCGCCTCCCAGATCCGGTCCCCGGCATCGCGGCGGAGGGCGGCTGAGCGCCGTGTTCTCGGGATTCATGGTCGACACGTGGATCGCCGCGGTGCTCGTCGCGCTGCTCGCCGGCGCGGTCGGGTTCTTCGTCGTGCTGCGCGGCTCGACGTTCGTCGCCCATGCGCTGCCGAACGGGTCGTTCGCGGGAGCGGCGGCGGCCGCGCTCCTCGGCGTCAGCGCGCTCGTCGGGCTCGCCACGTTCGCCGTGTTCGGGGCGCTGGCGATCGCCGGCCTCGGCCGCCGCGGGCGCCATGACGCGGCGACCGCGCTCGTGCTCGTGCTCATGCTCGCGCTCGGCGCTCTCTTCATCGATCTGAGCGCGCAGTACGCGCCGGACGTCGAGGCGCTGCTGTTCGGCGAGGTGCTCGGGATCAGCGCCGCGCGGCTCGTGCCGACGGCGGCGATCACGGGCGCCTGCCTGGTCGCGCTCGCGCTGCTCTACCGTCCGCTTCTGCTCGGCACCGCCCTGCCGGAGTCGGCGCGGGCGCGCGGGGTTCGCGTCGGCGTCGTCGAGCTCTGCTTCCTGCTCGTCGTCGCGCTCGCCACCGCGCTCACCGTGCCGGTCGTCGGCACGCTCCTCGTGTTCAGCCTGATGGTCGGAGCGCCCGCGGCCGCGCGTGCGCTCTGCGACCGTCCCGGGCGGGCGCTCGCGCTGTCGGTGGCGATCGCGCTTCTCGCGGTCGGCGCGGCGATCGCCGGCGCCTACGAGACCGACTATCCGGTCGGGTTCTTCGTCGGCACGGTGAGCGCGGGGTGCTACGTGCTCGGCCGGATCCTCGGGGCCCGCCGCCGGCGCGTCGAGCACCTCGCCGCGGAGCGGGTTGCGGCATAACCTCTCACCGAGATGGCCGACGTCGACCACGACTCCCGCAGCTGGACCGACCGGGTCACCGACCGGCTTGCCGACGCCGGCCACCGCCCCGGCGGCGCGCGGCGCGAGCTGCTTGAGCTGATGGCCGGCCAGCGCTGCGCGCTGTCGGCGTTCGAGATCGAGGCCCGGCTCGCCGCGGGCCCGCGGCGCGTCTCCCGGGCCTCGATCTACCGGATCCTCGAGGAGCTCGAAGCGGTCGGCGCCGTCCAGCGCGTCGACGTCGGCGCGGGGATCACGCGGTACGAGCCGCTCGACCGCGACCGTCGCCATCACCACCATCTCGTCTGCGACCGCTGCGGGAGCCTCGCGCCGTTCACCGACGAGGCGCTCGAGCGCGCGGTGGCGCGGGTCGCCGATCGCGTCCCGCTCGCCGTCTCCGAGCACGAGATCGTGCTTCACGGGACCTGCGCGGACTGCGCGGAGACCTCATAGGAGTCCCGCGCCGTCGCCGCCGCCCCCCGCAGCCGGGCGAGGTGGTCGGCCCGACGGTCGCTCGGCGACGCTCAGACGACCCACGGCCCGTCACAAACTTGCTTGTTCAAAGCAAGCGGCTCGGGTACGATGCGTCGACGGTGGCGACGGCGGTCCGCACCCAGCTCGAGCGTCAGGCGGTGTCGGACGCCGCCATGGCCGCCGCCGCGGTCGCGCTCATCTGCGAGCGGGGCGCGGCGGCGACGACGCTCAAGGACGTCGGGGTGCGGGCCGGCTACAGTCGCGGGCTCGCCGGCTACCGCTTCGGCTCGAAGGCCGGGCTGTGGGCGTTTCTCGTGCACACGATCGGCGAGGAGTGGCTCGCGGAGCTCCGCCGCGCGGTCGCCGGCACGCGTGGCCTGGCCACGCTCCATGCCGCGCTCGACGCCCACCGCGCGATCCTGATCGACTCACCGGACCGCTTCCGCGCGTTCTACACGCTGTGGTTCGACTCGGTCGGGCCCGATCCGGCGCTCCGCCGGCAGATCGCTCGCATCCACGAGCGCCGCCGCCGGGACGTCGAGCGCTGGATCGCCGACGGGATCGCCGCCGGCACCGTGCGCCCGGACGCCGACGTGCGCGCCGTCGCCGACCAGTTCGTCTCCCAGATCGTCGGGATCGTCTACGCGTGGCTCGTCGCCGACGCGCCCGACCCCGGCCGCGTCGCCGAGCAGCACGCCCACCTGAAGCGCCAGATGACGCAGGCGCTCGCCCCCGTCCCGAGAGAGCCCGAGGAGTAGCCCGATGGCCGTCCAGACCGACACCACCCCGCAGAGCGCCCGGCCGGCCGAGGACGAGCCGCCGCTGCGCTTCGTCACCGCCGCCTCGCTGTTCGACGGCCACGACGCCGCGATCAACGTGATGCGCCGCCTCATCCAGGACTCGGGCGCCGAGGTCGTCCACCTCGGGCACAACCGCAGCGTCCGCGACGTCGTGCGCGCCGCGATCCAGGAGGACGCCGACGCGGTCGCGATCTCCTCCTACCAGGGCGGCCACACCGAGTACTTCCGCTACGCCGTCGAGATGCTGCGCGAGCTCGGCGCCGGCCACATCCGCGTGTTCGGCGGCGGCGGCGGCACGATCACCCCGCGGGAGATCGCCGAGCTCGAGCGCGACGGCGTCGCCCGCATCTACCACCCCAACGACGGCGCGCACATGGGGCTCGTCGGGATGATCGACGACCTCGTCGAGCGCGCCCGGGCCGAGCGCCGGACATCGCAGGTGCCGGTGCTCGACGACACGGACCCCACCGATCTGCAGATCGCCGAGATGCTCTCCGCGATCGAGGACGGCGTGATCGACACCGCAGAGCTCGACCAGCTCCGCGCCGCCTGGCGCGATGACCCGCGCGCCGCCCGCACGCCGGTGATCGGCATCACCGGCACCGGCGGCGCCGGCAAGTCGACTGTCACCGACGAGCTGCTCAGCCGCTTCATGCAGCGCTTCGAGGGCCTGCGGATCGCGGTGCTCGCGGTCGACCCGACCCGCCGGCGGACCGGCGGCGCTCTCCTCGGGGACCGGATCCGCATGAACAGCCTGCGCGACGAGCGGCTCTACATGCGCTCGATGGCCACCCGCCGCCACCACGCTTCCACGGCGGCGGTGCTCACCGACGCGATCGCGTTCGCCCGCACGACCGGCGTCGACCTCGTGATCGTCGAGACCGCCGGGATCGGCCAGTCGGACTCGGAGATCGTCGACCTCGTCGACCTGCCGGTGTACGTGATGACGAGCGAGTTCGGCGCCGCCAGCCAGCTCGAGAAGATCGACATGCTCGACCTCGCCGAGCTCGTCGTCATCAACAAGTTCGACAGGGCCGGCTCCCGCGACGCGCTGCGCGACGTGCGCAAGCAGTGGCGGCGCAACCACGTCTCCTTCGAGCGTCCCGACGAGGAGATCCCGGTCTATCCGACGATCGCCAGCCAATTCGACGACCCGGGGCTCACCTGGATGTTCGTCAAGCTCTGCGAGGCGCTCCGCGGCCTTCCGGTGCGCGACGCCGATCGCTTCGATCCGGGGCTCGAGCCGCACGAGCGTGAGCCGGTCCCGAACGTGCTCATCCCCGCCGCACGCGTGCGCTATCTCGCCGAGATCGCCGAGCACGGCCGCGGGATCGCCGCTGAGATCGAGCGCCAGGCGGAGGCGGCGGCGACGCTCCAGCACCTGCACGGCGCCCTGCAGGCGCTCGGCGACCCCGAGCTGCCGGGGCCGCTTGAGCCCTATCCGAACGCCGCACTTCAGACCGGCGATCCGCTCTCCGCGCTCCGCTCCCAGCACAACGAGGCGCTCGACGCGCTGAGCGCCGAGTCGATCGAGCTCCTGCGCGGCTGGGATCGGATGATCGAGCGGATCACGGCCGACACCTACAGCTACACCGTGCGCGGCCGTGAGCTCACCGGCGAGAGCCACCGCACATCGCTGAGCGGCCTGAGGATCCCGAAGCTCGCCGCGCCCCGGCTCGACGGCTGGGGCGACCGGCTGCGCTTCGCGATGAAGGAGAACCTGCCCGGAGGCTACCCGTTCACCGGCGGCGTCTTCCCGTACCGGCGCGCCGGCGAGGACCCGACCCGGATGTTCGCGGGGGAGGGGACGCCGGAGCGCACGAACCGGCGCTTCCACTACCTGTCGGACGGACAGCCCGCGGCGCGCCTGTCGACCGCGTTCGACTCGGTGACGCTCTACGGCGAGGATCCGGACGAGCGGCCCGACATCTACGGCAAGGTCGGCAACTCCGGGGTGTCGGTGGCGACGCTCGACGACGCGAAGAAGCTCTACTCGGGCTTCGACCTGTGCGCGCCGACGACCTCGGTGTCGATGACGATCAACGGCCCGGCGCCGATCGTGCTCGCGTTCTTCATGAACGCCGCGATCGACCAGCAGGTCGAGCGCCACCTGCGGCGCACCGGCGGCTGGGAGGAGGCCCAGCGGACACTGCAGAAGTATTTCGATCGAAATGGTCAAGGACGGCCCGAGTACGTCGGCGAGCTGCCCGCCACCCACGACGGAAACGGCCTCGGGCTGCTCGGCGCGAGCGGCGACATGGTCGTCGAGCCCGACGTCTACGAGCGCATCAGGGCGGAAACGCTGCGGACCGTGCGCGGGACCGTCCAGGCCGACATCCTCAAGGAGGACCAGGCCCAGAACACGTGCATCTTCTCGACCGAGTTCGCGCTCAAGATGATGGGCGACGTCCAGGAGTTCTTCACCGCCCACCACGTTCGCAACTTCTACAGCGTCTCGATCAGCGGCTACCACATCGCCGAGGCCGGCGCCAACCCGATCTCCCAGCTCGCGTTCACGCTCGCCAACGGCTTCACGATCGTCGAGTACTACCTCGCCCGCGGGATGGAGATCGACCGCTTCGCGCCGAACCTGTCGTTCTTCTTCTCGAACGGGATGGACCCGGAATACGCGGTCATCGGCCGGGTCGCGCGGCGGATCTGGGCGCGGGCGATGCGCGGGCGCTACGGCGCGAGCGAGCGCAGCCAGATGCTCAAGTACCACATCCAGACCTCGGGCCGCTCGCTGCACGCCCAGGAGATCTCGTTCAACGACATCCGCACGACGCTCCAGGCGCTGTACGCGATCTTCGACAACTGCAACTCGCTGCACACGAACGCCTACGACGAGGCGATCACCACGCCGACCGAGGAGTCGGTGCGCCGCGCGGTCGCGATCCAGCTCATCATCAACCGCGAGCTCGGCCTCACCATGTGCGAGAACCCGTGGCAGGGCTCGTTCGTGATCGAGGAGCTCACCGATCTCGTCGAGGAGGCCGTCTACGCCGAGTTCGAGCGGATCTCCGAGCGCGGCGGCGTGCTCGGCGCGATGGACACGATGTACCAGCGCTCGCGCATCCAGGAGGAGTCGCTGCACTACGAGCGCCTCAAGCACGACGGCACGCTGCCGTTGATCGGCGTCAACACGTTCCTGTCGCGCGAGCACGGCGGGGAGGTGGAGCGGGAGATCGAGCTCGCTCGCTCGACCGAGGCCGAGAAGCGTGCGCAGATCGAGGCGGTGCGGGCGTTCAACGCGCGCGCCGCCGAGCGGCGCCCGCAGGCGCTGCGTCGGCTGCAGGAGGTCGCCCGGGCGCGCGGCAACGTCTTCGAGGAGCTGATGGAGACGGTCAAGGTCGCCTCGCTCGGCGAGATCTCACGCGCGCTGTACGGAGTCGGCGGCGAGTACCGTCGCAACATGTGAACCCGACGCCCGCGCAGCACGTCCGCGACGCGGCGGGCACCGAGCATTCCGTCGCCGAGGTGGGCGGGGACCCGATCCGGATCGTCTCGCTCGTGCCCTCGCTCACCGAGCTCGTCTGCGATCTCGGGCTCGCCGACCGGCTGGTCGGGCGCACCGGCTTCTGCGTCCATCCCTGGGAGACCGTGCGTCGGATCCCGAAGGTCGGCGGCACGAAGGACGTGAAGCTGGAGCGGATCCGCGCGCTCGAGCCGACGCACGTGCTCGTCAACGTCGACGAGAACCGGCGCGAGACCGCCGAGGCGCTTGCCGAGTTCGTCCCCCACGTGATCGTCACCCATCCGCTCGGCCCTCGCGACAACCTCGCGCTCTACCGTCTGCTCGGCGCCGTGTTCGGAGCCGTCGACCGGGCGGAGGTGTTGTGCGCGGAGTTCGAACGGGCGCTCGCGGAGCTGTCGGCGGCGCGCGCGGTGGAGCCGGCCGACGTGCTCTACCTCATCTGGCGCGAGCCGTGGATGACTGTCGCGCCTGACACGTACATCGCGCGCACGCTGGAGCTCGTCCGCTGGCGAACGCTTCCGCGGGAGGCCCCGGAGCGCTACCCCGAGGTCGAGCTTTCCGCGTACGCGGGAGCGGTCGACCGGGTGCTGCTCTCCTCCGAGCCGTTTCACTTCAAGCAGGCGCACGTCGCGGAGGTGGCCGCGCTCGTCCCCGGGGCCGCGGTGACGCTCATCGACGGCGAGATGACGTCCTGGTACGGGAGCCGCGCGATCGCCGGCCTGCGCTACCTCGCCGACTACGCCCGCGGCGCGGTGCGCGCGTGAGCTCCGGGGGTGAGGCCGAGCGTCGGCGCACCGAGTCCCCGTGCGTCGGGGTGTGCACGATCGACCCGGAGAGCGGGCTGTGCGCGGGCTGCCTGCGCACGCTCGAGGAGATCGCGCTCTGGGGCTCCTCGAGCGCGGCCGAGCGCCGCGAGATCCTCGCCAGGATCGCGGTCAGGCGTTCGTCGGCGCCGGATGCTCCTCGGCGAAGCGGTCGGGCCTCACGCGATCCTCGGGCTCGAGGTGGATGAGCACGGTCGTGCCCGGCAGGCGCTCCCCGATCGCGTCCTGGAGCTGATGGGAGAGGTGGTGGGCGCGGCGAAGCGTCGTGCCGTCGGCGAACTGCATGTGCAGGTCGACCTGATGGTTTGAGCCGACATGGCGGGCCCGCAGGTCGTGGACCCCGACGACCTCGGGGGAGATGAACCGGTCGACGACCTCCTGCAGCGCGGCGAGCTCCTCGGGCGGGAGCGCCTCGTCGGCGAGCCGGCGCGTCGCGTCGTTGAGGATCCGCACGCCGGTCGCCGAGATCGCCGCGGCGACGATCAGGCCGACCGCCGGGTCGATCCACTCCGCGCCCGTGAGGCGGACGAGCGCGAGCGCGACGAGCACCCCGATCGAGACGACCGCGTCCGTGCGCAGATCGGCGCCGTTCGCGCCGAGCGCGGCCGAGCCGGTGGCGCGGCCGACGCGCCGCAGGTAGGCCGAGACGACCAGGTTGACCGCGGCCGCGACGCCGGCGACGATCATGCCGATCCCGATCCGCTGGACGGCGCCGCCGTCGATGAGCCGGCGGATCGCCTCGACGGCGATGAATGCCGCGCCGAGCAGCAGCAGGAGCGCCTGCGCGCCCGCCGCGAGGTCCTCGAGCTTCTCGTGGCCGTAGCGATGCGAGGCGTCCGCGGGAGCGTCGGACTTCCGCACCGAGGCGAGCGCGATCATCGAGGCGATCAGGTCCATGAGCGAGTGGACCGCGTCCGAGATGATCCCGACCGATCCGGTGACGATGCCGGCGGCGAGCTTGAGCGCGATCAGGCAGCCGTTCGAGCAGACGCCGGTCACGGCCGCCCGGGCCTTCACGTCGGCTCCCGCTGCGCTGCTGCCGGCCATCACCGCCACGATACCGGCGCCCCGGGCGCGGAAGGCGGTCTCGGGGAAGCGGCGCGTCGTCCGGGGCGCCGCAAGCGGCGCGAGGCTCAGAGTGCGGTCGCCAGGGCGCTCACCGCGAGGCGGGCGACCCGGCACGGGGTGACCCGTCGGCCGGTGCTCGCCAGTCGCTCCTCGAGCGCGCGTGCGGCGCCCGGAACCTGGATCCGGGCGGTGACCGCCCGGACGCGAGCCGGGCAGGTCGCGTAGCGGGCGATGAACTGCGCCGCGGTCCCCGGATAGAGGATGACCGTGCCGGCGACGCCCTCGCGGCGCAGCGCGCGCGGGTCGACCCGACGCCGGCGGCGGGCGAGCACGTGCCCGCGCGCGCCGACGAGCGCCACCCGGGGAAAGCCGCGCACGGTGCAGACGGCGTCGGAGCGATTGCGGACGGTGAGCGTGAGCGTCGGGCGGCGCGCGGCGAGCGCGAGCGAGGCGGGGCCGGACCCGAGTTGGTTGGCGCGGCAGGGGCGGAGTGCGTGGAGCGAGACCATCCACTCGACCAGCGTCAGCGGCGCCGTCAGCTCGTCGAGCGCGGGACCGCGGCGTCCGTGGACGCTGAGGCCGACGCTCGGGCAGCCCGCCGGACGCTCGACGGCGACGGCGAGCGGGCGGCCGCCGGGACCGCGAAAGCGCAGCGTGATCCGCGGCTGCACCGGATCGAACGGGCACGAGTACGCAACGCCGGGTTGACCGCGCTGCAGCCGGTCGATCGCCGCCGCCAGCCGGCGAGCGTCGAGGCGGCCGAGCGTGCGCGGCGCCGAGCGGCGCCCATGCGAGGCGCGTGCTCCATCGAGGCCGACGATCGTCGCCCGGGCGGTGTACGTCACCGAGCGAACCGCGGCACCGATCCGGTCCCAGGACGGCCGTGGCACGATCCACGTCGCCTCCCCGTCGAGCCGGACCGCCGTGCGGCCGCCGCCGAGCGGCGCCGCCTGCACGGCGGCGGTGAGCTGCCCGAGTCCCGGAGGGGCGGCGTAGGACCAGAAGGCGTCGGCGATCCGGCCGGGCTCCCCGCCGGCGCTGTGGTCGACGAGCCGCAGCGCGCGCGGTCGGTGGGCGCGCAGGAACGCGACGACCTTCGACGGTGGCGCGTCGATCGTCCACCAACTCGTGTCGTCGACTGACTCGGGCGTCGTGAGCGCGAACCCGGGGGAGGCGAGCGCGCGGCCGGCGCCGGCAGGCTCGCCGGGGACGCGGACGGCGGTGGCCGGCAGGCGGAGCTCGGAGAGCAACCGCGCGGCCCAGGTGCGGGCGGCGGCGCGGTTGACGGCGCGGGTCGTGAACGGGGAGCCGGCGGGCGGCGGATGCCCGGTCGTGGGCGGGCGGCTCAGCGCCGGAGGCGCAACGCCGAGCGGCACGAGCGCGACCGCGATGAGCGTCCGGCGGAGCATGGTCGGCACACTACCCCGTCACATGTGAGGGCGGTCGATGCGCGGCCGGCGACCGGACGCGGGCCGCGACGGCGGCTCGGGGTCGCGGGCCGGCGCGGCGCCCGCCAGGCGCTTGGCGAGTGCGGCCGGCGGCGTGAGCGACGCGGGAGAGGGGTCGGCCGCCGCGGCCGCCGCAATCCGGTCGAGCGCGGGCAACCGCGCGCGGGCGCCGGCGACGATCGTGTTGCCCGACCGTCCCCCCAGCGCGAACACCTGCGGGTAGGCCTCGGCGAGACCGGCGGCGACCCGGTCGATCGTTCTCCGGGTGCGGTCATCGACGACGTTGACGAGGGCGAGCGGCGCGACCCGAGCGACGTCCGCAAGCGCCTCCGCGGTGATGAGCCGCCGCGGGATGCGCGCCCCGAGAAACGCGTCGATCACCACCGCGTCGTGGCTGGAGTCCGGCTCGGTGGCGAGCCACTCGCGTCCGTCGGCATGGCGGACCCGCAGGCCGCGCATCCGCCGCAGGCCCATGTGCTCCCGCGCGAGCGCGAGAACGCCGGCGTCGAGCTCGCACACCTCCTGGCGCCCGTCGGGCCACTCGGCCGCGAGCGCGCGCGGGAGCGCGCACGCGCCGCCGCCGACGTGGACGATCCGGCGGGCGCGGGCGGCGCGCAGGATGATCCGCAGCCAGCGCATGTAGTCGAACTCGAGGTGGGTCGGATCCGCGAGGTCGACGTAGGAGCTCTCCATCTCCTGCTGGATGAGCAGCCGGCCGGTCGCGCGCGCCGGATCGCGCTCGACGATCAGCTCGCCGTCCCGGTGAAGGACGGTGTCGGCCGCGCGCCGGCGCGCCACCGCTCACTCCTCGAGCGGTCCCGGGTCGGCGGGGACGTCGACGGCGTGCTCCCGGAGCGCCCGCAGCGGGACGACGTCGAGCGCGCGCTCGTGCGTGGAGGCGAGCACGACGTACGCGGCGGCCCCGTCGAGGTGCGCGCGCAGCCAGTTGGCCGCGGTCACGCACCAGCGGTCGCCCGGGCGCAGGCCGGGGAAGCCGTACGCCGGCATCGGCGTCTGCAGGTCGTTGCCGATCGTGCGCTGGTGGGCGAGGAATTCGGCGGTGACGACCGCGCAGATCGTGTGGCTGCCGACGTCCTCGGGTCCCGTGTGGCAGCAGCCGTCGCGATAGAAGCCCGTGAGCGGGTCCATGCCGCAGGGCTCGAGCTCGCCTCCGAGGACGTTGCGGTCGCTCACGCGCGCAGTATCGCGCGTCCGCTCGGATCCCGGAGGCGCCGCCGGCGAACGTCGATCGCGGCGATCGTCCGGCGATGACCGTCCTGTCGGCCTCATTCCGTCCGGGCGCTCGCACCCGCAGCGCTCGTGACGCCACTTCCACCGGCACGACCGGCGCCCGGGCTCTGATCGACGACCTCTGCCCGGGGCGATCCGCGGCGCCCGCCACCCGGTAGCGTCCCTGTCCGCGGCCCGGTAGCTCAGTTGGTCAGAGCAGCGGACTCATAATCCGTCGCGCGTGGGTTCAAGTCCCACCCGGGCCACTCACTCGTGACGGTGGCAAGTTCGGTGGCAGGTCCGACCGTCCAGTGCTGCCGGATGCCCGCCGACGTCGCCGCGGTGGGCTGTCAGTCGCCGTGGAGTTCGGCGAGGAGTCGATCGACCCGGTGGGCGATCTGCTCGCGGACGCCGCGGACGGCCTCAAGAGGTTGTCCGGCTGGGTCGGGGAGGTCCCAGTCGATCGAGCGCTTGCCGGGAATGGAGGGGCATGCATCGCCGCAGCCCATCGTGATCACCAGGTCGGCCTGCTCGGCAAGCTCATGCGTGAGTGGTCGAGGAATGCGGTCGGCGAGCTCGATCCCGACCTCTCTCATCACCTGCACGACCTCGGGGTGGACCCTGGTAGCCGGGGCGGTGCCGGCCGAGAGCGCCCGGTGAGCGCCGTGCGCTGCGTGCTCGAACAGCGCCTGGCTCATCTGAGAGCGGCCGGCGTTCTGCCCGCAGACGAACAGGACGGTGGCCATCGTCAGGGTCCTTCCGGGGCCGGTCCGACGATCGCCGTCCGCCGCCGAGCGGCGGGCGGGAAGCGGCGGCGCAGCCAGAGCGAGGCGTAGACGAGCGCGACGAGGACCGGCACCTCGATGAGCGGTCCGACGACGCCGGCGAGTGCCTGACCGGAGCTCGCGCCGAACACCCCGATGGCCACTGCGATCGCCAACTCGAAGTTGTTGCCGGCGGCGGTGAACGCCAGTGTCGCCGTGCGCTCGTACCCGAATCCTTGGGCTCGGCCCCAGGCGAAGCTGACGCTGAACATGACTGCGAAGTAGGCGAGCAGAGGGAGCGCGATCCGCACGACCTCGAGCGGTTGGTGGGTGATCCGGTGGCCCTGGAGGGCGAACAGCACGATGATCGTGAACAACAGCCCGTGGAGCGCAAGCGGCCCGATCCTGGGCAGGAAGCGCTGCTCATACCAGTCGCGTCCCCTGGCGGCCAGGCCTGCGCGGCGAGAGAGGAATCCGGCAAGCAGCGGGAACCCGAGGAAGATGAGGACGGTGCGCGCGACGGGCCAAAGCCCGATGTGAAAGCCCTGGGCGGACAGGCCCAGCCAGCTCGGCAGCAGCGTGATGTAGAAGTAGCCGAGCAGGCTGTAGGCGACGATCTGAAAGAGGGAGTTGACCGCGACCAGGATCGCGGTCGCCTCCCGGTGGCCGCAGGCCAGCTCTGACCAGATGAGCACCATCGCGATGCAGCGCGCCAGACCGACGATGATCAGCCCGGTGCGGTAGGCGGGCTCGTGAGCCAGCAGCAGCCACGCGAGAGCGAACATCAGCGCCGGGCCGATCAGCCAGTTGAGCACCAGCGAGGAGACGAACAGGCGACGCTCGGTCCGCAGATGTCCGAGTTCCTCGTAGCACACGCGGGCGAGGACGGGATACATCATCACCAGCAGCCCGATCGCGATCGGCAGCGACGTGCCCGTCCCGCTGATCTGCACGGCGCTCAGCCGGCGAGCGAGGTGCGGGATGAGCGTTCCCAGCCCGAGACCGACGCCCATCGCGGCGAGGATCCAGATCGGCAGGAACCGGTCCAGCGTGGACAGTTGCCTGATCACGGCCGGCTCCTCCACCACAGCGCTGGTTGTCATGTCCGGAAGTATTGCATTGACAGCCGTCAGTTCAATTGATATTTGTCCATAGATGGCTGCCGATCTGGAACTGTCCCCCAAGACCAAGCGCCAGGCCGGACAGCCCTGCTGCGAGCCGGTGGTCTACCCCAGCGTCGACCGCGAGCAGGCGCTTCGTTTGGCCGAGGTCGCGAGGGCGCTGGGCGATCCCGTCCGACTGCAGCTGATCGACGTCCTCAGGAAGCACGCCGGGAAGGTGTGCGTATGTGAGCTTGTTCCGCTGTTCGCTCTCTCCCAGCCCACCGTCTCCCATCATCTCAAGGTGCTGCGCCAGGCCGGTCTGGTCGGCTCCGAGCGTCGGGGCCTGTGGGCCTACTACTACGTCGTCCCCGACGCGCTGAAGGAGCTGTCCACATGGCTGAGTGAGAGAGAGGCTGCGGCTTGACGGAGGCGCGGCCGGGCGTCCCTATCAGTCGTGCGGTGCGCGGTCGGTCCGCCGACGGGGGCGCAGCGCGAGGCTGTCCGCGGCCGGCAGACCGAGTCCGTAGTGCAGCCCCGCCATCCGCGTGACGAAGCAGACCGTCGCCCCGAGGATCGGGAAGATCACGGCGTGATCGCCGAGGCGGTCGCTGACGACGACGATTCCGGCGCCGATCAGCGCGGGAATCGCGTAGAGCCCGCCGCGCAGGACGGTCGGAACCTGACGGATGAGGATGTCGCGGAGCATCCCGCCGCCGATGCCGGTGACGGCGCCGAGGATGATCGCCTCGGGGGTCCCGACGCGGTGGGAGACAGCGGTCGCCGCTCCGGTCACGCAGAACAGCGACAGCCCGGCGGCATCGAGGACGTCGATCGGGCGCTGCACGCGATCGAGGCGCTCGTGCATGAACGCGGTGAGCAGCCCGGCGCCGCCGGCGACCGCGAGGTAGCGCCAATCCCGGAAGGTGCTCGGTGCAATGCCGATGAGCAGGTCGCGGATCGTCCCGCCGGTGATCCCGACGACGATCCCGAGCACGACCGCGCCGAACACGTCGAGCTTCGCCCGGACGCCCGCCATTCCCCCGCTGAGGCCGAACACGAAGGTGCCGATCAGGTTGAGGACGAGCAGCAGGGTCGGGCTGAACCCGTGAAGCAGCGGCGGCTCGACCATCGGGGTCCGGGTGTCAGACGTGCAGCCAGGCGCAGCCGGCCGCGACGAGCGCCGCGACGCCGGTCTCGAGAGTGGGGTGGATCACCGGGGCGAAGCGGGGGTTGTGGTTGGTCGGGATCTCGCTGAGCCGCCCGTCCCGCTCGGCCGTGGCCCAGCGCTCGGGATCGATCCCGCCGACGAACCAGAAGACCGACGGCACATGCCACTCCGCGCCGAAGGAGCCGAAGTCCTCGCTCGCCGACGCCGCCTCGCTGTGGATGACGCGCTCATCCCCGAAATGAGCGACGAGGGCGCGGCGCACCCGCTCGGTCGCGCGGTCATCGTTGCGGACGAGGTCGTAGCGGTCGAGCGGGATGATCTCCGGTGGCCGCGGCGCGCCGGAGGCCTCCGCCTCGGCGCGGACGATTCGCTCGATCGCGTCGAGCACCCGCTGGCGGACCGCCTCATCGAATGTGCGCACGTTGAGCTTGATGATCGCCTCGTCGGGGATCACGTTCTCCTTCGTTCCCGCCTGCAGCGCGCCGACCGTCACGACCGCCGCGTCGCTGGGACCGACCTCGCGGGAGACGATCGTCTGCAGCCGCAACACGGTGGCGGCGGCCATCACCACGGGATCGACGCTCGCCTGTGGCATCGACCCGTGGGCTCCGCGCCCGAACATGCGGATCCGGACGCTGTCTCCGGCGGAGGTGACGACGCCCGCGCGGCTCGCGATGATCCCCGCCGACATCGGCATCACGTGCTGGCCGAGGATCACGTCGGGTCGGGGGAACCGCTCGAACAGGCCGTCGTCGATCATCGCCCGCGCACCGGCGGCGGTCTCCTCGGCGGGCTGGAAGAGCGCCATCAGGGTTCCGTGCCACGCGTCGAGGGAGCGGCCCATCAGCGTCGCGGCGCCGACGAGCCAGGCGACGTGCATGTCATGCCCGCAGGCGTGCATCACCGGAGTCTCGTTGCCATCCGCATCGGTCGCCGTGATCTCGCTCGCGTAGGGCAGACCGGTCGCCTCCCGCACCGGCAACGCGTCCATGTCGGCGCGCAGCATGACCGTCGGGCCATCGCCGTTGCGCAGGATGCCGACGACGCCCGTGTTCCCGATGCCGGTCGTCACCTCGTAGCCCGCCGCGGTCAGGCGCTCGGCCGCGATCGCCGCGGTCCGGGTCTCCTGCATCGACAGCTCCGGATGGCTGTGCACGTCCCTGTACAGCGACTCGAGCTCATCGATGACGTCCTCGAGGCCCTGCACGACCGTGCCGCTCGCCGACTCGCTGCTCATCTCGCTCCCTCGCTCGGGGCTCTCATATCCATCCTCGCTGAGGATGGACCCGCTCTGACCGCTGCGCCGCCGCGCTCACCCGTGCCACTCGGCGTCGTGCTCGCGCATCGTCTCCTCGACGAGCTCGACCGAGGGTCGCTCCTCCTTCTCCTCCGCCCGCCCGCGCCGGCGCGGCGGTTCGGTCGCCCATTGAAGCTCGGGGGCCGGCCCCGCGTGGGGCCGCACGAGCTCGTCGGCCTCCTCCGGATCGAGCTCCGGGGCGCGTCGCTCGACATGATCCGTGATCTCATCGTCGTGGTTCGGCATGGCTTCTCCCGCGTTCGCTGAGACGAAGTCACGCAGGTCGGGCGCGGGCCTGTCAAGCGGGACGCCGCCGTACTCGGGCCGGTGGCAAGCCAGAGCCGAGCCCGCGGTCGGTGTCGGCGCGGAGTGCGACTCTCCGGTGCGAGCGGGCTCTCGAACCACAGGCGAGCCCCGTGGGGCTCACGGCAAGCCCCGAAGCGGTCAGCGCGATGCCCACCACCATGGCCGTGGCGCGCGATCGCCGTCCGCGCCGGTATGATCGGCCGCGCAATGCTCGTTCTGGCGGACCTTCTCGGCCTCGGCCACTCGCAGAGCTCGTTCGGGGAGACGCTCGCTCTTCTCATCACGTTTCTGGGGATCGGCCTCGTGGCCAACCTGCTGATCGGCTACGCGGTGCTCACCGCGCTCGCCGAGCGCAGGCAGAACCAGGAGCGGATCGCCGCGTACGACCGCGGCGATCGCCCGCGCTGACCGCTCGCGCCGGCGTCCCCGCGGCGGGCTCGGCAGAGCGTGCCGAGGGCCGCTCCCGGCCGCCCGCAGGGTCGCGCGGCAGAGCCTCCTGACCGGGCCGTGAAGGAACGTCGTCGGGCCGCGTCGAATGAGACGCCTGCCCATGAAGCACGCCACCACCCCCATCGCCGGCGCCGAGGCGGCCAACGGTCATCAGGCACTCTCCGGCTACATCAAGACCCGGTTCGACGAGTTCTCGCGTTCCCAGAAGGATGTCGCGCAGTACATCGTCGACCATCTCGACGAGGCCGCCTTCCAGACCGCCGAGGAGCTGGCCCGCCGGGCCAACACGTCCTCCAGCACCGTCGTGCGCTTCTCCCAGGCGCTCGGCTTCGAGGGCTTTCCGGAGCTGCAGCAGGCGGCACGCGACGAGTATCGCCGGCTCGTCGGCGGGATCGGCGCAGGCGGAGCGCTCGGCGGCGAGGCGCACGGGGCGACGCCGCTGTTCTCGCTCGACCACACGGAGTTCGAGGCGGCGCTCGCGGCCGATCACGTCAACCTCGAGGACACCGCCCACAAGCTCAGCCGCACGGACGTCGAGGCGGCCGTCGACGCGATCGTCACCGCCGAGCGGGTGCTCATCGCGGGCACCGACCAGATGGCGTTCTTCGCGAGCTACCTGCGCCACCTGCTCATGCTGCTCGACCTCCGCGCCGAGGTCGTGGCGAGTCCCTCCCAGGAGGCGTTGGGGCGCCTCTCGCGCATCGACGCCGACACGCTCGTCATCGGCCTCTCCGCCGGCCGGCCGCACCCCCTGATCACGCGCACGATGAAGCTCGCGCGTCACCGCAAGGCCACGACCCTGGCGATCACCGACGCGACGCTCTCCGAGGTCGCGCGGCTCGCGCGGATCCGGCTGTACTACTCCTCGAACACGCCGGCGTTCGTGCGCTCGCACACGGCGCTGCTGGGGATCATCCAGGCGCTCGCCTACGGCGTCTACGCGCGCGACGCCCAGCAGTACGACGTGCGCATCAAGGCGTTTCGCCTGAAGTAGCCGCGCCGACCGGCGCCCGGGCGACGAGCAGCGTCTGGACCGCCCGCCCGATCCGTCCCCGCCGGTCCCAGAGCACGCTCTCGGCGAGCGCGACGCTGCCGCGCACGACGCGCGTGTGCGACTGAAGCGCGACCCACTCGTCGACCGGATCACGCTCGACGTGGACGGTGAGGTCCGGGTTGATGAACGTGTGGCCCTCCCAGGGCACGGCCGGGGCGATCCCGTTGCCGAAGTCCCCGGCGGCGACGACCCGGTCGACGCCACGCGTCGGCTCGCCCGCGAGCAGCGGAACGGCGAGCCGAAACCATGCGATCGCCGGGCCGACCTCCCTGAAGGCGCCGCGCACGAAGCGGATCTCCATACCGTCGGTGGCGAATGTCGGGGTCGGGCTGTGCCAGTCGTTCGGCGTGCCCGTCTCGGGTCCGGGGAACGGCGGCGGCGGCTCGGCGGTCGCGTCAAGCTCCGTGGGCGCGAGGAAGAGCGCGCGGGCGTGCAGGACCGCGACACCCTCCGGATCGCGCATCGTGCCGTCGAGCAGCGTCACGCGGCGGCCGGGACGGACGACCGCGACCTCGACGCTCAGTGGGCCGCGGGGAACCGGCCGGACGAGCTCGAGCGAGATCCGGGCCAGGCGCAGCGCCCCGGGCGCATGGCCGGCGAGCACGTGCGCCATGAGCGCGGCCGGCGGGCCGCCGTGGAGCGCCCCCGGAAACCACGGGCCGAGCGCCAGCTCGCTCGCCGCATATCCGTCGCCATCGCGGACAAACAGCGCGGGGTCGTTCATCGGTGGCGAACCTAGCGTGCGGATAGACTCGTCGCCATGAGCACGAACGGCCACAACTCTCGCGACGAGGCGACGTTCACCGTCAAGAGCGGCCTCGCGGAAATGCTCAAGGGCGGCGTCATCATGGACGTCGTCACCCCGGAGGAGGCGAAGATCGCCGAGGACGCCGGCGCCTGCGCGGTCATGGCGCTCGAGCGCGTGCCCGCCGACATCCGCCGCGACGGCGGCGTCGCCCGCATGTCCGATCCGGAGATGATCCGCGGTATCCAGGAGGCGGTGACGATCCCGGTGATGGCGAAGGCCCGGATCGGCCACTTCGCCGAGGCCCAGGTGCTCGAGGCGCTCGAGGTCGACTACATCGACGAGTCCGAGGTCCTCACCCCGGCCGACGAGGCCAACCACATCGACAAGTGGCCGTTCAAGGTGCCGTTCGTGTGCGGGGCGACGAACCTCGGCGAGGCGCTGCGCCGGATCGGGGAGGGCGCGGCGATGATCCGCTCCAAGGGCGAGGCCGGCACCGGCGACATCGTCGAGGCGGTTCGTCACCTGCGTCGCATCCGCTCGGAGATCCGCGCGCTCACGATGATGGACCCGGAGGAGCTGCCGGCGGCCGCCAAGGAGCTCGCCTCGCCGCTGCCGCTCGTCCGTCAGGTCGCCGCCGACGGCCGTCTCCCGGTCGTGCTCTTCTGCGCCGGCGGGATCGCCACCCCCGCGGACGCCTCGCTCGTCATGCAGCTGGGCGCCGAGGGCGTGTTCGTCGGCTCGGGCATCTTCAAGTCATCGAATCCGTCGGCCCGCGCGAAGGCGATCGTCGAGGCGACGACGCACTTCCGCGACCCGGCGCGCGTCGCCGCCGCCTCGACCGGGCTCGGGCAGGCGATGACGAGCATCGAGACCTCGAAGCTCGAGTCCGAGCAGCTGCTCGCCGGCCGCGGCTGGTAGTGCGCGCGTCCGGATCTGCGGTCGGGGAGAGCTAGTGGTCTCTCCCGTAAGTACGTGCGCACCGAGAGGTGTGGCTGGGGGTGCCAGGCAAGGACGCGGGCACCGACGGCGAAGCCGTTGGTCCGAAGGTGTGCCTCTGGCACATCGAGTGTCCGAGGACGCCGCCTGGCGCCGCCAGACGCGCCTCGAATGCGTGCGTATTTGCGGGAGCGACCACTAGTGCCCCGCTTGGCCGGTTCGTTGGCAGTCGAGGCACCCCTGGCGGCGCCCGGCGGCGTCCGTTAGGCCCGTGCCGTGGTCGGCGGCCAGGCGGCGAGGATGTGCGAGCGCAGCGGCTCGTCGCCGCCGGCGAACGGGAGCGCGACAAGCTCGGGCGGGGTCACCCAGCGGGCAGCGCGGATCTCCTCGCCGGGAGTGATGGCCGTGGACTCGAGCGTCGCCCGCACCGTGAGCTTCAGCCGGTGGTAGCGGCGACGGGCGCCCGGAGTCACCCAGGCGCGCTGGCTTCCGAGGTCGACCGAAGCGAGGCGAGCACCGAGCTCCTCGCGGAGCTCGCGGGCCAGGCACTCCTCCAGCGTCTCGCCGTGCTCCCAGCCGCCGCCGGGCAGCTCCCAGTGGCCGGCCGGCTCTTGGACGACGAGGAGCCGGTCCTCGGCGTCGAAGACGAGCGCCTTGACCGAGACCCGGTAGAACGGTGTGGGAACGTTGCGGATCACCTCGACGCTCGATCCTAGGGGTGCCGGACGAGGTCGTGGCGGAATGCGACAATGCCGCGCGTGTCCGGGTGCGACTACGTGATCGTCGGCGCCGGCTCGGCCGGTTGCGTGCTCGCGAACCGGTTGAGCGAGGACCCGGGGACGCGGGTGCTGGTGCTCGAGGCGGGCGGCCGGGACCGCTCGCCGAACATCAAGATCCCGGCGGCGTTCGGCAAGCAGTTTCACTCGAAGCTCGACTGGGACTACTGGACGGAGCCCGAGCCGCATCTCGACGGTCGGTCGCTGTACATGCCGCGGGGCCGCAGCCTGGGCGGGTCGAGCTCGATGAACGCGATGCTCTACGTGCGCGGCCGGCCGCTCGACTACGCCGGCTGGGAGGCGCAGGGTGCGCCCGGCTGGGGGTGGGAGGACGTGCTGCCCGCGTTCATCCGCGCGGAGTCGAACTCGCGCGGCGCCTCGGAGTGGCATGGCGCCGACGGGCCGCTGCGAGTTACCGAGCCCCGCTCGCCGCGCCCCATCGCGCGGCTCGTGCTCGAGGCGAGCGTCGCCGCCGGCATCCCATACACGCGCGACTACAACGGGCCCGAGCAGGATGGGGTCTCGCTCTTCCAGGTGCTGCAGTCGGGCGGGCGGCGGTTCAGCGCGGCCGACGCGTACCTGCACCCGGTCGCGCACCGGCCGAACCTCGAGATCCGCACGGGCGCCGAGGTCCTCGGCCTCGACCTCAGCGGCGAGCGAGTCACGGGCGTCCACGTCCGCCGGGGCCGCCGCGGCGAGGAGGTCATCCCCGCCCGGCGCGAGGTGCTGCTGTGCGCGGGCGCGATCGGCTCGCCCCAGCTCCTGCAGCTGTCCGGGATCGGCGCCGCCGAGGACCTGCGGGCGGTCGGAATCGAGCCCCGCCACGAGCTGCCGGGTGTCGGCGGCAACCTCCAGGACCATCCGGTCGTTGCGGTCCTGTACGCGGTCCGTGCGGGCGACGCCGGCGACACGCTGTTCACCGCCGAGCGTCCACGCAACCTCGCCGAGTGGCTGCTGCGCGGGAGCGGGCCGCTCACCTCGACGGTCGCCGAGGTGTGCGCGTTCGTGCGCACCCGCCCCGGGCTGCCGGCAGCCGACATCCAGTTCCACGTCGCGCCCGCGTACTTCGAGGCCCACGGCGCCGAGACCCACGACGGCCACGCGCTCACGTTCGGCCCGACGCTCCTCACGCCGCGCGCCCGCGGGCGGGTGTGGTTGCGCTCGGCCGATCCGCGCGACAAGCCGCGGATCCTCACGAACACGCTGTCCGAGCCCGAGGACGTCGACTCGCTGCTCGCGGGTGTGCGGCTCGCGCGCCGAATCGCCGCCACCGACCCGCTCGCACAAGCGATCGCCCGTGAGCTGAAACCGGGCGCCGCGGCCGTCGACGACGAGGAGCTGATCGCCGACCTGCGCGCGCGCACCGAGCTCCTCTACCACCCGTGCGGCACGTGCCGGATGAGCGACACCGCGCCCGAGGCGGTCGTCGACAGCCGGCTCCGTGTCCACGGGCTGCAGGGCATCCGCGTCGTCGACGCCTCGATCATGCCGACCGTCCCCGGCGGCAACACGCACGCGCCGACGGTGATGATCGCCGAGCGGGCCTCCGACCTCATCCGCGAGCGCGAGCCCGTCGCCAACTGAGGCGCGAGCGGGCCGGCGACCCCGTTCTGCCGGTGTGCGCGGCGCGTCAGATGCCGGGCGTCGGGAAGCCGATGCCGCCGACCTCGAAGCTGCCGCGTCCCTTCAGACGCTCGCGCGCCGCGCCGACGGCACGCGGCGGACCGCCCCGGGCAGCAGCGGCAGCAGCCCATGGCGGACGTAGAGCGCGCCGCCGCGCACGAGTGCCTTGCGGGCCACCCCGGGCAGCAGGGGCGAGAACCCGTACTGGCGGCGGAGCTCGTCGGGGAGCAGCGCGATCGTGACGAAGTTGACCGTCTCGAGCAGCGGGCGCAGCCGCACCGGCACCGGTGGCGCGAGCACGATCTGCCGCGCCCGCCGGCGCGCCCAGTCGCCGACGCACAGGGCGCCGCCGCGGAGCATCGACCGGCCGTAGTCGCCGAGCTCCTCGACCGAGTCGGGCATCTGCGACGGGCGCAGCCCGAACAGCTCGCCGAGCACCTTGTAGTCCTCCCACAGCGCCCGGCGCTGCAGGCGGCTGAGGCCGTCGACGTAGACCGTGTAGAAGAGCGTCGCCGAGTCGACGAGCGTGTAGAGGATCCACATGAGCAGCTCGGGGTCGTCGGCCCGGTACGGGGTCCCCGCCGGATACTGCCCGACCGCCTCCGGCAGCTCGCCGCGCACCCGACGGTGCATCGCCCGCACGCGCGCGCACGCCCGGTCGGCCTCGGCGCGGGTCCCGAACACGATCGAGTCGAGCACGCGCGCGGTGCGCGCGAGCCGCGGATACGGGTCCTCGAGCGCGTCCGTGTGCGCGAGCAGGCCGGCGACGGCGAGCGGGTGGGCGGCCTGCATGAGCAGCGAGCGCCCGCCGGAGAACGCGACCGCCCGCTCGCCCATCACGCGGCGAATCATCGAGCGCTCGCCGAAGTAGCTCGCGCGCCGCGCCGACGCTGCCGTCCGAACCCTCATCCGGCCGCCACCGCCTCCATCCGGGGTGCGCGCTCGACCCAGTCGGCGGTGTCGTAGCGCACGAGCGAGGGGCAGGCGAGCGCGATCAACGCCACCCCGGCGAGGCACGCGAGCCCGCCGGAGACGACCGAGAAGCGCGGGCTCGAGACGCCTGCGACGGCGCCGGACTCGATGTCGCCGAGCCGCGGGCCGCCGGTCACGACGAGCCCGAACACGGCCGACATCCGGCCCCGCATCGCGTCCGGGGTGACGGTCTGGTTGATCGTCGAGCGGCACACCGCGCTCACCGAGTCCGCGCCGCCGGCAACCGCCAGGAGCAGCGCCGCCAGCCAGATCGAGCCCATCAGTCCGGCGGCGGTGATCGCGGCTCCCCAGACGGTGACCGACCAGATGCAGATGACGCCGAGCCGGCGGGCGTGCTTGATCCAGCCGCTCAGCACCGCGGTCACGGTCGCGCCCACCGCCACCGACGAATAGAGGAGGCCGGTGCCGCCCGCCCCCGCGTGGTAGACCGACACCGAGAGCACCGCGAACAGCGCTCGGGGCATCCCGAACGTCATCGCGACGAGGTCGATCGCGAACGAGCCGAGCAGCGCGCGGTTGCCGCGCACGTAGCGCAGGCCCTCCGCGATCGAGCGCCGGATCGACTCGTGCGCGACGACGGCGCCCGTCGCGTCATCATGCGGCGGCTGCGCCGCGACCGGAAGCACGAACGCGGCCATCGCCAGCGACGCCGCGACGTCGGCCAGGTAGGCGCCCTGCGGCCCGAACCCGCCGATCAGGACTCCGCCGAGCGCCGGCCCGAGGACCATCGTCAACGCGGACAGCCCGTAGCCCACGGCGAGCGCGGGGCCGAGCAGCGCCCGGTCGACGACGAGGTTCGGGATCATCGCCGAGTAGGCCGTGTCCTGGAGCGCATTGAAACCCGCGAGCAGGCCGCCGAGCGCGTACAGCGTCCACAGCGCCGGGCGCCCGGCGAACGACACCGCCGCCAGCCCGCCGACGCTGGCGACGACGCCGACCTGGACCGCGAGCAGCAGCCGGCGGCGGTCCATGCGGTCGGCGAGCGCGCCGCCGAACAGCGACATCGCGACGAGCGGCCCGAGCTCGACCGCGCCGAGCAGCCCGACGAGCAGCGCCGAGCGCGTGACGAGATAGAGCTGGTAGGGCAGGGCAACGAGCGCCGCCTGCGCGCCGAGGTTCGAGACGAGCTCGCCGGTGACGATCAGCCGCAGGTCGCGGCTGCGCCGAAACGGCGTCAGATCGGGCAACAGACGCGGTCCGGGCACGGCTCGAGGCTACCCCCGCGCGTGCCCGCCGCGACCCTGTCGCGCTTCCCCAGCATCTTGATTGAGCTTCACGGCCGGGGGTACAACCCCCGCAATGACCCCTTCCACGCTGAGTTCCCCAACGCGACATCGCGCCGCCGTCGAGACGGCCGGCCGCATCTCCAACGAGGACCTCTTCGCCCGCTGGCAGCAGCACGGTGAGCACGCGGCGCGCGAGGAGCTGGTCCGGCGCTTCCTGCCGCTCGCCCGCAAGCTCGCGCGCCGCTACAACGGCGCCCGGGAGCCGTTCGACGACCTACTCCAGGTGGCGTGCCTTGGGCTCGTCAAGGCGATCGACCGCTATGACCCGAAGCGCGGGACGGCGTTCTCCTCGTTCGCGGTGCCGACGATCCTCGGCGAGCTCAAGCGCTACTTCCGGGACCTCGGCTGGGCGGTGCACGTGCCGCGCGGCGCGCAGGAGCTTGCCGTCAAGGTCGAGGAGGCCCAGCAGCGGCTGTCGACCCGGACCGGGCGGGCGCCGACCGTGCCGGAGCTCGCGCAGTACCTGGAGATCGAGGTGGGGGACGTGCTCGACGCGCTGGAGACCGCGCGCGCGCATCATGCCTCCTCGCTCGACGCGCCCCACGACGACGGCGAGGGCGAGAGCGGGAGCGTCGTCGACACGTTCGGCTCCGAGGACCCCGATCTGCTGCTGGCGGACGAGCGCGTCACGCTTGGCGCGGCGGCGCGTCAGCTGAGCGAGCGCGAGCAGGTCGTGCTTCGCCTGCGGTTCGTCGACGATCTCACCCAGACCCAGATCGCGGAGCGAGTCGGGGTCTCGCAGATGCAGGTCTCGCGCATCCTGCGGCGCGCGGTGGCAGAGCTCGGCGAGCTCACGGGGAGCTGACCGGGGGCCCGGCCCGGCAGGTTTCGGAGCGTGCCCGGCCGGGCAGATGGCGAGCGTCTGGTGAACGCTGCTGATGGACCCATCGTCGTCCTGCTGCTTCGCAGCAGACCCGAGACGCTCACGATCGTGCGCGGGATGCTGAGCGGCCTGGCCGAGCTGCTCGAGATGGATCCGGAGCTGCTCGACGATCTCAAGACGTCGGTGTCGGAGGCCTGCAACAACGTCGTCCTCCACGCCTACCGTACCGAGCCCGGTCCGATGGAGGTGCGGGTCCATGCCGACCCCGACGCCCTGAGGGTGATCGTCCGCGACGAGGGAGTCGGGCCGGCGGAGCTGCTCAGCCGGGGGGAGGACGCCCACGGGATCGGCGTGTCGGTGATCGAGGCGCTCGCCCGCGAGGCCCGCTTCGCGCCGCGCGAGGGAGGCGGCACCGAGGTGACGATGGTGTTCGATGGTGCGCGCGACGGCCGGCCGCTGTTTGCCGTGCCCGGCGTTGCCGGTGCCGAGCCGCCGCTCCCGCCGCCCCCGAACGGGGAGATCTCGCTCTCGCTCTCGCCGGTCTCGCTGCTCTCCGGTGTGCTCGGCCGGCTCGCGCGGACGCTCGCCGCCGGCGCGCACTTCTCGCTCGACCGCTTCTCGGACGTCTACCTCGTCACCGACACGCTCGCCGCCCACGCGACGCGGGCGGCGGCCACGGATCGCGTGCGCGCCCGCATGTCCGCGGCCGACCGCCGGCTGCGGATCGAGCTGGGGCCGTTCCGGCCGGGCGCGGCCGCCTCGCTCACCGAGAAGGAGGAGGACCGGATCAGCTCGCCACTCGCGCTCCTGGCCGATGAGATCGCGGTCCGGGAGACGCACGAGGGCGAGGTCGTCGACGTGATCGTCGTCGACCACCGCCCATAGCGGCGGTCACTCCCGCGGACGCGGACGCGGGCGCAGCGCGAGCGCCGCCACGTCGTCGGTCGCCTCCCCGCCGCGGAATCGCTCGAGCGCGTCGGCGAGCGAGTCGAGCAGCGCCTGCGGCGCGAGGACCGGGTGGCCGCCGAGGAACCGCCGCAGCCGCTCAGGCCCGAAGCGCTCGCCGTCATCCCGCACCGTCTCGGTCACCCCGTCGGTGTAGAGCAGCACGGTCGTCCCGTCGGCGACCGCGATCCGCTCCTGGTGCCAGACGCTGTCGGCGAAGGCGCCGAGCAGCGGTCCAGAGCTCGGCGCTTCGGTCGTCGACCCGTCGCGCTCGACGATCAGCGCCGCCGGGTGGCCCGCCGAGCAGAGCAGCACGCTGTGGTCGTGGAGCGCGGCGCAGAGGGCGCTCGCCATCGTCCCATCGCCTCGACGGCGCAGCTCCTCGTCGAGCCGCCGGACGATCGCCACCGGGTCGGGCTCAAGGTGGCTTGCGAAGCGGGCGCCGTGACGCAGCAGCGCGGTGACGGTCGCCGCGCGCACGCCGTGGCCGGTGACGTCGCCGATCGTCGCGAACGCGTTGCCGTCGGTCCGGAACACGTCGTAGAAGTCGCCGCCGACGTCGATCCGCGTCTCGCCGGGCGCGGGCCGGTAGAGCGCGCCGATCTCCCAGCCGGGAACGTCCGGCACGGGGGATGGGAGCAGGCTCCGCTGCAGCGTCTCGGCGACGTCGGCGAGCCGCGTGTAGAGCCGCGCGTTGTCGACCGCGACCGCGGCGCGGCGCGCGAGCTGCTCGGCGACGCCGAGGCCCTCGTCGTTGAAGCGCCGGCCGGACGTCGAGGTGAAGAACGACATCGCGCCGATGATGCGGGCCCCGACCCGCATCGGAGCGAAGATCGCCGAGCGGATCTCGAGGCGCCGGTAGAGCTCGAGCTGCTCGTCGGAGATCGCGGCCCGGCGCAGGTGCTCCTCGGAGACCTCCCGGACGAGCAGCGACTCGCCGTCGGCCAGGACAGGGGTGAGCGGGGAGTCCGGGCGCGGGGCCGGCGGCGCGAGCTCCTGCAGCCGCGCGGCGACCGGGGCCATCTCCGGGTCGACGTGCGCGACGACGACATGCTCGCGCACGGAGCCCGAGACGAGCTCGACGGTCGCCCAGTCGGCCAGTCCCGGCAGCGCGGCGCGTGCGACGTTCTCAAGGGTCTGCTCGTAGTCGAGGGACGTCGCGAGCTGCCGGCCGGATTCGGCGAGGATGCGCGTGTGCACCTCGGCGGTCTTGACCGCGGTCACGTCCTCGATCACGGTCACCGACGCAACCGCCTCGCCGTCGGCGTCGCGCAGCGGGCTCGAGGACAGTCGCCGCCACGTCACCGCGCCGCTGTCGCGTTCGACGAGCTGCAGGAGCAGCGGCTCGCAGCGCGCCCGCTCGTCCAGCAGGTCCGCCAGCGACACCGAATCGGCGGCGAGCGGCCGGCCGTGCTCGTCGCGGACGAGGAAGTGGCCGAGCACGTCGGCGAGCGGCACGCCCGACACGTCGGCCGGCCCGCTGTGGCCGAGTCCGGCAACCGCCGCGCCGTTTGCGTACACGACCCGGCCGCCGAGGTCGCTGACGACGACCGCCTCGCAGAGCGCCTCGAGCAGGTCCGTGAGCTCAGGCCCCTCGCCGGAGAGGATCTGCGCGGCAAGCCCCGAGCGACTCACGGCCGGCCGCTTTGCTGCGGCGTGAGCATCGGCGTCACTCGCGGCCGCTGAGCAGCTCTTCCGGCGCCTCGACGAGGCGGACCCGCTCGGCGACGCCGGTGAGGTCGAGGAGACGCTGCACCTGCGGGGCGCCGCGCACCAGGCAGAGCTCGCGGTCGCGCTCGGCGAGCCGCTGGTGGGCGCGCACGAGGATCGAGAGCCCCGTCGAGTCCATGAAGTCTAGCCGGCGCAGGTCGACGACGACGAGTCGCACATCGGAATCGAGCGTCTGAAGGCGCTCCTCCAGCTGCGGCCCGGAGGCGAGATCGAGCTCGCCGCTGATCGCGATGACCGCAGCGGACCCCTCCCGACGGACTTCCACTTGAAACTCTGCGTTCACGCTGGGTCGTGAGCCTATCGGCTCCCGCCCCGGAACGGCGCTCCGGAGCGGCTCCTGAAACCGGACTTTCGCGCGCGCGCCGTTTTGGAATGCCTCCCGGTTGGTAACGAACTGACAAGGCCCACGGACATGACCGCGACCGTGCCCCACATGATCCGCGACGGCGGGACGCTCGTCCACGCCGCGCTGCTCTATCGACATCCCGATCAGCTCCGGGTGACGCTCGAGGAGTTCGTCCGCGACGCCGGGCGCGCGGGCGAGCCGTGCCTCGTGGCGATGCCGGGCGCGCATCTCGTCGAGGTCGGCGATGCGCTCTCGCCGGCCGGCGCGACGGTGCGCATCGAGGATATGGCGACGGCCGGCCGCAACCCGTGGAGGCTGATCCCGATGCTGTGCGACTGGATCGACGCGCAGGACGGCCCGGCGCGGGTCGTCTCGGAGGTGATCTGGCCGGAGCGCAGCGCCGCCGAGACCGCGGAGTGCCTGCGTCACGAGGCGGTCCTCAACATCGCGCTCGCCGAACGCGACGTGAGCGTGCTCTGCCCGTACGACGCCGCGCATCTCGCGCCGGACGTGCTGGAGGGCGCCGAGCTCACGCATCCGCACCTGATCGACGAGCTCGGCGTGCGCCCCTCGCTCGCCTACGCCGACCCGGTCGAGGTCGCGCGCGGCGAGCGCTGGCCGCCGGCCGAGCCGCCGTCGCCGGTGAGCGAGCTCCCCTTTGACGGCGACCTCGGGCGGTTGCGGCACGCGCTCGCCTCCGACCCCCTGCTCGCCGATCTCGACCCGGGGCGACGCGCCGACCTCGTGCTGGCGGTCGACGAGGCGGCGAGCAACGCCGTCAAGCACGGTGACGGCGTCGCGCGGGCGCGGGTGTGGCGCGACGGCGACGAGGTGATCGGCGAGGTCGCCACCGCGACGGCGATCGAGGATCCGCTCGCCGGCCTGCGCACGCCCCGGCCGGACGACGTCGACGGCCGCGGCCTGTGGCTGATCCACCAGCTCTGTGACCTCGTCGAGATCCGCTCCGACGGCGGCGGCGCGCGGCTGCGGATGCACGTCGGGGGATCCGGATGAGGGCGCGCGCCTCCGGCCCGCGATTCGGATGTTCCAGACCGCGGCCGAGCGGGAAGAAGAGGGACGATGACCGACAGTGAATTCGAAGCCGAGCAGGAGAAGGAGGCCGCCGCCGAGGCCGCCCGCATCGGCGGCCGCCCCTCAAACGAGCCGCCGACCGAGTACGAGCGCGAGCTGACCGAGGCAGACCGGCCGGTGATCGAGGCCGGCGAGGGCGAGTGGGAGGGCTTTGAGCTCTCCGAGTACGAGCTCGAGGAGCACGCCTCCCATGGGGACGAGCACGCCGCCCGCCGGATCATCGAGGACGCCTCGCTCTACGACGAGGGCGAGACGTCCGAGCGCGGCGCCTACGGCGAGGGCGACGCGGAGCGCGACCTCGACGCCTGAGTGCGGCGGCCCGACGCGGGCGTGGGCGGCCCCGCCGGGCCCGCCGGGCCCGCCGCCCGGTTTCGCGTCCCCTCCCGCCCCGCCGCCCGGGCTCGCGGCGCCTCGGCTGCCGGGGTCACGAGCTCCTGCAGTCGTCGCACGGACTTGCGCAACAGGCGCGAGACCTGCATCTGCGAAACCCCGACGAGCGCGGCGATCTCGGCCTGTGTCCGGTCCTCGCCGAAGCGCAGGTAGAGGATCCTGCGGTCGCGCTCGCACAGCTGCTGGGCGGCGGCGAACACCGTCGTCTGATCGTCGACGCGCTCCAGGCGCCCGTCCTCGCCGCCGAGCTGGTCGAGCCGGCGGTCGGCCTCGTCCGCCCCGGTGCGGGGGGCATCGAGCGAGACCGTGTCGTAGGCGTCCGCGATCTGCAGGCCGTCGAGCACCTCCTCCTCGCTGCACTCCAGGTACTCCGCGAGCTCCGGGACGGTCGGCGAGCGGCGGTGGCGCAGCCCGACCTCGCGTCGCGCCTCCGTGATCCGCCGGGCGCGCTCCTGCGCCGAGCGGTCGACGTGCAGGGCCCACGCGGTGTCGCGGAAGTGGCGCTTGAGCTCGCCGACGATCGTCGGGACCGCGAACGACGTGAACGCGAAGCCGCGGGTCGGGTCGTAGCGCTCGACCGCCTTGAGCAGGCCGAGCGAGGCAACCTGGACGAGGTCCTCCAACGGCTCCGACGAGCCCGAGTAGCGGCGCGCGAGCTTGCGGGCGAGCGGCAGGAAGCGCTCGATCAGCGCATCGCGCGCCCGTACGTCGCGCCGTGTGAACCAGCGTGTGAACAGCTCATCGGAGCTGACGGTCGCAATGGGCGCAGGGGTCTCCTCCATTGCCGACCCTCCCTTGGTCGTCGCAGACGCAGACGGTTCTACCACCGAGCGGGGCGGGCGCGCAAGTGCTCCGGTTGCGCACCGCACACGGCCGTCAGCGCGAACTGCGGGCGCTCGCTGCGACGTCGTGCGCGACGCCGTCGCTGGAGCGGTCGTCGCGGAGCAGGTCGATGACCGCTGCCTCGAGGCGCGCGCGCCGGCGGTCGTCGAGACGCCCGAGCGGGCCGAGGCGGTCGACCGCGGCGCCGATCGTCCAGCCCGACAGGTAGCGGTCGAACACCCGCGGATCGATGTAGGCGCGCCGCGCGACGGCGGGCGTGTTGCCGAGCACCTCCGAGACGCCGCGCACGGCGCCGTCGATCGCCCGTTTGCGGGCGCTCTTGGTGGCCGCGTCGCGCCCGTCAGCGGCGAGCGCGACCGCGGCGAGCACGGTCGCGTTCCACGTCCTGAAGTCCTTGGCGCTGAACCGCTCGCCGATGCCGGCCTTGAGGTACTCGTTGATGTGCTCGGAGCGCACGTCGTGCCAGCGCCCGCGCTCCTTATAGGCGAGCAGCTCGACGCCCCCACCCCGGCGGCGCTTCAGGGCGCGGACGACCGCGGCCGCGGCCTCGTCTCCGATCGCCTGTCGCTGGCGCCGGCCGGCCTTGCCGACGTAGTCGAACACGACGCTCCCGTCGCGCACGACGACGTTCGCCTTGGCGACGGTCGCCAGCCCGAGACCTCCGTCCTCGGCGGCGTACTCCTCGGAGCCGAGGCGGAACAGTCCAACGTCGAGCAGCCGCACCGCGCACGCGAGCACGCGCTCACGGTCAAGCTCATCGGAGCTCTGCAGCGTGCGCATCAGGCGGCGGCGCAGGCGCGGCAGCCGCTCTCCGAACTCGAGCATGAGCTCGAACTTCCGCCGGTCGCGCTGCTCGCGCCAGCGCGGGTGGTACAGGTACTGCTTGCGTCCCGCGGCGTCCACCCCCGTCGCCTGCAGATGGCCCTGGGGATCGGCGCAGATCCACACGTCCCGCCAGGCCGGCGGGATCGCAAGCTCCCTGAGCCGCAGGAGCTCGTCGGGATCACGCACCGGGCGCCCGTCCGCGTCCACGTAACTGAAGCCGCGGCCGCGCCGCACACGCGTCAGGCCCGGTCCGGAGCAGTCCGAGCGCCGCAGTCGCGCCCGGCGCACGGGCGCCGGAGACGCGGCCGCGGCGCCGGTCATCAGACGAGGTGCTTGATCCGCTCGATCACGCTGTCCCGGCGTGAGCGCCGGGCGCGGCGGTGGGCCGCCGGGCGCATCCGCTCAAGCTCGGTCGCGGCCCGTCCGGCGAGGCCGGACAGCCGGCCCTGGGCGGTCGTCGCGCGCCGCCCCCCGGGCGCCGCACGGCGGATCGCGGTGCCTTTAGCGCGTGCAATATCCATGCCGTCCTGATACCCGCTGGGCGGCCCCCTAAGCAGGGGTCGGCGCGCCGCCCGTGTCACACTGCGGCGATGGACGGATCGTCATTCACCTCCGAGCTCGCCGCCGAGCTCGCCGAGCCGCTGCTCGAGCGCTTCACGCGGTATGTGCGGGTCGATACCCAGTCGGACCGGGCGCACGCGCTCGACCGCGTGCCCTCCTCCGACAACCAGCTCGTGCTCGCGCGGATGCTCGTCTCCGAGCTGCGCGAGGCGGGACTGGCCGACGCCGCGCTCGATGAGCAGGGCGTCGTGATGGCGACCCTGCCGGCCGTCGGCGGGGCGGACGACGGGCCCGTGATCGGGCTGATCGCGCATCTCGACACGAGTCCGGACGCGCCCGGGGCGGGCGTCGAGCCGATCGTCCATCGCGGCTACGACGGCTCGCCGATCGAGCTGCCGAAGGGCGGCACGCGGCTTGATCCCGAGACGATGGAGGCGCTGCGCGCCGCGATCGGCCACGACGTGATCACCTCGAGCGGCGACACGCTGCTCGGCGCCGACGACAAGGCGGGCGTCGCGGAGATCGTGACCGCGGTCGCGCATCTCGCCGCCCACCCGGAGCTGCCGCGCCCGACGATCCGCGTCGCCTTCACCCCCGATGAGGAGGTCGGCCAGGGCGGTCACCGCATCTCCCTGGAGCGCTTCGGAGCCGACTGCGCCTACACGCTCGACGGCTCGGAGCTCGGGGGCCTGCAGGACGAGACGTTCTCCGCCGACGAGGCGACGCTCACCGTCACCGGAGTCGACATCCACCCGGGCACGGCGACCGGCAAGCTCGTCAACGCGCTGCGGATCGCCTCGGAGATCGTTGCGGCGCTCCCCTCGGACCGGCTCACCCCGGAGACGACGTCCGGGCGCGAGGGGTTCCTGCATCCGTACGAGTTCAGCGGTTCGGCCGGGAGGGCGACCGTCACGTTCATCCTGCGCGACTTCGACGAGGCGGGCCTGCGCTCCCACGCCGAGCTTCTGCGCTCGACCGCCGAACGGGTCGCCGCGCGCGAGCCGCGCGCCCGCGTCGAGGTGACGATCCGCGAGCAGTACCGCAACATGCGCACCGCGCTCGATCGCGTGCCGGACGTCGTCGCGGCCGGCGAGGCCGCGATCCGCGCCGAGGGCCTTGAGCCGCTCCGGGAGCCGATCCGCGGCGGCACCGACGGGTCGATCCTCACCGCGCGCGGGCTGCCGACGCCGAATCTGTTCACCGGCGGGCACGAGTTCCACTCACCGCGCGAGTGGGCCTCGCTGCAGGAGATGGCGGCGGCCGCGGCGATGATCGTCCGCCTCGCGGGGATCTGGGCGTCGGGCGAGCTGACGGTGACCGGCGGGGAGCCGCTTGCGGGAGCGTCGCGATGAGCCCGAGCGGTCCGCATTCCCTCTGCTCGGTCGACGGCGAGATCATGCTCGCCTCCGAGGCGATGATCCCGGCGGTCGACGACGGGTTCGTGCGCGGCGACGGCGCGTTCGAGGTCGTCCGCGTCCACGACGGGGTGCCGTTCGCGATGGACGAGCATCTCGCGCGCATGGAGCGAACCGGCGCCGGGTTGCGCCTGCCGATCGACCTGGAGGCCGTCCGCGCCGACGCCCATCGGCTCCTCGCGCATGCCGCCGCCGACTCCGAGCACGCCGAGGACCACCGCCTGCTGCGCCTGATCGTCACCCGGGGCGGGCATCGGGTGCTCATCACGGAGCGGCTGCCCGACGCGCCTGAGCGGCTCCGGCTGCTGTCGACGACGTACGCCCCGACGCGCGTGCTCGATGGCCTGAAATCGCTCTCCTACGCGGCGAACATGCTCGCCACGCGCCTCGCGAAGGAGGCCGGCTTCGACGATGCGCTGCTCGTCACGCCGCACGGTCGCGTGCTCGAGGCGCCGACCCGCGCGGTGTTCTGGGTCTCTGGCGGGGAGCTCTGCACGGTCCCGCTGTCGGAACCGATCCTCGCCTCGATCACGCGCGCGGTCGTGCTCGGGGTCTGCGAGGTCCGGGAGCGCTCGATCACGCTCGAGGAGCTCTACGCCGCCGACGAGGTGTTCCTCGCCTCAACGACCCGCGAGGTCCATCCGGTCGCGGCGATCGACGACCACGAGTATCCCGAGACCGCGCCGGTCACCGAGCGCACCGCCGAGCGGGTGATGGCGCGGGTGCGCGAGCGCCTGCTTGCCGCCGCGTCTGAGTGAAGATCCTCACCGTCATCGGCAACCGCCCGCAGTTCGTCAAGGCGGCCGCGGTCACGCCGCTGTTGCGCCGGGCGCACGAGGAGATCCTCGTCCACACCGGCCAGCACTTCGACGACCGCTTGTCCGCGATCTTCTTCTCGGAGCTCGGGATCCCGGCGCCCGACCGGGAGCTCGGGGTCTCGCGCGGCAGCGCGAGCTCCCAGACCGCGCGCATGCTCACCGCGCTCGAGCCGGTGCTTCGCGAGCGCGCGCCCGATCTCGTGCTCGTCTACGGGGACACGAACTCGACGCTCGCCGGCGCGCTCTGCGGCGCCCAGTGCGGCGTGCCGGTCGCCCACGTCGAGGCGGGGATGCGCTCATTCGACATGACGATGCCCGAGGAGCTCAACCGGGTGCTCTGCGATCACGCCGCCGCGCTCCTGCTCTGCTCCTCGGCGTCCGCGGCCGGGAACCTCGAGCGGGAGGGGGTGCCCGGCCGGGTCGAGGTCGTCGGCGACGTGATGGTCGATGTCGCGCTCGCCGTCCAGCCCCGCGCGCGGGAGCGGGTCGACCTCGTGCGGGCGCACGGCCTGGAGCCGGGCGGGTACGTGCTCGCGACCGCGCACCGGGCCGGCAACGTCGACACCGCGGATCGCCTGCGGGCGGTGGTGGACCTGCTGTGCGGGATCGGGGCACCGGTGCTCCTCCCCCTGCACCCACGGACTGCCGCGCGCCTCTCTGAGTTCGGGCTGCGGGCGCGATTGGACGGGTGCGCGTCAGTGACGGTCTGCGAGCCGCTCGGCTACGTGGAGCTCACCGCCCTGCTCTGCCACGCCCGCGCGGCGCTCACCGACTCCGGCGGGCTGCAGAAGGAGGCCTACCTGGCCCGCGTGCCGTGCATCACGCTCCGCGAGCGGACCGAGTGGACGGAGACGGTCCACGCCGGCTGGAACACGCTCGTCGGCCTCGACGCGGACGCCGCCCGCCGGGCGCTCGACGCGCCCGCGCCGGTCGAGCACCCGCCGCTGTACGGCGACGGCCACGCCGGCGAGCGGGTGCTCGCGGCGCTCGAGGCGTTCGCGGGCTGAGCTCGCCGGCCCGCCTCGACGAGCCTCCGCCTCTCGCGGTCACCTCCATACACTGCGCCCGGATGAGCGACTCCGCCAGCGGATCCCGTCCCCCGGAGCCCGTCGCCGGTGGCGCGTTCGTCTCGCCCGACGCGAGGGTCGCCGGCGGCGTCGTGCTGGAGCCCGGGGCGGTCGTCCACGGCGGCGTCCAGCTCGGCGAGGGCTGCCTCGTGGAGGCCGGCGCGGTGCTCGGCAAGCGTCCGCGGCTGCGCGCCGGCTGGGGCGCGGCACGGCCCCCGGAGCCGACGCACGCGGGGCCGCTCGACCGGGTCATCGTCGGCCCGGGTGCGACGATCTGCTGCGGCGCCGTCGTCTACGCGGGCGCCGCGCTGGGGGCGGGCGTGATCGTCGGCGACCAGGCCCAGGTCCGGGAGCGCGCGACGCTCGGCGAGCGCACCGTCGTCGGCCGCGGCTCGACCGTCGACTTCGCGACGCGCGTCGGCGACCGGGTCTCGATCCAGACGCTCGTCTACCTCACCGCCGAGGGACTCGTCGAGGATGACGTCTTCATCGGGCCGGGCGTGACGACGACGAACGACGACACGATGGCCCGCCACCGGGCGAACGAGCGGCTGCGCGGGCCGGTGCTGCGGCGCGCCTGCCGGATCGGCGGCGGCGCCGTACTCACGCCCGGGGTCGAGATCGGCGAGGAGGCGTTCGTCGCCGCCGGTGCGGTCGTCACCCGCGACGTGCCGCCGCGCGCGGTCGTGCTCGGCGTCCCCGCGCGGGTCGTGCGCGAGGTGCCGGACGCGGACCTGCTCGAGCGCTGGCGCTGAGCGGGGCGCGGGCCTGCTCGTGCGCCGGCGCTGAGCGGGGCGCGCGCCTGCTCGACCGCCGGCGCCGAGCGGGGCATCAAACCCACACTGGAGGTGGTTGAGATGCCCAGCGCTCGGGTGAACGCCGCCTCAGACCGCGACGCTCCGGACCCGCGAGCCCTCGGCGGCGGCGGTCCAGATCACCTGGTCGCGGCCGGGGCCGACCCCGATCAGCACGATCGGGACGCCCACGGACTCGGCGATGCGGCGCAGGTACTCGCGCGCGGCGTCGGGCAGGTCCTCCTCGGAGCGGGCCGCCGTGATGTCATCGCTCCAGCCGGGCAGCTCCTCGTACTCGGGTGAGGCGTGGTGGAGCACCGTCTGGTGGAACGGGAAGCGGGTGAGCTCGGCGCCCTCCTCGCTGCGGTAGCGCGTGCACACGCGGAGCGTGTCGAGGCCGGAGAGCACGTCGAGCTTCGTGATCGCGAGCGCGGTGAGCGAGTTGAGCCGCGCGGCGTAGCGGAGCGCGACGAGGTCGATCCAGCCGACGCGGCGGGCGCGACCGGTCGTCGTTCCGAACTCGCCGCCGGCGTCGCGGATCCGGTCGCCGAGCTCGTCGTGCAGCTCGGTCGGGAACGGGCCGGCGCCGACGCGCGTGGCGTACGCCTTTGCGACCCCCCAGACCTCGTCGATGTCCTTCGGCCCGACGCCCGCGCCGGTGCAGGCGGCGCCCGCCACCGGGTTTGAGGAGGTGACGAACGGATACGTGCCGTGGTCGATGTCGAGCAGCGCGCCCTGCGCGCCCTCGAACACGACGAGCCGGTCCTCGTCGAGGCACTCGAGCACGAGATGCGAGGTGTCGGCGATGAACGGCTCCAGCACGTGCCCGTATGTGAGGTACTCCTCGGTCATCGACTGCAGGTCGAGCGATGGGTCCTTCGCCCACGGGCGCAGCGACAGCCGCTTGGGCTCCAGCGCGGCGACGATCTTCTTCTTGAGGATCTTCTCGTCGAGCAGGTCCTGGACGCGGATCCCGAGGCGCGCCGCCTTATCGGCGTAGCAGGGGCCGATGCCGCGTCGGGTCGTGCCGATCTGCAGCTTGCCCAGCCGAGTCTCGCCCGCCGTGTCGAGCAGCATGTGGTAGGGCATGATCAGATGCGCGTTGGCCGAGATGCGCAGCGAGCGCGTGTCGATCCGCCGCCGGCGCAGGTCGTCGAGCTCGTCGGTGAGCACCTTCGGGTCGATCACGGTCCCGTTCCCGATCACGCACAGCGTGTCGGGATAGAGGATCCCGCTCGGCATCAGGTGCAGCTTGAACACCTCCTCGCCGCGCACGATCGTGTGGCCGGCGTTGTTGCCGCCCTGAAAGCGCACGACCGCATCGGCACGCTCGGCGAGCATGTCGGTGACCTTGCCCTTCCCCTCGTCGCCCCACTGGGCGCCGACGACCACGATTCCCGGCATAGCGCCCTCAGTGTACGGCGGGCCCGGCCGGCGTCACCGTGTCGGCGGCGCGCGCCGTCGCGTCGACCGCGAGCGACAGGACCGCGCCGTCCGACGGCCCCGGTCGCTCCAGGCCGTCGGTCGCCGAGGTGACCCACAGACGGCCGGGGGCCACTGGCTCCAGGCACACGCTCGTGGGCTGGCGGCAGGGCAGATCGATCGTCTGCTCGCGCGTTCCGTCGGGGGCGAAGCGGGCGATCCGGCCGCCGCCCCACAGCGCGACCCAGAGCCGCCCGGCGTGGTCGACGAGCATCCCGTCCGGGTCGCCATCGGACTCCTGCAACCGGACGAGCTCGCGGCGCGGCCCGAGCTCGCCGCTGCGCGGGTCGACGTCGAAGCGCCAGATCACCCGCTTGGCGGTGTCGGCGAGGTAGGCGGCCCGGCCGTCGTCGCTGAACGCCGGGCCGTTGGGGATCGTGAGGTCCTCCAGGACGACCGTCACCGTCCCGTCTGGGTCCAGGCGGTACAGCCGGCCGGCCCCCTCGGCGCCCTCCTCGTCCATGCTGCCGGCGTAGAACCGCCCGCCGGGGCCCGCGACCCCGTCGTTCATCCGCATCGCGCCGGGCCGCCCCTCCTCGGGCCGTGCCAACCAGCTCAGCCGCCCGGCGGCGGGTTCGAGCACGGCGAAGCCGTGACCGGCGGCCGCCATCCAGCGCTCGCCGTCGCCCGCGAGCGGAGCCACCGCGCCGAGTGGCACGTCAAGGCGTGCGAGCTCGCGCAGCCGCCCGTCGGAGACCTCGAGCAGCCGCCCGGGAATGATGTCGACGAGCACCAGGCGACCGCCCACCCAGCGGCCACCCTCCCCGAGTACGAGGCGCTCGTCGCCGAGCGGCGCCGCCGGACCCGCGCTCACCGCGGCATCCCGTCCGGCTCGAGCGTGGCTGTCCGGGGGAGGCGTCTGGCCGACACTGCCGCCAGTCTCTCACGTCCGTCCTGAGCCCTGCGCTGTCCGCTCCCCGGCTACGCTCGGGCCATGCTGTGGGATCCCGTCCAGTACGGCCGCTACGCGGGGGAGCGCGCCCGGCCGTTCTTCGAGCTCCTCGCGCGCGTCGACTGCGCCGCCCCGGAGACCGTCGTCGACCTCGGCTGCGGCTCGGGCGAGCTCACGCTTGCGCTGGCAGAGCGCTGGCCCGAGGCGTCCGTGCGCGGGATCGACTCCTCGGCGGAGATGATCGCGCGTGCGCCGAGCGGCGGGGCGGTCGAGTTCTCGGTGGGCGCGGCGGAGGACTTCTCGGCCGCCGGCGTCGACGTGCTCGTCTCCAACGCGGCGCTGCAGTGGGTCCCGACCCACCGCACGCTGCTCCCCCGCTGGGCCGGCGAGCTGAACCCCGGCGGCCGGCTCGCCTTCCAGGTGCCGGCGAACTTCGAGGCGCCCTCCCACGCGCTGATGCGCGAGCTGGCCGACTCCCCCCGCTGGCGCGACCGTCTCGGCGGCGTCCTGCGCGGCGCGGACTTGACCGCGTCTCCCGTGGAGTACCTGGAGCTCCTCACCGCCGCCGGCCTCGATGTCGACGCCTGGCAGACGGAGTACGTCCACGTCCTGCAGGGCGAGGACCCCGTGCTCGACTGGGTCCGCGGCACCGGGCTGCGACCCGTGCTGGCCGCGCTCTCCGACGAGGACGGGGCGCGGTTCTGCGCCGAATACGGGGCGCTGCTGCGCGAGGCCTACCCGCACCGCGCCTACGGGACGGCGTTCCCGTTCAAGCGGACGTTCGTGGTCGCGCGGCGCACCGACTGAGCGGGTTTGCCAGGCCGGAGGGCGCCTGCGACCATGGGCGCGTGCTCAGGAGCCTCGAATACCGGCATCTGCGCGCGTTCGTCACGCTCGCCGACGAGCTGCATTTCCATCGGGCCGCCGCGCGGCTGCATGTCGCCCAGCCGACGCTCAGCCAGACGCTCCGCCAGCTCGAACTGGCCGTCGGTGTCAAGCTGTTCGACCGCTCGACACGACGTGTCGCGCTCACCTCCGCCGGGCGCGCGCTGTTGGAGGACGCACGGATCGCGCTGGCGGCGCTCGACGCGGTGATGGTGCGTGCCTCCCAGGTCGGACGCGGCCAGGCCGGAGAGCTGATCGTCGGCTACGAGGTGACCACCGGTCTGGACTTCCTGCCACAGGTGCTCCGTGAGTTCGAGCGCATCTGCCCGGAGGTGTCGGTGACGCTCGCGGAGTTCGACTTCGCCGCCCCCGAGGCCGGGCTCGACACCGGAGCGACCGATGTCGCGTTCCTGCGCCCACCCGTGGACTGCGACGGCCTGCGGCTGGAAACCCTGTTCACTGAGCCACGCGTACTGTGCGTCGCGAGCTCGCACCGGTTCGCCGGCCGCACGTCCGTGACCATCCCCGAGATCCTCCCCGAGCCGCTGATCGCGTCGCCGACTCCGGGCGTGTGGCGCGACTACTGGCTGTTGCCTGAATACCGCGACGGCGAGCAGGCGAACGTCTCCCTCGAGGTCGCGACGTGCGAGGCCGAGCTGCAGGCCGTCGCGGCCGGTCGCGGCATCGTCGTTACCTCGGCGACCACCGAGCGCTACTACAGCCGGCCCGGAGTCTGTTTCGTGTCGATCGAGGATCTGGCGCCGTGCGAGATAGCGCTCGCCTGGCCGAACGGATCGCAGCATCCTGCGCTTCATCCGTTTCTCGACGCGGCCCACCGCGCGGTCGCCAGTTCCGCCGTCCCCGCGTGACCGGCCGCGGCTGGGCGCTGCGACGTACCCGTCCGCGGGCCATTGATTCGCGGCAGCGATCAATCCTCAGGCGATCCTGATTTCTCTCTTCCCGCCGCTCGTTCTAAGTTGCCCGCACCGCACGGTACGGCTCCGATGGAGCCCGTCCGGTCGGGAGGAGAAGCACCCCTCACGTCCCTGACTCGGAGGACGGATGATTTCGAACGACACGACGCCGACGCTGCTCGGCGGCATCTCATCGAGCTTTCGCACCAACCCGTATACGGGCGGGCATATCGAGGTCCGCCGAGCGCGGGGTGCGACGCTTGAGCTGACCGACGGCCGCGAGCTGATCGACACGTTCATGGCCCATGGCAGCACGGTCCTCGGCCACGGCGAGCCAGCGGTGATGCAGGCTGTCCAGCACGAGCTCGAAGCCGGTGTCCTGCTCGGCTACGAGACCGGCCTGGCGGCGGCGGTCGCCGACCGGCTCGCGCGGATCCTCCCCGCGGCCGAGCGCATCCGCTTCTGCTCGACGGGCACCGAGGCGGTGGCCACGGCCCTGCGGATGTGCCGGGCCTTCACCGGCCGAGAGATCGTCATCAAGATCGATGGCCACTACAACGGCTCCAGCGACTACGCCATGGTGAATTCGACGGCGGCGGCGATCGACCGGGACAACCCGGGTGGGCGGCCGTCCCAACGGATCAGGTCGTGCAGCGGCATCCCGGAGCCCAGCGCTGACTCGATCGTTCCCGTTCCCTGGAACGACGCGGAAGCCTTGGAGACGGCCCTGTCTATGTACGAGGAGCGGGTCGCCGCGGTGCTCATGGTCCCGCTGGACCTGAACAACGGATGCATCAGGCCCGCCGACGGGTATCTCAACACCGCTCGCCGGCTGACGGCGGCGCACGGTGTGCTGCTCGTGTTCGACGAGGTGCTATCCGGCTTCAAGACCGGGCTGAGCGGCGCGACCGGCACGTTCGGCGGCGATCCCGATGTCACGGTCTGGTCCAAGGCGGTGGCGAGCAGCTTTCCGCTGTCGGTGGTTGCCGGCCGCGAGGACGTGATGGCGATGATGGCCCTGCCGCTGCCCCAGGGCACTCTGCAGGGCGGTACTCACGCCGGCAACATCCCCGGCCTCGCTGCCGCGCAGGCGACGCTCGACGTCCTCGAGGAGCCGGCATTCTACGAGACTCTCACCGAGCGAACCCGCGAGTTCGCGGCGGCTCTCGAGTCGCGGATGCGCGCGGCGGGGATGACCGCGCGCGTGCAGAGCGCGGGGTGCGGCTACGGCATTTACGTCGGGACTGATGAGCCGATCCGCAGCTGTGCCGACGTTCGCCGCCACGTCGACCAGCAGATGGCCAAGCGGCTGTTCACCGCGTGCTTGGAGGAGGGGGTCTACTTCCACACCGACCTGACGGTGTCGATCGCGCACACCGACGAGGTGCTGGGCGAGATCGTCTCCCGCGTGGGGCGGGCCGCCGATCGCGTGGTCGACGGGGCCGCCCTCACCGGCGCACGGGAGCTCTCGCGGTGAGCTCGCATCGAACTTCCCTCGACGATCGCTTCCAAAGGAGGTGCAGATGAGCGCGAACAGCAACCTGGTCGCGGTCGAACCCGGCGCCATCCGGCAGGACACCCCGGCCGGATCGGCCATCCACTACAGCGACTACGAGCTGGACAGCTCGAGCCCGTTCGCCGGCGGGACCGCCTGGATCGAGGGCGAGTACGTCCCGGCGGCCGAGGCCAGGATCTCGATCTTCGACACCGGCTTCGGCCACTCCGACCTCACGTACACAGTCGCGCATGTCTGGCACGGGAACGTCTTCCGTCTCGAAGACCATCTCGACCGGCTGCTCGACGGAGCCAGGAAGCTCCGCCTCGACCCCGGGATGGGCAGAAACGAGATCGCCTCGATCGCCAAGCGCTGCGTGAGCCTTTCCCAGCTGCGCGAGTCCTTCGTGAACATCACGATCACCCGCGGCTTTGGTCGTCATCAGGGCGAGCGCGACGTCACGAAGCTCAACCACCAACTGTACGTCTACGCGATCCCGTACGTATGGGCGTTCCCGCCCCACGAGCAGATCTTCGGGACCACCGTCGTCGTCCCGCGCCACGTGCGGCGCGCGAGCCGCGCCACGATCGACCCGACGGTGAAGAACTATCAGTGGGGCGACCTCACCGCGGCGAGCTTCGAGGCCCAGGACCGCGGCGCCCGGTCGGCGATCCTGCTCGACGCCGACAACTGCGTCGCCGAAGGACCCGGGTTCAACGTGGTCATCGTCAAGGGCGGCGCCCTCGCGTCGCCGTCGCGCAACGCGCTGCCCGGGATCACACGCAAGACCGTGTTCGAGATCGCCCAGTCGATGGGCGTCGATGCAACCCTGCGCGACATCACCAGCCGTGAGCTCTATGAGGCCGACGAGCTGATGGCCGTCACCACCGCCGGTGGGGTGACGCCGATCGTGTCACTCGACGGTGAGCCGGTGCGAGATGGCGATCCCGGCCCGATCACCGTGCGGATCCGCGACCGCTTCTGGGCGCTGATGGATGAGCCGTCCCCGCTGATCGAAGCGATCCAGTACTAGTCACGGCCCCACTTACCTACGGAGGACCCTCAATGTCAATTGGCACCCCGCGGCCCGGCGACACGGGCCATGAGTCAGACAGTGAACTGCTCGCGCGCTTCGGCTACGAGCAGAAGCTCAAGCGCACGATGGGCGCGTTCTCGAGCTTCGCGCTCTCGTTCTCGTTCGTGTCGATCACCACCGGAATCTTCGGGAACTACTCGTTCGGCATCCAGCAGGGTGGCCCACGGTTCATATGGACCTGGATCCTCGTCGGCATCGGCCAGACCCTGGTTGCGCTCTGTCTGGCGCAGATGGCTGTGCGCGTGCCACTTGCGGGCGCGATGTACAACTGGGGCTCGCGTTTGATCGGCCCTCGCTACGGATGGTTCTCTGGCTGGTTCACCCTCGCCGGATACATGGCGGGCTACGCCGGCGTGGCGTATGCCTTCTCCGCCTACTTCGCGCCGTACTTCGGCATCGGCACCAGCACCCGGACAATCGTCATCACGACGGTCATCCTGATCGTGGTCGTGGCCACGATCAACATCGTCGGCATGAAGCTGGCCAGCCATGTGAACAACGTCTCCGTGGTCACAGAGATCATCGGCATCACGGTGCTCGGGATCGGCTTCTTGATCTACTCGCTCGTTCACGGTCACACTCATGTCGGCCTGACCTCCAATGTGGGTCTCGCGGGTAGCCGCCTGGGTCACACCCATTTCGGCGGATTCGCCTCCTCGATCCTGATGGGCGCGTATACGTTGATTGGCTTCGAATGCGCCGCCGACCTCTCGGAGGAGACGAAGGGGGCCGTGCGCAGCGTCCCCAGAGCGATCATCTACTCGATCGTCATCTCGGCCGTGCTGGGCTTCTTCGTGATCCTCGGCTTCACGTTGGCGATCCCCAGCCTCCCCGCTGTCGTGAACAGCGGCACTCCGCTGCTGGTGATCATGCAGCACTACCTGGGCTCGGTCCTCACGCACATCGCAATGGTCATGGTGTTCATCTCGATCTTCGCCTGCACGCTGATGAACACCGCCACCCCGGCGCGCCAGATGTACGCGCTCGCCCGGGACAACATGCTCCCCGCCGGGGGGTTCCTCACGCGCGTCACCAAGGGCAGCCACAGTCCTTACGCGTCGATCGTCGTCGTCTCGGTGATCGCGATCGCGTTCACGGTGGTCGCGAAGGTCGAGGCGGTGATCACCAGCGTCTCCTCGGTCGCGATTTACGTCGGCTATGGGCTGGTGATCATCGCGGGTCTGGTCAACCGCAAGCGGCTGCCCTCCCTGGACCCCAACGGGTTCTCGCTCGGTCGCTGGCACCGGCCCGTCGCATTCGCCGCGCTCACCTGGCTGGTGGTCGCGATCGCGGCGCTGACGATTCCGGCCGTCGGTCACAAGGCCGCGGTCGCGTTCCTGGTGGTGGCCGGGATCGCGGTCGCCTGGTACCTGGTGCGCATCCGCCGCATGCACTTCGGCGCGATCGAGGGCGAGGAGGAGGTGGCAGCCGCACCGCTCGGCGGCGAGATCGGGGTCGGGTAGCGCCGGATGCGCCTTAAGGCGAGCCGGGCGCGGTGAATCGGATCGCGCCCGGCTGCCCGGAGCGCAGCGTCGCGTCCTGGTAGGCGCGCGTGAGAGTACGGCCGAGTCGCTCACACGCATCGTGGTGCCGGTCATCGCGGTGCCAACGACCACGCCACAGCCGATCCCTGGGGTGGTCGCCTCGCCGAGATCGCCCGGTGCGGCGGCGCCGATTCGGTTGCTGCACCAGGTTCGGATCTACTTGGGACTCCATCGACTGGCGCCGACATAACCGGAGCCGGCTCGACCGACCGTTGAGACGGCACCCCGCCGCGACCGCCCGTACGCTGCTGGGCGGGCGGGCACCGATCCGGGCTGTGTTCACCGACCACGTTGCGAAGCGTGCCGTGGCACCACTCTCCGTCATCCATGACTAACCCGACGGGGAGCAACCGCCGCGCGCGTGGTCACGGTGGCGCTAGGAGAAGCCTCAACGGCATGGACGGCCACGATCTGTGCTGACGGCACCTCGGCCAGTGCAGTGCGGAGTGCCGTCGCGACCTGCTCGAAGCGCACAGGCTAAGCAGTCGAGTAGGCCACGACCCCGATAGGCATCCCATGTCCATACGTCGGATGGGCGAACTGCTCCACCTCTCGGCAGCGTTGGCTGGATTCGAGAGCCAGGGTGCAAAGGGCCGCCGCTGCTGGCATGATTCCCAGGGGCGTGCCCCGTGCCCGCCGCTTTCGCCGACGGACCGATCAGGAACAGCAGCCGCGGCCGTCACGTCCAGTCGGCGTCGGGGAGAAAGCGCCCCGACGGTGCCAGTCTGACTTCTGCGTTTCGGCCGACTGGGTCGGGCATCCGCTCGTCCGACCAAGCATCGGCCCCGTCATCGGGTATTGCATGGGTGGGGTCGGATGCTGCGGGGTACGCGGCACCGCCTTCCACGGGGAACGGCACCCGTATGCCGGCGGAGTCCTCAACAGGGGTTCCCTTGCGTACGCAAAAATCCGCTGGGCGTGGTGGCGAACCGGCCCTCGGTGTGGCCCGACCGATGATTCCTTCGCGCCGTGCTGGTCTGGACGCCCGAAACCGACTCACGGGAGGCTGACGCCATGCGGAAACTGACCTTTGGCATGAACGTGACCCTGGATGGCTACATCGCCGCGCCCGGTGACGACCTCGGCTGGAGCGTGCCGAGCGACGAGCTGTTCCAGTGGTGGTCCGATCGGGTGGGGGCGACGGGCCTGGCGCTGTACGGGCGCAAGCTGTGGGAGACGATGAGCTCCTACTGGCCGACCGCCGACGAGCAGCCGGACGCCACACCGGCGGAGATCGAGTTCGCCCACCGCTGGCGGGAGATGCCGAAGGTGGTGTTCTGTTCTCCTCCACGACCAGAGCGGTCGACTGGAACACTCGCCTGGTCACCGGCGACGCGGTCGCCGAGATCACGCGGCTCAAGGCCGAGGATGGCGGCCCCATTGACATCGGCGGCGCCACACTCGCCGCAGCGGCCATGCGGGCTGGGCTGATCGACGAGTACGTGCTGGCCACCGCACCGGTCGTGGTGGGCGGGGGCACGCCGTTCTTTACGACCCTGGAGAACCGGGTGCACCTGACCTTGGTGGAGACCCGGACGTTTCCTGACGGCGTGGTCATGACCAGGTACGAGACCAGGCGCTGAGTGCCCCCGGGGGCCTCCGGGGGCCGCTACTGCTCCTCGCTGCGGTCTCGACAGACCGGCACTCTCTGGTCCGATTCCCGCAGTCGGTTAAGTATGCTAGCTTGGCGGCTAGGCTTAGTTACCAACCCTTCTGGAGGTCGATGATGACGACACGAGCCGCAGCCGCACACCTCGCGACGATTCGGTCGCGGCCGGGCCGTCGGGTCGTCAGCGTGCCCGCCGCGGCGGGCGTCGCCTTCATCGCGGCGTGGGCGACAGGCCTGGCGGCCTGGCCCGCCAATCTCACTGTTGCCGCGTCTAGCGCCGAGGTCGTCTCCGCCTACGCCGGACATCGGGGCGCGGCGGTGATGCAGTATCTGCTGGTCGAGGGAGTCGCCGCCATCGCTCTGGCGGTGGTCGTCACCGCTCTGGCCCGGTTCGCCCTCCGGCGCGGCGCGCAGCGGTCCGGGCGGGTGGTGCTCGTCGCTGGAATCAGCGCGGTGATCGTGTCCTTGGTGGAGTGCGCGCTCGGTCTGGTGCTGACCCTCGGCGCGGTGCCAGCCGGCCGGACGGGTCTCGCCGGCGGCCTGTTTGACCTCATCAACCGTCTGGACGGCGTCAAGATGGCCGCGCTGGCGACGATGGCACTCGGAGCCGTCATCCTGGCGCGCCGTGGCGCCCTCCTGCCTCGTTGGCTTGGCTGGATCGGCGTCGCGCTGGCAGCAGCGATGCTTGTCTCCGGGGTCGGCTATCTGCTTCTCGACGACACACTCGCGCAGGCGGCGGCGGCCTCGTTGGCGCTGCTGCTGACCTGGGTGGCCGCGACGGGCACGGCGGTCGGCCGCCGGAGCCGGTAGGTCCACGGTGCCGCGCGCCGGTGTCACCCACGACCGTGTCGTCGCCGAAGCAGCCGCCGTGGCCGACGAGGTCGGTCTGGAGCGGCTGACCCTCGCGACGATCGCGAAACGACTCGGGGTGACGGTCCCCAGCCTGTACAAGCACGTCGGCGGCCTGGTCGCTCTCAAGCGCGATCTTGCGCTACTCGGCCTGTCCGAACTGAGCGCGGCCCTCTCAAGCGCCGCGGTCGGTCGTTCTCGCACCGACGCGCTGCACGCGATCGCCGCCGCCTATCGCGACTACGCCACCGCCCACCCGGGCCGCGCTGCCGCCGCCGTCCGCGCGCCGGCGCCCGATGATGCCGAACACGTTGCCGCCGGCCAGGCCGCCTACGCGGTGCTGATGGCCGTACTGGACGGCTATGACCTCAGCGACGCGGATGCGATCGACGCGGTCCGCGGCCTGCGGACCGTCATGCACGGGTTCATCGCCCTGGAGGCGGCCGGCGGATTCGGCGTGCCGGCATCCGTCGACGCGACCTACACGCGACTCGTCGACGCGCTGGATGCGACCTTCACCGCCTGGGCCAGGCAAGCATCAGACTAAACACACGCGGCTCCGGGAAATCCGCAGAGACGTCCAATTTGCGGGTTCGGTAGAGGAAGCCGGCGGGCACAGGGTCAACCGGACCGGCGCCTGCTGGACCGTCCGTGGGCGCCCGGTCAGACCGCACCCCCGCCGCCACCATGCGCGATCTCAGTCGCCAGCTCAACAAACTCGTTGATCAGCGGCGTGCGGGCGTCGCGAACCACCGCAGCCACGAGCGTCGCCTCGGCGGCATCGTGGAGCGGCAAGTAGACGACGTCCGGCCGCGCGAAATAGCGGGCGATGACCGCCGGGCAGGTGTCGACGCCCTCTCCGCGGCCGATCAGGTGAAGCCACTCCTCAATGTTGTCACTGACATAGGAGCTGATCTTTGGCTGGGTTCCGAGCTCACCGACGAGCATCCAGAACTCCTGCCAATACTTCGGTATTGCATCCGGCTGCGGAATGAAAGTCTCGCACCGAAGGTCAGCTGGAGTGAGAAAGTCGCGGCCGGCCACTGGATGGCTACGTGGTAGCGCGACCATTCGCGGGCCGCTTTCAAGAGGGACTACGTCGAGATCGCTCTCGTGCAGCGGCTCGTAAATGAATTCCACATCGGCAGTGCCTTCACGCAGCGCCGAGAGCATCTGCGGGAACGCGAGCTGGCGCAGTTCGATGCGCACGTGCGGGCGTCGTGCGCTGAACGTCGCGAGCAGCGGAGAGAAGAGCGATTCGGGCACCGGACCAAGCGACGCGATCGAAAGCGTTGCGTCCTCTCCCCGCGCCGCCGCGCGCACACGTCCCAACGTACCGTCCGCAGCGGCGAGCAGCGTGCGCGCTTCGCTCAGCAGCAGTCGCCCCGCCTCCGTCAGCTCAACCTGCCGCGTGGTGCGGTGCAGCAGCGGGCCACCAACCTCCTCCTCGAGGCGCTTGATCTGCGCGGAGACCGCCGACTGCGCGAGGTGCAGCCGTAAGGCCGCACGTGAAAAGTGAAGCTCCTCGGCGAGCACCACGAAGGATCTGAGGTGCTTGAGTTCCACAAATCCCAATCTATCGCGGGGCGTGGTCAATCGTTCGCGGGTTTCTATTGCCGCGCGGGCGCCTCTTGTAGACGATCACGGCATGACGCTGAGGAAGCCCCAAACTCGCGCGAGCGTAGCGCTCAGCTCGATACTGCGTTGACCTCGGCCGCGGCTCTCGTACTCATGTCACGCGGAGGTCATTTCGTGAATAGCAGTCACGCGCCACGACCCTGCAGTTCGGTGCACCGTGACGAAGTGGATGCTGAGCACGGTGAGTAGACCGCAAGGTCAACACGGCGTAGCGCTGCACGGACATCCGCGGCGCGGCCAGCGCTGAATTGCACTAGAGAGGTAGGAGGGATGAAGGTGAATACGCAGACTGTCGCGCCCCACGATGGCACGGAGGTGGTACCGCACCGCGGGCTGCGCACCGGGGCCGTGGGGCTGGCGGGACTGATGGCGCAGTCGCTTGGCGTCACCGGACCCGAGATTTCGGCAGTGGTGATCGCCGCAGTGGTAGCGTCGAAAGTGGGCGGTGGAACACCGTTCGTGTACATTGTCACAGCCATCGGCGCGCTCGGCTTGGCGTGGGTCTATGGGCGGTTTGCCCGCTACGTGCCGAATGCGGGGGGCACCTACGCGATAGTCCGCGCGGGCCTCGGGCGGGACCTCGGGTTTCTTGCGGGTTGGACAGTGTTGGCGGTGGGAGTGGTATTCGTCCCCGCGCTGCTGGTCGCGTGCGGCTTCTTGATGCAGAACTTCTTCGGCTTGGTCGCGCCGCAGGCGACCTTCTTGTCCTCAACGTGGATCCTATGGGCGGGGATCGGCGCGATCCTGCTATTCGGCTTCTCCTACTTCGGCGTCGTACTGTCGGCGCAGGCGCTGCTGACGCTGACGACGATCGGCGTCGGCCTGCTGAGCGTCTTTGCGGTGATCGTGCTCGTGAAGGGCGGCGCGCATGGTGTCGCGTGGTCAGGCTTCGGTCCGAGCGGCGCTTCCTTCCACGACATCGCGCTCGCAGTCGGGATCGCCATGACCGGTTTCTCCGGGTTTGAGACCGCTGTGTTCCTCGCCGAGGAGGCACACACGCCCCGTCGCCAAGTTCCGATCGCTGTGCTCGGATCGGTGACGCTCGCTGGATTCTTTTTCCTGCTCGTCACGTTCTCGGTCGTGACCGGCTACGGGATCGGTTCGGTTGGCATTCATTGGCCTGCCGACTCGGGCGCCGCCGTCGTCACCATCTCCTCGCGCTACATATCGACGCTCTTCGGCGAGGTCGTCCTGTTGTTTCTGGCGATCTCGGCGTTCGGCTCGGCGCTCGGCACCGCGAATTTCACAACCCGGGTTGCGTGCTCGTGGGGGCATGATGGGTATCTGCCGCGGACCTTTGGCAGGACACACCCCCAGTACCAGAGCCCGTACGTCGCGATCATCTGGCTGGCGGGAGTCGTCGCTGCACTGTTCGTTGTCGGTCTGCTGTGGCAGGGCGCGCATCTCGCCGGAGGGCTTACGTACTTCCCCTGGCTCCTCCAGGCAGGCGCCACGGGGATCCTGCCGGTCTACGTGGCGGTGGCGATCGGCGGCGCCGTGCACTCGCGCCGCTACGGAGGGTCGGTGCTTCTGGACACGATCCTCGCGCCACTTGTCGCGGCGCTCGTCGCTGGCCTGGCCGAGTGGTCAGAGTTCGTCGGCCAGTCTGCACCAATCAAATACGCACCGTGGTTCATGGTCGGCGTGGTCCTCGTCGGAGTCGTGGCACGGATCGCGACACGCTCGCGCGCGTCAGTTCGGGCTGCGGAGACGGCCTCCGAGCTCGTGCTCGTCCGCGCGAGCGAGTCCGCGGCGCCGGCGGCATGAGCCGCTTGAGCCTCGACCTCGCCGTAGTAGTGCAAACGGAAGGTCCTCCGGGGATATGAACCGGGATGGGTGAGATCTCCCGGGCGAGACCCGCCTGGATCCGAGGTGTTTCACTTATGAAAGAGAAGAGAGGAGGGATCTGATCCGGGCACTCATCGCAGGTGGGGGCATGGCCGGACTGATGTCCGCGCTGGCCCTGCAGAAATCGGGCGTCTTCGCCGAGATCGACGTCTTCGAGCAGACCCGGAAGCCAAACGAGGCCGGAGCGGGGCTCAACATCCCCCCGAACGCCGCGCGGCTGGCCCGGTGGCTGGGCGTCGACCTCGACGGCGGCGACCCGAAGGGGCCTCACGGCGCAATCGACGGCGGGAGGGCGGCGATTCTCCACGAGACGCGGATGGTGTGGGAGGACGGCCGCATCACGCGCAAGCCGCTCGACCACAACACGGCCGCCAACGACAACGCCGGCTTCCACCACATGCACCGAATGGACCTGCTGATGTGCCTCCACAAGCGGGTGCTCGACTTCGCGCCGGGTACGGGCGCCGACTGCCCGATCGAGGTGCACTTCGCCAAGCGGCTGACCACTGTCAGCCAGGACGACGACTCCGTGACCGCGACGTTCGCAGACGGCACGACGGAGACCGGCGACCTGCTCATCGGTGCCGACGGGGTGAACTCGCAGGTGCTGGAGGCGGTGTGGCCGGGCGTATCGACCAAGCGCTGGACCGAGGTCGTCGTCTACCGCGGGCTGGTCCCGCGGGACAAGGTCGCCGCCGCCCGCAAGCCCGACGGCAGGCCACTCGACTTCAACCCCAGCGAAACCATGTCGATGGACACCCGCGAGACCCCGACGGCGCAGACGCTGACGTACTGGGTTCGCGGCGGCGAGCTGCTCAACGTGTGGCTCGCCTACTACGAGTCCAACGCCGAGGAGTTCGAGCGCGAAGAAGGCGACTGGTTCCCGGCCGACCGCGACGAGATGATCGGCAACATGAGCAAGGCCTTCGAAAGGGACCCCCGTCACGATGACGTCGTCGCACTCGTCAGCTTGATGGAGAACCCGACGAAGTGGGGCCTCTACGATCGGGATGCGCTCGAAAGCTGGACGGAGGGTCGTGTGGGCTTGGCGGGCGACGCAGCTCACCCGATGCTGCCGACCTACGGCCAGGGTGCCGCGCAGGCCTTTGAGGACGCCGCGGCACTGGGGAAGTGCTTCGAACTCCACGGCACCGACATCTACAGTGCGCTGCTGCACTACGAGCGCGTGCGCTACTACCGCGCGACGCGGTTCCAGTTCGCGTCGAAGTTCCTGTTCAAGCACCTTGAGCCGAAGGACTCGCCGGAGCGCCGGCAGATTCTCGCCGCAGTCAACGAACGGGACTACCCCGTGTTCGACCACACGGAGCGCGCCGGAAGCGACGACTCGTGGATCTACGCATTCGACGCGCGCGCGATCGGCGACAAGCTGCCGCTCAGGAAGCTCGGGCCGTGGGACTTCCGCTCCCGGACCGAGGCGCTCAGCGCCCGGCGGGAGATCGCTCGCAGCCTATGGAAGCCGGACAAGCCCTGGACCGGAGACCGGCCCGTCACGCGCGAGGAGCTCGCGCAGCACACGACGTTCGACGACTGCTGGATCGTGATCCGTGGCAAGGTCTACGACTTCACCGAATGGAAGGACCACCACCCGGGCGGGCCCTTCGTCGCTCGCATGTACGGCGGCAAGGACGCCACGGCGGAATTCGGCGAGTTCCACAGCCGGCTCGCCGAGCGGCACATGGAGTGCTTCTGCGTCGGGCCGCTCGTCGGAGCCCCCGCCGAGCGCGCCGGCGCCGCCGTCGAAGCCGAGGCGGCCGGGGCTTGACCGGACGTGTCGAGTCCTATTCGCAGCGCCCTCGGAAGGACGTCGGAGTGCCCTCGGAAGGAGGTCGGAGCGTCGTCGGCGAGTTCGTCTGAGCCTCGCCCGCCCGTGCGGGCGAGGCTCCGGAGCGTCACGTCAGAACCGGCCGATCAGGCGCCGCCGGTGTCGTAGGCGCCGACGTCGCAGGCGCCGCGGGTCGCGGCCCGGCGGGAGCTTCCGCGCTGATCGAGGTCGTTCACCGGCCAGGCCTCGCAGTCGGTCTTGCCGCCCGCGCCGATCGCCGGGCTGCCGGGCTGGAGCGCCATCGTCTGCGTGGGCCCGCCGTTGGCGGCGAGCGCGCCGAGACCGGGGTTGAGCGGGCTGGAGCTCGTGCCGACCTGGTCGCCGTCCGCTCCATTGACGAACCCGCAGTCGCCCTCGACCCCAGGGTCGTCGGCGCCGATCACGTTGTGGCCGCCGTCGACCACATCGCCGCCGCCGTTGAAGCAGTCAGACGGTTGGCCTCCGCTGCTGTTGGCGGCGATCAGGCTGTCGGTCACGGCCGTCCGGCCGTCCATCAACAGGCCGCCGGCGCTGGCGCCCTGGTTGCCCGAGATCGTGTCGTCGCGGAGCGTCGCGGTGGTGTCGAACGTGCGGATCGCGCCGGCCACGGGACCCTGGTTGCCGGAGATCGTCGAGTTGACGAGCGTGAGCTCCGAGGGCGGGCCGCCGCCGTTCGAGGTGGTGACGAACACGCCGCCCGCCTCGGTTCCCGCGCTGCCCGAGACCGTCGAGTCGAACACCGTGAGCGCGGCGGCCCCGGCGCTCGGGTCGGCGAACACGGCGCCCAGGCTGCCGGCGATCCCCCCCGAGCGCGTGACCGCCACGCGGTCGAGGATGAGCGAGGCGCCCTGCGAGTCGACGTCGCCGTTGGCGGCCGCGCCGTCGACGGTCAGGCCGTCGAGCGTGACGAACGTCCCCGGTGCGGTCGTGACCTCTTCGCCGCCGGACGTCGTGTCGGCGATCGTGGTCCTGTTCGCGCCCGCGCCCGCCAGCACGACGTTGTCGTTCACCGAGAACAGCCCGCCGTAGGTGCCGGCCGCGATCTTGACCGTGTCGCCGCTCTGGGCGCAGCCGAGCGCCGCCGCGATCGTCTTGAACGGATCGGCCTGCGAGGCTGCCGAGCACGTGGGGGTGCCCGTCGCCTTGGCCGAGACGTACCAGACGTGGCCCTTGCCGGCGCTGTCGTAGGCGCCGACGTCGCAGGCCAGCCTCGCGGTGTCGTTGCGCGAGCGGCCCCGCTGGTCGCGTCCGCCGACCGGAGCGGCCTGACAGATGCCGGCGTCGCCGGCGCCGAGCGCGGGGCTGCCGGGCAAGAGCGCCTCGGTCTCGGTCTGGCCGCCGTTGTCCTGGAGCGGGCCGAGCCGCGGGTCGATCGGCTGGGCGGCGGTGCCGACCTGATCGCCGTTCGTCCCGTTCACGATCGCGCCGCAGCTGCCGCCGCCCGGGACCGAGAGCAGGTTGTGGCCGAGATCATCGACGGTTCCCTCGCTGTTGCAGGTGTAGGTGGCGTTGGCGGCGTCGATCAGGTCGTTGCCGAGCCGCAGGGTGGCGGACCCGCCGGTCGAGCCGATGCCCCCGACGACGCTCGACGCGCTCGAGTCGAATGTGCTGTTCAGCACGGTGGCCGTCGCGTTGCCGACCACCAGGCCGTCGGCCACCGGACCCAGGTCGCCCTCGAACGTGCTGTCGGTGACGGTGAGGGTCGAGGCGGGCTGGCCCGAGGCCGAGCTCACGTACAGGCCGCCGGCGGCCGCTGCGCCGCCGTCCGACAGGTCGCCGGTGAACGTCGAATCCGACACCGTCACCGCGGCGCTGCCGCCGGCGGGCTCCACGTCGACCGCGGACCCGGCGGCGGCCACCGAGTTCTCGACAGTCACGCCGATCAGGCGCAGCGTCCCGCTCGAGGCATGCACGCCCGACTCGGGGCCCGAAGCGTCGAGCGTGAGCGCCGAGAGCGTCACCGAGGTGCCCGGCGCGTCGCTGATCAGGGGTGTGAAGGACGCGCCCGCGGCGAGGACGGTTCCCGCGCCGCTTCCGACCAGTTTCACGCTGCGCGTGAGGGTGACGCCCGCCGGGAAGCGTCCGGCGCCGATCCTGATCGTGTCCCCGCTGCGTGCGCACGCCACGGCGGCGGCGAGCGTCTGGAACGGGTTCGACTGCGTGGCGGCCGAGCAGGCGGGGTCGGAGCTCGCGCTCGCCGACACGTACCAGGTCTTGCCGGCCGCGGCGACGGCGGTCGGCGCTGTCAGCGCGATCCCCCCGAGCGCCCCGCAGGCGATTGCGGTGCCCGCGGCGATCCCGCGGCGCCATCTCGTGATCCTCATCAGCTTCTCCTTGATCGGTGACCCGTGGTGGTGGGACCGAATCGTCGTGCTCAAGCGGACCCTGCGCATCGGCCGTTCGCTCACACCTGCGTCGCGGGTGTTCAGGCGGAGCGGGCCGACGTTTAGGCGCTCCTCAGGACCGTTTAGGCCGCGCTTGGCCTCCGGCGGCGCAGGCCCTACGATTGGCATCCCGCCGGGAGGGCCGGCTCAGATCCGAGATCTCGACCGGCCGCGGGGGCGACCGACCGAGGGCCCATGCTGGAGGCAAGCCGCGAGCAAGAAGACACCGCGACCCAGGGCAACCTGCCGAGCCAGCTGACGCGGCTGGTCGGCCGTCGCACCGAGTTGAGCGAGCTCCGCGCGCTGCTGTGGCGCGCGCGGCTGCTCACGATCTGCGGCCCGGGCGGTGCGGGCAAGACCCGGCTGGCGGCGGCGCTGGCGGCGGCGGCCGGCGAGGACTTCGTCGGCGGCGCCTGGTGGATCGAGCTGGCGGCGGTCGAGGACCCGGCGCTCGTGCTCCAGGCGGTGGGCCGCGCGCTGCTTCCCGGTGAGTCGGCGGCGGAATCCCTCCCCGCCGCGCTGGCCGAGCGCTTCTCGGAGTCGACGCTCGTTGTGCTCGACAACTGTGAGCAGGTGATCGAGGTCTGCGGTGAGCTGGCGGCGACGCTGCTCGCGCGCTGCCCGAGCCTGCAACTGATCGCCACGAGCCGCCAGCCGCTGGGCGTGCCCGGCGAGCAGGTGTGCCGCATCTCGGGCCTGGCGATCGCGGAAGGGAAGCCCGATGACTTTGACCCCGCGCTCGCCATGCCGAGCGACGCCGCGCAGCTCTTCTGCGAGCGGGTCGCCCAGGCGTCTGGGCCCCTTGACAGCGCCGACCCGGCGACGGTGGCGGTGGTCGAGGCGATCTGCGCCCGGTTGGAGGGGATGCCGCTCGCGATCGAGCTGGCCGCCGCCCGCGTCGCGGTGCTCGGTGTGGCCGGTGTCGCCGAGCGCCTGGAGCGCGACACCCGCTTCCTGAGGACATCGAGCCGGGTGGCGCCGGAGCGCCACCGAACGCTGGCCGCGGCGCTCGACTGGAGCCACCGCCTGCTGGAGCCCGACGCGCAGCGCCTGCTGCGGCGGATCGGGGTGTTCCGCGGAAGCTTCTCGCTGGCCGCCGTCGAGGCGGTGTGCGCTGAGACGGGTCAGGTCGACTGCGAGCTGCTCGATCTGCTCGCCGGACTCGTCGACCGCTCGCTCGTCCAGGTCGTCCCCGCGCCGCCCGAGCCCCGTTATCGCCTGCTTGCCGCGGTGCGCGAGTACGCGCTCGGCAAGCTCGCGGCCAGCGGCGAGGGCGACGCCGTCCGCCGGCGCCACGCCGACTTCTTCGGAGCGCTTCTCGGTCCGTGGCGCAACGGCCTGCGCACTCCCGGCGATCGCTGGCTCGAGCGCGTCGAGCTTGAGCACGACAACATCGCCGAGGCGCTCCACTGGTTGTTCGAGCACGCACCCGGCCGGGCCGCCGAGCTGGCGCTGTCGCTGTGGCAGTTCTGGTACCGGCACGGCCTGTATGTCGAGGCGCGAGGCTGGCTCGAGCGACTGCTCGGCGTCGAGGATCGGATCGAGCCCCAGGTGCGCGTGTGGGTGCGGACGGCCGCGGGCGCGGTCGCGTTCCTGCAGTGCGACTACCCGGTCGCTCAGGGCCGCCTGACCGACGCGCTCGATGAGGCCGGGCGACTCGGCGACCGGCGCGCCACCGCCGCCATCCTGCAGCGGCTCGGGTCGATCGCCCGGGAGCAGGGTCGCTACGACGACGCCCGGCGCCTGCATGGCGAGAGCCTCGCCGTATGGACCGAGCTGGGCGACGCGCATGGCGTCGCCAGCTCCGAGAACTTCCTCGGCTTCGCCGCCTGGCTGGCCGGCGACTGGGCGAGCGCCGAGGCCCATGGCGCGGTGGCGCTCGATGGCTTCCGACGTCTGCACGACGCGCAGGAGGTCGCCGGCACGCTCGTCAACCTCGGTGCGTGCGCGCTCTATGACGGGCGCCTGGAGCAGGCCGACGAGCGGCTGCAGCAGGCCCTCGCGGTGTCTCGCAGCCTCGGCTTCGAGGAGGGGATCGCCTGGTCGCAGCACGAGCTGGCGATCCTCGGCCGCCGCCGCCGCCGCCCGGCGCACGAGAGCGCCTCGGCGCTGCGCAGTTCGGCCGCGATCCACCGTCGGCTGGGGGATCGCTGGCGCCTGGCGAGCGCGCTTGAGGAGATCGCGGGCGGACCGCTTGCTCGGCGGGACCAGCCGGCGGCGGTGCGTCTCATGGCGGCGGCCGACGCGCTGCGGGCGCGTCTCGGCGCGCCCGTGCCCCCGGCCGAGGCGGCCGATCGGGAGGCGGCCATCTCGCGGCTGCGCTCCGGCCTCGGCGTGCGCGCATACGCCGAGGCGTGGGCCGAGGGGACCGCGGCGGACCTCGACGCGGAGATCGACTCGGCCCTGGCGGCGCTCGTGCCCTTTGGTGGAGGCTCCGCCGAGCCTCCGATCCTCACCCCCCGGGAGCTGCGCGTGCTCGAGCTGCTCAGCTCGGGAGCCACGAACCGGGAGATCGGCACCGCCCTCTACATCAGCCCGAGCACGGCGGGCGTGCACGTCTCGAACGTGCTGCGCAAGCTCGGCGCCCGCCGGCGAGCTGACGCCGCCGCGCTCGCCGAGCGGCTGGGCCTGCTCGGGGCGCCCGCCGGCGGCTCGTAGGCTCGTCTCGGTCATCCTCGCGGCGCTTCGGCGCTCAGCGCGTCAGCCGCCAGTCGGCGGCGGCCCGCGGGCGCTCAGCCCGCGAAGAGCTCCACCGGAGGTCGTGGCGTCGCCCGTCGACCGGCAGCCCGCGGCGTCAGGCCGTGCGGAGGTCCATCCGGCGGTCGTGGCCGAGCACCGGCAGCTCGTCGCACATCTCGGTGAGACGTGACACGGTCCGCGGCGTGATCTGCTCGCACAGCTCGTCGCGGTCCATGATGTTCGTCGTGATGAGCATCGTGCGCTGCTCCTCGTAGCGCGCGTTGACGATCGTGTAGAGCTCCTCCAGGACCCACGGGGTCGTCTGCTCGGCGCCGATGTCGTCGATGTGGAGCAGGTCGACGGCGGCGAGGCGGTCGAGCAGCTCCATGTGCGAGCGGCCCTCGCCGAAGCTCTCGCGGATCGTGTAGAGCAGCTTGGGCAGCGGATAGATCGCGACCGTGTGGCCGGCCGCGAGCGCCGCCTTCGAGACGAGCATCGCGAGCGTCGTCTTGCCGGTCCCCTGGGGGCCCATCAGCCACAGGCCGCGCCCGGCGGCGAGGTGGTCGTCGATCCGCGCGGCGTAGTCCCGCACGACGCGCACGACCGCCGGGTCGATCTCGGTCACCGGCGGACGCGCGAACGAGACGTCGCGGTAACGGCGCGGGATCGCCGCCGACAGCGCGTTCGCCTTCGCGCGGGCGATCCGCTGCGCGCGGCAGCGGCAGTCGCTCGCGGTGTTCGTCTGAAGGTCGTAGACGAATCCCGAGCCGTCGCAGATCCCGAACTGACAGTCGCTCACCCGTCGTCTCCGTCCACTGGATGTCCGAGCGGCCTCACTGGAACCGGTCGCTTGCGTAGTTCATGAACTTCGGCAGGTCGTGGCGGAACGTGAGCACGACCTCGCCGATCGGCCCGTTGCGGTGCTTGGCGATGATGATGTCCGCCTCGCCCGGCCGCTCGGAGTCCTTGTTGTAGTACTCGTCGCGGTAGATGAACATCACGAGGTCCGCGTCCTGCTCGATCGCGCCCGATTCGCGCAGGTCCGAGAGGATCGGCTTGCGGTCGTTCTGGGCGCGCTGCTCGACCGCGCGCGAGAGCTGGGAGAGCGCGATCACGGGCACGCCGAGCTCACGCGCGAGGCCCTTGAGGCCACGGCTCATCTGGCCGACCGCCTCCACGCGATTCTCGATCCGCCCCTCGGCGCGCATCAGCTGCAGGTAGTCGATGATGATCAGCCCGAGGCCGCCGTCGAGCTGGGCGTGCAACCGCCGGCACTTCGCGCGGATCTCCAGGACGCCCGTGTCCGATGAGTCGTCGACGAACAGCGGCGCCTGGGAGAGGCGCTCGGCGGCCTCGACGATCTTCGGCCACTGGGAGTCGGCGACCTTGCCACGACGCAGCTTCTCGCCGGGGATCCCCGCCTGGGAGGCGATGAAGCGCTGCGCGAGCTCGGACTCGGACATCTCCAGGCTGAACAGCGCGACGCCGCGGCCGGCGAGGGCGGCGTTCTCGGCGATGTTGGCGACGAGCGCCGACTTGCCCATCGACGGCCGCGCCGCGAGCACGACGAGGTTGCCCGGCTGAAACCCGCCCGTCTTCTCGTCGATGTCCTTGAACCCCGACGGGGTGCCGGTGAGCGCGGTGCGGGAGATCGACAGCCTGTGCAGCTTGTCGGTCTCCTCGTCGAGGATCTCCCGGATCGCGCGGATCTTCTTCTGCCGCTCGTCGGTCGTGACCTCGAGCACGAGCCGCTCGGCCTGCTCGATCAGGTCGCGGGCGTCGGCGCGGCGCTCGTGGACGGAGGCCTGAACGGTGTAGGTGGCGGTGAGCAGCTGTCGCAGCTGCGCCTGCTCGTGCACGATCCGCCCGTACTCACGCGCGTGGCCCGCCGCGGGCGTGTAGCCGGCGAGCTCATCGACCGCGCCGACGCCGCCGATCTCCTCGAGCTTGTTGTTCTGGCGCAGGCGCTCGGCGACCGTGAGGTAGTCGATCTTGTGATCCTCGCGGTAGAGCTCGAGCATCGCCGCGTAGATCGCGCCGTGCTGCTCGCGGTAGAAGTGCTCAGGCTTGAGCTGCTCCTCGACGATCAGGCCGTGCAGATGACGTTCGTCGAGCAGCACCGCCCCGAGCACCGAGCGCTCGGCGTCGAGGCTGTGCGGCGGCAGGGCCACGTGGCGCCCGGAGGCGCCGGAGGGTCGCTCGTCGATGACGGACGCTGGGTAGTCGACGGCGCTCACGGGGGAGGGGAGTCTAGGTTCGCGTTCACGGGCAAGCAGACCATCATCCCGCTCCGAGCGGACGTTTCCCGAGGGAGGGTCAACGCGCGGACGCGCCCGGTCCGGCGTGGCGGATCGGGCGTGACGCCGGCCGCCGGAACGACTCCGGCCAGGCTCGCCGTGGCGACCCGACGGAGGCCGTGCGATGAACGGCCGGGCCGTCGGGGGAGGCGGCCCGGCCGGATGCGCGCTCCACGGCCGGGCCGTCGGCGGCCCGGCCGGGAGCGATGCGCTGCGGACTACTTGAAGCGCACCGAGGTGCCGTAGTTCGGGCCCCTGACCCCGAACCGGAAGGCGGTCTTCGAGTGGAACGTCTGGCCGGCCGGCAGCACCACGGACGGCCACGCGGGATCGCCCTGGTGGTTCGGGCTGTCGGGATAGTGCTGGGTCTCCAGCGTGAATCCCTGACCCTGGCGGTAGATGTGGCCGCTCGTGCCGATCAGGTCGCCGACGAGGTAGTTGCTCGTGTAGAGCTGGACGCCCGGCTGGTCGGTGTACGTCCACAGCGTCACGCCGTTGGCCGGATCCTCCGCGACCGCGGCCAGGCGGTACCTGCCCTGGCCGTTGAGCACCCAGTTGTGGTCGTAGCCGTGCGCGTACTGCAGCTGGCGGATCGGACCGCTCGTGCCGTCGGGCATCGTCCCGTTGTAGAGGTACTTCCCGATCGTGTGGCCGTGCAGGAAGTTGAACGGCGTGCCCTTGACGTTCACGAAGTACGGCGGCTCCGGGATCTGGGTCGAATCCGTCGGCGTGTACTTGTTCGCGTTGAGCGCCAGGTCCTGACCGTAGACGTTGCCGCTCGCCTCACCACCGAGGTTGAAGTACGTGTGGTTGGTGACGTTGATCACCGTCGACAGCGACGAGGACGTGTTCGTCACCGCGTACGAGATCTGCAGGGCGTTGGCCTTGGTGACCGTGTACGTGACCGTCGCGTCGAGAGCGGCCGGGAAGCCCGTGCAGCCCGGCGTGAGCGACGGCAGGCAGCCCTGGTTGGCCGGGAAGTCGTAGCTCAGCGCCAGCGACGCCTTGTTCTTCGTCACCGACGGCTTCGCCGCCCAGACGTACGTGTTCCAGCCGTAGTAGCCGCCGTGGAGGCTGTTGACGCCGTTGTTGATGTCGAGCTTGTAGGTCGTTCCGTTGAGCGGGAATGTCCCCTTGGCGATCCGGTTCGCGTACTGGCCGACGGTCGCGCCGAAGTACGTGTCGCCCGAGCCGCTCGCAATCGGCCACGGCGTCTGCGTCGCGCCCTGCGTGAAGTCGTTGACGTAGTCCTGCAGGGTCCGGAATCCGAGCGCGACGTTGACCATCTTGCCCCGGTTGTCCGGCACATAGATCGACTGCACGTCGGCGCCGAACTGCGAGATCTTGACCTTCATCCCGCCGGCGCCGTGCAGCGTGTAGAGCTTCACGCTCTGGCCGCTGCTCGGCCCCACGTTCACGGTGCCCCAGTTGACCGCGGTCACCCGCGGCTTGCCCGTCGCCCCGCTTCCGTGATGCTTCTTGTGCGTCTTCTGCTTCTGGCCGTGATGGCCATGGTGCTTCGGGGACGCCGCCAGCGCGGCCCCCGTCCCCATCGTGGCGAGCGCCGCGCACGACGCGACCGCCGCGGCTGCCGACGCGAGTCCCACAGGCGCGCGCCGAGAACGCTGTCCGTTGGTAGGCAACCTCTCTCCTTCTGATCGTGCCCGGCGCAGATCCGCGCCGGGCGGTGGGTCCGACCGCAGAGCCCGTATACCCGGGAATCGCGAATGTTAACGCTCACACGGCCGGAATCTCAAGCAAATCCCGGGGCACGGTCGACGTCGAGCGGCAGGCCGAGTGCCCGGGCTCGTGTCGAGGGACGACCGCTCCCGGGCGGCCGCCGCCGATGCGGGCGCGGGGCGACGGGCCGAGGCGGGGCGGCGGTCCGCCTAGGCGGCGGTGACCATCGTCTTGACCGTGGCGGTGACCCCGTCCGCGACCTCGACGACGACCATGTACGTTCCGACGTTCCTGATCGGATCGTCGAGGTGGATTCGGCGCCGGTCGACGCGCAGGCCGCGCGCCTCCCGGATCGCCTCGGCGATGTCCTGCGTCGTCACCGAGCCGAACAGCCGGCCGTCGTCGCCCGCCTGCTGGGTGATCGTGAGTACCGTGCGGCCGAGTACCGACGCGTTCTCGCGCGCCCGCTCCTCGGCCTCGCGCGCCGCCCGCTCGGCCTCCTCGCGCCGCCGCTCCGCCAGCTTGAGCGAGGCCGCTGTCGCAGGCTCCGCGAGCTTGCGCGGCAGCAGGAAGTTGCGCAGGTAGCCGGCCGAGACGTCAACGACCGTCCCGCGCTCTCCCAGCGACTCGACGTCCTCCAGCAGGATGGCCTGTGGCATCGCGCGCTCCGGCCCTGTGTCAGCGGTCGCGGTCGCCGCGTCCGCCGCGGTGGTCGGTGCCCTCCGCCACGTACGGCAGGAGCGCGAGCTCACGCGCGCGCTTCACCGCGCGGGCGACCTGGCTCTGGTGGCGACGGCACGCGCCGGTGATCCGCCGCGAGCGGATCTTGCCGCGGTCGGAGATGAACCGGCGCAGCATCGAGAGATCCTTGTAGTCGACCTGCTCGATCTTGTCCCGGCAATACGGACAGGACTTGCGGCGACCCGCGGAGGGGCCGCCCTTGCGATCGCGCCGGCGCACCGGACGTCTGCGTTGCTTTGCCACGTTGACCAGCCTAGCTCAGTGTCGGAGGTTGCGAGGTCCAGGTGCACCCGCCGGCCGGCGCCGAAGACGCGCAGAGGTGTCGGATGGATGCACTAGAACGGGATGTCGTCGTCGGATCCGGCGGTCGCCACGGGGGTGCGATCGAAGTCGCCGGTGTCGATCGGGACGTCGCTCTCCGCGGCGCGCGCGCTGCTCGAGAAACCGCTCCCGTTGCCGGCGCCGGCGTCGTCACGACCGCCGAGGAACTGCACGGTCTCAGCGACGATATCAACCGCCTGCCGCTTGTTGCCGTTCTGGTCGGTCCATTCGCGCCACTGCAGCCGGCCGTCGATCGCCACGCCGCGGCCCTTCGACAGGTAGCGGCCGCAGTTCTCGCCCTGCTGGCCCCAGACGGTCACGTCGAAGTAGTTGGGCACGTCCTCCCACTGCTGCGTGTCCCTGTTCTGGCGACGCCCGTTGCAGGCGATGCGCATCGAGCACAGCGACGTCCCGCTGGGCAGCGACTTCATCTCGGGGTCGCGGGTCAGGTTGCCGGTGATGATCACCCGGTTGATGTTCCCTCCAGCCATCTCCATGGCTCCTTTCCATCGACGATTCGAAGCTCGTGCCCGAGTCTATGGGCGGGCCAGACGGCAGAACCGATCCTCCCCGGAAAATCCGCGAAGTCGTGACGCGATCGGCACGAAGTCGTGACGAAGCGCCTGAGAGCCGTCACGCCTGGCTCTCGCGCGACCGGCGTTCGGGCGCGCCGCGACCGGCCGTTCCAGCCTGCACGACGGTGGATTTGGCGCAATCCCTACGCCAGCGCGGCGTCTGCGACAAAGCCGGATCCGCGGCGCGCTCGACGCGCGGAGCGGGGAAGATTCAGGCCTCGACGGGGGCACGGCGGCCTTGCGCGAGTCGACCGGGAAGGCCCTTGGGCTCGACGGCGGCCTTGCGCGAGTCGACCGGGAAGGCCCTAAGACCCGACGGCGGCCTCGCGCGCGGCGACCGGGGAAGGCCCTCAGGCCTCGACGGGGTCCGCGGCGGCCTCGCGCGAGGCGACCGGGGGTGCGTCCGGGACCGGCGGCGTGCCCGGCAGATTGCGGATGATGCGGTGGCGGAGCACGGCGTCGTCGATCCGCAGGTTGTAGGAGAGCCGCTCGAGCAGCGACGGGTCCGAGCAGGTGAACTGCAGCAGGTGGTAGTGGCCCTCCGCCTGGTGGCCGATCTCGTAGGCGAGCGGGCGCGCATGCCAGTCGTCGTTGCGCTCCATCGCGCCACCGCCGCTCTCGATCTGCGCCTGCACGTCGGCGAGCACCTTGGCGGCGCGCTCGTCCTCCACGCTCGTGGAGATGACGATCATGAGGTCGTAGAGGCGGGTGTCGGAAGCCATGGCGAGTGGTGTCCGGGCGGGCGCCCGGGCGGCGGCGGACTATAGCGGGTGCCCGGCCCCGGTCAGCCGCGCGGGCGCTTCGATCCGCGACCGGCCTTCGAGCGCCGCCGGCGCGCCGCGGCCTTCCCGTTCCCGGCGCCTCTGACCGGGGGCGTCCCGTTGCGCGAATCGCGGGTGGCGCCCGGTGGCGTCCCGTTGCTCGAACCCCCGCGGGTGGCGCCCGGGGGCGTCCCGGCGGCCGAACCACGGGCGGACTTGGCGGCCGCGCCGTCGCGTCCGGACTTCCCCTGCCGCGATCCCGGGCGGGGGCCGCTCCTCGGCCGCGTCGCCGTCATGGCCGCTGTCGCCCGCTGGCCGGCGGCGCCTGCGCCGCGGCGTTCCGGCCCGGTGTACCGGCCCGCGCCGGAGGCGCCCCGGCGGTCCTCGCGGAGCACGGGTCCGACCCAATCGCCGATCCCGCGCAGCACGTAGGCCTCCCGCGCGTAGTCGAACGAGAGCAGCGGCCGGCAGAGCGTGAGCGCGCCCGGAGAAACGTAGTGACGGGTTCTCGGGACGGAGCGCACGGTTCTCCAAGTACAGCAGGCCCATCCCCCCGTCGTCTCGGTAGAAAGTACGGCTTTGTGAGACTCTTCAGCTGTGCTTGGCTCGCGTCCCGGCGACCCGATGACAGCCTCCCCGATTCCCGAATCGCACGTCTTCCAACCCGCCGGCGCGGGCGACTGGGAGGCGTGGCTGGAGGCGCACGAGGGCGCGACCGAGGTGTGGCTGAAGGTCGGCAAGAAGGGCTGTCCGGTGCCGTCGATCACGTACCCCGAGGCGCTCGAGGTGGCGCTCTGCTTCGGCTGGATCGACGGCCAGATCCGCGGCTTCGATGAGCATTTCACGCTCCGGCGCTTCACCCCACGCCGCCCGGGCTCGAAGTGGTCGCAGGTCAACCGCGAGCACATCGAGCGGCTCACCGCCGCCGGACGGATGCGGCCCCGCGGTCTTGCCGAGGTGGAGGCGGCCAAGGCCGACGGCCGCTGGGACGCCGCCTACCCGCCCGCCTCGACGATCACCGTCCCCGAGGACCTGCGCGCGGCGCTCGACGCCAACCCGCAGGCGAGCGCGTTCTTCGAGACGCTCACCGGCGGGGACCGCTACGCGTTCCTCTACCGGCTGCACCACGTCACCGATCCGGCGCGGCGGCGGAAACGGATCGTGGACTACGTCGAGCGCCTGGCCGACGGGCGCACGCTGAGCTGACCGGTCAGGCCGGGACGCGCCCCTTGGCGTTGATGTCGGCGAGCTGATCGTCGATCCAGTCGCCCGGGTCCCGGGCGGTGACGATCGAGATCAGTCCCTCGTGCCGGCGCTGGCGCTCCTCGAAGGACATGGTGAGCGCGGCGTGGATCGAGTCGGCGAGCTCCTGGATGTCGAACGGATTGACCGACAGCGCGAACTCCGAGAGCTCCTCGTGGGCGCCCGTGTTCTCCGAGAGCAGCGAGACTCCGGCCCGCTCGTTCACCATCGGCCCCTCCTTGGCCACGAGGTTCATGCCGTCGAACATCGCGTTGACCATGAGCACGTCGTAGTGCTTGTAGGCGGCGACGGCCTCCTCCAGGTCGTCGCGGAGCTTGAGCTGGATCGGCATCCAGTCCGGGGTGCCGTGGCGGTGGTTGACGACGGCGACGACCGCCTCGATCCGCTCGAGGTACTCCGCGTACTCCGGCACATCGGTCCGGGAGGGCATGAGCTGGGCGATGAACGTCACGCGCTCGCGGAACTCGGGGTGCTGCTCCAGGAACGTGTCGAACGCGCTGAAGCCGCGCAGCACGTTCTTGGAGAGGTCGGCCCGGTCGACGCGCAGGATGAGGTGGTCGCGGCGGCGGCGCAGGAGCTCGCCCTCGAACTGGCGCACGCGCGGACGGCGGGCGACCTTCTCGATCGCCGTCGAGTCGATCGGCAGCGGATACGAGCGGACCCACACCTCGCGGTCCTCGACGTGGACGACGCCCGCCTTGTGGTCGACCTCGAGTCCCATCAGGTCCTCGCAGCACTGCAGGAAGTTGCGCCGGTAGGAGCGCGTGTGGAACCCGACGATGTCGTTGGCGAGGATCCCCTCGTAGACCTGCTGGCGGATCGCGGAGGGCAGCACCCGCCAGGAGTCCGATTGGCTCCACGGGATGTGGACGAAGTGGTGCAGGAAGGCGTCCGGGCGGGCGTGGCGGATCATCCCCGGGAGCGTGTAGAGGTGGTAGTCGTGGACCATCACGACCGGCTTCTCGATGTCCGCGATCTCCTCGAGGGCCGCGTGCGCGAGGTCCTCGTTGACGGCGTTGTAGCCGAACTCGAACGCCTCGGTCTCGTTGCGGCGGACGTCCGGCGCGTTCGAGAGGTCCCACAGGTAGTGCTGGATGAACCACAGCATCGGGTTGGCGACGACGTTGTAGAAGCCGTCGTAGGCCGCGGGGTCGGAGGCGACGAGCTTGACCATGTACTCGCTGTCGCCCTCCGGGGTCTTCACCGGGAACGGCCGGCCGCCGGCCTTCTCCGCCGCCCTCACGTCCTCCTCGGTCATCGCCGACGCGACCCAGGTCACCGGGCGGTGGGAGGCAAGGCCCATGAGCGCAGTCACCAGCCCGCCCGTGCCGCGCTTGACCTCCCCGCCTTCCTGGAAGGTCACCGGCCCCCGGTTGGAGACCAGGACGAGGGGCGTGTCGTCAGCCATCCGGAGCCAACGATAACCGCTCGCGCAAACTCAACAAGAGCGGTTGGCTTTGGTACGGTCAGCTCACAAACGAGCCAAGGAGCGCACGTGAGCAACACCGACGAGCTGCTCGCCCACAACGCGGAATACGTGAGCATGTTCGACAAGGGCGACCTCCCGGCGTCGCCCGCACGACACGTCGCGATCGTCACCTGCATGGACGCCCGCCTCAATGTCTACGGGGCTCTCGGGCTCAGCGAGGGCGACTGTCACGTGATTCGCAACGCCGGCGGCGTCGTCACCGACGACGCGATCCGCTCGCTTGCGATCTCGCAGCGCCTGCTCGGCACCGACGAGATCATCCTCATCCATCACACGGGTTGTGGGATGCTGAGCTTCCGCGACGACGACTTCAGGGCGTCGATCGAACAGGAGACCGGAATCAGACCGCCGTGGGCCGCCGAAGCGTTTGCAGATCTCGAGCAGGACGTGCGCCAGTCGATCGCCCGGGTCAAGGCGTCCCCGTTCATCCCCCACAAGGACTCGGTCCGCGGCTTCGTCTACGAGGTCGAGACCGGCAGGCTGCGCGAGGTCATCTGAGCGCAGGTCGACCTCCCCGGCGCGCGGACCGCGCGTGAGCGAGCACGACGTCATCGTGCTCGGGGCCGGCCCCGCCGGCGAGGTCGCCTGCGGGCTGCTCGCGGAGGAGGGGCTCGACGTCGCGATCGTCGAGCGGCAGCTCGTCGGCGGCGAGTGCGCCTACTGGGCGTGCATGCCCTCGAAGGCGCTCCTGCGGCCGGGCGAGCTGCGCGACGAGGTCCGTCGCGTGCCGGGAGTGTCGGGCGGCGAGCTCGACGCCGCGAGCGTGCTCGCCCGACGCGACAACGTGATCCACGAGCTCGACGACGCCGCCCAGCTGCCCTGGCTGGAGGACCGCGGCATCACGCTCTACCGCGGCCACGCACGGCTCGATGGTGAGCGGACGATCGCGCTCGAGCGAGGCGACGGCACGACGGAGGCGCTCACCGCTCGCCGCGCGGTGATCATCGCGGTCGGGTCGGGCGCGGACATTCCGCCGGTGCCCGGCCTGCGCGAGCTCGCGCCCTGGACGAACCGCGAGGCGACGACCGCCGGCCGCGCACCGCGCTCGATGATCGTGCTCGGCGGCGGCGCCGTCGGCTGCGAGATGGCGCAGGCCTGGTCCTCGCTCGGCTCGCAGGTCGCGCTCGTCGAGTCGATGGACAGCCTGTTGCCGAAGGCCGAGCCGTTCGCGGGGGCGCTCGTCGCCGAGTCGCTCGCCGAGAAGGGGGTGGACGTCCGCACCGGCGCCACCGCCTCAGGCGCCGCGCGCGACGAGGCCGGCGACTTCCGGCTGGCGCTCGAGGGCGGGGAGGGGCTCGTCGGAGAGGCGCTGCTCGTCGCCGTCGGGCGCCGGCCCCACACCGACGACCTCGGCCTGGAGACGGTCGACCTGGAGCCGGGCGCGACGATCCGGGTCGACTCGCGGATGCGCGTCCCGGCCCACGCCGGCTGGCTGTACGCGATCGGCGACGTCAACGGCCGCGCGCTCCTCACCCACGCCGGCAAGTACCAGGCGCGGATCGCCACGGCGACGATCATGAACCGCGAAGCGAGCGCCGACTGGGACGGCTCGCTTGCGCCGCAGGTCGTGTTCACCGAGCCGCAGGTCGCCTCGGTCGGGCACACGCTGGCGACCGCGCTCAAGGCCGGGATCCGGGCGCGCGCGGTCGACGCTGACCCGGGCGCGACCGCGGGCGCGAGCTTCGTCGGCAAGGGCGCCCGGAGCGGCGCGCGGATCGTCGTCGACGAGGACCGCGAGGTGATCGTCGGCGCAACGATCGTCGGTCCCGAGATCGCCGACTCGCTGCACGCGGCGACGGTTGCGGTCGTCGGCGAGGTGCCGCTGCGCCGGCTCGCGCACGCCATCCCCGCGTTCCCCACGCGCAGCGAGGTGTGGTTGCGGCTGCTCGGCGATTGGCGACCCTGACCCCCGTACAATCGCCGCGGCGCAATGGTGAGACGGTTCCGGTCGTGGGTGCGGGTGGCGATGGTCGCGGCGGCGCTCGCCTGCGCGTGCTCCGCGCCGGCCGCCGTCCGGTCTGCGCCGGCCGCCGCCCGGTCCGCTCCGGCCGCGCCTCCGTCCACTCCGGGCGCGGGCCGCTCTGCCCCGGCCGCGGCAGCCCGCCTCGCGTTCCCGCACATCATGGTGATCGTGATGGAGAACCACGGCGCGGGCGCGATCATCGGCAACCGGGCGGCGCCGTTTGAGAACTCGCTCGCCCGCCGCTACGTGACGCTCACCGACTGGACCGGCGTCGATCATCCGTCCGCTCCGAACTACCTGGCGCTCGTCACCGGCCAGGACGATCACCGGGCGGGGCGCGGCGACTGCACGCCGGCGTATCCGCAGCGGAGCGCCTGCGACTACGGCGGGGACAACCTCGGCGTGCAGCTCGCCAGGGCCGGGGTTCCCGCGCGCTGGTTCGCCGAGGACCTGCGCGGGAGCGGCTGCTCCGTCGCCAATGCCCAGAGCGGCCTCGGCGACGTCAACCACGAGCCGTGGGCATATCTGCCGCGCTGGCAGGCCGACCGGGCGGCGTGCGCCGAGGCGGGGCTGACGACGCGCTCGCCCGCGGACGGCCGAGTGATCGGCGCGCTGCGCTCGAGTCGGCCCCCGGACTTCGTGTGGCTGACGCCGAACCTCCAGGACGACACCCACGACGGCAGCATCGCGCACGGCGACCGCTACCTGAGGGCCCTGATCGGCGCCGTCCAGAAGACGCCCTGGTACGCGCATGACGGCACGGTGATCGTCACCTACGATGAGGATGAGGGCGAAGCGAATCCGCGGGGCTACTGCGCCCATCCGGTCGTGATCGCGGCCGTCGGGCGCCACTGCGTGCCGACCTTCATCGTCAGCCGCGCCGACCGGGGCGTCGGCCGGGTGTCGACGCCCGGGGACCACTACGGGATGCTGCGCTCGATCGAGCGCGCGTACGGGCTGCCGCTGCTGGGGAACGCGCGCAGCGCCAAATACGGCGACCTCACGCGCTGGATCGACCCGGCGGCGGCGTCCCAGGCGAGGCCCGAGCGGTCCGTGGCCGCGCGGGTCCGAGGCGGGACGAGCATCGCGCCGCTCGGCGTGAGCGGCCACTGGCACCGCGTGTTCGCCGAGCACTTCGCGGGGCGACGCCTCGCCCCCGCGCGCTGGCGCACCGGGTGGTTCGGCTCGGGACGCACCGTCGGTCCGGCGAGCGAGGAGCAGGAGTGCGAGGACCCGCGCCAGGTCAGTGTCCACGACGGCTTGACGATCACGGCCGTGGCCCGCACGGAGACCTGTGGCGGCACGTCGCACGAGTACGCGTCGGGGCTGATCAGCACCCGCGGCAGGTTCACGTTCACCTACGGCCTGATGCAGGCCCGCCTCAAGCTCTCGCCCGACGCAGGACGGATCGCGGACTGGCCCGCCTTCTGGGCGGACGGCGCGAACTGGCCGCAGGACGGCGAGATCGACGTACTCGAGGGGCTCGCCGGCGACGCCTGCTTCCACTTCCACTACACCGGCGGGCGGGAGGGCGGCTGCGCCGCCGGGCGCTGGGCCACGGGCTGGCACACGTACGCGGCCGACTGGGAGCCCGGGCGGATCACGTTCCTCTACGACGGACGGGTCGTCGGCGTCGTGCGGCACGGAGTGACGGACCGCCCGATGTATCTCATCCTCAATCTCGGCGTCTCGAACGCGATCTCGCCGCCGATCACCACGCCCGCCCGGCTCCGGGTGGCGTACGTGGGGGTGTGGCAGCGGGCCGGCTCACACCGGCGCTGAGCCGTCAGCGTGCCGATACGGGGAGCTCGAGCGTGAACGTCGTACCGCGCCGCCCGCGGGCGGACACCGACAGTCGGCCGCGCATGCGCCCGGCGAGCTCGGACGCGATCGCCAGCCCGAGGCCCGAGCCCGAGGCCCCGCCGTCGCCGGTGTAGAACGGCTCGAAGATCCGCGCCGCGCTCGCCGCGTCGATCCCCTCTCCGTCGTCGGCGACCGAGATCCGGACCCCCTCGCCGGAGCGCTCCCCGCGCACCGCGACGCGCGTGCCGGGGGGCGTGTGGGTGAGCGCGTTGTCGATCAGGATCCGCATGATCTGCGCGACGCGGACCGGGTCGCAGCTCGCCTCCAGCCGGCCGGGGAAGTCGAGGTCCAGGCGGTCGTCCCGCACGGCGACGGTCGGCTCGAACTCGCCGGCGACCGAGCCCGCGAGCTCGCCGAGGTCGACGTCCTCGGGCCGCAGGTCGAGCGAGCCAGCCTCGAGTCGGGAGAGGTCGAGCAGGTCGACCGAGAGCTTGCCGAGGCGGCGCACCTGGTCGCGGATCTGGTCGAGGAAGCGGCGCCGCGTCTCGGCGTCGAGCTCCTCGTCCTCGAGCAGCTCGAGGAAGCCGCCGACCGAGAAGATCGGGGTGCGCAGCTCGTGTGAGGCGGTCGCGATGAACCGCTCGCGGGCGCTCTGCATCGCGAGCAGCTGGGACTGCATGTCGTTGAACGCGGCCGCGAGCTGCCCGAGCTCGTCGGCGGAGTCGACCGGGATCGGGTCCCCGAAGCGTCCCGCCGCGACCTGCTGAGCGGCCCGCTCCAGCCGACGCACCCGGCGCGCGAGCGCCCACGCGAGCGCCGTCCCGGCAAGCAGCGCGAGGAGCAGCGCCAGGCCGCCGGCGATCAGGATCTGCGCCCGCACGGTCGTCACCGTCCGCAGCACGTCCGCGACCGGGGCGGCGAACACGATGACCGCGGCCACGCGCCCGGCGATCGATACCGGCTCGACCGCCTCGGCGACCTCGGCTCCCTCCCGGACCGTCCCCGTGGCCACATGCCGCGTGCGCACCGCGCGCAGCGCAAGCCCCGCTGCCGATCCGCGGAGCTCCCGGCCGCCCCGCGCCCCGCCCGCGGAGTCCATCTGGGTGACGAGCTGCGGGTGGCCGTCCACCTCGTTGACCGCCACGAGCAGGACGCGGTCGCTCGTCGATTCCGAGATCGACATCACGAGGCGCCGCACCTCCGGCAGCGGCGTCGAGCTGCCGACCGAGCGGCGCAGCGCCGCGGTGCGCGCGGTGGCGGTCGTGCGCAGCTCGTCGAGCTTCGAGTGGATGAGGCGCGACTGAAGCCCTGGGGCGACGTACAGATAGAGCGCGGCGATCGCCAGCAGCGGGATCGAGAAGAAGACAAGCGAGAGCTTGGCGGTCAGCGACAGCGACGGTGGCCGGGGCAGGCGGAGCTCCCGCACGCTCTCTCTCTCTCTCTCTCTCTCTCTCTATGCGTCGGTGTCCCGGAACCGGTAGCCGACCCCGCGCACCGTGAACAGGTACTCCGGCTGCTTCGGATCGGACTCGAGCTTCTCCCGCAGATGCCGGATGTGGACATCGATCGTGCGCGGGTCCCGGTACGCCGCGTCCCCCCACAGGCGCGTGAGCAGCATGTCGCGCGTGAACACGCGCCCCGGCGAGCGCGCGAGCGCCGAGATGATCTCGAACTCGACGTACGTGAGCGGCACCTCTCGCCCGCCGATCCGGACGACGCGCTTCGGGAAGTCGATTCGCAGTCCGTGGACGCAGAGCGGCGCCTCGTCGGGGTCGGGCCGCTCGGGACGCGAGAGCTCTGCGCGCCGGAGCGCCGCCCGGATCCGGCTGGAGAACTCGCGCAGCGAGAACGGCTTGGTGATGTAGTCGTCGGCGCCGAGCTCGAGCCCGACGACCTTGTCGATCTCCTCGGACTTGGCGGTGAGCATGATGATCGGGACCGCGCTCTGGGTGCGCAGCCGCCGGCACACCTCGAGCCCGTCGATGCGGGGCAGCATCAGGTCGAGCACGACGAGGTCGAACGGCTGCTCGGCGAATCGCTCGAGCGCCTCGCGGCCGTCGCCTGCCTGGACGACCTCGTAGCCCTCCTTGCGCAGCGGATAGGACAGCAGCGTCTGGATCGACTGCTCGTCGTCGACCAGCAGGATGCGGGCGGCGCGCTCGTCCATCGAACCTCTGAACCTCTGAGCTGCAGGCTAGTGTCGCGTTTGGTTGGTTCGTTGGCACCAGGAGGTGCCGCCACAAGTTGCGCACGTTGCGGTGCAGCCGGTGACACACGGCTCACGGCGCGGCGGGCGCTCAATAGCATGGCCCCGATGCTCGACGGCCGCATCTACCGGATGAGCCTCATCGCTCCCGCGCTCGCGCTGCTCGTGCTCGCGTTCTCGCTCACCCCGCGGCCGGCCGCGCTGCACGCGACGCTCTCCCCGATCGCCTTCGACGGGTCCGCCGTGAACGCGACGATGCGCGATCTCGCCGCCCGCTACCCGCACCGCACGGCGGGCTCGGAGAGTGACCGTCGGATCGCGGGCCGGGTCGCGAGCTCGCTCGCGCGCAGCGGCTTCACGGTGAGCAGCGATCTGTTCGCGGCCGACACCGTGCATGGCCGGCGCGTGCTGGAGAACGTGATCGCGACGCGCGCCGGGGCGGCGACCGGCGCCGGGTCGGTCGTCGTCGTCGCGCCCCGCGACGGGCCCGGTGTGGCCGGCATGTCGGGGACCGCGATGCTGCTCGAGCTCGGGCGCGTGCTGGGCGGCGAGGCGCTCGACCGCGGAATCGTCCTCGCGTCGGTGAGCGGCGGGGAGGGGGCGGCCGGCGTGACTCGGCTCGCGGCGCGCCTGCCCCGGCCGGTCGACGCGGTCGTCGTCCTCGGTGACGTCGCCTCCGTCGATCGCGCCCAGCCCTATCTCGTGCCCTGGGGTGCGGACGGCGCGATCGCGCCGCCCCGGCTCCTGAGCACGCT
>Ga0209061_1000699_pt1 | contig 74260 bp, 70 predicted proteins | sample Coa_R1_10_FD_187157 | JGI IMG/M metagenome (GOLD analysis project Ga0209061, IMG submission 187157) | Surface soil microbial communities from Centralia Pennsylvania, which are recovering from an underground coalmine fire - Coalmine... | ecosystem: Environmental > Terrestrial > Soil >... | reverse complement strand
CAAGTCCTCGCCTGCTCCCGAAGCGCCGACGCCGATCCAGCCTCGCTCAAGCTCCCGGAGGCCGCCATGGCATAGGCTTCCTCGGGATCACGCGGTGGTCGCGTACACCACTACCGTGGACGTGACCCTGATCTGGTGGCGGTCCAGTAGCTCGTCTTGGGGCCTGCCGTTGAAGCTCTCCACCACCCAGGCGTCCTGCCAGGGGCAACCCGGGCCGGTAAAGGCCAACAAGGCCCGCTTGGGCCGCCGGCAGGGGACCCGCAGGCCCTCTTCACGCCAGAGGCGCTGCACCCTTCTTGCGCTTGGCCACGAAGCCGGCCTTGCGGGCACAAAAGGCCGCTTTGCGCACGCCCCAGCGAGGGTGACAGGCCGAGGAGCCCCGCAAGCAGCCCGCAGGCGCTGTGCGTCCTCAGCGGCGGGGAGGCGCCGCTGGGTGGGGCTGGCCTGGCCGACCGCCGGCGCCCGGGGCCCCGAAGCCGGCCTGCAGGCGCACCACAACGCTGCGCCGCAGCTCGGAGGCCAATATTCCCCCCGGGCCACCTCCCTCAGCACCTCGACGCCGAGGGCCTGGCCGGAGACAACTTTCCTCAGGCGCTGGCCCTCTTTTCTCGAGCTCCTTTAGCCTTTTGGCGCCATCGGCTTCCGTGGCCGTAGTGGTTGGCCCAGCGCTACCAGGTGGCTGGGGCCACCTCGAGGTACTTGGCTACCTCGTCAACGGCCTTAGCTTCGCCGAGCAGCCTCTAGCCCTCGGCCACTTTGCGCACAGCCTGCTCGGTGCTTAGGTGGTGTAGAGCGACACTCCCAATGAAGGCCGGTGGGCCGTAGAGCGGCAGTGGACGTGGTGACGCGCTGGGGAGGGGGCGCGGTTGCGTTGCCGGTGGCCGGAGCGGCAAGGTGAGGACGTCCTAGAAGGAAAAGGGCCCCCTCGCCCTTTCTCTTGGCCGAGAAGCGAGGGGGGCCCTCTGGTGATGCCCGGAGGCACCGCTTTGTTCATCGTAGGTAATGACGCGGGTGATGTCGAGGCCGCCCTGGTGGCAGGCGAGCTCGCCTGTCCTCCCTGTGGGGGCCAGCTCCGGCCCTGGGGCCATGCCCGGGAGCGTACGACCAGGCTCGTAGGAGGCGCCGAGCGCCACCGCCCGAGGCGTGGGCGTTGCCGTGGTTGCCACAGGACCACGGTCCTGCTCGCAGAACGTTTCTTGGCGCGGAGGGTGGACTCGGCCGAGGTGGTCGGCGAAGCGCTCCTCGCCAGGGCAAGAGGCGCTCCTCAGTCGGCGGTCGCCTCCTCGCTAGGCCGGGCCCGTGAGACCGTGCGCAACTGGGTGGCGGCCTTCTCCGCCCGAGCCGAGGCTCTCAGGAGCCACTTCACCTCCTGGGCGCTCGCGCTAGACCCCCGGCTCCACGAGGTGGCGAGCCGTGGCTCGGGCTTCTCCGACGCGCTGGAGGCGCTCGGCCTGGCCGCCCAGGCGGCGAGCATCGCGCTGGGGCCGAAGCCGGCTTGGTCCTGGGCCTCGCAGATGACCCGGGGAGGGCTCATTTCCACCGCTGCCTGCAACACCAACTGGCCCGCCCCTCCGGGCTGAAAGCCGGGGAAACTGCCTCCCGGTCCGTTACAGACGACGAAAAGGAGGCAGGTTTGGACCGTGCAGACGACATCGCGCTCTTCCGCTACGGGGCCCTCCGGGAGGTTTCCGACCCGGCGCTATCAAAAGCCGAGCGGGGGAGGCTCGTGCGCGCCCTCGCCGCCGAGGCGCACACAGGCCCTAGGGGAGAGGAAGTCCGCCTCTCGCGCCCGACGATCGACCGCTGGGCGCGTGCCTACCGCAAAGGCGGTTACGCGGCACTACGACCTGGGCCGCGCCGGGTCGAGCCCCGCAGCCCGAAAGAGGCCCTCGAAATGGCCGCCAAGCTCAGGAGGGAGGACCCAGCGAGGAGCGCCGCCCACATAGCAGAGGTGCTCCGTGCCGCCCAGGGCTTCTCGCCCCACCCCCGCACCTTGGAGCGTTACTTCAAGGCCCAAGGCCTGACGAGGGCCGCCCTCACGGGCGCCAACGTCGCCTTCGGGCGCTTCGAAGCCGGCTACCCGAACGAGCTTTGGACCGGCGACGCCCTCCACGGCCCGGTCGTCGGGGGCAAGAAGGCCGTCTTGTTCGCCTTCATAGACGACTGCTCGAGGCTCGTGACCGGGCACCGTTGGAGCCATTCGGAAGACACCTTGGCCGCGGAGGCCGCGCTAAGACGCGGGATAATGTCCAGAGGGCTACCTTCCACTTGCTATTTGGACAACGGCAGCCCATTTATCTGCCGGCAATTGCTCCGTGCCCTTGCCGTCCTGGGGGTGCGCTTGGTCCACAGCCGCCCGGGGCGCCCTGAAGGCCGTGGCAAGATCGAAAGATTTTTCCGCACCGTCAGGGACCAGTTCCTAGTAGAGGTCGCCCACTCCGAGGTCCCGAGCCTGGCTGTGCTGGAGGACCGTTTCGTCGCATGGCTGGAGACAAGTTACCACCGCCGGGAGCACTCAGAGACCAAAGAAGCGCCTATAGAGCGCTTCTCCCGGCTCGCCAAGCCGGTCTTCCCGGGCCAAGCACAGCTCCGTGAGGCCTTCCTTTTCTCCGAGGCCCGCACCGTCACCAAGTTCTGCACGATCAGTTTGCATGGTAATTCTTACGAGGTGGACGCTGCATTGGTGGGCCGGAAGGTCGAGCTGATTTTCGACCCGTTCAACTTGGAGCAAGTGGAGGTGCGCTACATGGGGCGCAGCTTCGGCCAGGCCGTCCCCCACAAGATAGGGAGGCACTCCCACCCCATGGCCAAGCCCGCCCCCGAGCCCGGGCCACCGAGCGGCATCGACTACCTGGGCCTCCTCTCCGAGCGCCACCGCGCCGAGCTCGGCCGGCCCATCGGCTACAGGGGCCTGGCCGAAGGAGGTGGCGACCAGTGAGCCTCGACCAGGTGAGGGCGTACTTCGGCTTCACCAAGATGCCTTTTGGCAAGTCCCTGCCCCCATCGGCGCTCTACAAGTCAGCTGGCCACCAAGAAGCGGTGGCGAGGCTCAGTTTCTTGGTCTCCGAGCAGGCCATCGGGGTGCTCACGGGAGAGGTCGGCTCGGGCAAGTCGGTGGCGGCCCGCGCCGCTGTCGCCGGCCTCGACCCCTCCCGCCACAGCGTCATCTACCTCGCCAACCCGGCCGTCGGCGCCAGGGGCCTATATACAGAGGTGGTCTCCCGCCTCGGCGGGGAGCCCCGCTTCCACAAGGCGGCGCTCATCGCCCAGGCCACGTCGCTATTGGTGGCAGAGGCTTCCGAGCGGGGGCGGGCCGTCACTTTGCTCGTGGACGAGAGCCACCTCCTAGACAGCTCCCAGCTTGAGGAGCTCCGGCTGCTCACCAGTTCGGAGATGGACTCGGCGAGCCCGTTCGCCCTCGTGCTGGTCGGCCAGCCATCGCTCAGGGCGCGCCTGCGCCTCGGCAGTTTCGCCGCCCTCGACCAGCGCGTGACGCTCCGCTACGCCCTCCCCCCGATGAGCCCGGAGGAGACGGCGGGGTACATATGCCACCATCTGTCGCAAGCTGGCCGCAAGGACACGTTGTTCTCCGACGACGCCATAGCCAGGGTGCACGAGGCCGCCAGGGGGCTCCCCCGGGCGGTCAACAACCTGGCCCGCCAGGCGCTCGTCGCCGCCTGCATCGAGAAGGCTTCGATCGTCGACGACAAGGCGGCACGCACTGCGGTCGCGGAGGTGAGCGCGGACTGATGGACTACCAACGGGTCGTGTTCACCATAGAACTGCCCCACACCGGCATGATGCAGGCCGAGGACATGGCAGTCCGCGCGCTAGGCCAACTGGTGGCGTTCTTCAGAGAGGAGTTCCCCCACACCGGGCGCGTAATGGTCGAGGTCGTGCCTCCCAAGCGCTACTCCTGACGAACCCCTCGCAGCCGGCATTTGCCCTCACGCAGTGCCGGCTGCTCATTTCTCGCCCCCCTGGGCGGCGCCTTGACCGACAACGTGAACGGCCCCGTGGTCACCCTCCATGACGCAACCGACAACATGGTGACGCTACGGCCTCAGCGTCCGTGCCGGTCCCATGATCAGCCTGGCGGTCCGGCAACAGGTGGCGCCTTTTCCTTGCCCCAATCATGGGGCATCAGGCTCTCATGCAAGGTGGGCCCACCTAAGGGGACCCCGTCAGGTACACATTACGCCCAGGCTTAGCTCTTGACCCTCCTGGCCGGCCTCACTGTCGCGAGGGCCGGGAGCTCGCACGGGCCGGGTACAACTACCGCCCGGGTTTCTTGGCACGCATTCGGCGCGCGGCGGCCCACTGGAGAAGGAGGCCGGTTCGCTCGCCGAGACTCCCTGGTGCTGGGACCAAGCCGACCTGGCGTCCGGCCGCCATTGCATCGAAGTACTCCCTCACGTGGGAAAGGCGCCCGTCACGCAGCTCCCAGACCGATACCCCGGTGAGGTCGAGAGGCTGGTTGGTAGCCCTATAACCGGGAGGGTCGACCCGGCCGGTCAGGGTGCCATGACCGGTCCACCATTGCGCTGCCCGCCGGCCGTCCAACGAAATGAACAGTTCCTCAGTGTTGAAACGTTGGTCAGGGAGCGCTCTCCAAGCCCGCTCGCACTCGCAACGTATGGCGTCGTGCCCACGGGCGGTGCCATCGGGGTAAAAAAGTGGCGTCTCCCACACGGCGTCTTCGGTGTGGCACGCGAGGAAACCTTCTATGTCGTGCTCGTTGTAAGCCTGCTCGTAGCGCCTCGCTAGGTCGCGCAACAACTCGGCGCTAAAGTTCGGCGCCGGCCCTGGTTGGCCCTCCTCCGCCTCCCTTCCCGGTAAGTTTATTGCGCTTGGCACCTCTGTCCTCCCTGATCTCGGCAAAAGCGCTCCCTTGACGGCGTCCGGGGAGAACAAGTTGCCGCTTTGCCCTTGTCCGCTCGTCCGTGGAACCTGGCTGACATGTTAAGCGCCTTCACCAGCGCGAGCATGCGGGGAACCACGCATATTAGCTGCCTGTTGGGCAGCGAGGTGCCCCTGGCTACCTCGCAGAGCGCGGCGGCAGAGAACGCTCTTAGCCCTTGACTCCATCCTGCTAGGAGCAGCCGAACTTTTCGACGTCCAGTTCGATGGCGGATCCTTTGGCAACTTGGGCACCGGGACCCGGATGTTGCGAGCAAACCGTCCAGTCGGCCGTGATGACAATTCCAAAGACGCCACCTCCGACTGTCCGGTAATTGAGCCCTCGTGCTTGGAGGTCAGCTTCAGCCTTGTCAAGCCGCACGTTTATCAGGTTCGGTACCACCACGACCTTCACCTTGGGGCCGAGGTCGGCGTTCAGCCTTGCTAGGTCAGCATCCTGCGCTGCTATTGCTGCCCTAAAGGCTCGCTTCCATGCCGTCGTATCTTTGAAATTGTTTAACAAGCTGACAACCCGAGACTCTGCCATAGCAAGAGCTTGGGCGTCAGTGGTGGTACGGCTCTGGCCTGTTGCAATGGCAGTAACCGTGCCACTGGTCAAAGCGAAACCCAAGATGGCGATTGGCGTCACCCATCGTGATAAACATCTAAACCGGGTCATTTCTTCTCACCTAGAAAATCCGCCACATGTGTAACGACCTCGGTGAACCAAGCTCGAGCGTCGGCTTGCACTTGCGGAGGTCCAACGAAACCCGCCTGAGTTTGCTCGCACCACGAAGCAACACCAAGAAGAGGACCATCAGTAAAGAAGAGAAGGAAGTCTGTGCAAGCATCGGTGCTGTCGGCTGCGTATGTCTTGGTGAAGACGGCCTGAGTATTGCTCCAACGCCCAAAGCCAGAAAGGTTGTGCCAATTATTTTGCTTGTCAAGCAGCACCGCCCAGTGCATGTGATCCCACAAGGACTTGATGTCCGATGCGGACGGACAATCAATCAGGATTTCAGAAGCTACCGGGTAATCACTTAGTTGATCGAAGCTCGTTGTGGCTTCGTCGCAACCCACGATGGCATATGGCTTGAGCATCGAGGGGGGCGTAGGAATCTTCTCCCAGGCATAATTGCTGTTATAAAGTTCCGCAAAAGGTACGAGTGCCCTGTTGGGCGGGCTCGCCGCCCCGTCTGTGGCGTGGAAGTTTTGGTCTAGCACGCCTGTCGGCAGCTGTGGCGCTGAGCAGGCCGCTAGGAGCAAAGCGCCAGCAGCCAGAAGAGAACCTAAACCCGCCAAGCGCGCAGTTCCATGGTTGCGAGTCAATTGGTTGATAATGGAAGAAAAACTCACTGACAAGCCTCCTCCTTCCCTCAATTCTGCCTAGGATGGCGGCCTAATATAGTCTCTAGAAGCCTCGTCACTCAAGTGTCAACTGGTCAATCGCCAGGTTGTGCCCTTCCCCTGACGGTACCAACGCCCTGGTGCCAGAGATCCTCGGACACTCTGGTGACTATTCTGGTGTTTTCGTACACCCCAGGTAAAGGCCATGCAGTGGGGGCTCTGTCAGCCAAGAGGTGCTGGAGGGTCTCGGCTGGCGCATCCACCGGGTATGGGGGACTTTCTGGTACAGGCACCGCCGCGAGCAGGAGGAACGACTGAAAGCAGCCATCGAGGCCGCGGTAGACGGTGTTGGGCGCAATGTCGCCCAGCTAACGAGGGGCGCGAAACCAGCCTAAAAGTCCTACCCGTGCCACTTCAAGCCGGTACCACTCGATGGGGCGCCGAGCTGGACCGTCCCGTACCGGCTGGCTAACATTATCGAGCGCGCCCCGGGCGCCGCCCTCGCGTGGCGTCGGTCTTGGGTCAGCTGTTACGGTATGCCCGGAACGCCTGTCACAAGTCCTGGGCCAGGAGCTGCGGCTCGGCCGCTGCGGGGAAGTGGTCGCCGCGGTCGTGCACCGACCACGTTGTGAGGTCGAACTACCGCTCGGCGAGCTCTCGGGGCGGTTTGCGGAACGGCACCTTCTCCCCGCCGAACACGCTGACGGCGGTCGGGACCGCAGGAGGATCCCCGGCCGACCGAGCGGAGTCGGGACCGTGCCCAACTCGACCCGCATAACCAGTTCACGGTTCTCCGCTTTAAGCCTGCGCACCTCGTCGCGTTCTTCACGGCTCAACACGCCGCCAGCACCTTTATCCCGCGCAGCCGACACCCACGACCCCGACGTCGACTTGCCCACACCTAACTCCCGAGCAGCAGCCGCGATCGACTTGTCCTGCTCCAAAACGTAAGCCACCGCTTTTTCCCTAAACTCAACCGAATACGCTCTCTTCGAACCAGTCATAAACACAACCTACCCTTTCCAATCGATAGTGACAACAGAACCGGGGTAGGTTCAGGAGTCCCTCCGCGCACTCGAGATCGCCCGGACATCGACGGCTGAAGGCGCCCTGGCCCGGACGGCCCCGTGTCGCCGACGGATCGGACTCGGTGGCCCCAGCACACGGAAGCTCAACGGTCCGGGCCCGGACCTGGGCCTCTTCTACGGTCTTGAGAGCAGGCTGGTGGCTTGCAGCCAGGGCGTCTCCGAGGGCCCTGCCTCGGTGTTGGCCCTCGGGCTCCCAGGGCTGGTCGTTCTTCCTCCACCTCCACAACCGTTAGAAAGGGTCCTTGCGGTTGTCACGGCTAAGAGTATTATTAGCCCGTGACACAGGAGCGGACAGTCCCTGGTAGCCCTGCGGCACCATTCGCGGTCGGTGGACCGACGGGAGCAAAGGGCCAACCGGTGGCCGTCGACAGGGCGGCACAGTGGGTTCAGCGGCCTTGGGGCGACCAACCTGGGCGGCCCTGCGATGGCGCCTCAGCTTCCCGGTCGCTCGTGGTGCTCTGCATGGCCTTTTTCATCGTGGTCCTCGACACGACGATCGTGAACGTGGCCCTGCCGTCTATCGGGGTGGCGCTGCACGCGCCCGTCACTGGCCTGCAGTGGGTGGTGGACGCCTATACCCTCGTCATTGCCGTCCTGCTCCTGAGCGCCGGCTCGGCGTGCGACCGGCTGGGCGCCAAAGGAGTTTTCGTCGTCGGGTTGGAGGCGTTCACCGCCGGCTCGGGGCTGTGTGCGCTCGCCCCGGGCATCGACCTGCTCGTGGGCGCGCGTGTGCTCCAGGGGGCTGGTGCCGCCCTGGTGCTGCCGTCATCGCTGGCGGTGATTGCCTCGGTGTTCTCCGACCAGAAGGCGAGGACCCAGGCCATCGGCGTGTGGGCGGCGGTGGCGGGAGCTGCGACCGCGCTCGGGCCGGTGGCAGGCGGGTTGTTGGTCGACCTCGCGGGGTGGCGGTCGGTGTTCTTAGTCAACCTGCCGATCGGGGCGGCAGCCTTGGTGATGGCCCAGCGTCGCCTTTCCGACACACCGCGGCGCCCAGCAGGACTGGATCTGGGCGGCCAGCTGCTCGCCGCCGGGAGCCTCGCCCTAGTCACCTTCGGGCTGATCGAGGCTGGGTCTGCGGGCTGGGGCTCTGGCGTGGTGGTCGCAGCAGTGGGGGTCGGGATCGTGCTCGGAGGCGGGTTCGTGGCCACCGAGTCCCGAGTTGCCCGCCCAATGCTGCCGACCCGGCTGTTCCGCTCGTCTGTGTTCTCGGCGGCCAACGTGGTGGGCTTGGTGCTCAACTTTGGCATCTATGGCCAGGTTTTCGTGTTATCGCTGTACTTTCAGCGGGCCAGGGGCTACAGCGCGTTGGCAACCGGGCTGGCCTTGCTGCCTTTCGCAGCGATGACGGTTGCCGGCCCGATCGGCGTAGGCCGGCTCACCGCCAAGGTGGGTGCACGCCTCCCGATGGTTACCGGCCAGCTTTGCGCGGCAGCGGGTAGCGCGCTGCTCGCCGCCGACGGGGCCCACACCCCCTATAGCTACCTCGTTCCCGGGCTGGTGGTGCTGGGCACCGGGATGGCGCTCGTGATGCCCTCGATGACCGCGGCTGTTGTGCAAGCGGCCCCCGGCGCCCAGGCCGGGGTGGCTTCAGGGGTGCTCAACACTTCCCGACAAGTCGGCGGGGCGATCGGGGTTGCGGTGCTCGGCTCCCTGGTCGCCGAAGGCCACCTGGTGTCGGGGCTGCACCTTGGCCTGGGAGCGGTCGCCGTGGCCTTCGTGTTCGGAGCGTTGGTAGCCTGGCGCTACGCGAAAGAGCCTTCCCGGGGGACGACCCGCCGGGCTGGTGCCTTGGGTGGGGCACGATGAGCCCCGTTGGCCGCTCGCCGGGCCTGCAGCCCGTCGTGGTACTGGTCGCCCTGGCGAACGCCCGCCGCCCCCGGCGCGACCGGTCTTCGCAAGGGCGCAAAGAGGAACCGCTCGACAGTGTAGAGAGCGCACGGAGGCTCGTCGAGCCACTCGGCATTTCAACCCAGGTCACCGAAGGCGACATCGCCTCTCTGTGCGCGCTCGTCGACGAGGCGTCCGCGATCGCCTCCGCGATCGGTGCTGGCCGCCCGGCACCTGAGCCCATAACGACCAACCAGCTCGCGATGCACGCGGTCGGCCATCCCCGCCTCGAGCCAGATGGCGAGGGCGCGATGCGAGCGACGGTTGCCTGGACCTACCCCTCGGCGCCAGTGGAACTCGCGCACCGGGTCATCGAGGAGCTGGGCCACCTTGACCCGGCTCGTTTGCGCGAGTGCGGGCGTGCCGAGTGCAGTTTGGTCTTCTACGACACGACCCGTCCTGGCACCCAGCGCTGGCACGCCGAGGACCCCTGCGGCTGGCTCGAACGCCAGAGGCGGCACCGGAGCGGTCGATGAGGGTGTTCGACCTTCGGCCGTCTGCTCAGTGGATAGGCCTCGTCCACTAGTGCCGAGCGGTCGCCTGAGCCGGCGGACGGGGTTGCTCGGCGCCACCAGGTCGGCACGTTCCACACTGGGCACTAAATCGGTTAACGCAGAGATATTGAACTTCGCTTTTGACAGCGGGCTCTTCAGCGGGAACCCTCCGACCGGACATCGCCGTGGTCCTCGAAGAGAGTCGAGGCGTTGCTCGGCCACGAGGCACTGCTCGAGGAGGACGGCTTCCTAAAGCTCCCCTAGCCCCTCTAACCGCAGCCCTAGCCCTCGTTCTCGTCAGCCGTCTTTTGACGCCGTCGTGACCTTGCGCAGCGCTCTTGCTAGCAAAATCCACTTTGACGGGGTCAACCTCGGGCTCAACAACGGGGAGGCTGCTGGCCAGACTGTGATGCACTGTCACCTCCATTTCATACCGCGGCAAAAAGGCGACGTGCCAGACCCACGAGGTGGGGTTCGGTGGGTCTTCCCGGGCTCGGCACCCTACTGGCAAGAGCCCTAAAGTGGCTTTTCTCGCAGTTACCAAGTCACGGCCGAGAGCCGGGGCGGGCGCTGCGCCATGGAGAGCCTGCTGGTCGGCTTGGGAGCCGCCTACAAGCACGGCCGCCCCTACCACCCTCAGGCCCAGGGCAAGGTGTGGCGCACGCCGGCGGAGGCCTACGGAGCGCGTGAGAAGGCGCGGCCAAAGGCCCCGGTGCTGCCCGCTGGCCACTACCGCCTGCGACGGGACCGCCTGGACAAAGCAGGTAAGGTCTCGGTCCGCTACCAGAGCCGCCTCCGCCACATCGGCGTCGGGCGAGCCTACGCCAGCCAGCGCGTCCTGCTGCTCATAGCCGAGCGCGACGTCCGCGTGCTCACCGAGCACGGCGAGCTGCTCGGCACTTGCACCATCGACCCAGCCAAGGGTTACCAAGCCCTAAGCAAGCCTGTAGTGTCCGGTATGTCTTGAGACAGCTGTCCGGGATGTCTCGCGACACAACACAGTCGGGCGGGCGGGACTTGAACCCGCGGCCCCCAGACCCCCAGTCTGGTGCGCTACCAAACTGCGCCACCGCCCGTGCACTGGTGCGCCACGAGGCTACCAGCTCTGGCTGAAGCCGGCGACGCCCGGTACCCCCGTCACCAACCAAAGGAGCCGCCGCCTCGGAGAGCTCACACGTGCTTGGGCAGCCACTCGATGAACCAGATCACCCGGTACACCATGTAGCCCGTCACGCCGACTACCAGCAACTTGAAGTGCCAGGGAGCTCCCTTCAGGTTGGCCGCCCGGCCACCCTCGCCGGCAACGCCCACCTCGCCGGCGCCCACCTCGCCGGCGCCCACCTCGCCGGCGCCCACCGTCTGCGCCGGCACCAACTTCGTCAGTGAACGCCCGCAGGTCGGGCAGCTGCCCCCCTCGGCCAGCTGAGGAGGGTTCCAGAACTTCGAGCAGTCGTCACACCACGGCATCGTCGACCCGAGGCACCCATGAGGCCTCCATCGCTCCAGGCTACTCCCCTGGCCTCTATAGCCCTCCCAAAGGCCGTCTAGTAGCCTGTGGGCAATGCTCCTCGGGGCCAGCAGTGCCGGCCACTTCTCCCTCCTCGCCCAGCCCTGGCTCACCGCCGTCGGCCTCATCTGCGCCGTCGCAGCCTTCGTGTGGGCACGGGCCGCCAGCCGCCTCGCCCGCGCCGCACGCCGCATCGAGGAGGAGACCCGGACCTCGGGCACGACGTCGGAGGCGGCCCGCCTCGCCCGCATCGCCTTCACGAAGGACCTCCACGCCGCCGTGCTGTACTCGGTGCTGGCGGCTGGGCTCTTCCTGGCCGGGTTCTCGCGCTCGCCGTGGTTCGAGGTCCTGCTGTTGTGCGTGAGCGTGCCGGGGGTCCTCTCGCTGCGCTACGGCCCTCGGGTGCTCGCCGAGGCCAGGCTCGCAGAGCAGCGCTCCCGCCTAGAACGCCGCGCAGAGGAGGTCCTCGCCCAAGACGAGCTCGCCCCCCGTCGCTGGGCGGCCCGCCTCGCTCCTGAGGACCTACCTGCCTACGACGGCTTCGACATCGGCTGGGCGTACGAACCGGGCACCGGCGCCATGGCGGGGGACTTCTACGACGTGTTCGCTACGGGGCCCAACCGGCTGGCCGTTTTCATCGGCGACGTCGCCGGCCACGGTATAGAGCCGTCTATCACCGCCTTCCAGGTGAAGCACGTGCTGCGCATATTCCTGCACCAGTACCGGGACCCTGCCCAAGCTCTCGAAGAAATCAACAAGACCCTCCTCACCCTGGGCAGGCCAGAGGACATGGTCTCGGTCTCGGTGCTCATATTCGACACCAACGCCGGCACCCTCCGCCACGCCTCCGCCGGCCATCCCCCCGCCATGCTCTGGCACCAAGGTGACGTTGTACAGCTGCAGGCGACCGGGCCCTTGCTCGCCTTGGACCCCGGAGGCACTTACTACTCGCGCGACATACCGCTCGACGTCGGCGACCTGGCAGTGCTCTACACAGACGGCCTGACAGAAGCACGCTCTGGCGGGCAACTTTTCGGCGAGGAACGCGTGGCCGGCTTCATCCGGCGCGACCCCGGCCAGGACACGACCGTGCTCTGCAAGAGCCTGCTGGAAGCGGCGCGTGACTTCTCGTCTCCCCTCGTGGACGACGTCGCGATACTGGCCGTCCGGCGCGTGTAGCGGCTGCGTGAAGCGGCTGCCTATGGCGGTTGCGTGCAGCAGCTGCGTGCAGCGGCTGTGTGCAGCAGTTGCGTGCAGCGGCTGTGTGCAGGCCTCAAGCGGGCCACGCCGGGCTAGGCCCGCCGGCGCACCCTGATCTTGAGCGGAGTCGGGCCGAGCCCGAAGCTCTCTCGGAGGGACCTCTCCAGGTAGCGCAGGTAAGACGCCGGCAGGGACTTGGTCGCGAACAACGTGAAGGTCGGCGGGTCCGTCGCCCCCTGCACCGAGTACAGGACTCGCACACCGCCCGGCGGCGGCTGGCTGGCCTGCGCCGCTGCCAGCGCACGGTTCAAGGCCGCCGTCGGGACGCGCCGGCGGTAGGCGTCGCGTGCGGCAACCAGCGCGGGGTAAAGGCGCTTTAGGTTGGCGCCGGTCTTGGCGCTCAGTTCGAGCACTGGGGAATAGGAAACGAAACCCAACATTTCTGCAGCCTGCTGGCGCACCTTGGCCTTCTCCTCGGTGCTGAGCAGGTCCCACTTGTTGAGCACGACGACGAGCGGGTTGCCGGCTGCGTCCACACGCTCTGCAAGGCGCTGGTCCTGGCGGGTCACGCCGGCGGAAGCGTCCAGGACCAATATCGTTAGCTCAGCCCGGTCTATGGCCTGCAGGGCGCGCACCATCGAGTAGTACTCCGGCCCGGTCGCTTCCCGCAGGCGCCGGCGAAGGCCTGCGGTGTCGACGAAGCGGACGAGCCCTTCGGGGGTCTCGACAAGAGTGTCAACAGAATCTCTCGTCGTACCGGGCGTTTCGTGGACCACGGAGCGTTCGTCGCCGGCCAAGCGGTTGAAAAGGGTCGACTTTCCTGCATTGGGCCGCCCCACTATGGCCACCGAGAGGGCTTCTCCGGCCTCGCGCTCCACGGCTTGCTCGTCGGCCGGAGGCAAAGCGGCGACCAAGGCGTCGAGGAGGTCCCCTACCCCCCTGCCGTGGAGGGCAGAAATGGGCCACACGTCCTTCATCCCTAAAGCCGCGAACTCCCACACGGCCGGCTCTCGCGCCGAGTTGTCAACCTTGTTCACCGCGAGCAGCGCCGGGCGCCCCGAACGCAGCAACAACCTCGCCACCCCAGCGTCCTCGTCGGTCACCCCGACCGTGGCGTCGGCGACGAAAAGCAGCACGTCTGCTTCTTTTACGGCTCTTTCTGCCTGCGCGGAGACGAGCCTGTCCAGCTCTTGGCCACCGGCCTGCCAGCCGCCGGTGTCCACCAAGGAGAACTCCCGCCCCGCCCACTCGGCCTCGAGCACCTTGCGGTCCCGAGTCACGCCCGGGGTCTGCTCGACGATCGCTTCGCGCCGGCCGACTATGCGGTTGACGAGGGTGGACTTGCCGACATTGGGCCTACCGACGACGGCCACGAGCGCGCTCAAGCTGCCGCCACCTCCAAAGCACGGCGCAAAGAGGCGCCGTCGGCAGGCACCACTTCCACGGGCTGGGGCAGGTCCTCGGGACGCGACCCATCGAGGAACCTCCCACCTGAAAGGCAACTGTCGGGCAACAGGTAACGCCGCTCGGCCGGCAACCTCGCCAGCGCCGCCGAGATGTCAGGCCCGGTCAAAAGGCCAGCGACTTTTATGTTGCCACCAAAGAACTCGTTCTTCACGGCCACGACCTCGGCCTGCGAGCCGACCAGAGGGGCTATCACCTGAGCCCCGTACTCTCCCGTGAGGACCGTCACTGGCGCTTTCCTGCGTTGCTTGAACGCAACGTTGAAGCCAGCGCCGCCCACCGTGCGCGCCGCCCGGTAGCCCGTCGCTGGCGCCCCGTCCACGGAACGGAAAAACCCGCTCGGGCCGTGGCCTTCGGGCAATGCCCCCCCTCGGAAGGCAGCCTCGAAGGCCCTCGCCATGCCCACGCCGTTGTCGTGCTGGGCCACCGCGCCGTAACTCTCTAGAGCAGGGAACGGCCGGCCCGCGAGCAGGTAGTACTCGTCCGAGGCGTACACGAGCCTCCTGCCGAGGCAGGAGAGGTAGATCTGCTGCCACTGCTCCACGAGGCTGACTACCGCGCCAGCTTCGTCGGGCGACGTTGGCCTCATCGCCGGCTCTTTGTTCCAGCGGCTCACGCCGAGCGGCACGCAAGCCAAGCTCGCCAGCTCTGGGTACTGGTCGAGCACTCCCGCGAACGTCGACTCGAGGACCTCCCCGTCGTTCACACCCGGGCACACGACCACCTGCCCGTGGACCTCCACCCCGGCATCGAGCAGAGCACGCAGCCAGCGCAGGCTCGTCGCCCCCCTCGGGTTGCGCAGCATCCGCGCTCGCACTTCGGGGTCTGTCGCGTGGACCGACACGAACAGCGGCGAGAGCCCCTCGTCCACGACCCTTTCGAGGTCGGCCTCGGTGAAGCGGGTGAGAGTGGTGAAGTTCCCGTACAGGAACGAGAGGCGGTAGTCGTCGTCGCGCACGTACAGGCTTTTGCGCATGCCTTTGGGCAACTGGTGGATGAAGCAAAACTCGCAATGGTTGTCGCAGGTTTGCACGCGGTCGAACACGGCAGAGTGGACCTCCATCCCGAGGCCCTCGCCACCTTCGCGCTCGATCGTGAGGCTCACCTCTATGCCGGCGCGGTTCACCTCCAACGGCACCAGGTCTTGGTCCGCAAGCAGCTGGTACTCGATGATGTCTCTCGGCTGCCGGCCACTCAGCGCGACTATCTCGTCACCTGGGAGCACGCCGGCCCGGTCCGCCGGCGACCCAGGGGCCACCGCGACCACTCTTGGAAGGGCCATGGCGCCACCAGGATAGGCCACGACCTAGGGGCGCCCGGTAGGTTGGGGGTGTGAGCGTGGAGCGGGTGCTGCTGGCTTCGCCGCGAGGCTTCTGCGCCGGCGTGCAGATGGCGATCAAGGCCCTCGCCTGGATGGTCAAAGTGTTCGAGCCGCCTGTCTACTGCTACCACGAGATCGTCCACAACCAGGTCGTGGTGGAGCGCTTCCGCCAGCTCGGCGTCGTGTTCGTGGACGACGTCTCCCTCGTGCCGCCTGGCAGGCCGGTAATGCTCTCGGCCCACGGTTCGGCACCCCAGGTGGTCGAGGCGGCCAAGGCTTCCGGCGGGGCGGTGGTGGACGCCGTCTGCCCGCTTGTCACGAAAGTCCACCATGAGGTGAAGCTGCGCGCCTCCAAGGGCTACACGATCGTCTACGTGGGCCATGAGGGCCATGAGGAAGCGGTCGGGACCATGGCGGTCGCCCCGGAGGCGATCCACCGGGTAGAGAGCGTGGAGGAGCTCGAGCGCTTGCCCGAGCCTGCCGGCCCTGTCGCGTTCTTGGCGCAGACCACCTTGGCAATGGACGATTGGCGCAACATCTTGGAAGCAGCGCAGGCGCGTTGGCCCCAGCTGTGGGTCCCCGGGCGCAGCGACCTGTGCTTTGCGACCACCAACCGCCAAGCCGCGCTGCGTGCGATCGCCGGCCGCTGCGACGCCGTCGTCGTAATAGGTAGCGACAATTCCTCCAACACCCTCGCCTTGGAGCGCACCGCTTCCTACGCCGGCTGCCCCCGGGCCCTCAGGGTGGACAGGGCGAGCGAGCTGCCAGCGGACCTGTCAGGCACCGTCGGGGTGATAGCTGGGGCCTCGGCGCCCGAGTCCTTGGTGGAGGAGGTCCTCGCAGCACTCGACCCCGCCCAGGGGGTGGAGGAGGTGGCCGCTGTGGACGAAGAGGAGTACTTTCCCCTCCCCCGGGAGCTGCGCGAGCTGCTCCGCAACGCAACCAGCCTGCTCGCCGCGGCCGCCTTCGCCCCGGGCGGGCACGCTCCACCGGCCGCGCTCGACGGGCGCGACGTGGAGGCGGCAGAAGTCCTCGCCGCCTTGGGCTAGCGGCGCGCTAGGAAGGGCCTATGGCAATCCCAACCCTCGCCTTCGGGCGCACAGGTCACCTAAGCACGCGGGTCATCTTCGGGGGGGCCGCACTCGCACGCGCCAGCCAGGCCGAAGCCGACCGAGCCTACGAGACGCTGGTCGCAGCCGGCGTCAACCACATCGACGTGGCGGCCAGCTACGGGGACGCAGAGCTGCGGGTGGCCCCGTGGCTGAAGCGCGCCCCAGGCCAGTTCTTTGTCGCCACCAAGACCGGCCAGCGCAGCGCGGACAAAGCACGCGACGAGCTCGAGCGTTCCCTGGAGCGCCTGGGGGTCGACCACGTCGACCTCTGGCAACTGCACAACCTCGCCGACCCGATCGAGTGGGACGTGGCGCTCTCACCGGGTGGGGCCGTGGAGGCTGCGGTGGCGGCACGCGACGAAGGCCTCGTGCGCTACATAGGGGTCACAGGCCACGGTGCGCAGGTCGCCGCTACGCACCGCCGCTCCCTGGAGCGTTTTGACTTCGACTCGGTCCTGCTGCCCTACAACTACCTCACGATGAAAAGCGACTACTACGCCAAGAACTTTGAGGCGCTGCAGGAGACTTGCTCACAGCGAGGAGTGGCCGTGCAGACGATAAAGTCGCTCGGGGCTGCGCCATGGTCAGGGCGCCCCCACACCCACACGACCTGGTACCAACCCCTCTCCGACCCGGCGGACGTAGACCTCGCTGTGTGGTGGGCCCTCGGCCGGCCGGGCATCTTCGTCATCAGCACTGGGGACCTCGAGGTACTGCCGCTGTTTTTGGACGCCGCCCAACGTTTTTCCTCGCGCCCGAGCGACGAGGAGATGGAGGAGCTCGTCCGCCGGCGAGAAATGCAGCCTCTTTTCGTCTGAGCGCTACAGTTTTCGTCTGAGCGCTACAGCTCAGCCCCGCCGCTTGGCCCGCGGAGCTAAGGGCGCTGCGGCATAGGTGAAGCTCAACGCGTTGGAGGCGCCTGCCTCGGTTTGTACGGTGACGGTCACCGTGCCTGCTCCAGGGGGCCCGGGCACGGTCACATGGCAGGTGGTCTCAGACGGGCAGTAAACGGGCGCCGGGCGCGCCCCGAACAGCACCGTTATGTGCCCGTCGGGGCTGAAGAACCCCTTACCTTCCAAGGTGACCGACTGCCCGGGGCCGCTCGAACTGGGAGAGATCGCGAGCAGCACCGGCGACGGGCCTTTTGCGTGGGCCGCTGGCGCGTGAGGCCGGCCCGGAAGGGAGCTCTTGCCTGCGCGCGTCGCGCTCGCCGGCGCCCCACCAACCCTTGCCGCACCGGCCGGCGCCGCACCAGTCCTTGCTGCGCTCGCCGGCGCCGCACTGGTCGTTGTCGCGCCGGCCGGGGTCGCGTTCGTCGTTGTCGGCGTTGCGCTCGTCGTTGTCGGCGTTGTAGTCGTCGGTGCTGCAGTAGTAGAGCTGGCCGCTGAGCCAGAACCCGTGAGCGTAGTGGCCGTGGTGGTCGCATGGCCGGCGACCGGGACCTTGGTGTCGCTGCCGATGAGCGACAGGCCCGCTAAAGAGGCGGCCGCGACGACGTCGAGCACGGCCACCACCTCGACAGCTGTCACCAGCCGCCTAGCGCGGAGTTCCACCACCTTTCATGGTGCCATGCTCTCGGGCTAACCGATGAGCACCCTGTCGGCTTCGCTCAAGCGGTCCCTCACAGTTTTGGCCTGGTGCCAAAGAGGGTAGGGCAACGGGGGGGCGCTCAACTTGTCGAGACGGGCAATTTCTTCGGTGGAAAGCTGCAGGTCTGCTGCGGGGAGCGTGCCGGTGACCTGTTGCTCGTTGCGGGCGCCGACAATAACGCTGCTGACCCCAGGCCGCGTCAGCAGCCAGGCGAGCGCAACCTGCGCCGGTGGCACCCCGTGGGCGTCTGCCACCTCGACCAGCGCGTCCACTACGTCGTAAACCTTGTCCTCGTCGTAGACAGGCGGCTCGTCCCAGTCGGTGAGGTGACGGCCTTCGGCTGGCTTGGAACCCCGGCGGTACTTCCCCGTCAGGAGGCCGCCGGCGAGCGGGCTCCATACGAGGATCCCAACGCCCTGGTCGACCGCAGCGGGCACCAGCTCGACCTCTGCGTCGCGGCCGATGAGCGACCAGTAGATCTGTTGGCTGGCAAAGCGCTCGAGGCCAAGGCGCTCCGAAGTTGCAAGGGCTTTCATGAGGTGCCAGGCCGAATAGTTGGAGCACCCCGTGTAGCGGACCTTGCCCTGCTTTACGAGCGCGTCGAGCGTGGAGAGCGTTTCTTCCAAGTTGGTCTGGCCGTCCCAGCCGTGCAGTTGGTACAAGTCGATGTAGTCCGTCCCCAGCCGGCGCAGGCTCGCTTCCACGCTGCGCACGATGTGGTGGCGCGTGCTACCGGCCCCGTTGGGCCCAGGCTCACTTTGAAAGCGGCACTTTGTGGCAACCAACAGCTCGTGCCGGCGGCCCTTCAAGATCTCGCCGACGATCTCCTCCGAGACGCCGTCGGAATAAATGTCGGCCGTGTCGACCAAGTTGACCCCCGCTTCGACGCAGCGGTCGAGGATCCTGCGCGCTTCGGCCACGTCCGTAGCGCCAACGTTGGAGAAACCTCCTAGGCCACCAAATGTCATGGTCCCGAGCGAGACCGCCGAGACCCGAAGACCGCTCCTGCCGAGCTGCCTGTACTGCATGGTCAATCCCTCCTGCTTGGGTGCTGCCCGTAGTTGTTGCTGCCAATATGACTTGCCGGCACAACCTCAGGCAACCTGCGCCTGGGCCTCGTCGAAGGCTTGCTGAAGCGCCTCGCGCAGCCTCCCAGTCAGCTCGCTCACGGCGCTGCGGGGGAACCGCTCGCCGGCCGGCACCGGCGGGGGCCAGATGGGCCGGCCCACCACGAGCACCACTCGTGCCGGCCGCGGCCAGCGCGCCCCTAGGCCCATGGCCTCCTCGCTCCCCCCGATCCCGACGGGCACGATCGGCACCCCAGCTCGCAGGGCCACGAAGGCCGGCCCGTCCATCAGCTCGGATATCTTCGGGCCCGAGCGACGGCCGCCCTCGGGGTAAAGCACGACGGGCTCACCGGCCGCCAGCGCCGACTCAGCACGCCGGAGCGCCTCACGGTCGGGCGTCCCGCGCTTTACGGGGAAGCCGCCGAGCGAACCGAACAGCGCAGCCACCAACGAGTTTTGGAACACGCCCGACTTGGCCATGAACCGGACGCGCCTTGGCACCATGCACCCCACCAAGAGCGTGTCTATGTAGGAGCGGTGCGAAGGGGCGAGGACGTAGGGGACCGTCTGAGGCAGGTTCTCACGGCCCACGACGCGAAAGCGCCACATGAGCCACGTCGGCACATAGACGATGCCGCGCGCGACCATGTACCAGCGCAGCTCGCGCCGGCTCGGAGCGAGCGGCCCTCGGGCCGCCTGGGCACTGGGGGCCATCGAAGGGACCGTGCTCATCAGCTTGGCCCCCCTGGCCGAGGAGCCCCCTCGGCAACCGGGCACGGGCCCGCCTTGGAGACCAGCTCGAGCACCAGCTCGACCACCTGGTCCACAGTGCGCGACGTGGTGTCGACGACTACGGCGTCGGGCGCAACCGTCAAGGGAGCGTGGGCACGCGTCGAGTCGACGTGGTCGCGCCGGGCGATGTCCGCCGCAACCTCGTCGTAATGCATCTCGAGCATCTCCTGGCTCCGGCGTTGTGCCCGTTCCTCGTCGCTGGCCGTAAGGTAAACCTTTACTGGAGCTTCAGGGAACACGACCGTGCCTATGTCGCGTCCTTCGACCACGCCCGGCCCGTGCTCCTCACCCCATTCACGCTGGCGCCTCACTAGCTCTTTGCGCACCCCAGGGTTGGCTGCCACCACGCTCACCGCCCGGGTCACCTCCGGGCTGCGGATCTCTATCGTTGCGTCTACACCGTCCACCATCACCCTTTCACCAACCTCGAGCGAGAGCTCGCGAGCGATCTTCGCCACGAGCGCTTCGTCCTCTGGGTCCACTCCCCGGCGGATCGCCGTGAACGCCACGGCGCGGTACATGGCTCCCGTGTCCAGGTAAGCGATGCCCAGGCGGTTCGCAACTGCCTTGGCAACTGTCGACTTCCCGCTCCCCGCAGGGCCGTCGATAGCGATGATGTGCCGGCCAGGCTGGGTGGGCGCCGGCTCGGCTAGCGGCGCCGCCACAACGGCCGCGGTGCCCACAGCGGGGCCCTCGGGCCTTACGGGCTTGCCTTCAGGCATCGGCGGAGGTCCTCCTCAAAGGCCGGGTAACTGGTAGAGGTCGCGTCCCAACCGGAGACTGTCACCGGGCCGCTCGCAGCCAGGGCCGCAACAGCGCCTGCCATCGCGATGCGGTGGTCACCGTGAGAGCTCACCGTGGCCGGCTTGAACGGGCGGCCTGCGCCGCCGGCCACGCTGAGGCCGTCAGGTGCAGGCTCGGCGTGGGCGCCAAGCCTAGACAACAGCTCGACTGTTGTGGCAACCCTGTCCGTCTCCTTCACCTTCAGCTCAGCGGCGTCCCGGAACGTGGTGGTGCCCTCAGCCACCGCCGCCGCCACTGCCAGCACAGGGATCTCGTCGATGAGGGAGGGGACCTCTGCCCCACCCACCTCGGTCCCTCTCAGCGGGCCGTAGCTGGCGTGGACGTCCGCCGTACTGCGCCGGGCGTCGAACGAGCGCAGCTCGACGTTCGCCCCCATCCTGCGCAGCACGTCGATGAACCCTGCTCTTGCCGGCCCCACGTAGACGTCCTCCAAGACGAGCTCGCTGCCAGGGGTGATGCAAGCCGCCACAACCCAAAAAGCAGCCTGGGAAGGGTCAGCGGGCACGTCTACCTCGCCTGCGTGGAGCGCGCTCGGCTCGAGCGCTACCCGCCGGCCAGCCCCTTGGGTGGTCACCGAGATCGCTGCGCCGGCGGCGGCCAACATTTCCTCAGTGTGAGCCCGGGTGCTCACCGGCTCGTACACCGTGGTCGTCCCCTCGGCCCCAAGGCCGGCAAATAGGACTGCCGACTTCACCTGTGCGCTCGCAACCGGTGGGGTGTAGTCGATCCCCTTCAGTTGCCCCCCACGCACCACCACCGGGGGGAACCTCCCGCCCTGGCGCCCGTCAAAGCTGGCACCCATCAGCCTCAAGGGGACGGCCACCCTGTCCATCGGCCGGCGCGCCACCGAAGCATCACCCTGCAGTACGAACAGCCCGTCCAAGGGGGCCACGAACCCCGCCAGCAGCCGTACCCCCGTGCCCGAGTTGCCCACGTCGACCACCGCTTGTGGCTCGTGGAGGCGGTTGGCTCCCCCCTCGATGTACAGCTCACCTGAGCGTTCCTCTACGCCGGCCCCGAGCGACGCCACGGCCTCCAGGGTGTGGAGCACGTCGTCGCCCCTCGAGAGGCCCCGCACGCGCGAACGGCCCTCTGCGCGCGCAGCGACCAGCAACGCCCTGTGGGAGATGGACTTGTCGCCGGGGGCACGCAGCCTCCCCCGGAGGGCCCAGCCCTCCGGCCGCTCGACGACGAGTTCTTTTGCTGGCGGCACCGGTGCCAAAACTACCCGTCACGTCAGGCGTCGTCACGCCCAGGGGCTCAGCGCCCTGGTTCCATCGGGTGGAGGTACACGTGGTACCCACGCTGGGAGAGCGAGCTGCGCACGAGTTCCCCATAGTCGGCTTCCACCACCATCACCAGCACTCCTCGGCCCCCCTCGGCGGAATGGGCGATCTCGAGGTCGAATATGTTGACCCCGAGTCCCCCTACCAGAGAGGTCACCTCAGCGATCACGCCAGGCCTGTCGGGCACCGGCACCCTCACCTCAAGAGCGCTGTCGGGGGCGGGAGCACCGACGGGCAGGTTCCTTCGCGCTTCGCGCGCCCGCTGCAACAGGTCGAGGAGCCCAGCGCGGTCGCCCGAAGCCACAGCCGCACGCAGCTTGTCGAGGCTCGCCCCGAGGCCGTCGAGCGCTGCCAGGATCGCCTCCTTGTTCTCGGCGACCACGTCGGGCCAGATACCTGGGTGCCCTGCGGCGACCCGTGTCATGTCCCTGAACCCGCCGGCGGCCAGCCTGAGCAAGGTGGGGTCGGAGCTGGCCGCGTCGGCCGCAAGGTTCATGAGCGCTGCTGCGGTGAGGTGCGGGGCGTGAGACACGAGCGCGACCAAAAGGTCGTGGCGGCGAGGCTCGAGCGGTACCGGGTTGGCCCCGAGCTCGCGCACTAGCGAGCTGGCTTTGGCGTAGGCGTCCGGTGACGTCCGTTCACCAGGGGTGAGCACCCACATGGCCCCGACGAACAGGTCCGGGCTGGCGCCCTCGACGCCTTCTTGTTCGGAGCCCGCCATCGGGTGGCCCCCGATGAAGCGAGGGTCGCCCACAGCGGCGGCGATCGAGCTCTTCACACCTGCCACGTCTGTGACGAGCGCTTCTGGGCCGACTTGGGAAAGGACGGCCTTTGCAACCTCGGGCACCTGCCCCGCAGGGACGGCCACGAACGTCACAGCCGCCTGTGGGTCCATGCCGACCTCGTCTATTGCACCCAGTTCGAGAGCCCTTTGGGCGCTCGGGCCGTGCAGGTCGTAGCCTGCCACCCGCCAGCCGAGCCGGCGCAGCGACATGCCGATCGACCCGCCGATCAGGCCAGTGCCAACGATGGCCGCTTTCTTCACTGGGCTCTTTTCACTGGACCCATTTCACTGGGGCCATTTCAGGTAGGCCTCGCTACAGCGAGGCCCCTCGCTACCTCGCGCCACCCGGCACTGGCGAAGCCAGCGCGCGGCTCAGTCAGGTAGGTCATCCCTGAGCCCCCGGGCACCCTCTAAGTAGACGTGGTGGAGCTGGGCGCGAGAGGTCTCGATGTGCATCATCACCCGGATGCACCTCGGCTGGGCACCTGGTATGTCCAGCTCTCGGGCGCACAACAGCGGGACGTCCCCAAAACCGATCCCCCTCGCCGCGGTGGCCGGGAACATGGAGTGGATGTCGTCGGTCGCCGTGAAAAGGACCGAGATCAGGTCCTCATGGGCTACACCGTTGCGTTCGAGCATCGCCCGCAACAGCTCCTGAGTGCGCTGGGTCACCTGTTCGGGGGTGTCCTCGTCGACCGTCGTGGCCCCTCTTAGGGCGCGGACAGCGACCCTCGGCAGGACGGGCGAGCCAGGCCCGCCGTCGCTGCCCGTGCTCGACCGAGGTTTGTCGAGCGCGCTCGGCCCTCGGTCAAATGCGGGCGCGCTCTGCTGGCGGGAGTCGTCGTCGGGCATACGCGCTCGCCAGGATACGCGACGGGGCGGGCACATGGCTCGCTCGCGGAGCCGAAGGCTGAAGGCGGAGCCGAAGGCTGAAGGCGGAGCCGGGCTTAGGCCCCAGTGCGCCCCTTCGCTGAGGCTCCCGGGCCAGTCGGCTCGCCCGCTAAGTGGCTCCCAGCCGTCGCCTCCCACAGCGAACGGACCTCCTCAGCACTGAGCCGCCGCCACTGCCCTGGCGCCAGGCCCTTGGCCACGAGCGGCCCAACCCGGACCCGCGCGAGGCTCACCACGTGGTGGCCAAGGGCCTCGCACATACGCCGCACCTGACGGTTACGTCCCTCGTGGATGACGATGCGCATGGCCCTCGGGCCGAGCACGCTCACCCGCGCTGGGGAGGTCATCCCGTCTTCCAGCTCGACCCCGCGGCGCAACCGGTTGACGACGTCTCTCGACAGGTCGCCGGCGACCCGCACGACGTACTCCTTTTCGACCCCGAAGCTCGGGTGGGCAAGCCGGTAAGCGAGCTCGCCGTCGTTGGTAAGGAGCACTAGGCCCTCGGTTGCCACGTCGAGGCGGCCCACCGGGAACACCCTCGGCGACTGTGGTACCAGCTCGACGACACTTTTGCGCGCTTTGGGGCCGGGCGCGGAACAGATCACCCCCACTGGCTTGTTCACAAGGTAGTACGCGAAGCGCTCCATGGCCGGCAGCGGCACGCCGTCTACGGTGACCCTGTCCAGGCCAGGCCTCGCCCTCTGCCCGATACGCGCCTGCTTGCCGTTCACGCTGACGCGGCCCTCGATCACCAGGCGCTCGCAAGTACGCCTGCTCCCAAGGCCAGCTGCCGCCAGCAGTTTCTGGAGCCGCTCGCCGGCCTCGTCTACGTGCTGCTCATGGTCGCCCACGGCCGCCCCGTCGCTCACTTGAGCTCCCTCGGCCACTTGGTCCCTCTCCTACAGTCTAGGCGCGCACTGGCCCCACGGCGCACCGCCCACTTTCGGCAGGCCCCCTCGTACTTTCGCCACGCTCGCCAGTCCCATACGCCCATAGACGAACGTGCTCACTGCCACTGTTATCTTTAGCGACATATTGTCGATATATCGGCTACACTGCCGAGGTGTGGCCTGTGGCCCACGCTCAGACAAGCAAAGACAACACCCACTGAGAAGAAGGAGACATCATGCACCCCCATCATCACCATCACCACCATCACGAAGATTTCGAGGGGAACGTGGCTTGGGGCCCCGGGTGGCGGCGACAAGGAGCTAGGGCTATGAGAGGCCGCGGGCCGGTTTGGTTCGAGCCTCCCTGGGCCGGGGAGGGCGGGCCGGGTGAAGGCTTCGGGCCTGTGCCACCCCCCTGGGCCCGAGCGGCCCGGCGGGGCTGGGGTGGCGGCAGAGCCCGCAAAGGAGACGTCCGCGCTGCCACGCTGGTGCTGCTCTCAGAGCGGCCGATGCACGGCTACGAAGTCATCACCGAGATATCCAGGCGCACCGACGGGTTCTGGGAGCCAAGCCCAGGTTCTATATACCCCACCCTTCAGATGCTCGAAGACGAGGGCCTTGTCCAAGCCGAAACGAGCCCGAGCGGTAGCCGCCGGCAGTTCTCTCTTACCGAAGAGGGCCGGCGTGTGGCCGCAGAGCTCGCTGCCGGGCCTGCACCTTGGGAGCAGTTCGTACCTGGGCCCGCAGGCCCTGGACGGGCGCTCCGCCACGCTGCTCGCAACCTTTTCGCCGCGGTGAGGCAGGTGGCCATGACCGGGGGCGCCAGAGAACGAGACGAAGTCGTCCGGATCCTCGACGAGGCTCGCCGGCAGGTGTACGCGCTCCTTGCCTCACAGCAAGCGCCGGCCGGGCCAGAAGGGACGGCGCCTCGAGAGCCTGGGCCGCCGCCGTCGGCTGGGGCCTAGCCCTAAGCGGACGCAGACGTCCGGCTGAAGCCAGGCGGGCGGCCGGCTCGGACCAGGCGGGCGGCCGGCTCGGACCAGGCGGGCCGCCGGTTGAAGCTAGGCGGGCGGCCGGCTCGGACCAGGCGGGCGGCTCGGGCCAAGGCTCACGTCAGCCCGGTTGAGGCCAGGCGGGCGGCCGGCTCGGACCAGGCGGGCGGCTCGGGCCAAGGCTCACGTCAGCCCGGTTGAGGCCAGGCGGGCGGCCGGCTCGGGCCAAGGCTCACCCCAGCCGCCGGCTGAGGCCAGCGGAGGGCCAAGGGACGTTTCGGCTTGCCCCTCAGCTAGCCAGGCCGCCAGGGCGCAAGCTGCGCTCGAGGGCTTCCATGACCTCTGGGCCCGGCACGAAGTCGCCGAGAGGCGGGAGGTCTTCTATCTGGTCCAGCCCGAGGCGTTCGAGCAGCAAAGGCGTCGTCCCGTACAAGATGGCCTGACCTGGGCCGGGGTCGTGGCCGACCTCGGCGACATAGCCACGCTGGCAGAGCGTGCGTAGCGCGGCGTCGGAGTTGACGCCACGGATGCTGGCGACCTGCGAACGAGACACGGGTTGCTTGTACGCCACTATTGCCAGCGTCTCGAGGGCCGCTGCAGAAAGGCGGGCATTTTGGCCGTCCAGCACGAACCGCTCGATGTAGGGCGCGAGGTCCGGGTGGCTCTGGAACCTGTAACCGCCGGCGACCTTCGCCAGTACGAACCCACGCTGCTCGCGCCGATAGGACTCTGCGAGCTCTTCGCAAAGCTCGGCAACCTTCGCTGGGCTCACTTCCAGTAGCTGAGCAAGCACCGCCGGCTCAACGGGCGACTCTGCGACCATGAGGACGGCCTCTACGGCGCGCCTCGCTTCAAGGTCCGGGCCCCCTTCACCGCCAGCCAAGTTGACCACTCCCCTGTCGTCGGCCACGCCTACTTGAGCTCTCCTACGTCGCCAAGCTTGCCTATGTCGAGCTCTCCCATGTAGCCAAGCTTGCCTGTGTAGCCAAGCTTGCCCTGGCTCCCGACGGTTGCCACCACTAGCCCTCGTACTCGTCCACGCCGGGCCCGAACGCCACCCTGGCCGGCTCCTGGGGGTAGCCGCCGGCGCTCGTCCAACGTTGGCCTCCTTCGATGGGGGCCTCCAGGTCCACCGTGGCCGGCTCGCTGGGGTGCTCGTCAGCGCCGGGCCAATGCTGCCCCTGGCCGGGGCCGACCCAAGTGACGTGCAGTTCAGCAAGCTTTCCTGCCTGCGAGAGGTCCACCATGCCCCGCTTGTAAAGCTCCAGCAAAGCGAGGAAGCACACGATCACCTCTAAGCGCCCGCTCGCGCGCGCAGTAAGCCGCCTGAACGTCGTGTGCCCCTCCTCAGGCAGCTTCACCAGCAGCTGTTCGAGGGCCTCTGCGACGCTCGCACGGACCGGGGCGACGTGGTCGGTGTTGACCACTGGGGCGGGCTTGGGGGTGAGGAGCTTCACCATGACGTCGCGCAGGCGCTCGGGGCCAACGCCTTCGAGCAGGTCGGGCGCGAGGCCGACAAAGCGCTCCTCCAAGCCGGCTCGGCGAGGCGCAGACAGCTCTGCCTGCTGCATGAGCCTCGACATCGCCAGCGCGGCCTCTTTGAAGGTCTTGCACTCGAGCAGCCGCGCCAGGAGCAGGTCGCGCTCCTCCCACAGCGCCAGTTCCTCCTCGTCCTCGGCGCTCCCCGTGTCTGGCAGCAGCCGGCGGGCCTTCAGTTCCAACAACACGGCGGCGATCAGCAAGAACTCTGTGGCCATCGCCAAGTCGAGCCCTTCCATCTGCTCCAAGGCCCCGACGTAACTATCGACTATGGAGGCCAGCTCGACCTCCCAAATGTCTACCTGCTGACGGCTGACGAGGTGCAAAAGCAGCTCGAACGGGCCCTCGAAAACCGGCGTGCTCACGACGTAACCCATCGCCGCCAACCTAGCTGCCACGGCCGGGCCCGATGGTGGACCCTCAAGGGCCTCGAGGCCGGCTACCCTGCCAGCGCATGGGTGAAGTCCGCAAGCGCGTGCTCTCAGGCATACAGCCCACCGGTGCAGTGCACCTAGGCAACTACCTGGGGGCGTTGCGTTGGTGGGTCGACTTCCAGGGGCTCTATGACGCCTTTTATTGTGTCGTCGACCTCCATGCCCTCACAGTGCCTGGCGACCCCGAGGAGCTGACCAAGTCGACGCTGACCACCGCTACCCTGCTCCTCGCGTGCGGCCTGGACCCGTCACGCTGCACGCTTTTCGTCCAAAGCCACGTACCAGAGCACGCCGAGCTGGCCTGGCTGCTCGAGTGCACTGCGAGCATGGGGGAGCTCGCGCGCATGACGCAGTTCAAAGACAAAGCACAAAAAGAGGGCACAGAGCTTGCCCGCGTGGGGCTTTTCGCATACCCGGTGCTGATGGCCGCTGACATATTGCTCTACGACGCCGACCTAGTCCCAGTGGGAGACGACCAGCGCCAGCACTTGGAACTAACGCGCGACCTCGCCCAACGGTGGAACTCCCATTACGGCCAAACCTTCAAGCTGCCTCAGGCAGCCATCCCCCCAAAGGGACAGGGGGCGAGGTTGATGGACCTCCAAAACCCCAAGGCCAAGATGTCCAAATCGGCGGAGTCCGACGCCGGCGTCATCAATTTGTTCGACGACCCGAAAGTCATCGAGAGAAAGATAAAGCGCGCTGTGACGGACCTGGGCCCCCCGGGGCCGGGTGCCGTCCGCTGGGACCCCGTCAACAAGCCGGGCGTGTCCAACCTCTTGGAGCTGCTCGCGGCCATCAAAGGGCAAAGCCCAGCAGAGCTCGCGGCCGGCTACGACAACTACGCGACGCTGAAGTCTGACGTTTCCGCTGCCGTGATCGGCCTGCTCGAGCCACTACAGGAGCGCTACCGCGAGCTCGCCCAGGACCCCGGCGCCGTCCAAGCACTGCTGTGCTCGGGCGCTTCCAAAGCACGGGAGGTCGCCAGCGCAACGTACGCGCGTGCGCGCTCTGCCATCGGCCTTCTGGCACCGTGAGCCGCAACCTGGGGCCCTGAGCCCTGCGGCCAGCCGGCGAGCCTTTCTCAGCGCCGCTTGGCTGCGCAGGTGATGCAGTAACGGGCTGCGGGCATCGCCTCTAGCCTCGCTGCAGCTATCTCGCCGTGGCAAGCCTCGCACTGGCCGTAGCTGCCCGAAGCAAACTTGCTCAGCGCATTTTCTACCTCGCGCAAGTTTGCGGTGAGCGTCATCGCGAGAGCTTCGGTCTCGCCGCGCTCCGCCGTCACCTGGCTCGAGTCGGCGAAGTTGGGGTCGTACGCCGCCACTCCCGCCCCATACCCGAGCTCCTCCAGTTCGCGGCGCAACGCGTCACGCTGAGCCTCGAGCTCCTCGCGTAGAGCAATTGTCGCGTTGGCCTCCATTGGACGCAGTGTAGACCCGAGAGAGCTTCCCGCGACTGGGAGATGTCCCGCGACTGGGAGATGGCGTAGTGGAGCCCGCCGTTGCCAACCGTCCTGGCTCAGCGGCCCTCAGCAGCCCAACCGTCCTGGCTTAGCGGCCCAACGGTCAAGCTCAGTGGCCCGCGGCCTGGCCCGGTGCGCCCAACGACCCAGCTCGGCCTGTCAACGACCCTGCTCAGGCTGTCAACGACCCTGCTCAGGCTGTCAAAGGCCCAGCTCGGGCGGTTCAACTACCCAGTTCGGGCGGTTCAACTACCCAGTTCGGGCGGTTCAACGGTCCCGGGCTCGAGGGTGCGCCGCCATGTACGCTGCGCGCAGGCGTTCGGGGGAAACTTTGGTGTACACCTGGGTGGTGCTGATGGAGACGTGGCCGAGCAGCTCTTGGACGGCCCTTATGTCCGCTCCGTGCTCGAGCATGTGCGTTGCGCAGCTATGGCGTAGCACGTGAGGGGTAAGCCGGCCGGTGAGGCCCGCTCGTTCCCCATAGTGGCGGACGATGCCCCACGCGCCTTGCCGGGTGAGCCGGCCACCCCTAGCGTTCAAGAAGACGGCCTCTGAGTCACCCTTGCGTGCCCACCTCTTGGGCAACAGGGTTGGCCTCCCGGCCGGCCCCAACCAGGCCAAGAGCGCCTCGCGGGCATAGCGCCCGAGGGGCACGAACCGTTCCTTGCCCCCCTTGCCCACCACTCTCGCAAGCTGCTCCTCCACCCACAAGTCAGCGAGGGACAAGCTGGTGAGCTCGGAGATCCGCATGCCAGTGCCGTACAGGACCTCCAGCACCGCCCTGTCGCGAAGGCTCCTCGCCCCCGTCCCGGTGACGGCGGCGAGCAGCGAGGCAACCTCCTGTTCCGAGAGGGCCTTGGGAAGGCCTTGGGGCACGCCAGGAGGACGCAGGTCGGCCCCGGGGTTCGCCCTGGCGCCAACTTGCTCGGACAAGAACCGGTACAGCGAGCGCACTGCCACCATCGCCCTCGCCACCGACGCCGGCGCGAGCCCGCTCGAGCGCAGGTAGGCCAAGTACGAAGCCAGGACCGCTTCGTCGACGCCAGTGTGCAAGTCGACGCCGCCATCCCATCCCACGCCGCGGCCCAGGCCCACGCCGGCATGCAGGCCGGCGCCACGGCCCAGGCCCACGCCGGCATGCAGGCCGGCGCCAGCTTCCAAGCCGCCAGCGGGGCTCCCTGGTCTTCCCCAATCTCGGCCCAGGGGAACTGCGAGGGACCGCAGCCATGCCTCGTAGTGCAGCAGGTCCCTTCTGTAGGCCGCGAGAGTGTTGGCACTCCTCCCCTTCTCCACGGCCAGCCAGGAGAGCATCTCCTCTGAAGCAAGGCTGAGCTCGCGACGCTCTGGCCTGGGTGCCCGCTTGGTCGAGCCTTGGGTGCTGACCCTCCCCACTTTCTCCTTGTACGAGCCTTATGCGACCTTTGCGTACGAGCCTAACCGAGCGCGTCCTCGGCCAAGTAAAAGGCAACGATAGTCTTGGCGTCCGTTATCTCGCCGGAACGCACCAGCTTCTTTGCATCAGCGAACTTCACCCGCTCCACTGTCATGTGCTGCTCTTCGATCCCATGGCGGGCGTCGGGCACCGGTTTTAGCTCGCGCGCCAAATAGCACCACGACTCCTCGTCCGAAAACCCCGGTGAATTATAAAAGCGGCCGACCAGTTCCAGCCTGCCAGCTTCGAGCCCCGCCTCCTCGGCCAGCTCGCGTGCCGCTGTCAGCTCCGGTGGTTCGTCGCGCACGTCGCGTTTGCCAGCAGGAACCTCGAGAAGTTCCTTGTCGAGCGGAGCCCTGTACTGGCGCACAAGGACTACCTCGCCTGTTGCCTCGTCGAAAGGGACGATGACCACAGCGCCGGGGTGGTGCACTATGTCGCGCTCGAAACGAGCCCCACCAGGGCCTTCGAAACTGGCGACCGCGACGTGCAGCAGTGCCGAGTCGTAAACAGGCCTCTCGGAAATCTTGCGGAACTTAGCGGGCGCCAACGGCCTGCTCTCCCTTGCCTGCGAGCATGTCAGGGTCGATGAGGTGTGGCCGGCGCCCTTCGGCTCGCGCCAGTGCAGCCCCGACCAGGGCCTTGAAAAGCGGGTGTGGGCGGTCCGGGCGGCTTTTGAACTCCGGGTGCGCCTGGGTACCGACCCAAAGCGGGTGGCCGGGAAGCTCTATCATCTCCACAAGGCGCCCGTCGGGAGATTCGCCCGAGCAGGCGAGCCCGGCCTGTTCTAGGCGTTTGCGGTAACGAGGGTTCACCTCGTAGCGGTGGCGGTGGCGTTCGAAGACCAGTTCCGTCCCGTATATGCTCGCCATTTGGCTCCCGGCACGAAGACGAGCGGGGTAAGTCCCAAGGCGCATCGTGCCCCCGTAGTTGGACTGGCTAACGACCTCACGCTGGTCGGTCATCAGGTCGATGACAAGGTGGGGCGAGCTCGGCTCGAACTCGCGCGAGTTGGCGCGTTCCAAGCCGGCGACATTGCGAGCGAACTCTATGACCATGACCTGCAACCCCAGGCACAGGCCCAAGCAGGGGACCGAGTGCTCACGGGCGTAGCTAGCAGCCGCCACCATGCCTTCGATGCCCCGCTCGCCAAACCCTCCTGGTATCACCATACCGTCGAGCTCCCGCAGGCGCCCCTCAACCATAAGGCCTTCCACGTCCTCGGCCTGGACCCAGTCGAGCTCAGCGCGTGCCCCGTGCGCGTAGGCCCCATGGCGCAGCGCTTCCACAACAGACAAGTAAGCGTCAGGGAAGTTCACGTACTTGCCGATCAGCCCGATGCGCACAGGCCTCGAAGCGTGCTCTGCCCTTTTCACAAGCAGTTGCCAATGGGAAAGGTCCGGCAACTGCTCGCCAGGCCCGTCTGTGCCATGGCCCGCCTCCAAGTGGAGCAGGCGGCAGACATAACTGTCCAGCCCTTCTTCGTGCAGGGCCAAGGGGATCTCATAAAGGTTGGGCGCGTCCACGTTGGAGATCACGGCCTCTTCAGGGACGTCGCAGAGCAACGAGATCTTGGTCTTCAACCCGTGCGGCACAGGCCGGTCGCTGCGCAGCACTATCACGTCCGGCTGGATGCCGCGCGAGCGCAGTTCCGTGACCGAATGCTGTGTTGGCTTGGTCTTTTGTTCACCAGAGGGCCCGAGGTAGGGGACGAGCGTGACATGCACGTAGCACACGTTGTCTCGCCCGACGTCCTTACGAAGCTGGCGTACCGCCTCTAAAAACGGCAAGATCTCTATGTCGCCAACCGTCCCGCCGATCTCGGTTATGACGACGTCCACGTCCTCGGTTGCCAACTGGCGGATACGCAACTTGATCTCATCGGTGATGTGCGGGATCACCTGGACGGTCTTGCCCAGGTACTCGCCGCGGCGTTCCTTGGCGATGACCGACTGGTAGATGGACCCCGTGGTCGCGTTTGACGCCCGCGAAAGCGACTCGTCTATGAACCTCTCGTAGTGGCCGAGGTCGAGGTCCGTTTCCCCACCGTCGTCGGTGACGAACACTTCCCCATGCTCGAACGGGTTCATTGTGCCCGGGTCGACGTTGATGTAAGGGTCCAGCTTCTGGATCGTCACACGTAGGCCCCTGCTTTTCAGCAAACGCCCTAGAGAGGCCGCTGTCAGGCCCTTGCCGAGAGAACTCGCCACTCCCCCGGTCACAAATATGTGCTTCGCCAAAGTCCCTCCATGCTCGGTCCTATTTCGTAAAAGGCCGGCAGAGGCGCCCCAACCTTCGAAGAGCGCCTGGCTCGCTCCGGTCAGGCCATCTCAGGTGGCCAACCCAAGCTACCAGACGCTGACGCCACGCTTGGTGAGCCCAAGCACCCCACCAGCTCCCGCTTGACCTCGCCGGACTGGCGGCTCGCTAGCCACGCCACCTGCTCACTAGCTGCGCCAACTGCTCACTAGCTGCGCTAACTGCTCACTAGCCGCGCCGGCGTCGCGTCTTGTACCTTTCGAGCGCAGCCTCCCGCTTGTCGTCAACTGCAAGCTCGTCTTGGTGCACGGCTGACGTCTCGGCCTTGTGCCAAGCCGCAGCCTTCACCTGGTGACGAGCTGACGCCTCGCCAGCTGGGGCTGCGCTGGCAGTGCGCAAAAGCTCCTCGGCGTGAAGCTTCGCGGTCTTGCTCCCAGGCTTACCAGACAACATCCGGGAAAGTTCGACAACACGTTGCTCGCCAAAAACCGGGGCCGCCGTGGCTATAGCCCGCCCACCTCGCTGCGACTTGGACACTACTATCTGCCCGTTCGCGAACGCAGCAACCTGCGGCAGGTGTGTGACCACGACCACTTGGTAGCGTTTTGCCAGTTCAGCCAGAGCCTTACCCACCGCGAGCGCCGCTTGGCCGCCTATGCCGGCGTCAACCTCGTCAAAAATGAGAGTCCCTGGCCCTGATGGCACAGGCCCTGACGCCGCCCCGAGCGCTCCAGAGAGGCGCTCACCCCCTGGGTTGCCACCCTCGCCCTCTGGGCTTTCACCCCCTGGGTTGCCACCCTCGCCCTCTGGGTGGCTGACGGTTTGCTGGCCCTCGAGCAACACGAGCCTCAACGCCAGCATCGCCCTTGCCAGTTCGCCTCCCGACGCGACCTTGGCTAGCGGCAAGAGCGGTTCGCCGGCGCTGGCAGCGAACAGGAAACAGACATCCTCCCCGGAAAGTTCCCGCAAGTCGTCCCCGTCGCGGGTGCTCAGCACCAAGGGGGCCTGCCCCGGGCTGCCAGCCTCCTCGCCAGCAAGGCGCCCATGAGGCTCAGAACTAGCGCGCCCAACCTGTCCGACCTGCACCGAAAAGCGGGCCGCCGGCATAGCAAGCCTTCGCAGCTCCGCCTCGACGGCGCGCGCGAACCGTCCCGCCGCCTTGCGCCGCGCGGCCCCGAGCTCGCCGGCGGCGGCGCTAAGTTCGGCCATAGCAGACGCCCGCTCTGCAGCCAGCCGCGAGACCTCACCCGAAAGGTCCTCCAGTTGCTTTAGGCGCGCCTCGGCCGCTTCCCGCCATGCAAAAACGTCCGCGAGGCTGCCGGCAGTTCCTACAGCAACAGCTGTTGGAGCCCCCTGTCCGGCGTACTTGCGCCTGAGGCCCTGCAAAACGGCCCTACGTTCGGTCACCTCGGCCAAGCGTCCCGGGTCGTCCTCCAATGACTCGGCGAGGGAACGTGCCTCATGGCCAGCATCAGCCAGCTCGGCAAGCAAGCCTCGCAGGCGAGAGTGAAGGGCGGCGAGCGGAGGGTGCCCTGCAAGCTGGGCAACCACCCGGCCCAGCCGGTCAACCAGCTGGTCGTCCCCGGCCAACACCTCATGCGCCAGCTCCGCTGCAGCGCGGTGCTCCGAGGCGCGGGCCAGGGCCTCTTGCTCCTCGGCCAGCTGTTCGTCCTCGTCGGGCGTGGTCAGCTTGGCCGCCTCGAGCTCGCTGAGCTGGTAGCGCAGTAGCTCGACCTCCCGCTCGCGCTCCGAGTTCCCGCCCGCAGTTGCAAGGGCTACTTCCACCCGCTTCAAGCGCTCCCTGGCCTTGTCCCGCCGGGCGCGCAAGCTCTGGGCGCCCGCGTAGGCGTCTAGGGCGTCGCGTTGGGCGGGTAGTGAGAGCAGCGACTGTTGCTCATGCTGGCCGTGGAGGTCGACCAGCCTGCCGCCGAGCTCGGCCAGTGAGCTTGCGGTAGCCATCGATGCGTTCACGTAGGCCCGCGAGCGGCCCTGCCTCGGCACAACTCGCGATACGACGACCTCGCGCTCGCCACCCGTCAGGACCGAGCCGCCCTCCCAGCTGGCACCTTCGGGGCCTTCGGCGCCAAGGTCCTTTGGGCCATCGTTGCCCGAGCGGTGCTCGGGACGGGCGTCCTTTGAGCGAGCGTCTTCACGGCCCGCGTCCTGTGAGCCGGCGTCGGGCCCGGGGCCCGCGTCCTGTGAGCCGGCGTCTGGCCCCGGGGTTAGCACAAAACGTCCTTCCACGACGGCTTCCTCTGCGCCCGGGCGCACCAGAGTAGGGCCTGCACGCCCGCCCAACAGCAGCTCGACAGCTTCGACTACGAGAGTCTTGCCAGCACCTGTCTCGCCTGTAAGGGCGGTCATGCCAGGGCCGAACACCAAGGTGAGGTCCTCTATGACGCCTAGCTGGCGGACCCTGAGCTCGCACAGCATCGCCTGCGCCCTAGCGGTCGCTCAAACGGAACTTGCTTTTGAGCACCGATTCGAAGCTTCGCTCGCCGAAGCTGACGAGCAGCACGTCGTGAGCCCCTACCCGGCAGACGACCCTCTCCCCGACAGCCACCTTCCCCCAAGCTTCGCCGTCGATGGCCAGCTCACTTTCCGAACGTCCCTCGACCCTGAGCGTGACCTCGTCCAAGCTGTCGAGGACGAGGCTCCGGTCGAACAGCATGTGAGGGGACACAGGCGTGAGCACCAAGCACCTGAGCTTCGGCGAGACAATCGGCCCTCGGGCGGAGAAGTTGTAGCCGGTCGAGCCCGTGGCCGTCGAGACGATCATGGCGTCGGCCGCGTACGAGAGGAACTGCCTGCTCGCAATCGCAACCCGCACGTGCACAGCGTGAGCTCCCGAAGGCCTTGCAAGCACCACATCGTTGAGCGCCGTGGAGCGCAGCCGTGGCGAGCGAGAACCCTCCGGCAGCACGGAAGCGTCTACCGTCATCCGCCGCTCGAGCACGTAGTCGCCCGACAGGAACCGCTCTACAGCGGCATGGAGGCCATCGGGCTCAGCCGAGGTGAGGTAACCGAAGCGGCCGAAGTTCACCCCCAAGACGGGCACGTCCCTCCCCACCACCAAAGCCGCCGCCCGCAGGAGCGTCCCGTCACCGCCAAGGCTCACCATCAGGTCCAAACCCTCGAGGCGGCCTAGTTCCTCTCGTGCCGGCAAGCCCTCCTGAAAGATCGATGCAGAGTGGCCCTCCTGCTCGAGCCACAGGGCGGTCTCCTTGGCGATGTCGAGCGTCTCAGCCCGCTCCGGGTGCGGTACGAGCCCTATCGTCGCCATGCTCAGCGGCCCTCCTGGTGCACAGACCAAGCAACGCCTTCAAGGTCGACCGTCCGCGAAGCCTCGCCGGTCGAAAGGTGCAAAAAGAACTCAACGTTGCCCGCCGCTCCAGCTAGAGGCGAAGCCATTGCGCCCAACAAGCCGGCACCAGCCACGTTGAACGACTGTGCGACACCTTTCAGGGCAGCTGCCCAAAGGGCCGGGTCACGCACCACCCCCCTGGCGCGGCTAGCGGCCTGCCTACCCACCTCGAACTGGGGCTTCACCAGCACGACCAGGTCCCCGCCCGGCTGGGAAAGCCCCACCAGGGCGTTCGAAACGAGCTTGAGGGAAATGAACGATAAGTCTGCCACGATGAGCCCGAACCTCCGGCCCCCCAGGTCGCCTGGCCCGAGGTAACGGACGTTGGCACCTTCCACGACCTCCACTCGCGGGTCCGCACGCAGCCGGGCAAGCAGTTGGCCTCGTCCCACGTCCAGCGCCACGACCCGCGATGCTCCCCAAGCAAGCAGGCAGTCGGTGAAGCCACCAGTGGACGCGCCGACATCAAGAGCTTCCCGCCCCTCAACGTTCACCGAGAAGTTCCCCAGCGCGGCATGCAGCTTCTCCCCGCAACGGCTGGCGTAGCGAGGAAGGCATTGAGTTACGACGAGGGGCTCGGCGCGGCTTACTAGCCGTGACGGCTTGTCCGCCACTGCGCCGGCTACGAGCACCCGCGCTGAAGCCACCAGTGCCTCTGCTTCCGAGCGGCTCGCTACCAGGCCTCGGTCCACGAGCTCGATATCGAGGCGCCGCCTTGGGGCCAGCTCAGGACCGCCCCCGTCGCCCCGCGACGGCCTTGCGGGGCTGTCCAGCCGCCGGCGCAGAAGCTGCCTTGCGCACCGTCGCAGCCTTGTTGGCAGCCGGCTGCTTTGTGCTCCCGGCCACCCTCGTGCTCCCAGCTACTACCCCGGCCGGGCGCCCAGTGCCGGCTCGCCCAGCCGGTGAGGCCTTGTTGGCCCGTGTAGGCCTGGTGGGTGTGGTGGCCTTCTTGGTAGTGCTGGTAGCCCTGCCAGCAGCAGTCCTCGCCGCTGCGGGGCCTACGCCATTTCGAGCGCTTTTGCGCGCCCCAGAAGACTTGGAGGTACTCGACGCCCCGGCCGCCACACCAGCTTTATTCGCTCCGCCGGCCCTAGACGTAGCTCCGCCGGCCCGGGACGTAGCTCCGCCGGCTCCGGGAGGCCTGCGGGCAGCGGCCGGCCCCGTAGCGGCTCTCCCGCCCTGAGCGCTAGAAGCCCCTCGGGTGCTCGCCTCGCCGCGTAGGTCGCTCTCGAGGCGCTCGAGGTCCCCGAACACCACAGCCACTTCGCGCCGTAGCGCGTGAACCACGTCGGCCGCAGCGCGCCGGCCCTCCTCTACAAGCTCCTCGGCTCGGTGCCGCGCCTGCTCTTTGGCACGGTCGGGTGGCCGCAACAGTTGCTCTGCGGCTCTTTTGGCCCTGGAAGCCGCGAGGCCCATCAGAGCAGCTGCAGCCTGACCTGCCCGGCGCAGGTCGTCCTCGGTAGACATAGACAAAGTGTACGGCGCCCGCGGGTGCTCCCTAGTCCTTGCGCCTTCCGCCGGCAGCTTCTTATGAGCTCAGCAGTCGAGGACCTGGTTACCAGCGGCTGGTAGCGTCAGAGGATGACCGTCGGGCACCGCTTCGAGCTCGTCATATTCGACAATGACGGAGTCGTTGTCGACAGCGAGCCACTGGCAACTGCGGCCATGTTGGCCACCCTGCAGGCTCTGGGCCACCATGTGGCAGCTGAGGAGATCGAGGAGCGCCTGAAGGGCGGCACCCTGGCACGCACCAGGCAGGTGCTGGAAGAGCTCTTTGGGCCCCTTCCGGCTGAGTTCGAACACGCCTACACCGACCGGCTCTACTCGCTCATGCGCCAGCACCTGGAGCCCGTCGCAGGCATCGAACAGGTCCTCGACCTGCTCGACAAGCAGGGCTTGCCTTACTGCCTGGCCTCCTCGGGACGTCGTGACAGAGTGCGCTTCGCCTTGGAGACAGCGGGGCTGGCGGACCGCTTCGACGGGCGCTACTGGGGGGCAGAGGACGTGGCACACGGCAAACCAGCCCCCGACCTTTTCCTCCTCGCAGCTTCGGCCATGGGGAAGGCTCCGGAGAAGTGCGTAGTCGTCGAGGACTCCGAGCTCGGCGTCCAGGCTGCCCAGGCAGCGGGCATGGCCGTCTTCGGGTTCGCTGCCCGGACACCGCCCGAGCGACTGGCCAGCGCAGACGCCGTCTTCAAGGACATGGCGGAACTGCCGGCCCTCTTGCTAGGACCTGGCGACTGGCTGGGACGTGGTTAGGCCAGTTCAGGGCGTGGTTAGGAGGTGTAGCTCCGCGAGGTGCCAGGCGGCACCTCGCTCCTAAGACTGCTCCTACGAGAGGGAGCTGGGGCGCCGTGCTAGCGCCCCCTTCCTCTGGGGCGCCGTGCTAGCGCCCCCTTTCCTCATTCCCAGATAGCTAAGCCTGTGTCTGGGTCGAAGAAGTGCATGTGCTCGGTCTCAACCACGAAGGTGGCCCTGTCGCCCGCTTTCAGCTGGGACCGAGGGGAGACCCTTGCCACGCCTTCCGATTTGTTTGTGCCCATCGACAGCACCGGGACGCCACCCAGTTCGTCGGCGCCAGTAGCCGCCTCGGTGGCCTTGGTGTGGGCCGCTGAAGCCTCCACCATGAAGTGGACGTCGAGCTCGTTACCTAACGCCTCCACCAGCTCCACGTCCGCCACGAGGGTCGTCCCAGGGGCTGGCGCGGGCCCGGTCGCCGCGTCTACCAGGTTTTCAGGGCGGATGCCGACGACGACCTTGCGGTCGCGGTAGCCGCCGAGCGCCGGCCGCGCCTGGCGCACGCTTTCAGGGAGCAACAGCTCCTGGGGCCCGATCTTCACCGCGTCGCCAGTTGGAGAAATGACCGCCTCGTAGATGTTCATAGCCGGCGAGCCGATGAAGGCTGCAACGAAGATGTTGTCGGGATGGTCGTACAGGTACTGGGGCGTGCCCACCTGCTGGAGCTCCCCGAGGTGGAGGACCGCCACCCGGTCGCCTAGGGTCATCGCCTCCACCTGGTCATGGGTGACGTAGAAAGTGGCCACGCCGACCCGACGCTGGATACGGGAGATCTCAGCCCTCATCTGGACACGCATCTTGGCGTCGAGGTTGGAGAGCGGCTCGTCCATCAAGAACACGGCCGGCTCACGCACTATCGCCCGTCCCATGGCCACTCTCTGGCGCTGGCCACCAGACAGCTGCGCCGGTTTGCGGTCGAGGTAGTCACTGAGCCCGAGCAGAGCGGCGGCGTCTCTCACCTTGCGCTGGATCTCAGCTTTGGGGACTTTGCGCAGTTTCAGGGAAAAGCCGATGTTCTCGGCCACGGTCATGTGCGGGTAAAGGGCGTAGCTTTGGAAGACCATCGCTACGTTACGGTCCTTCGGGGCTAGGTCATTTACGACTTTGCCCCCCATCATCAACGTGCCCGAACTGATCTCCTCCAGCCCGGCCACCATGCGCAAGGCCGTGGTCTTGCCGGACCCGGACGGGCCCACAAGGACCATCAGTTCCCCTTCGGCCACTTCGAGGTTGAGGTCCTTCACTGCCTCGAACCCGTTGGGGTAGACCTTGTTCACATGCTCGAGGATCACCTCTGCCATTGCACTCTCCCTTAGGTCAATGGTCCAGCTACAAACTGGCGCGCCCTAAACGTTACACCTTTCTCGCGACCGCGCCCACCACCCCCGGGCGTTAGCCCACGCACTGTGGCACCCGCGCTAGCGGGCGTGCCCGGTCCCCAGGCGCGTGCCCGCTCCCCCAGGTGTACCCGCTCCCGTGGGGCGTGCCCGGTCCCTGGGGGCTGGCCGGTTGCGTCGTGGTGTGCCCGGCACCTCGGGGTTACCGGCTAGCGAGGCGCCAGGCCGGGGCCCACCCCAGTGCCCAGCTCCGGCAGGGTGCCCAGCTCCCCGAGGTCCCCCCACCTGCCCCTTGGCTCCGGCAGGCACCGACAGGGCTCAGCCCTAACCAGCAGCTCTGGCCCTTAGCAGCAGTCCAGGCCGGCCTCATGGGCTTTGGGCACGGTCAAGCCACCTTTGGACGAGGTCCAAGAGGTCCTCGGCCACCAGCTCTGGCGCCGGCGTCACGGGCAAGTCGGCTTTGGTCGTGACGCCGGAGAGCACCAGCCCAAAGCGCGCCCCAACCCTTTTTGCGAACAGCCCGTCGGTGTCCGCACGGTCCCCAACCATCACGTCCACGCCCCCGCAACGCTCGCGGACCAACTCGGCCATGGCCTCATGCGGCTTGCCTGCCACTTCAGGTTCACGCCCCGACGCGGTCGCAATGAAAGCCACTAGGGCGCCCGCCCCGGGCAACAGTTCCCCGCTGGCCACCGGGAACGTGGCGTCGGTGTTGGTCGCTACAAAGCGTGCTCCTCCCCGGATGTCGTTGGCGGCCGCTGACAGCTCCTCGTAGTCAAGGGCCACCTTCCTCCCGACTAGGACCGCTTCGGGCCGGCTACCGGCCGGGACGACCTGTGCCCCCACTTCTGCCAGTGCCTCGTACAGGCCCTTGTCCCCGACGACTGCCACTTTCGTGCTTGGCCTTAGGAGGTGTGCTGCGGCCTGCGCGGAGGTGACGAGCTCGTCAGCAGAGGCGTCAATGCCGGCTGCGCTCAACCTTTCGAGGTGCTCCGAAACCAAAGGGCCAGAGTTGTTCGTAAGGAAGACCACCCGCTCGCCGGCGTCACGCAACTTGGCGACGGCCTCTCCCGACCCCTTCAGAGGCCGGCCGGCCAGCCATACGACACCATCGAGGTCGATGGCCCAGTTCACAGCGCCTACCGGGCCTCAGAGGCTGCGCGCTACGTAGGTGAACTGGAAGCCTGCGACAGCGACCGCCACGACCAACACGTACATAAGGGCAACCGCGGCCCTCTGGCGGGCAGCGAGGGCGTGGTAGGCCAATGCTGCCGGGCTGTTGCGCCTTGTCCAGCGCCGGTAAAGCTCGTAGCCCCCTAGCACGAGGATTATAAGTGCCACTGGGCTCGGGTAGAAAAATTCCCACACGAGCAGCCCCACGAGCCCCACGAGCCACAGCACAGGGTGCAAGGCTGCGGCAGCTCGCCCTCCATCGAGAGGCAGCACGGGCAACAGGTTGAACAAGTTGAGCAAGAACCCAACCGCGCCCAACTGGAGCAAGAAGTTCGACCCCACTGCGTGCCCCCAAAGGGCCACCGCTGCCGAAGCAGCTGTCCCGAAGTAGGGCCCTGCTAGGCCCGAAACGGCCTCTTGGTAAGCGTTCCTTGGCATCTGGCGCATGTTGACGAACGCACCGAGGAAAGGGATGAAAAGGGGAGCAGACGCCGGCACGCCTTGCCGGCGCAGCACGACCACGTGCCCCATCTCGTGCACGAATATCAACAGCACGAAGCCGATGGCAAAGCTCCACCCGAAAAACAACGTGTACGCGAGCACGGATATGAACATCGACAGGACGAGCCCGACGTACTTGAGCTTGATCAAAAGAGCGCCGAACTTCGCCAAGAACGCACCTATGGCTGCAAGCGCAGCAATAAAGCGCTGCCAAGCCCGCCGCAGCTTGCTCTGGGGACGGCCCGTTTCTTGGCCACGTACCCCAGCCCGGCCGGCACTGCCAGGCCGATGGCCTACCTGCGAGGCACCCGTGGCCCCGACGGCGCCGCCGGCGCCAGCCTGCCCGAACGCGCCACCGTACCAGTAGGAGCCCTGTCGGCCGGTCGGCGGCCCATGCCCAAAGGAGCGGCCCCCGTAGCTCGGCGCGCCAGCGTAGCCGGCGCCAGGCGGGCCATAGCCGGCGCTAGGTGCTGGCCAGGCGCCCCAAGGCTCGCCGTCGGTGCCTGTGCGGCCACTGCCCAGCGGCCCACGCCCACTCCCTTGCGGCTGCCCGTTCCCTTGCGGCTGCCCGTTCCCTTGCGGGAGCCCGTTCCCTTGCGGGAGCCCGTTCCCGGCGGCCTGGCCCGTCAGGTCACGCAACCAGGCGTCCGTACCGGCTCCTACGTACGGCTCGGCGCCCCTGGCCGGTTCGGGCCATTGCGGCGGCTCCTCTGGCCACCAGTAGGAACTGCTACGCACCTCGGGCGGGCGCCCTCCGTCCGCTACGGCGGCCGAGCGCGTTTCAGCTTCCTCTGGCTCCTCAGCACCAGGGCCCTTGCCGCCAAAACGGCTCAGTTCCATGGCCCACCTACCTGCACCCAGCCCAGGGTAGCCTCCGGGCACGGCACTTGTGCTTCACGAGAGCCCTGGGGCCGGCCTAGCCCAGCGCTCCGTCGGCCCTCCCCCGGCCTAACGGCCAGGTTTCCCCCGGCGTCACGAGCAGCCCTCCTCGGCCTTTTGCGGCCGGTTTGCCAGAAGTAGCTGTTGCTGCTAGCCAGGTGCCATGCCCGCTCTACTGCCGTTCAGGGGCCTGCGTCCCGACCCTGCCGTCACAGGGCCGATAGACCTCGTGGTCTGCCCACCTTACGACGTTGTGACCGATGAAGACCGTGCACAGCTGGAGGCTCGGAGCCCTTACAACTTCGTCCGTGTCGAGGTACCTCGCGGCGACTACGCGGGCGCAGCAGCCTTGCTGGACGCGTGGCAGCGCTCACAGGCTTGGGTAAGGGACGCCTCGCCGGCGCTTTACGGGTACCGCATGCAGTACCCCAGCCCGACCGGCACCACCCGAGAGACCGTCGGGCTCATTGGCGCGCTCGCACTGCAGCCACCTAGCGGCGGGATCCTGCCCCATGAGCAGACGACCCCAAAAGACAAGACTGACCGCCTAGAGCTTCTCCGGGCTACCAGGGCCAACACTTCACCCATCTGGTGCCTGTGCCCCGAGCAAGGATTGGCCAAACTGGCCCTTGAGGGCTACGACCAGGCGCTGGTCGCCAGGGCGGTCGACAACGACGTTGTGCACGAACTGTGGCCAATATTCAGCAAGGCGGCGCACCAACAAGCTACCGACCTCACCGATGCTGGGCCCCTCCTCGTTGCCGATGGCCACCACCGGTACGAAACCGCTCTCACGTACCAATCCGAGACGGCTGCCTCTCCTCTCAGCGCGCCGGGGTCTCGCCCTGAAAGCGACACGATCGGCCCCGGCGGGGTCCTTGCTTTGGTAGTCGACCTCACTCCCGAGCAGCTTTACGTCCTGGCGGTCCACAGGGTGGTGACGCTTTTGCCGGCTGGTAGCGACGTAAAAGGGCTCCTGGCCAAGGCCATGTCCTTCGAGCCGGCTCGAAGTGCCGGGACAGAACTGCTCGACGAAATGCGCGAGGCGGGCGCAGCCGCCCTCGTCACTCCCGATGGAGCTTTCCTTGCGAGGCCCCTCCCGCGCCAGGCAGGCACTGTGGGCACCGGTGCTTACCAGCTCGACTCCGAGCTGGTAGACAGCGCTTTGGCGACCTTGCCGCCACATGAGCTCCGCTATGAGCACGACGCAGCCCGGGCGATGGCACAGGTGCGTGAGCGCAGAGCTGACGCAGCTGTCCTTTGCAGGCCGCCGACGATCGACGACATCGCCGCAACGGCCAAAGGTGGCCGGCGCATGCCACCAAAGACGACTTTCTTTTGGCCCAAGCCTCGCAGCGGCATGGTGGTGCGCGCCTGGTAGGCCATTGTCGTCTTTCAGCGCGTGCTCAGGTTCCTCTCATAACGCTGCACGACACTGGGGCCATGGCCGAACGGCAAAATGCGGCCGACGTAGGCAATGCGGACGTAGACCATGCGGCCGACTTAGGCAATGCGGACGTGCACAATGCGGCCCACCGAGGGCCAGTGCGTTTGGCCGAGAGGGGCCACAGGTATAGCCGGCTTAGGCTAACCGCCTGTTCGCGGCCAGGTAGGGCTCTTGTTTTTGCCGGTGTTTTTGCCGGCAAACGGCACGGAGGCCATGGATGACAGAGGACGGCTCTGACGCTAGGGTGTACCAGTTCACGCCGGCGCCGCCGCCGGCCCCCTACACCCCTCTTCCGCCGCCCCCGCAGCGGTCGCGGCCCCGACGCCGCGGCAATTCGCGTCGGTCTCGTGCTACCAAGGCAGCAGCGGGCCTAGCCCTCGTGCTCGGTGCGGGAGCAGGCTCGGCGGCTGCAGTCATGGCCAAGACATCCGGGCACCCTTCCGGCTTTGCCTCCGCAACCTCTGGCTTTGCCTCCGCAACCGTCACGACCCCAACAACGACACCTGCCCCCAGGGTGCCCTGGGGGTTTCGTGGGCCGTCCTTCTACGGCCCCCTGGGCCAGCTAGGTGCCGGGGCCCGGACGGGCCTTGGCGGGCTCATACATGGCAGCTTCACAGTCCGAGGGCCAAGCGGCTCATATGAGACGCTCGACACCCAGGTAGGGACCGTCGAGGACGTCTCCTCGAGCTCTTTGACCGTAAAAAGCGCCGACGGCTTCAGCCAGAGCTACAGCGTCACTGCCTCAACCGTCGTTTATGCGGGCGACCGAGGCATTGGCTCGGTTGCCAAAGGCGACCAAGTAGCCGTGGTGGGCCTCGCGACAGGCGGTGGGGTCACAGCCGAGCGAGTGGTCGACCTGACCCAACTCCAGGCCAACCGCCGGTCGTGGGCCCCGCCACGCGCGCCCAGTGCGCCGGCGGCTAGGGGCCCAAATGCTGCCAATGTCGACTCTCGGGCGTTCGGGGCGTTCGGGCAGCCTCCCTCTGGCGCTCCAGGTCCCGGCTGGCCAGCTGCCTGACTCCCGCCGGCAGCTGGCGTACAGAGCCTCCGGGCCTGCGGAACAGAGCCTCCGAGCCCAGAGGAAGGGCCCTCCGGGCCTGCGGAAAGGCGGCCAGGAGCTCGGGCACTGCGGCCCTCACGAAAACCTGCGCCGGGCCTGCGGCGAAAGGGTCGCCCGCATATTTGGTGCACACGTGCACCCGAAGCCACATTTGGGGCACATGAGACCACGACGCCCTTTGGAGCACAAAGACTTAGCCCCGGACGCCAGCCCCCGGGCACCCCAACACCGTTGCGCGCGAAAATGTAGCCAGTTGGATCTCCTACTAGCAAACTCGTTACGCTTCCGAGCGCTGAGCGCGCAGAAGCGTAAACAGTCCCGGGTTCGCCACGAGAACTGGCTACATATCTGCTCGCACTTTGCAGTAGACGAGCGCTCGCACTTTGCGGTAGACGAGCGCTCGCACTTTGCAGTAGACGAGCGCTCGCACTTTGCGGTAGACGAGCGCTCGCACTTTGCAGTAGGCCAGCGGGCCAGCGTCCAGTAGCTATCGCTGGGCCAACTAGGAATTAGGCCTAGTTGGGAGCCTTGGCCCTGTTCAGCGCGCTGCGAGCTGGAAGGCGCCTGTGATGGCTCCGAGCAGGGTGCCCGTCGCGGTTGGGCCGATCGAATGGGAAGGGTTCTCGGCGAGCACGCTCACTACATAAGACTGGCCTGACTTGGTCGTCGCCATGTAGTTGAGCGTGAGGACGCCGGGCTCCGAGCCGCCCTTGAACCATACCGAGCGCCACTGCGCCGTATTTAGCGCCAAGCCGCCATTGTTTTCAGACATTATGGCCGACAGCGGGCCCAGCTTGGGTTGGTGTGCCAGCGAAGACAGCTGCGCGTAGAGCCGGCAGATGTCCATCGGCGAGGCGAACCATTCGATCGAGCTGACGTCCCGAGGAGCGCTCCAAGTGCGCAAAGCGGGCCGCAAAGCAGACAGCGGCACCTTGTCCACGGTCCCGGTAAGAAAGCCCTGGCGCTTGGCAGGAGTAAGTGCGAGGTAACGATCTGCGAGTTTCGGCCAATTGTCGAGCTTCAGGGCGAAAAATTCCCTTGTTGTCAAGAAGGGTACGTCCAAAGACGGGTTCGCAGTTCCAGAGCTCTTCACAGCTTGCTCGACAGCAGGCCTCCCCAGGAGGGAGATGAGCGTGTCTGCGGCAGTGTTGTCGCTCAACGAGACCATGTCCGAGGCCACCGACTCGAGGGGCAGGCGGGCACCATTGGGCTCGTTTTGAAGCTCACCTGTAGGGAGGCTCTTGTCGCTCGCCGTCACCGTGACCGGCTTGGTCCAGCTGAGCTTGCCCGCGGCAATGTCTTTCGCCAACGCGTCGAGCACATAAAGCTTGAACGTCGAGCCGACCGGCATGGGAGTGGCCGCGCTCAGGGAATGCACGGGCTGGCAGGAACCTCCGTGCACAGAAGCCACAACCAGCGCCACCTTCGGCGCCACCGAGCGCACCGAGGCATCGACTGCTGCCCAAGAGGTCACCGGCTTGGTATAGGGCTGGAAGATAAGCGCACGTATGAGCCCGTGCGAATCGACCAACAAGTCCATCGTCAGCTCGGTGCCTCGAGTGGTTTCTACGATCGCGGACAGGCCCACGGGGATGTTGGTCACCAAAGTTTGCAAACTGACCGGCCCGATCTTCTGGAGCGCCGAGTTGAGCGCCGCCGGCGGCTCCTCGGAAAGGAACTGGATATCGAAGTGAGACGTAATGGCCGCTTGGGGCACCGGAAGGTGGCTCATCGCCTTTATTAGCCACGCAGCTTGCGACCCAGCCCGAGTCCCGGGGAAGCTGGCGGCACTGTCGAGCACCCCTCCGACGCGCACAGAACTGGCCGCCCCGGCTCGAGGCCCGCTATAGACGGTCGCACTCCCAGCCCATGCCGGGGCGGCGCCCAGGCCAACTAGTGGGGACAGCGCCAGCGCACAGCCAGTGGCCAGGGCCGCGCAAGTTATGAACGGGCGCCTAGGCGCGCGGCCGCGGCTCAGCCAATGGGAGCTCTTGGGGTTCGCCATGGCCACATATTGGCACAACCTGTCCCTCGGAGCACGGCTTGGCCGGCAGCCGTAGTGGGGAACCCTTCCCACCACAGCCAAGCGCCCGGGTTCCTCTCCAGCTCAAGCCGCCGGCCCGTCCCGACTAGCTATGGACCGCCACTAGCCATGGATAAGGACGCTCCCAAGCCCTAGCCGGCCGGCCAGTCCAAAGCCCAAGCCCAGGCAGGCTAAGCGGCACGGCTCACCGCCGGCTCAGCAGTAGCCTCAGCAGCATGAGCAAAGAACGTACCCATGACATGAGAGCGCGCACAGTTACGATCAAGGGCCATGGCGGCGATGAGATAGAGGCTTACCTGGCCGAACCGGAAGGAGATGGCCCCTTCGGGGGCACGGTCGTCATCCACCACATGCCTGGTTACGACCGCAGCACAAAAGAGATCGCACGCAGGTTTGCTTCAGCGGGGTACATAGCCCTGATGCCCAACCTCTACCACCGGGAGGCGCCAGGTGCTGACCCAGATGACGCTGCCGCAGCGGCGCGCGCCGCCGGCGGAGTGCCGGACGAGCGGCTCGTGGGGGACGTAGCTGGCGCGATGGCCTACATCAAGGCGCTTGCAAAGTCCAACGGCAAGGTCGCCACCATAGGTTATTGCTCCGGCGGCCGTCAGAGCTTCCTGTCAGCGACTTCGCTCCAGTTGGACGCCGCTGTGGCCTGCTACCCAGGCGGCGTCGTGAACCCCCCACCGCCTGGGGCACCGGTCAACTTCAAGCCCCTGCTGGAACGCACCAAGGACTTGTCGTGCCCGCTGCTAGGCCTGTTCGGGGACGAGGACAAGTTCCCTACGCCCGAGGAGGTCGCCATCTTGGCCAAGGAGCTGTCATCTGCCGGGAAGGATTACGAGTTCCACTCGTACCCCGGAGCAGGTCACGCATTTTTTGACGTAGACCGTCCTTCCTACCGTGTTGAAGCGGCGCTGGACGGTTGGGCCAAAATATTCGACTTCTTTGGCCGCCACCTGGACGGCTCCAAATAGGTCGCCGCAAGTAGGTTGCCATGTGCACATACCACACTGAGCACGTGAAGCTGGCTGGTAGCGGCAAGGGCCCCGAGGGGTGGTTTTCCCTCGCTGAGGCGTCCGTCTACTACGACCACCCAGTCCACGCCCCGAGCGAGCATTCGGTGAACGTCGACTTCCTCAACCGGAGCCTCGGGCCCCGTGCACGCGTCGCGGTCGAGCTAGACCCCGCGTCAGCCCGCGACCTTGCCCACGCCCTCCTCGCTGCTGCAGAACAAGCGGCCGCTCTCTCCCGCTAGGTAGGCAGCACCAACCAGCTAGGTAGGCAGCACCAACCAGCTAGGTAGGCAGGCGGCACTAAGCCCAGTGCATTGCCCGGCCCGGCAACCCCGGGGACCGCCGGGACAGCCGATGGCACCTACCAAGCGGGCTGCCTCCTGGCGGGCCACCGGCGGGCGCCGGAAAAGCTGGCGGGCTACCGGCGGGGGCGCCGGAAAAGCTGGCGGGCTACCGGCGGGCGCCGGAAAAGGGCCTAGGCGCTGACGGCCGCTAGCAGCTTGGCAGCGGTCTCGGCTGGGGCGATTTTGTACCAGACCTGCTCAAGCCGGCCGTCGGCGCCGACCAGGAACGCCGAACGTTCGATCCCCATGAACTTGCGACCGTACATGCTCCTCTCCACCCAGACCCCGTACGCCGACGCGACTGCGTGGTCCGGGTCCGACAGGAGGGGGAAGCCGAGGTGGTAGTCGGCGTCGAAGGCGGCCTGGCGCTCTGGCGGGTCGGGGCTCACCCCGACGACTGCGGTGGAGCCCAGGTCGCCGAGGACGTCGCGCAGCCCGCAGGCCTGCGCCGTGCACCCCGGCGTCCCCGCCTTGGGGTAGAAATAGACGAGGGCCCGCCGGCCCTTGAAGTCTCCGAGGGAGACGACCTTGCCTGCCTGGTCAGGCAGGGAAAAGCTAGGCGCCGGGTCGCCCCGTTGGAGCCTGTTTGCCATCGCGGCAGCATACTTCAGCCCGGTAGGGTCGAAGTCGACCGCACCATGACCTCGACCGACCCAAGTTCTCGCCTCGACCCAAGTTCTCGCCTACCAGCCGACTTGTCCATGGGGGCGTTCAGTGACGACCCACCTTGGGACCTCTCTGGCGCCGACCTGCCTTGGAGGCACGGCGTCGCGTTCCTGAGGCAAGCCAGCGCGGCCGAAGTCCCTCGCCTCCTCCGCCGCAGGCGCCTACCACCTGGCCGGCGGGTGCTGACAACGACGCTCAGCCTCGGCTGGGCTATAGCAGCGTGGCGAGCGGTCGAGCGCCGGCAGGCTGACAGAACAGGCGAGCGCTCCCTATCGAGGGCCGGCCTGTCGCGGCGCCTCCGCAAAGCCTTCGAACACCTGGGCCCTACCTACATAAAGCTCGGCCAGATCCTCTCCTCAGGCGAAGGCCTCTTCCCCCCTGAACTGGTAAGCGAGTTCAAGCTCCTGCGCGACCGCGTCCCCCCCGAGCCGTTCAGCACAGTGCGCCAGGTCGTCGAAGAGGAACTGGGGCGCCCTTTGCACGACGTCTTCGCGCACTTCGAGACCGAGCCTGTGGCGGCAGCCTCGATCGCCCAGGTGCACGCAGCGCGGCTGCGCAGCGGCGAGGAGGTTGTGGCCAAGGTACAACGGCCACAGGTGTCGACCCTGGTACGCGCGGACATAGAAGCCATGAGCTGGCTCGCGCCCTTGCTCGTAGGCCGCATCCCAGTGGCGTCGTTGGCGAACCCTCCGGCGCTCGTCGAGCTCTTCGCCGAAACGATCGTGGAGGAGATGGACTTCCGCCTCGAAGCAGACAACATGCTCGACATAGCACGGGTGCTCGCTGAGACCGGGCACCGTTCGGTCGTGGTGCCCCGCCCCCACCCCAAGCTCGTCACGAGGCGTTTGCTCGTGATGGAGCGCCTGGACGGGTTCTGTTGGGACGACGTCGACGCGATGCGTAAGGCAGGTATCGACACTTCTGCCGTAGTCCATGCTCTTTTGGTCTCCTTTTTGGAGGGCGCGACCCTGTTCGGCGTGTTCCATGGCGACCTGCACGGGGGCAACCTCTTCGTACGCTCCGACGGCCGGGTTGCGCTGCTCGACTATGGCATCACGGGCCGCCTTGACGAGCTACGCCGTATCGCATTTTTGCGCCTGCTGATGGGCGGGACCATGAACGACCAACGCCTCCAGCTCGCGGCCCTGCGCGACCTCGGGGCCGTGCCCCCTGACACCGACATAGAGGGGCTCTACAAGGACCTCGGCATGGACAAGCCCGTCGTCGACCCTACGACGCTTTCGCCCGAGCAGCTGCTGCAAGAAGTGCGCGACCTGACCCGCCGGCTCCTCGAGTACGGGGCGAAGTTCCCGAAGATACTTATGCTTTTCGTGAAGGACCTGCTCTTTTTGGACGCCTCGATGTCGACCTTCGCGCCCGACATCGACGTCTTCGGCGAAGTCCGAGATATCGCAACATATTTCACCACCCGTTACGGGGACAAAATTGCCCGAGACATCGGGGTAGACCCACGGCTCCACCCCGTCGACATGGGTGCGGTGCGCGCGGTCGTGGGCGTCGAGGACAACGTGGACCGCCTCACTTACAGGGACCTGAAAGAGCGCCGCGAGCTCATCCGCCGGCGCATGGAAGAACACCGCCGGCGTGCAGAACGGCGCGAGGCGGCCCGGCGCTCCCGCTGAAGCCAAATGCAACGCTCAGAGCTACGCAACGTCGCAATCGTCGCCCATGTGGACCACGGCAAGACCACTCTTGTCGACGCCATGCTCCGCCAGTCGGGCGCTCTCGCGGCCTCCGAGGCGGCCACGGAACGAGTCTTGGACTCCGCCGACCTCGAAAGGGAAAAGGGCATCACCATCCTCGCGAAGAACACGGCCGTCCGGTACGGCGAAGTGACCATCAACATCGTGGACACGCCCGGTCACGCCGATTTCGGTGGCGAGGTGGAACGGGCGCTCACGATGGTCGACGGCGCCCTCGTACTTGTGGACGCGAGCGAGGGCCCGCTACCCCAAACACGCTTCGTCCTGCGCAAATGCCTAGAGCGCCGGCTGCCGTTGGTCGTCGCCATAAACAAAGTCGACCGCCCCGACGCCAGGCCTTCTGAAGTCCTTGACGCCACTTACGAACTTTTCATCGACCTCGGCGCCGACGATTCCCAGATCGACTTCCCCGTCTGTTACACCGACGCGCGCCGTGGCCTCGCAGCCCTGTCCCCCGAAGAGGTCCCCGACGCGCCCGGCCTCAAGGCCCTCTTCGAGCTGCTGGTCAGCCACGTGCCCGCCCCGAGCTTCGACGAAGGCCAGCCGTTCCAGGCGCTCGTGTGCAACCTGGACGCGTCCCCCTACGTGGGCCGCCTGGCCATCTGCAGGGTCCACGCAGGTTGGGCCCGCAAGGGGGAAATGGTGGCCTGGTGCCGTGCCGGCAGCGGCGAAGTGAGGGCCGCCAGGGTGGCAGAGCTTTACAAGACAGAGGGGCTCCACCAAGTCGACGCTGGGCCTCAAGGCGCTGGCCCAGGGGACATCGTCGCGGTCGCCGGCATAGCCGAGGTCAACATTGGCGACACGCTGGCTGACCCTTCCGACCCCCGCCCATTGCCCCCCGTACGCGTCGACGAGCCCGCGATCTCGATGACGGTTGGCGTCAACACCTCACCGTTGGCCGGCCAGGAGGGCACCAAGCTGACCGCTCGCCTGGTAAAGGGCCGCCTGGACGCCGAGATGGTGGGCAACGTCTCTATACGAGTGTTCCCCACTTCTCACCCCGACGCGTGGGAGGTCCAGGGGAGAGGCGAGCTGGCGCTCGCGGTGCTCGTCGAGCTAATGCGCCGCGAAGGCTTCGAGCTCACGGTCGGCAAGCCCCAAGCGGTGACCAAGGCCATCGACGGCAAGCTCTACGAACCTGTTGAGCGGGCGAGCGTCGAGGTCCCCCAGGAGTTCCTCGGGGCGGTCACCCAGCTCCTCTCCGCCCGCAAGGGCCGCCTCGAGCACGTCCACCATGGCTCAGCCGCGCTCCAGGCACCCGCCGGCTCACCGGCGCTGAGCCGGGACGGTGCCCACCAGGGGGAAAGCAACTGGGTGCGCACAGAATGGCTAGTGCCAGCCCGTGGGCTGATCGGCCTGCGCTCGGCCCTGCTCACAGAGACCCGCGGGACCGCCCAGCTGCACCACGTCCTGGAAGGGTGGGAGCCGTGGGCGGGAGAGATCCGTACGCGCCAAAGCGGCTCCCTCGTGGCCGACCGGCGAGGGGTTGCAACAGCGTACGCGTTGTTGAACTTGCAAGAGCGCGGAGCGCTTTTCATCGGGCCCGGCACCGAGGTGTACGAAGGGATGGTCATCGGGGAGAACTCGCGCCGTGAGGACATGGACGTCAACCCAACCAAAGAAAAGAAGTTGACCAACATGCGTTCCTCCACCGCCGAGGAGCTCGTCCGGCTATCGCCTCCCCGGCCCATGCCTCTCGAGCTCGCCCTCGAATGGATCCGCGAAGACGAGTGCGCGGAGGTGACACCGGCGACGGTGCGCCTCCGAAAGGCCGTGCTTTCCCAGGCCGAGCGCGCTCGGCAGCGGGCACGTGCCAAGTAGGCCCGTCAGTTGAGCGACGGGTCCGGCGGGAAGTACGAAGCGATCGCCAGGTTGCCGCCTTGGCGGCGCAGCACACGCCTCCACAACTCCGACGGCTCGTCGCTGAAGAGGTCTTCGGGGTGGGCATCGAGCACCCACCACGCCCCCTCCTCTATCTCGCCTTCCAGCTGTCCTGCACCCCAGCCCGAATAACCGGCGAAAACCCGCAGCTGCTCGACCCAGGGCGCCACGAACACAGGGTCCGCCTCGAGGTCCACCGTGCCCAAGGTCCCTTGAAGCGGCAAGTAGGCGTCGTCGGGCACGCCGACTTCCGAACGCACCCGGGCGAGGCATATCGTCCCGCCGGCGACCGGCCCACCTACGAACACGACCCCCGGCCCGCTTGCGAGCTCCTCCCACTGGGGCAGGGGCGATGCGACCGGCGTGTCGGTTGGACGGTTGAGCACGAGGCCGAGCGCGCCCTGCTCGCCGTGTGCGAGCAGGAACACCACGGTGCGGGAGAAATTGGGGTCAGCGAGGCGCGGAGTAGCCACCAGCAGCTTCCCCTGCGCTAGTCCGGGCACCGTTGCCATAGCTCCATCATCTCTCGTGTACGGTCAATCCATGCACGCAGTCACGGTCATCCCTCTAAAACCCAACACGGTGGAGCTGACGGAGCTTCCGGAACCCCCGTTAGAAGACGGCCAGGTCCTAGTGAAGACTCGCGCCATTGGGGTCTGCGGGACGGACATAGAGATCATTTCCGGCGAGTACGGCTGGGCTCCGCCAGGCGAGGAGCGCCTCGCCATCGGCCACGAGTCGCTCGGTGAGGTGCTCGACGCACCGGCAGGCTCGGGCTTCTCCGCCGGCGACCTCGTGGTGGGGATCGTCCGCCGGCCAGACCCAGAACCGTGCCTCAACTGCGCCGCCGGCGAGTGGGACATGTGCCGCAACGGCAACTACACCGAGTGGGGGATCAAACAGCACCATGGCTACGCGCGAGAGCGTTACAGGGCGCAGCCCGAGTTCCTCGTAAAAGTTGCCCCATCGCTTGGCAACCTGGGCGTGCTCCTCGAGCCCACCACCGTCGTCGCCAAGGCATGGGACCACATCACGCGCATCGGTACCCGGGCCAAGTGGCAACCCCAGGTAGCGCTAGTCACAGGTGCTGGCCCGATCGGGCTGCTGGCTGCCCTCCTCGGGCGCCAACGTGGGTTGGAGGTCCACGTCCTCGACCAGGTTGCCTCTGGGCTCAAGCCAGACCTCGTGGCTGAGCTGGGCGCCACGTACCACCACGGCGACCTTTCGGCCACCGGCGTGACGCCAGACATCGTGGTCGAGTGCACTGGCGTTGGGCAGCTGGTGTTTGACGCGATGGACTTGATGGCACCAAACGGCGTGCTCTGCCTAACAGGCGTCTCAGCCAAGGGCCGGTCGCTCGGGGTCGACGCCGGCGAGGTCAACCGCCACATGGTCCTGGAAAACGACGTGGTGTTCGGCTCTGTCAACGCGAACCGACGCCACTACGAAGCCGGCGCTGAGGCACTCGCCAAAGCCGACCCCGCCTGGCTCTCAAAGCTCGTTACACGCCGCGTGCCCCTCGCCAACTGGCAGCAGGCGTACCAGCGCCAGCCCGATGACGTGAAAGTCGTGCTCGAGTTCCCCGCCTGAGGGGGCCACTACTCCCACTGCCGGCCCCATTACGACCACTTCGAAGGGTTGGTTACCCGCCACTTCGAAGGGTTGGTTACCCGCCGCCAGGTGAGCTGCCGCCAGGTGGGCTGCCGCCAGGTGGGCTACCGCCAGGTGGGCTACCGCCAGGTGAGCTACCGCCAGGTGAGCTACCGCCAGGTGAGCTAAAGGTGTACCTTGCCCCGGCGGTCGCCGTGCTGCTGGCGTTGGCCCCTGTGGCGCCGACGCGGGCAGTTGGCTCTGCCAGGCGAGCCCCTCCAGTACGCGGTGCCCTCGCGGCCGCCTGTGCCGTTACCGCACGGCCGCGCACCGACACTACGACTGTGCCGGGGGAATGCGCTGGGGCAAGAGCGCGGACCTCGACCGCCGACACCCGCTCTACGCGCGCAGCTGGCACCTGGCCGAAGTATACCTCACCCGCGTTCCCCACGCCGTACCCCTTGACCACCACCCAGTTACCTCCCCTAGCGGGGCCTTCCCGGGGGATGACCGACACAACAGCAGCAGAGGGCTTTGAGAGGGCCCTGGGGAGGAACGCAGGCCGGCTGCTCGCCCGCAAAGAGCTGCCCAGGCGCAGAGGTCCCTTCCGCAACGGGGCCGCTGCGGGCTTCGAAACCGAAGGCGTAGCTACCCGGTGGCTTGGCCCACCCGGGGCAGCGACCAAAGCAACGGCGACAACGGCAGCGGCAGCAGCGCCCAAGACGCCAAGTGCGGACCACTTGCGCCAACGCTGGCGCGCTGCGAGGCGGCCTTGCAGCCGGCTCCTCGTGCTAGCCGGGAGCGGCCGCCCCGCGCCGGCTTCCCCCTCAATCAGCACCTCCTCAAGGCGGCTACGCAGTGCCGGCGGCAGGGGCCTCGGTCGGTCCGAGCCCACCAACAGCCGCTCCGGCTCCTCCCAACGATGCTGCTCAGGCATCTTCCGCCCCCGCCGCCAAGTGCCGGCGCAAGCCCTCCCTGCCGCGCTGCAGCAGCGACTGCACCTGGACGCGGCTTTTTTTCAGCAGCTCAGCTATCTCCTGCACGGAGAGGTCCTCGATGTACTTCAGCACCAGGACCTGGCGTTGAAGCGCAGGAAGGGCCCCGAGCGCCCTCACTACCTCGTCCTGGCGTTCGTAACCCAGCTCTACCCCACTACCATCCTGGGCGCCTGCGACCGGGACGGCCGGTTCTACCAGTTGCAGCGATTTGCGGGCGGCCTCTGCCCGCCGCTCAGACTCGTAGTAGCGGGCGAGCCGGCGCTTAGCGATCGTGCACATCCAGGTCGAGGCGCTCGACTCACCCCTGAACCCGCTGGCTGAACGGACTGCCTCAAGCAACGTCTCTTGCAGGATGTCCTCCGCTACCGACTGGTCGCCGCCGACCCTCGCAAAGACGAACCCGTACACGACCGGTGCTACCTCGTCGAGCAACCAGCGCACAGCAGCACGCTCTCCGCCGGCTGCGGCGACGAGCAGCTGACGCTCGCCGGCGACGCGGGCGAGCTCAGGGCCATCCTGGCTCAACGTGCCCCTTCTGCTGGCACCCTACGGTCACGTGTGTTGGTGGCAGCGTTAGACGATGTTCAACCTGTGTGCCGCACCTGCGCCTATACGGCGACATGGCACTTTCGTTTATGTGACATAGCTGTGCGGACGAGGCTCGGGCTTGTCGGTACGAGGGTCGGGCATTAGGGCTTGGACCAGTGTGGGCCACGGCGGGAACGGTGAGACGAGGCTATAGCCAAGCTAAGGGCGCCGATGGCCTCTTGGGCTGGGGAAGAAGCGTCGCCCCCAGGGGCTCTTACCGCAAACCCGCCGGGCGCGCCCACACTGGGTGGCAGAAGGAGGTTTGCCATGCCGCTGGCCATGTTGTCGACGTCTGGCGAGGCTAGCTACCCCAGTGGTGCCAGCTTGCCTGGGGCCGGGGACGCTGAGGCCCTCGATGCCTATTCTCGAGCCGTCACCTTCGTGGCGGCAGAGCTCACTCCGCGGGTTGCGGCCGTGGAAGTCGGCCGGCGCCTCTCCGATGGCCGCTTTGCGGCTGGCGCGGGGTCGGCGGTCGTGTTCACCGACGACGGTTTCCTGCTCACCAACGCCCACGTCGTAGGGAACGCCGACGCCGGCCGTGCCTCCTTCTCGGACGGCACCGTGACGGCCTTCCACGTGGCTGGCACCGACCCCCTCTCTGACCTAGCCGTGTTGCGAGCCGACGGGCCAACCCCGCCGCCAGCGAGGCTTGGGGAAGCGGGCAACCTGCAAGTAGGCCAGCTCGTGGTCGCCGTAGGCAACCCCCTCGGCCTGGCTGGGACCGTGACCGCCGGCGTCGTGAGCGCGCTGGCCGCTCCCTACCAGTGCGAGCGGGGCGCACCGTAAGGGTCATCGACGACGTCATCCAGACAGACGCAGCCCTGAACCCGGGCAACTCTGGTGGGGCGCTGGCGACTTCGACAGGAGAGGTGGTCGGGGTCAACACCGCTGTCGCCGGCATAGGGGTCGGCCTCGCTATACCCATCAACTCGACAAGCCGGCAGATCATTTCAGCTCTCATCACCGAGGGCCGGGTCCGGAGAGCCTGGCTCGGTATCGCGAGCACCCCCGCTCCCCTGCCGACGGCTCTCGCCCGCCGTTACGGGCGCCGCCAGGGGGTGCGGATCGTCGAAGTTATGCCCGGGAGCCCCGCTCAACGGGCGGGTCTTCGTGCCGGGGACCTCCTGCTCAGCGCTGCAGGTGAAGCCGTCAGCGACGCGCAGGGCCTCCAGCGGCTCATGCTCGCCGACGCCATAGGGCGGCCGCTCGGCCTGACGGTCCTCCGTTCGGGCGCACTGGTGGACGTCGTAGCAGTGCCCACCGAGCTGGACGGCGCCGACTGAGGCTGCGTTGCCCCAAGGGGCTTGAGGGTCCAGTGCTTTTGCCCCAAGGGGCCTGAAGGTCCACTGGGCCCGCCCGTTTCAGTAAGCTCTCACTGGGACTTGGTCAGTAAGCGCTAGCCGCAAGGCGGGCCGCCACTGCCACGCCCGCAGCGGCGATGAGCACACGGAGCGGCCACTGAGGTGCTCTCCTGACTAGCGCCGGCCCAAGCCGGCCACCGGCGAGGAAGCCAGCAGCCAAAGGCAGCGCCGCCAGCCAGTCGACCGGCCCAAAGAACGTAAAGATGCCCGCTGCGACCAGGTTGGTGAGCCCCATCAATAGGTTGCGCAAGGCGGTGCACTTTGTCAGCGAAAGCGCGGTGCTTGCGAGGAGCAACGCGAGCATGACAATGCCGGCACCAGCACCGAAGTAACCACCGTAGAGCCCTATCAAGTACGCGGGCACGCCAACCAGTTGAGCTTTTCGCGGCCTTGCAGAGCTTGGGGCCTTCTGCCTGCGTGGTGCGAGGATTGCCAACGAAGCGCCAGTGAGCAGTAAAGGGACGACTTTGACGAAGTAGCTGGACGGCGTCGTGAGAAGCAAGAGGCTGCCCGACAGGCCACCGGCGAGCGCGAGCGGGGCGAGGCGGCGAGCGGTGCCCCTCAGCTCGGAAAGTTCTGGGCGGAACCCCCAAACGGAGCCGGCGGCGCTGAGCACGAGCGCAACCGTGTTGGTGACGTTGGCAGCGATGGGCGCCAAGCCCACCGCAAGCAGAGCCGGGTAGCTGACCAAGGAGGCGAGGCCGGCCACGCTGCCTGTGACGCCCCCACCAAAACCCGCCAACATCAGCCAGATCCAAGAACTACCGGGGTCGCGCAACCTCAGGCCTCTTTCATCGTTGCTTGCACGGGCGTGCTCGGCATCGGCCAGACTAGGGACGTGGTCGGCTGGGTGCGAGTGCAGGCCCCCGTCCGGGCCCTCGACGCAGGGGGGTGGACAGACACCTGGTTCTCCAGCCGCGGCCTGGTGTGCCACCTGGCCGTCGAGCCAGGTGCGGAAGCCGTAGCCGAGGTTGTCCCCGGTCGGGGCGGCCGGCGGTCGGTGACGCTCAGCGTCCCCGACTTCGGCGACGAGTACTCCTTCGATTTGGACGACCTCCCAGGCCGCCACCCTCTGCTTGAGGTAGCAGCCCGCCGTTTTGCACCCTTGGCCGGCCACACGCGAGTGAGCGTCGAGTCCGCAGTGCCAGCCGGTTCCTCGCTCGGCACGTCTGCTGCGGTCGCCGTGGCGCTCGTCTGCGCCCTTCGCAGCCTCTCAGGCGAGCCTGCCGACCCAACAGAGCTAGCGCAAGCAGCCCACGAGCTCGAGACAGTTGAGCTGGGCCGGCAAAGCGGAGTACAGGACCAAGTCGCGGCAGCTTTCGGCGGTGTGAGCTTGGTCCGAGTGTCCCCCTACCCACGCTTCGTCGTGGAACCCATGGAACTTTCGCCCCTGACGTGGGAAGCGTTGGAACGCCAGGTGGTCACTGTGTACCTGGGAGCGTTCCACGATTCGAGTGCCGTCCATGAGACGGTGATCGCCCACCTCGAAGGTGACAAGGCTGCTGCGGAACGCGTGCTCGAGCCGATGCGGGACGCAGCCCGCCGTTCTGCAAAAGCGCTGGTCGCCGGAGACCTGGCCTCGTACGGGCGCGCTATGGCCGCCAACACCGACGCCCAGGCTGCTTTGCACCCGAGCCTGGTCAACCCGCTCGCACGCAAGGTAATTTCGGTAGCGGCGGGTGCCGGCGCCCTCGGGTGGAAGGTCAATGGCGCTGGCGGCCCAGGGGGCACTGTTACGGTGGTCGGCCCGGAGGGCCCGGCTGCTATGGCGACGCTGCTCGACAAGCTGAAGGCACTACCCGGAGTGGAGCTACTAGCCCTAAAGCCGGCCAGGGCGGGTGCGCGGGTGGTGGCCCAAGGTTGACCCTGCTCCTCCAAAGGCGCTACCTGCGCCAGCCAGGACCTTGTAGTCGGGGTAGCCTCTGGCCTAGGCCAGGCTGCCGAGCTCGAAGCGTTGGCGGTCGCACCTACGCCCCTAAGGCCCAGGCTCGGGCGTGCGCGGCTCAGGCTTCGGCCCGGGCGTGCGCGGCTCAGGCTCGGGCTCGGCCGGGTGTTGAAGCTTCGCAAAGGGTGGCGAACACATGAGCAGTGCGGAACACGCCGGCGACCAGTCTCGCCATAGGGGTGCCGTCTCGGGATGTTCAAACACGACTGCCCCCGCCGTCACGCGCCTAAGAAAGCTCCCGTTTGAAGGTGCGAAGAACTTCCGTGACCTCGGTGGTTACCCCGCTTTCGACGGCCGGACGACGCGATGGGGCCGTGTCTACCGTTCAGGCGCGCTGCACCGCATGACAAAGCAAGACTTGGACATTTTCAAGGACTTGGGTGTGAAGGCTGTCTTCGACCTCCGCGGAGACAGTGAGCGGAACTTGGAGCCAGACCCAGTGCCATCTGTTCATCTCCCAGTGCTCGACGAACTGGCAGCTACTGAGGCCGCTGGCCTGCTGTTCGCGCGCAGCCCTCAAGAAGCAGAGGAGGCTATGTCCCGAACCTACCGCGGGATGCTCGAACGGCGCGCCTCAGTCTTTGGGACCTTGCTGAGCAACCTGTCCCGGCCCGAGAACCTGCCAGCCGTCGTCCACTGCGCAGGTGGCAAGGACCGCACCGGCATCGCCGCTGCTTTGCTCCTAAGCGCTCTCGGCGTGCCGCGAGAGCACGTGCTTGAGGACTATGCCCTAACGGGTCAGGTGCCACTTCAAGAAGCGGGCTCTTTGCACGCTGCCCTCGCTGCCGCCGGTCTCCCCGAACAAGCAGCCGACGTGGTCCTCAAGGCACCTCCCGGCCCGCTGGCCCGTTGCCTTGAGGAGCTGGACAGCCGCTACGGGAGCGTCGAGGCTTACTTGCTCGGGCCCGCCGGCGTGCCTAAGGCAACGCTTGGCAGCCTCCGCGAGCTCCTCACCGAAACAGCCTGAGGGGACCGTGAAGTGAGCCTAGGTGAGCCTGAGGCGGGCTTGGGTGAGCCTGAGTGAGCCTGAGGCGGGCTTGGGTGAGCCTGAGTGAGCCTGAGGCGGGCTTGGGTGAGCCTGGGTGAGCCTGAGGCGGGCTTGGGGAGCTCGTGGCCGAGATGGCATGAGCGGGGCTCAGAGGCCCTCCACGGTGCCGTTGACCGACCTGGCCGCACTAAGACCACAAAGCTTGCCCAGGCGTGCACGAACGTAACGAGTTCCAACGGCACGGGGCGAACTCACTACGGTGTTATCGATAATTCTGAACTACAACGTAACGAGTTTGCCATCTTGCGCATGGACTTCTTACATTTGTGCCCGGGACCAGGCTGCGCCAAGCACCGCATCGCACGTGTGCACGGCTGCAGCAAGCCCCTCAGCTACCCGAGCTGGCGCTGTCGCACATCCGAGAGGGCGCCATTCGCCGTCGAACGATGGGCCGGCGCCGTAGCGCCGGCGCCCACAACGCCAGCGTCATAACGTCGGCGCTATGGCGTTGGCGCCATAAGGTTGGGGGCGACGAATTGGGACTACTGGGAGGAGAGCGATGGACTACACAAAGCTGGGCAACACTGGCCTCGAGGTTTCCCGTATCTGCCTCGGGTGCATGAGCTTCGGTGTCCCGGACAGGGGTGGCCACCCCTGGAGCCTTGACGAGGACAAGGCCACGCCGATCATCCGCCGGGCGCTCGAGGCTGGCATCAACTTCTTCGACACGGCCAACGTGTACTCGGACGGGACGAGCGAAGAAATCGTCGGCAAGGTGCTCCGTTCTTCTGTACCGCGCGATGAGGTCGTGCTTGCCACCAAAGTCCACGGCCGCATGCGCCCAGGCCCAAATGGCGCAGGCCTATCGCGCAAAGCAATCCTCGCCGAGATAGACAACAGCCTCCGCCGGCTGGGCATGGACTATGTCGACTTGTACCAGATCCACCGTTTTGACCCCACTACTCCCATCGAGGAGACTCTCGAAGCGCTCCATGACGTCGTAAAGGCCGGCAAGGCCCGCTACATCGGCGCCTCGTCCATGTTCGCCTGGCAGTTCGCCAAGATGCTGCTGACCTCGGAAGCGCACGGCTGGTCCCGCTTTGTGTCCATGCAGGACCACTACAACCTTCTTTACCGCGAAGAGGAGCGCGAGATGCTCCCGCTTTGTGCGGACCAGGGCATTGGTGTCATCCCTTGGAGCCCGCTCGCTAGGGGCCGTCTCACCCGCGACTGGGGCTCGGTCACTGCCCGCAGCGAAACTGACGAGTTTGGCCGCCGGCTGTACTCCGACTCGGACCGCTCCATAGTCGACGCGGTAGGGACTGTGGCAGCCAAGCGCTCTGCGACCAGAGCGCAGGTAGCTCTCGCCTGGCTCCTCGCGAACCCTGTCGTCTCTGCACCCATAGTGGGCGTGACGAGGCTGGAACAACTCGATGACCTGCTCGGCGCCCTTTCCATCGAGCTCTCACCAGAAGAGTTGGACCAACTTGAAGAGCCGTACGAGCCTCATCCTGTAACGGGCCTCGAGGTCCCACGCTTGAGGAAGTGAAAGAGCTGGGCCTGCGGCGCCGGCGGTGACGCAGGCCTAACGCCAGCCCGGTGCTCAGGTCGACGTATGGAGGCCTCAGGTCGACGCATGGAGGCGCCGGCGAGCGAGGAGGATGGTCCCCGTGCGGACGACCAAGCGTCGCCAGTCGGCCGATAGGCCCCTGTCCCGGGCCGGGAGGAAGGGCCTGGAGCTTGCACGCCGCAGCATCGTGCCGCTGCTCGGCGGCGCCGAACGGGCCAGGGTAGTACTGGTGCTCGCATGTGTCCTGGCGCTTTCCAGCGCCGACACGGCGACTGTGGGTTCGGCAGCCTCGGAACTGCGCCGGGCGCTCAACATAGGCAACACCGACATAGGCCTGCTCGTCGCCGTGACATCGGTTGTCTCCGCTGTTTTCTCACTGCCCTTCGGGGTACTTGCTGACCGAGTTCGCCGCACTTACCTATTGGGGCTCGCGGTCCTTGCGTGGGGCGTCGCCATGGTCTGGAGCGCCACTACCAGCAGCTTTACGGAACTTCTGTACGCCCGCCTCGCGCTCGGGGGAGTCAGCGCAGCAGCAGGGCCAGTGGTGGCGTCCTTGGTCGGCGACTGGTTCCTAGCAAGTGAACGCGGGCAGATATACAGTTACGTGCTGACTGGGGAGCTGGTTGGCGCCGGAGCCGGGTTCGCGGTCACTGGTGACGTCGCAGCACTGTCTTGGCGCCTCGCTTTCGTGGTCCTGGCGCTGCCGGCCATACCCGTGGCCTGGGCCATCTTCCACCTTCCTGAGCCTGTAAGGGGGGGCGCGGGGGCGCTCCTCCCCGAACCCGGGACGCGCCCTTGGAGATCTTCACGCACGAGAGGCCGACAGGGGCTCGGGGAACCCCCAATAGCCGAGCCAACGCCAGGCGAGCCTGGGCCGCCGCCGCCGTTTGGCAAACAAAGTCCCAACCACTCGCGCGCTCAACTCACAGACGCGCAGCTCCTCGTCCTCGTCCGCGGGGTGGCGCCTGACCCCGCGCTCGCCGGCCGGGCACGCCCCAACATGGGCTTCATAGACGCTGTCCGGTACGTACTGGCGGTGCGGACCAACGTCGCCCTCATAATCTCCGGCGCCCTCGCCTATTACTTCCTAGCTGGCATTGAAACCTTCGGTGAAGAGTTCGTCTCTGCTCAGTACCAGGTCTCACAGGTCCTAGCCAACCTGCTCCTTTTGGTGGTTGGGGCGGGAGCTGTGGCGGGCGTGCTCGTCGCCGGGCCGCTCGGTGACCGCCTGCTCCACGCAGGACGCGTGTCTGGCAGGGTGACCGTCGCTGCCGTAGCGGCGGTGTTCGCAGTCGTCCTATTGAGCCCTGCCCTGGCTACCCACAACGCCCTGGGTGCCCTCCCCTACATCGTCCTCGGGGCAGCTTGCATCTCAGCCCAGAACCCACCAATCGACGCCGCCCGGCTCGACATCGTGCCCTCCTGGCTCTGGGGGAGAGCCGAAGGAGTCCGCACGTTTGTCCGTACAGCCGCACAGGCCCTCGCCCCATTGGTGTTCGGGGCGGTCTCCGAATACGTGTTCGGCGGCGGGGACAGCGGCTTGTACTGGACTTTCGTCGTTATGCTCGCTCCGCTCCTCGCGAGCGCCCTGTACCTGTTCTTCGCAGCTCACCGCTACCCGGCCGACGTAGCTACCGCGGTCGCAGCGGCCCAAGCAGCCGAGCGGCTCCAGTGACCTCCTACGAGGCGGGAAGCGCTAAAGCTCTACCTCCGCGCCGGCGGCGGCCAGCGCCTCGAGCGCTGCTGTGCCATCTCCGGGACGAAGGTCAACCGCCCTCATCATGTTGGCGAGCACCACGACCTTGTACCCAAGCGCGAGGGCGTCGAGGGCCGTGTGCTTTACGCAGTAGTCAGTTGCCAAGCCGGCTACCGCCACCAGGCTGACGGCCCGAGCCCTTAGCAGCTCGTCCAGCTTGGTTGGCCTAACCTCATCTGCGGTGGGGGCTCGAACATAGAAGCCCGAGTAGCCGTCTTCACCAGAGGTGCCTTTGCGCACCACGGGGCCTGCTACGGCTAGCCCTTCGGCCAGCTCGGCTCCCCATGAGCCGCGCACGCAGTGCACTGGCCATATCCCCCCGTCCTTTTTGAAGTGCGGAGTGCTGGGAGGATGCCAGTCCTGAGTGTAGACAACAACGGCACCTGCTTGCAAAGCCACACTTATTTCCGCGTTGACCGGCCCCACAACCTGCTCTCCGCCCGGCACGTACAAAGAACCAAGCGGGTCAGCAAAATCGTTCTGGACATCGACAACTACAAGCGCGGCCCGCGGCCCGTAGCCCACCACTCCTCCAACTTATTGGCCCACAAACCTATTGCTCCCCCAACTTGTACCTCGGCCAGCACCCCTCACCTTGTCCCCGGCCGGATCTGGCCGGCCAAGCCCTGCCTGCTGCGCCACAACCTGCCGGCGCTACGCCAATGCCTGCCGGCGCTACGCCAGCGCCGGGCGGTGCTACGCCAAAACCTGGACTACTACACCAACGGCTAACGACTATGCCAACGGCTAACGACTATGCCACGACCGACCGCGACGCCATCGGCGCCGGCACGCCGGCACCCATGGCCGCCTGCCCGTCACCTCAGGGCGCTCTTGACCACCCCAGCCCTGGCCAATGCGCTCTTGGGGTACCAGCACCAGTTCCCGGCCACCTGCAGCCCTCCGTTGGCCGCGGCCATACGAGCTACCCTCGCTTTGTTGCACTGGGCTACTCTCAGCTTGTGGAAGACCGGTTGGTACCCGACGGCCTTGAGGTACAAGTGGACGACCCACGCCGGCCAGACGTGCTGACGTTACTCGAAGAACACCTCGACTTCTGCCGCTCTCTCACCCCGCTATGCCATGTCTATGCGCTCGACGCCACCCAGCTGGCTGGGCCCGACGTGACGTTGTTCAGTGCTCGCTCTCAGGGCATCGCCCTCGGGATAGGCGCACTGAAAAGGTTGGGCAAAGCTCATGCAGAACTAAAGTCGATGCACACAGCTAGCAATGCAAGGCGCCGCGGCATCGGGCGTGCGCTACTGTTGCGCCTGCTCGGTTACGCGAGGGAGCAAGGCTACCGGCGAGTTAGCTTGGAGACCGGGACGATGGACGGCTTCGCCCCAGCTCGTAGGCTTTACGAGAGCGCCGGTTTTGTGCCGTGCGGGCCGTTCGGAGGCTACACCCCCGGCCCCGACAGCGCCTTTTACACCCTGGTTTTCCCACGGCCTTAGGCTCTGGCCTCGCCGTAACCTCAAAAACCAAAAGTAGGTGCCCACACAATTGAACACCCAGACAGCTGGCGCGCTAACTTACCGGTCCGCTTTCAGCGGCACCTACCTGGCATTATTGGCATCATGGTCGTCCAAGAGGCTTCCCGGCTGGAGCGGGCCCCCAGCGGACGGCTGCCCAGTCCACCCACCGGCGAAGGCCGCACTTGGCGGCAAGGGCTGCCTACAACGGTGCCAACCTACCGAGAGCAGGCCCGAGGGTGCCAACTTCTCCTAGAGAGCAGCGAAGGTGACAACCTCCCCTGAAGCCGGGCCGAGGGCCCCTGAGGCGAGCGCCACCAGTCCTCCCAAGCCCGAAGTGGAGTTCGAGCTGGGGGCCTACGACTATGTAGTGCTCGGGGACAACGCACAAGTACTGCCTTTGCTGCCCGACGCGAGCTTCCAGTTGATCTACATCGACCCACCGTTCAACACCGGTCGCCAGCAAGTGCGCCGTACCCTGAAGACGAGCGCTGTCGATGGCCCAGGCCGGCCAGGCTTCGGCGGGCGCAGGTACACGAGCGAGGAGGTCGGGCGCACAGCCTACCTGGACCACTTCAGCGACTACCTCGGCTTCCTGGCACCGAGGCTGGGGCAGGCGCGCCGCCTCCTTAGGCCAGATGGCACTTTGTACTTCCACATCGATTACCGCGAGGCGCATTACTGCAAGCTGCTACTGGACGAGATCTTTGGCCGGGACTGTTTCCTCAACGAGGTGATCTGGGCGTACGACTATGGTGGGCGCCCTAAGCGGCGCTGGCCTGCAAAACACGACACAATCCTCGTCTACGTGAGGGATCCGGCCTCTTACTATTTCAACCAAGACGCTGTGGAACGCATCCCTTACATGGCACCGGGCCTCGTCCCCCCGGACAAAGCTCTCCGCGGCAAGTCACCCACGGACGTGTGGTGGCACACCATAGTGCCAACGTCGGGGCCCGAAAAGACTGGCTACCCCAACCAGAAACCAGAGGGCATCCTCCGCAGGGTACTACAGGCTTCCTCTGCCCCCGGGGCCTGGGTCCTCGACTTTTTCGCGGGCAGTGGTACGACCGGAGCTGTCGCGCGAAAGCTTGGCCGGCGCTTCGTCCTGGTTGACTCCAACCCTCTGGCGTTCCAGGTAATGCGCCGGCGCCTGGGTACAGCCCGAGTGAGCTACCTAACAGCCACCCCGAGCGGGTACCAACTCTTTGACCCGTCGGACCCTGACGCGCCACAGCCGCAACCGACCAGCCAAAACCCTGCAGGACAGGCCAAGGCCCGGCGCCGCACCACCTCCTGAGACCCCGAACCACGTCCTGAGACCCCGAACCACGTACCAACGGGCGCTCGGCGCGCACCGGGTAGGCGCTCGGGCCCGCACGGAGCAGGCGCCTCCAAGGGTGCCGGCGCAGCGTGCCACGACGGGCACCTACGGGGCCGGGCCCTGAAGGGGCAGCCAGCGCCCGACAGGTACGAGCCCAGACCGAGCGGCCAGCGCCCGACAGGTACGAGCCCAAACCGAGCGGCCGGCGTGCTGCAAGCTGGCAGCACCCATGCCGCCAGCTAGCCAAGTGGCACCGCGTGCCCCGAGCTGCTCGACCCGCGCAAGGGCTTACCTCGCGAGGGCTGGCTAGGCAGGTGGCCGCCCTGCGCCCATGGCTGGGGAGCGACCTTGTCCCCATGGCTGGGGCCCGACCTTGTCCCCATGGCTGGGGAACGACCTTGTTCCCATGGCTGGGGAACGACCTTGTGCCCATGGCTGGGGAGCGATGTAGTGTCGACATGAGCTCTTCGCCACAAGGAGGTTGCCCATGACAACAACGGAGGACGCCGGCGCCTCGGTCAGCGAGGCACAAATTGCCGTCCATTGGCGGGAGGAGGAGTACTACTACCCACCGGCACGCTTCATCGCCCAGGCTAATGCGTCCGACCCACAGATCCGTGAGCGCTTCAGCGAGGAACATTTCCCCGAGTGCTTCCGGGAGTACGCCGACCTGCTCCACTGGGACCGCTACTGGGCCAAGACCCTGGACACATCGGACCCGCCTTTTTGGAAATGGTTCGTTGGAGGCCGCCTCAACGCCAGTTACAACTGCGTGGACCGACATGCACGAGCCAACCCCAACAAGGCCGCCTTAATCTGGGTGCCAGAGCCAGAAGGCGCTGCCACCGAAGTTGTCACTTATCACGAGCTCTACCGCCGTGTCAACGAAGTGGCTGCCATGCTGCAGGGCTTTTGCGGGCTAAAGGCCGGCGACCGCGTGACCCTCCACATGCCTATGGTGCCGGAGCTGCCTACGGTAATGCTCGCTTGCGCTCGTCTAGGAGTCGTCCACTCCGAAGTGTTCGCTGGCTTCTCGGGCGCTGCCTGCGGCGGCAGGGCGGCAGACTCGGGAAGCAAGGTGCTCATCACGATGGACTGTTACTATCGCGATGGCAAGTTGCTCGACCACAAGCAAAAGGCTGACGAAGCTGTTGCGGCCGCGGCAAAAGAAGGCACGCAAGTCGACAAAGTGCTCGTGTTCCGGAGGCACCAGGGCGAGTACCACTCCGCTGCGCCCATGGTCCCTGGGCGTGACTACTTCGTGGACGATGTCATGGGCTCTTACGCCGGCAAGCTCGTACAACCTGTCTCGATGCCAGCAGAAGCCCCATTGTTCCTCATGTACACGAGCGGCACGACGGGGCGGCCCAAGGGCGCTCAGCACTCTACTGGCGGGTACCTGTCCTACGTAGCAGGCACTTGCAAGTACTTCTTGGACATCCACCCTGAAGACACATATTGGTGCTTCGCCGACATCGGCTGGATAACCGGGCACTCGTACATAGTCTATGGCCCCTTGTCCCTCGGCACGACGAGCGTCCTTTACGAGGGCGCCCCCGCCTACCCCGACGCAGGGAGACCCTGGCGGATAGCAGACCGCCTCGGCGTCAACATATTCCACACCGCGCCCACCACTATCCGTATGTTGCGCAAGCTCGCTCCAGAAGAGCCGGCCCGCCACGGCTACCACTTCAAACTTATGTGCACAGTGGGCGAGCCCATCGAGCCTGAGGTCTGGCGCTGGTACCACGACGTTGTAGGCAAAGGCGAGGCCGTCATCGTGGACACATGGTGGATGACCGAGACTGGAGGGTTCCTGGCGACAACCCTGCCGGCACTCGACCCCATGAAGCCCGGTAGCGCGGGCCCTGCAGCGCTCGGCATCTACCCAGTGGTCCTCGACGAAGACGGCAAGACCGTCGACCGAGGCGGCAAGGCGGGCAACATCTGCATCCGCAATCCCTGGCCAGGTATCATGCAGACCATCTGGGGCCAGCCCGAGCGGTTCGTCCAGACTTATTACGCTAAGTACAACAAGGACCCTTCATCCAAAGACTGGCACGATTGGCCCTTCCTCTGCGGTGACGGGGCGGTCCAAGCAACCGATGGCTACTACCGTATCCTCGGGCGCATCGACGACGTCATCAACGTCGCCGGCCACCGGCTCGGCACCAAGGAGCTCGAGTCTGCCGCTCTCACAGTCCCCGAGGTGGCAGAGGCCGCCGCTGTCCCCGTGGTAGACGAGCTACGAGGCCGCGTGGTCGAAATGTACGTCTCGTTGAAACCCGGTCTACCGACCAACGTAGGCGCTGAGACCGAGGATATTGAGGCCAAAGTGAAGTCGGCCATTGAGACAGAGATAGGCAAAGTGGCCCGCCCAAGGAACGTGTGGGTGGTGCCAGACATGCCCAAGACGCGCTCGGGCAAGATAATGCGCCGCGTCATAGCGAGCATCTCCAATTTCGCCGACGTCGGCGACATAACAACGTTAGCAAACCCAGACGTCGTCGAGGACATCCGCCACCAGGTGCAGAGCGAAAAACTTACCAAGGGAGAAGTACCACGACAGCTCACTGGTGCAGAGCTCGAAGAGATCCGCTCCTACGGGCAAGTATAAGGCGGGGCGCCTGGCTGGCGGCCCGGCTTGGCCATAGAGTCTGGCTTCGTGCCCGCCAGCCAGTTTTCGTCCTTGTACCTAGGATGGCGGCCTCTACGTAGGGCACCTTACTCTAGCGGGGAGGCCGCTGGCCGGCCCCGTACCTGGCCCGGGAGCCCCCAGCTGTGGTTGGTCCTGGGAGCCGTCGCCTGGCAGCTTTGGACCTGGCGAGCCGAACGGCTGCCCGTCACGTACCTCTACGACGCCTCAGTGCACCTCGAGATGGTCCGCTTCGCCACTGCAAGCATCAGGGCTGGCCATGTTCCCTTCAGTTCGTGGTTCCCTTATGTGGGGCTTGGCTCGCCCCAGTACACTCAGTACCAGAGCCTCGCTTCGGTGCTCACTGGCTTGGTGGGCCTGGCCACGGGCGCGGGCAACGCCTTCCGCTGGTCGCTTTACCTTTTGGTCGCCTGGTGGCCGCTCGCCGTTTACGCCTCGGCCCGGTTCTTGGGGCTCGAACGCACAGCAGCAGCCGCCGCTGCCGTGCTGGCTCCCTTCGTCGTCTCTGCCACTGGGACGGGCTTTGAACAAAACGCCTATGCCTACATCGGCGGTGCGGAGCTATGGGCACAGCTCTTCGGCGGTTGGGCACTTGCTTTCGCGTGGGCTGCGTCGTGGAGGGCGTTTTCCGACGCACGCTATCTTTGGCTAGCCGCTGGGCTGTCTGGCCTCACGATAGCTTTCCATTTCGAAAGCGGTTACCTGGCTCTCCTCGGGGTCATGGTGATGGCGCTGGCCGCAGGAGGAAAATTGCGGCAACGCTTGGTGCGAGGCGCCACTCTGCTGGCAGGCTCCCTGGCCGCTGCGGCTTGGGTCATCGTGCCCTTGATGCTTTACTCCAACTGGTCCGCAATCAACCAAACTCTCGCCCACACAGACTACGTCCGCGGCTACGGGGCAGCGAAGGAGCTCAGCTGGCTGTTCACTGGCCAGCTTTTCGACGCCCGCCGCGCGGTACCGGTCATAAGCGTCGTGGTGGCAATAGGTGCCGTGCTGGCCGCCGTTCGTTGGCGGCGCTGGGCCCTCGGGCGGAGCTTGCTCGCGTTGTCCGTGGCCAGCTTGGCCCTCTCGTTCGGGCCGACCACCTTCGGCCCACTGTTCGTCCTGGTGCCGGCGCACAAAGACCTGTTCTTCCGCCGCTTCACGATGGGGGCCCAGCTCGCCGGCCTCTACATGGCGGGCGCGGCTGTCCATGAAGCCTGGACAGTGGTGAAAACAGGTGTTAGCTCTCTGCCAAGGCTTGCGCACTGGGCGCGCTCGGGGAAGTTGAGCCCGTGCCTTGGGGGGTTGGCGGTGGCCGTGGCGGGAGCGTGGTTGTCGCCTGCCGTGCTACAGCTGTACCGCTTCGACCGAGCGGACGCGGCCGCCGTCCACGCACAGCGGGCGGCCGACGCGACAGCTGGCGCCGAGCTTTCCCCGCTCATTTCCTACATGCGCAGCCACGGCGGTGGACGCGTCTATGCTGGCCTGTCGGGCAACTGGGGGGACGAGTTTTTGGTCGGGTCTGTCCCCGTCTACAAGTACCTGCTGCAACGCGGCGTAGACGAAATGGCTTACGTAGTGCCCTCAATGTCGCTCATGCTGGTACCTGAAAGTGAGTTTGACGAAGCGCAGCCTGCTGATTACGGGCTCTTTGGCGTACGTTACCTCCTGTTGCCGACAGGGGCCGCGCCCCCGGTCGCCGCGCGCTTCGTCATGGCACGAGGCCCTTATTCCCTCTGGGAAGTTGCCTCGCCCGGTTACATGGAGCCTGTCCAGGTCACCGGGACGTTGGTCGCCAACAGGGCCGACGTCGGGTCGGCCTCCTTGAAGTTGCTGGAGTCGGCCCCTCCCGGACAAGACTGGCGAGTCGACTGGCCGGGAGGGGCCAAGGGCGCGCCGCTCCCAAAGGTCACCACCGCTCCGGGCCCGCCCGGGACGGTGCTTGCCGAGCGTGCTGACTTGGCTCGCGGTACAGCGGCTGCCACCGTGCAGATGCGGCGCCCCGGTTCGCTCCTGCTTTCGGCCGCGTACGACCCCGGCTGGCGGGTATGGGTGGACGGCAAGCCCGCCACCACCGAGATGCTCGCCCCCGCCCTTGTTGGAGTCAAGCTCACAAGTGGTGTCCACCAGGTCTTGTTCCGTTACGCCGGCTTTGGATGGTACGCAGAGCTGTGGGCAGCCAGCGGGCTCGTGCTCGTAGCGCTTTGGTGGGCCGGAAGGCGGGGACGGGCTCAGTCCCGCGCTGTAGAGCGGCCAAGGACCAGGCCGCCGGTGCTCGCGCCGCCCAGCTCAAGCTCCTCGAAGCCGAGGTGGCGGTAAAAACCCTGCGCCCGCGTGTTGGTGGCCGCTACCCCGAGGTGCACCGCCGGCGCGCCGGCGGCCCGCGCAGCGTCGAGGAAGGCCTCGACGAGGCGCCGGCCAAAACCAAGCCCCTGGTGAGAAGGCAGGATGTCGATGTGCAGGTGCGCCGGGTACGCAGCCAGCGCCGGGTGCCACATCCGGTCCGTTGTGTGCAACACCGCCAGCAGGTGCTCGTCAGGGGTTGTCGGGTGCTCGGAAGGCTCCTGGTACACGCCGGACAGGCGCGGCAACCACTCGTCGCGGTACCACCTGACAAAGCTCAAAGTGTCCGCCGTGCCGAGCGCGTAGCCGACCGCTCGCCCGCCGTCCTCTAACACGAACGCTAGTTCAGGTTCGTGCTCGACATAAGGCCCGACGTAGATATGGCCCAGCAGTTCTGGGCGAGAGAACTTGCCTGTTGCGTCGTCACCGGCGTCGCCGGTGCGGGTGCAGACGTCATAGAGGTCAGCCAAGTGCTCAGGTCGATAGGGCTGGAGTGCTGGAGCCACGGCGTTACCTCCCGAAGTCACCACGGCTGCCCCACGACGCACGGCTGCCCCACGACGCACGGCTGCCCCACAACGCACGGCTGCCCCACGACGCACGGCTGCCCCACGACGCACGGCTGCCCCACGACGCACCATGCCCTGTACCGCACCATGGGCCACACCGGACCGCAGCAAGCACCGCGCGAACCTACCAAGCGACGGCCAGCCTCCGAGCCGCCTCCGCTGCTGTGCACTGGTAGGGGCCCTCGTCGCACCAACCTAGCACTAGCCTCTCGAACATAGGTTCACCGAGGACCAGGGACGCGGGCGCGCAGGCCAACCCGGCGGCTGGTAACCGTCATGCCAGAAGGCCCGCGGCCGAGCTGCCCCGCACGAGCCTTGGGCGCCGGGTGCGGCTCGGGTAGCCTGCCACGCCATGACGAGCATCAGCTACTGCGAGGACGCCAGCACCTGGCTATTGGAAACGCCCTCTACTTGCTATGGGATCTTGCTCGTCGGCTCCAACAGGCTGCCGGTGAACCTGCACTGGGGGCGCAAGCTCGGCCACGGCAGCCTAAAAGCGATGGCTCAGGCAGGCGACCTTGTCGCCAACACGCGGCTCTCGTGGGCTGAGGAGGACCGCCTCGAGTACACAGGCTGGGGCGGCATGCGCTACGACGAGCCGTCGCTCAAGGTGGACTTCCCCGATGGCGGGCGAAGCATCGAGTGGCGTCACAGCGATAGCCGCGTGGAGGACGAAGACGGTTCCTCGGTGCTCGTGCTCACCTTGAGAGACCTCGTCTACCCCCTCACAGCCGAGCTTTGCTACCGCGTTTTCGCGGACTGTGATGTGATAGAGCGCTGGGTACGGCTAAGCAACACCAGCGATGAAGGCATTTTCGTGGCCCGCCAGTCCCTCTCTGCCAACTGGTGGGTACCCGTAAGCCCCACGTGGCGCCTCACCTACCTCCACGGCGCGTGGGGAGCTGAAGCTCAGCTCGCCGAGGTGGCCCTAGGCGGCGTGAAGACGGTCCTGGAGAGCAGGCGGGGCACGACAAGCCACGAAGCACAACCTTTCTTCGCCCTCGACACGGGCGACGCCGGCGAGGACCACGGGCAGCTGTGGAGCGGCCAACTGGCTTGGAGCGGGTCATGGAAGATCGTGGCCGAGCGCACCGCAGCTGGCTACGTGCACGTTTCGGGTGGTTGGAACGACTTCGACGCCCCCTTGGAGCTGAGGCCAGGAGCCGACCTCGTGCTGCCCGTCTTCGCCGGCCTGTACACAGATGGTGGCTTCGGCGCGATGAGCCGGGCCTGGCATTCGTATGAGCTGGCCCACGTGCTGGCTAGGCCGACGCGGCGCCTGAGGAGCCCTTCGTTCCCCCAGGCGAAGGGCACCACCCCCGGCCCTGCGGCACCCTTGGCTAGCGGGCAGGCCCTACCCGCCCTCCGGCCCGTGCTCTACAACTCTTGGGAGGCGACGGCCTTCGACGTGACAGAGGAGGGCCAAGCACGCCTGGCAGAGCTGGCAGCAGGCATAGGTTGCGAGCTTTTCGTGGTGGACGACGGCTGGTTCGTAGGCCGAAACAACGACCACGCCGGCCTCGGTGACTGGAGGGTGGACCCAGCCAAGTTCCCACGCGGGTTGAGCAGCCTCATCGATAGGGTGAAGAGCCTTGGGATGGGCTTCGGCATATGGGTCGAGCCGGAGATGGTAAACCCTGAAAGCGAACTGTACCGGGAGCACCCTGACTGGGCCTTCCATTTCCCGGGCCGTTCTCGCACACAAAAGCGCAACCAGTTGGTGCTCAACTTTGCCAGGCAAGAGGTGGCCGAATGGGCTTACCGCACGATCGACGAGCTACTAAGCCAAAACGACATCTCGTTTGTCAAATGGGACATGAACCGCCACTTTTCCGAGCCTGGTTGGCCGGACGAAGTGGGGCGCAACCCCGAGCGCGCCTGGGTTGAGCACACCGCAAACCTTTACCGCGTCCTCGACCGCCTCCGCTCAGCCCACCCAGGGGTGGACTTCGAGTCCTGCTCGGGAGGTGGGGGTCGTGTCGACATCGGGATCCTCTCCCGTGTCCAACAGGTCTGGACGTCCGATAACACCGACGCCTGGGACCGGGTGGCCATTCAAGAAGGCTTCAGTTACGCTCACGCCCCTATAGCGATGATGGCTTGGGTGACCGACAGCCCCAACCCTCTCACCGGCCGGCGCCTGCCGCTTTCGTACCGGTTCCACGTTGCCATGTCGGGTTCCCTCGGTATTGGCGGAAACCTGAACGAGTGGTCTGGCGCCGAGCTGGACGAAGCGCGCGAACTGGTGGCGCGCTACAAGGCGGCTCGCCACGTCGTCCAGCATGGCCTGCTCTACCGGCTCGCCAGCACGAGGCAGGGAGACCTCGGGGCTGTGCAGTTCGTCAGCCGTGACGGGCAGGAAGTCGTGGTGCTCGCGTGGACCGGTGTGCGCCGCTATGGCCCGTGGCCCTTACGGTTACGCCTGAAAGCCCTCGAGCGCACTGCCAGCTACCGGGACAAGCTGAGCGGCGAAGTGCGCTCTGGCGCAGATCTTATCGACCTAGGCCTAGCGTTGCCGCCAGGACAGGACTGGGTGAGCCTTTTCGCCCACCTAGAGAGGCAAGCGTAGTTTGCCGAAGGTAAGCGTAGTTTGCCGGAGGGGCAAACCTAGCTTGCGGGGCCGCCACCGCTAGCTACTTCCCGGTGAAAATCGAACGGCTGTAGCCCGGCTGTCCAGCCGAGCTGCGGTGAGCCCAGGGTCATGTACGCCTACCCTCCCCCTTTTGCTTCTCGTCGTACCCTTTTCAGCCATTTGGTGGCTGTCCGGGCGCCGGTGGAGAAGCTGAGGGGAGGGGTTCAGGCGGCGACGGGCAGGGCGGGTGGCGGCTTTGGCATCGTCGGAG
>Ga0209061_1000697_pt1 | contig 74289 bp, 54 predicted proteins | sample Coa_R1_10_FD_187157 | JGI IMG/M metagenome (GOLD analysis project Ga0209061, IMG submission 187157) | Surface soil microbial communities from Centralia Pennsylvania, which are recovering from an underground coalmine fire - Coalmine... | ecosystem: Environmental > Terrestrial > Soil >... | reverse complement strand
TCCACCCCTGCCACATATCGCCAAATGTGCTGTACATCCTCGTGCGGACCCAATTCGCCCCCGGCAGAAAAACCAGCCGCCTTCCGCCCGCCTTCACGCGCCGAGCGAGTTCGACATCGTCCAGAATCGCGCCCCGGATTGACGAATAGCCGCCTGTTTCATTGTAAACGTTCCGGCGGATAAGGAGGTACTGTCCGTTGGCCGCCGCGCGCGGCGAGGCCGGGTCCGAAATTTCTTCAAAAGGAAAGAGTCGCGCCAGTTGCACGAACACGAAAGGAATGATCGCCTTCTCCCACCACGTCGGCGTCCGCTGCCCCGGCGAAAGCGAGAGCAGATCGGCGTTCTCCGCCCTCGCGCGCATGAGCATGGCGTCCAGGCTGCCGGACAGATGTTCGGTATCGGCGTCGGTGAAGAGCAACCAATCGCCCGTTGCGATTTCCGCTCCCGCCGCCGCAGCGCGGTTCTTGCCCACCCAGCCCTCCGGAAGCGAGTCGAGCCGGACCACGCGCAAGATTGGAATTTCATTGCGCAGGCGCGCCAGGATTTCCGGCGTCCGGTCGGTCGATTCGTCATCAACGACGATAATCTCGCGGACGTGCTCCTGCCCTTCGAGGGACCGCACCGCGCGCTCGATATTTCCTTCTTCATTGCGGGCTGGAATGATCACGGACACTGTCTGCAGGTCGCGTTCAGACATCGCGTGCCATTTCCCTCTCACTTGGGATGAGATGTTCGTGAGGCACAAGGCAGGACCGGTGCGTCGGGGGGAAAGGCACAACCTTTAGCCGCACCGAGCAATTCGATGTCAATCGTGCGGCTTCGGGCACCGCAGCTGCGGATAAGGCAGTTTCCGGCATGCATGCGCCAGTGGCACGGCTGAAGTCATACTCTTTTCTACTCTTCACCCATGCACACCCTCAAATCGCTCCACCAGGTTGTCGAAAACGCAGCAGTGGCAGCGTTACACCGCCAACCAAGAGCGGACTGATCGAGCTGATGGCGGGATGAGCCCGCCGCTCCATTCCATCGAAAGTGATTTTCAGCAACCTGCCAAGTGCCGCTTAGCAACCAGGCGATTATAATAGATGTCTGAATTATGCGCAGAGTCACGCTTGCCAAATGGGTTGTGGTTGCGATTGCGGCCGCTGGAGTTCTGTGGCTGGTGCTGCGGCCGAAGCCGCGCGGCCCCGTGTCGATGGGCGAAGTCGCGCCCGCTTTCACCCTGCCGCAATTGCCTTCGGGGAAACTCTCGCTTGCGAAATACCGTGGTCAGGTGGTGGTACTCAATTTCTGGGCCACATGGTGCCCGCCCTGTGTAATGGAAACGCCCAGCCTGGAACAATTCGCTTCTGAAATGAAATCTCAGGGCGTCACGGTCATCGGTGTCAGCGTCGATCAGAACGCGCAGCAACTCGAGGAATTCATCCAGCGCTATCGCCTGACCTATCCTATCGCGCGGGATCCCGATGCCTCCCTGGCCCACGAGTACGGCACTTTCAAGTTTCCCGAAACCTACATCATTGACCGCGACGGTCGTGTGGCCGAAAAGATCATCGGAGCAACCGACTGGGTCGATCCCCGGATGATCGAGTTCGTCAAATCCCTTACCAACAACCGCCAGGCTTCGCGATAATCTCTTCACCGATCCGGCAAATCCGGACTGCGCGGACAGACAAGATCCGGTTTGATATTCAACCCGCTTTCGGAAATGGCCCTAAAAAGCTGTGCCGTGGGACCTCGAAAGCCAGCGCCTTCGCACCCACGGCACAGGAGATTAATCATTTAACGGTTGAAATTACCTGCCGGGATGACCCCCCGCCATTCCAGGTCCGCCGGCATGGCCGAAACCTCCGCTCATCGGCCCCCCAACGGGAGCATTAGCTTCGCCGAAACCGCCTGCACGGCCGGCGCCTTCTGAGCGGCCCATCCCTTGGGAGCGTCCGAAACCGGATTGGTTATCCTGCGCCATGGCCTGTTGCGCGTGCAACTGGCTCAAGTGGCTGAGCGCCATCTGCTGTCCCTTCTGGGAGACGTCGATGGCATGCTGAATGTGCGGCACCGCCTGTGCGGGAACCTTGCTGAGCAGGCTGTTGAGCACCTTCAGATGCTTGCTCGTCGCCGACTGGACGCGGTTGTAAACGCTCTCCTGCTGAGATGGCGTACCCTCAACGCGCCCCTGGCTGAGCGCCGTATTCAGACCTTCGATCCCACGGTCGTAATTATCGAGTGCGGTTTCAAGTCCGGCGGAATCTCCGGCTTTTCCCCGCTGCTGAGCTTGCTTCAAGTACTGCTCATTCTGCTTGAGTCGTTCTTTAACCTGCTGAAGAGTTAGCGAGCCCTGATTATCGTTTTCCTGCTGCGCAAACAGACCCACAGGCGAGATGATCAAGGCAGAAAAGGCGATCGTCAGGCAAATTGTGATCAATTGAACAAGGCGTTTCATCCGTTCCTCCTTCCGGGCAACCCGTCCCGGGATTTTCGGTTCTCGTGCCGGGGTTTCTGGGGACTTTCCTCGTGCCACCCCACTACTGAGTGCCCGCCTGTCAGCCCTGATGTGCCCATCGGCGAACACTACCCGATGTTATTTAGAAGCAATACGATGGCTCTTGGTTTTCCGCAATGGTACCAAAGTTCCATGTCTGGCTTGAGCACCAGGACTTTAACCCCTTTTGAAATCCTGGGTTTGCCGCAAGTGACAGGAAATCCAAGGCTGTTCGTCACGGTACTACCAAAGTACACTTCCCCTATATTGACTAAGTGATATACACTCCCGTGCTTGAGAGGGGCTTTGATCGCGGCTGCGCGCCAGCAGCGTGGCCGGCAATCCTGGAGGTTATGCAATGCAGTACCTGTACGAAACGGCATTCCATCTTAGACCGACTTTTTCCAAAGCAGGGAGGCGACTTCACTGTGCGTCCCTGGCGGCCGGGCTTGCTTTTCTTATTGCGTCGGGTCTGTTCGTCGGCTGCGGGGGCTCGAATTCAAGCAATACGGCGCCCCCGCCGGTCCCTTCGATCCAGAATATTAACAGTTCCACCGATCCGTCCAGCCCCGTTAATCTTCCCATTGAGATCAACGGCAGCGGTTTCCAAAGCTCGCCGGGCTCAGTGATTTTTTCCCAGTCATCGAGCGGCATCACGGCCACCGTCACGCCGAATGCCGGCGGCTGGACAGACAGCGGCATTGCGGTTGTAGTTCCGGCCGGAAATGGGACGAACAATTTCACCGTACCCGGTACCGTTTCGGTAACCGTAAAGACCAGCGGAGGCACCAGCAATGCTGTCACGCTGACGCTCGTTCAGACGCTCACGTTTGATGTGAACAACGTGACGTGGTCCCAGACAACGCCGCTTCCCACCCCCCTCACGGGCCTTCGTGCCGCTGCGGTTCCCATCAGTGACACGAGCGCTTATGTCGTGGTGACGGGCGGCTACGATGGGACCGCCAACACGAATGGTGTGTACGTCGGAACGCTCGATACGACCGGTGCCGTAACCGGGTGGACCGCAAGTGCAAACGTCCTTCCCGAAACCATCGCGCATCACGCCATGGTGGAAGCTGATGCCGAAAATTCACTTGTACCCGACGGATCGCATTTCATTTACGTTATCGGCGGCCAAATCAATTCCACCGATGCGCCCGGCGGAACGGGCGACGTTTATATGGCCAGCGTGGATAATAGCGGCGCAGTAGGGACCTGGCAGAAGTTAAGTTCCTCGCTTCCCGAACCCCTGGTCGGCCCCGCCGCCGCCCTCTTTAACGGCTACGTCTATGTGGTAGGCGGTCTGCATCCCGACGGAACTCCCTCGGCCGATGTCTTCTCGGCTCCGATCAAGTCAGACGGCACGCTCGGCACCTGGACTAAATCGACGAGCGCTTACCCAACGGCTGTTTCTTTCGCGACGGCGTTTGGCTTTGCCGGGAAACTCTATGTCCTTGGGGGCGACAATTCTAATTCGACAAATCCCGACGAGGAAGGCAGTCAGGGCTCGGGCATTCAAAGCGTGAACTTCGCCAGCGCTCTGAATGGGGTGGTGGGAACCTGGACCGCGACTTCATCCACGATCAAAAACCGCAAAAAGCAGATCACCTGGACGGCTTTCGGACAAGTGATCGACGCGGAAGGCATTTACAACGGGAGTCCGGGGTCGTTGGAACTTGAACGGACCGTGGTGAATCCCGACAGTACGCTGGCCTCATGGAATGGGATCACGAATGCGGTAAACCTGATCAATGCCAATGTGTACAACGCGGCAGCCATCGTGAGCCCGCTCCAGTCCCCCAACGCAACGCCACGATTCCTCCTTTTTGGTGGACAAGCTTTTAACGGCCTGCCCTCCGGGGGCGCGCCCAGCGCGCTGGTTTATTACAATACGGCACCATAAGCAAGGAATGGATAGGGCACGGCCTTGTGCCGTGCCTATCGATACTGAGGTCTATTCCTGAAAACGCGCCCCGCCAAAATGCGCATGCAGCCTGCTGATTTTACGGCAGGCTGCATGTGCATTTGCCGCCCATCGAAAATCTCCCCCTGTGGTCACGGTATCTCCGGTTTGTGGAGTTCGATACTGACGTCGGACATCACCGGCGGACACTCCCTCTGTGGATAGTGGCATTCCAGGAATTCGGTTGCGGCCCCTGCGGTGAGGATATCACAACTGCTGTAGCAATCCTGCAGCCGGGCGCTTCCCTTCTGTTAATCAATTGATCTATACTGGCTGTATCGAAAGCGGCTTTCATGGCAGTCTTGCGTCGGTCGCAATGGAGGGATGGGAAGGAGTTTCTATGCAAGACCTGTGTGAAAGGCTTTCACTCCGTGTTGCAGACCTCCCTCGCGCGGGCACGCGCGCTCACTTCGCATTCGTGACGGCTGGAATCATTCTGCTTGCGGTCGTAATTTTCGTCCCGGCCTGCGGAAACGGAGGCGGGAAAGGCACGCCGGCACCGCCGGCAATGCCTGCAATCAGCAACATCAACAACGCCACCGAACCTTCCAGCCCGGTTAATGTTTTGATCCAGATCAACGGCAGTGGTTTCCAAAACTCTCCGGGTTCAGTTGTCTTTACGCAATCTTCGACGGGAATCACAGCCACGGTAACACCGAAGTCCACCGCCTGGACGGACACCAGCATCGGAGTGAACGTTCCCTCAGGCGACGGCACGCATTCATTCACCGTGCCTGGCGAGGTTGACGTTAAGGTGACTACAAGCTCCGGCACCAGCAGTGCCGTCACTCTCGAGCTGACCCGCACATTCAGCCTTAACATCAATAACGTCACCTGGACGTCCTTAACGACACCGCTCCCCGCGCCGCTCACCGGGATGGCTGCGGTGGCGGTCCCATCGAGTGACACTCAGGCGTTTGTTGTGGTGACGGGCGGCTTCGATGGAAGCTCCAACCTGAGCCAAGTCCTCAGCAACACGATCAATACGAACGGCCAGGTCGGCCCCAACTGGCTGACCATTCCCACCAACCCGCTTCCGGAAACTATTGCCTACCATGCCATGGTGGAAGCTGATGCCAGAAACTCTCCCGTGCCCTCGGGTTCGCATTTTATCTACGTGATCGGCGGGCAGGTAAATTCCAGGGATACGCCCGGCGGCACGACGATTATTTACAGGGCCAGCGTCGATTCGAACAGCGGAGCGGTGGGGGCATGGACACAACTCTCGTCGCCGCTGCCGGAGCCGCTGCTCGGGATGGCGGCCGTGCTTTATAACGGCTATGTGTATCTTATCGGGGGCTTGCGTCCCGATTCAACGCCCTCGAACCGCATATACACCGCGCCGGTGAAATCCGACGGCACGCTCGGCACGTGGACGCAGCAGGCCAACAATTACCCGCTCGCAGTCTCCTTCGCCACAGCGTTCGTTTATTCCGGCAAACTCTACGTGCTGGATGGCGACACGGCGAACTCTCTCGCGCCCAGCGCGCAGGGAAACACGGGCGTGAACAGTGTCTATTTCGCCAATGTGCTGAACGGTTCGGTGGGGGCCTGGACGCAAACCACGCCAACCATCGCAAATCGGAAAAAGGCCGTGGTTTGGACAGTGTCCAACCTGGTGATCAGCGCAGAAGGTGTATATGGCACAGGTCCGGGAACAAATGAAGTCGAATACAGTACCATTAACCCGGATGGCACGCTCGCTCCCTGGATCGCTGTGCCTTCCGGCGGCCTGATCAAGGCCAACGTTTATAACGCAGCCGCCATCCTCAGCCCGCTTCTCACTACCACAACTCTCGCGCCCCGCATGCTGCTCCTGGGCGGGCAGCAGTTTACAACCTTCCAGCAGAGTAACCTGATCAACGAAGTCTATTACAACAACTCGCCCTGAGCAGGCGGGCTCTCATGACCATCATTCTCTAAGGCCAGGTTTCCGGGCGGTCGCCGATCCGGCCCGTTTTGAAATTTCAAGTTTCCAATTTGAGATTGCAGAAAGCGCCGGCGAAAGGACTCAAAGCGGTCCCTACTTCAGTTGCGCTGTTGAAGCGGTCGCGGGACCCGTGTCATACCTTCGTGCGCGCCATAAGTTCTGGACCGTTACGGCCCACAGGATTGCCGCGCATCCCCAACCGGTAACCAGCAGCCAAATATGCACCGGCGAACGTCCATTCCCCACGGCAGGCAGCAGCACAACTGTCCCCGCAGCCAGCAGCACCATCGCCGCGCACACCCCGATATACCTCCGGCTGTGAAACGCCTTCGCCAGGCCGATAAAGTGCAGTCCCACGATCAGCGCAGTGACCGGCGCAAGCAAGTCGTAGCGCCTCTCTCGCACAAGCCAAAGGCACGCGATCGGAATGGCGACAGCTTCAAACAGCACGGCGTAGCGGTAGGCTGGAAATCGAAATGGACTTGCCACCGGCGGCAAACCGAGTGCCCGCAGCCGCGAAACCTGCCGCACGCCAAAAGCGACGAGCAATGCGCCCACGAGGATGAATACCCACAGGAGTATTCCAGGTCGACCCAGACCGGCCGAACCCCACGCTCCCCAGAGCGCGCCGAATGTCGCGGTAATTATCGCGCTCCGGCTCCAGCCAATGGGATTGTTTACCAGATTTGGGGCGTCTTCTGGTTTCATAGCCGTATGTTATCAAGATGGTCTTGCAAGATAGATCTCCGTCGTGGTTTCGAATAATACCACAGACCGAAATAAGAGCACGGCAGGAATTTTACCTCGTCAATAATCATGTGGCCTGGGCGTGCCGCCCATGGATAGACAAAGGCATTCCATGCGTTCGGCGCATGATCCGGAGGGTTATGCCACAAGGTTCTCACAGTGCCACGCGGCGGAGGCGCAGGGCGTTGGAAATCACGGAGACGGAACTGAAGGTCATGGCGGCGCTGGCGATGATGGGGCTGAGGAGAATGCCGAAAAACGGATACAGCGCCCCCGCAGCCAGCGGAATGCCCAGCGTGTTATAAACGAACGCGAAGAAGAGGTTCTGGCGGATGTTGCGCATGACGGCACGGCTCAGGCGGCGGGCTCGCGCAATGCCCCGCAGGTCACCCTTCAGGAGCGTGATGCCGGCGCTTTCGATGGCGACATCGGTGCCGCTGCCCATGGCGATGCCCACGTGCGCCTGCGCCAGCGCCGGGGCGTCATTAATGCCGTCGCCGGCCATGGCTACGATGCGACCCTCGCGCTGCAGCTTCCTGACGATCTCGCCCTTCTGCTGCGGCAAGACTTCCGCCTCTACTTCGTCGATCCCAAGTTTTCTTGCGACCGCCTCGGCAGTAGCGCGGCTGTCGCCGGTCAGCATCACGATGCGGACCCCTTCTTCGTGCAGAAGCCGGATCGCTTCCGGCGTGGATTTCTTAATGGGATCCATTACGCCGAGGATACCAGCGGGCCAGCCATCTATCACGACGAACATTACCGTCTGGCCTTCCTGGCGCAGGACCTCCGCGCGCCGCTCGAATTGCGAGGCGTCCGCACCCAGTTCGGCGGCGAGCCGCCCGTTACCAAGCGCGACTCGGCGGCCGTCCACAATGCCGGTGACTCCCTTGCCGGTGATCGACTGGAAATCGCGCGCCTCGATGAGGTCCACTCCCTTGTCGCGAGCGCCCGCGACGATTGCCTCGGCCAGCGGGTGCTCGCTTGCGCGCTCGAGGCTTGCCGCGACGCGCAGCAGATCGCGCTCATTCCACCCCTCCATCGGCTCGATGGTAACCAGGCGCGGCTTGCCTTCCGTAAGCGTGCCGGTCTTGTCCACCACGATCGTATCGACTTTCTCGAGCACTTCAAGGCTTTCGGCGTCTTTGATCAGCACGCCCGCCGTGGCGCCGCGTCCTGTACCCACCATGATCGACATCGGTGTGGCGAGTCCCAGCGCGCATGGACAGGCGATAATCAGCACGGCGACCGCATTCACCAGCGCATAAGCCATGCGCGGTGAAGGACCCGCTATCGCCCAGACGACGAAAGTGACAATGGCCGCCGCCACAACCGACGGAACGAAATACGCGGACACTACGTCCGCCAGCCGCTGGATGGGCGCGCGGCTGCGCTGCGCCTCGCTCACCATTCGGACGATCTGCGCGAGAAGCATGTCTGCGCCAACACGCTCAGCGCGAATAATCAGACTCCCCTTCCCGTTCACCGTTCCACCCGTGACGCGCGCGCCGGTGGTTTTCTCGACCGGAGTCGGCTCTCCGGTGAGCATCGACTCGTCAACGAAGCTGGCGCCTTCGATCACTTCACCATCTACAGGGACCTTTTCCCCCGGCCGCACACGCAAACGGTCGCCCGGTTGGACGCGGTCGAGTGGAACATCTTCTTCCGAGCCATCGGCAAGAATTCGCCGGGCGGTTTTGGGAGCAAGCCCGAGCAGCGCCTTGATGGCGCTTGAAGTCTGCGAGCGCGCGCGCAACTCGAGCACCTGACCAAGCAGCACCAGCGTGGTAATGCCGGCCGCCGCCTCAAAATAAACCGCGACCGCGCCGCCTGCGCCACGGAAAGACGCCGGAAATATCCCCGGAGCCACGGTGGCAATCACGCTGTAGAAAAACGCCGTGCCTGTGCCGACGGCAATCAGCGTAAACATGTTCGGACTGCGGTTGATGATAGAAGCCCAGCCACGCTCAAAAAACGGCTTGCCGCCCCACAGCACAACGGGTGTCGCCAGCGCAAATTGCACCCATTCGCCGGCCTTTCCTGAAATCATTGCATGACCGGAAAGCATCTGCGACATTTCAAGCGCCATGAGCGGCACGGTCAGCGCGAGGCTGATCCAGAAACGGCGCTTCATGTCCTCATATTCGGGATTGGCTTCCTCTTCGAGGGTGACGGTGCGCGGCTCAAGCGCCATGCCGCATATGGGACACGAACCGGGGGCATCTCGGACAATCTCCGGGTGCATCGGGCAGACATATTGCGTCTTCGTCTTCGGAACAGCGATCGTTGCCGGTTCGAGCGCCATCCCGCACTTCGGGCACGGCCCGGGCTTCGATTGATGGACCTCCGGGTCCATAGGGCACGTGTAGTCGGCGGCGGGAGCGGGTTCGGATGATGCGCGCGCAGCATCAACGGATGAACTCGCAGGCTTCTGCGCCCGCACATATTCTTCGGGGGACGCTCGGAACTTCTCCAGGCAGGACTCGCAACAGAAATAATAGATCACGCCCTTGTATTCATAGCTTCCTGCGGCCGTGGCAGGGTCAACGTCCATGTCGCAGATGGGATCCTTCACTGTCGCAGCGGCATGCGGAGTATTTTCAGGGGACGCTGCAACTCTGTCGTGCATTTCATCTTGCATGGGTAAAACCACTTTCATGGCGTCCGCGCCTGAGGAATAATCCTCCTCAACGAATCCGTAAGGGCCGACGCGACGCTAATAGATTCGATGCGTGGCCGCGAGGAACGTTCGCTTTCTCAGGCTTTTCCTTCAGGGTTTCTCGCGTAGCACCATTCCAGCAGAAACGCGACGCCGGCCCCCACCAGCACGAACGGCCAGACCCAGGAAATGCTCATGCGCAACAAACCCGCGTTTGTCAGCAGGAACGCAAGGCCGCCAATCAGAAATATTGGGCCTGTAATGGAGCAATGAAAGGTACGGTTCCGGCGCCAGTTGGCGAAGCAACCCATCGACGCGGCAATCAGGATCGTTGAAGCCGAAGAGGCATGGAGCGGGTGCCAGTAAATTCCTGCAGCACTGAGGACGCCCCACGCAATCAGCGAAACAGCAAACCAATAGCGCATCGCCGCCGGGGAACTGCAACAGGTTTGCCGGCTCGTATCTGCCATGTTGCCTCCTTGAAAATAAAAATGCCTTGGCGCGTTCGCCTCAGTCAGGCAACTCTCCGCCTATTCTGGCAAGTTGCGGGTACGGTTGCAACCCGGACAGCTTCACAGGAATTCCACAGAAGAGGAAATTTACGAAGCGGGATAATGCCCGTTTGAAGGTGAATTCCGTCTTGCATAGGGCGGAGTGAAAAATCCGGACTGAACAAAGAGCCCAAGACGAATTTTGTGACATGCAACGCCCTGCCGGGATTCGGCTTGACCAGACCGCTCGCGATCTTTAAGCTCGCTATTGAAGGTGAAAAATGTCAATGAACGGCCACATTCCCCTCAGCACTTTCAGACTTCTCGAGCGAACTTCGCCCAGCATGCCCGGTTTGGCAAACCTGGAGGGGGAAATCCGGCAGTCGCTCTCTGCGCTTCGAATTCCTCACGAGCATCTTCAAGGGAAGCGCATTGCCGTCACTGCGGGCAGCCGCGGCATTGCAAACCTGAAAGAGATCATCCGGTCTGCCTGCAACTGGCTGAAGGCGCAGGAAGCGCAGCCGTTTGTAATTCCTGCGATGGGCAGCCACGGCGGTGCAACAGCCGAAGGCCAGCGCCTCATTCTCGAAGAGTACGGCGTCACCCCAGATGAGGTCGGTGCGGAGATCATATCGGACATGTCAACCGACCGTCTGGGCGAAACAACCGAGGGCTTCCAAGTTTACATGGATCGCCATGCGTGGACGGCTGACGGGGTTCTCGTTGTCAACCGAATTAAGCCCCACACAGATTTCAATGGGAAGATCGAAAGCGGCCTGCTCAAGATGATCGCCGTCGGTTTGGGCAAGCGCGACGGCGCCCAGGAAACGCATCGTTGGGGTCGGAAATACGGGAATGAGCACGTGATCAGGTCGATGGCATCTTTTGTATTCTCGACCGGAAAAATCCTTTGCGGGCTTGCGATCGTTGAGAATGAGATGCATCAGGTGGCCATCGTCCGCGCCGCGCTTCCCGAACGGATCCCGGCGATGGAGGAGGAAACTCTTCCCGTGGCCCGCAGCATGGTCCCTCGCGTGCCGTTTTCGGAATGCCACGTCCTGATTGTTGATGAGATGGGAAAGAACATCAGCGGCACCGGGATGGACACCAAAGTGATCGGCCGCGGCGTCAGGTCGCAGCCAACCGACGGCCCCCGATTCAATCTGATCTACGTTCGCAATCTGACACCCGAAAGCGACGGAAACGCCATCGGCGTTGGCCTGGCGGACGCTATCCACGAACGCCTTTACCGCAGGATCGATCTCAACAAGACTTACACCAATGTGCGAACATCATTGAATCCATTGATGGCACGCCTGCCGATGTACATGCCCTCCGATCAGGAAGCGCTTACTTACCTGCTGGCGACGATTGGAGCGCCGGATCCTGACGAGCAGCGCATCATCTGGATTCAAAACACCCTGGCGCTCAACCGCGTCGTTGTTTCATCATCTCTTGCGAGTGGCGTGAACGTACCGGCAGGATGGAGGGCCCTCCCCGAAGAATTCTCCGCGAGTTTTGATCATGAAGGCAACCTTGTTTCCCCATTTTCAGGCGCAACCTGAGGAGATGGGCATCTTGACTCCGCTTCGCATCAAGGCCAAAATGGAAACGTCCGCGAGAAGAGAAATATGAGCAAGACGGCTTTGTTTACAGTTCTGCTCGCACTGGTTCTGCCTCTGCTCGTGCCTGCGGCATCGGCGCAGGAGAAGAACACCACGCAACCCGGCGACCACGGCGCGAAGAATGCGCAGGCTGCGAAGTCGCCCGACGAAATCTCGCTCCGCTCACTCACGCTGCCCAGCACTTCTGAGGCAGCACGCAAAGTAGCGGAAGACGCAAGCGCCAGGGAACAGAAATCCAGGGCAGCCAGCCAAACCTCAGGTTCGTCGAAGCCAACAGAAGCAAACGGCGGGGCAGTCCTGGAATTCCGGCCGGCTGACGGCTTTCCAGGAAAAGGCACTGAAGGCGGTACTTTCAAAGCGAAGGGCCGGAAGAAATCTGTGCTGAAGAGCATTCATGGCAGCGCGTACGGGATTTCTGCTTCTGCGCCCGGGGCCGCGAACGATGAGGGCGGGGCTGTCGGAGCCGATTCAGCCGGTGGCAGAACGAACATTTACGTTGAAGGCGAGCACGTCCACTCAAACACGCCGGGGCCGCACTAATCTATGAGAAATTCGCAGAATGAAGCAGCCAGCCGCTTGACGCAATTCTGCCTGCCCGCGCCTATCGCGTGTGCAGCCTGGGTCTCATTCTTCTTAATAACGCTCGGAGCCGGCGCGAAGGCACTTGCGGCAACCGCACCCAGCGTGCTGCAGTGCGATTCCGTTCCCAGCAAGATTCTGGATCGTCCCGTGGGTTACTGTGTCGATCTTCCGGCGGATTACTCCACGTCCGCTCCCAGGCGCTACCCGACCCTTTATTTTCTCCACGGGCTGTTTGACAACGACCATCGCTGGGCCGACCGCGGCGCAAAAGACGTTTTCGACAAGCTGACGGCCGAGGGCCAAATCGGTGAATTCATTGTTGTCCTGCCTGACGGGGGAGAAACGTTCTACATCAACTCGGAAGACGGCAAGGAACGATACGAGGATTTCTTCGTTCAGGAACTAATACCGTTCATCGATCAGCATTACAGAACGATTCCCAACAGGGACGCTCGTGCCATCAGCGGACTCTCCATGGGAGGTTATGGCGCGCTGCACCTGGCTATGGTCCATCCGGACCTGTTTTGTTCCGTTGCAGCGGCCAGCGCCGTCCTCGTCCCCGGATTCCCGAATCCCTTTCCGACCGACGGCCGCTGGGCTTTTTATATGCGGATCCTGAGCCACGCTTTCGGTTCGCCGCCCAACGAAGCTTACTGGGAGAAGAACAGCCCGCTCACGCTTGCAAAGGATCCCGCAAGATTCCAGGGTCTCAAGATTTACTTCGACGTTGGGGACCAGGACCGATATGGGTTTGAAAAGGGCGCGGCGCTTCTGGACGAAATCCTCAACTCGGAAAATTACCCGCACGTGTATGCCCTTCGGCCCGGCGGGCATGGATGGGATTTTCTTGACCGGTATATGCAACACTCCATGCGGTTCCAGTGGCACTGGCTCAAAAAAGGCGAGCAAAGCTTAAACACTTCAGCAGAGGCCGTTAACCATTGAGATATCTTCGCCTCGTCCTGGTTTCGCTCGCAGTTCTGGGCCTCAGCGCCCGCTTTCTGCCTGCTCAAACCGACCCTCAAGCCAAAATCCTCACGTATATCCGCGACCACCTGAAGGCAGGCCAGCCGGTGCGCATCACGGAACTCTACAACACAATTTTTACTTCCGCCGAGGATCGCGCGGCCCTCAGCAAGCTCTACAAAGATTTCTTCCGCATTCCGATGTTCGTGGTCCAATATCAGCAGCAATTCTCTGCTCCGCCGAGCCTCAAAACCATTGCCGAGCAATTTTCCCTTGGCAGCGCGGAAGAAGCAGACACTCTGTTGCGCGTGATGGAAACTGATCCGCGCGTACCGAAATTCATCTCCCGCGATCCCCAAACCGGGGAGATCACGAAAGTTGATGTCGAAATGGTCCGCAACGATCCCCGGTTTGCCCAGGGCGCGGTTCATGAACTTGGCGGTTGGGAAGGACGCACAGCCCCGGCGTTTGATCTTACAGGGGCTTACGGGGTTCGCGTCAGTTCCTCAGAACTGACGGGAAAGGTTTCTCTGTTGTACGTCTGGTTTACTGGTTGTCCGCCCTGCATGCAGGAAGCCCCAATACTCGTACGGTTTCAGCGCGAATTCGGAGCAAAGGGATTTGAAATCGTCGGGGCCAATGCCGACGATCTGCTGGGGCTTGGCGTCAGCGACGAAGCGCGCAGAGGCTACACGCAAAAAGAAGGCATCACATTTCCTGTCGTCCGTTGGACGAACCAAGCGAACCAGGCGTACGGAAGCGTTTCGATTTATCCAACGCTTTTCCTGATCGACAGAAAGGGAATCATTGTCGGGCATTGGGTCGGGTTTACGAGTGCTTCAACTCTTCGGGCGGCGATCGTCAAAGCTTTATCAGAACAACGTGATGCGCAATCATTCAGCATCAATGGGTCTTCATCAAAAATCCTGGAAAAGCGTAACTGAAGGAGGGAATGCCGATGAAGGGCCATGCACGCACGTGTCTCTTTCTGATTGCCGTGAGTTTGTTCGCCATCGGTGCATCGGTTTTGCTGGCGCAGGGGAGCAGCCGGGGCGAAACCAGAGCAACGATCGGGTCTGCCCACCTTTCGATTGAGTACGGTCGTCCCATGCTCCGGGGACGCGATCCGTTGAAGATGATCAAGCCCGGAGAAGTCTGGCGGCTTGGCGCAGGCGCACCGACAACGATCGATTCCGACCGCGATCTTATTTTTGGCGATACCCGAGTTCCGAAGGGGAAGCATATTCTTCTGGCACAGATGGTTGAACCTGCAAAATGGGTCTTGATTGTTTCGAGTAAGGCTGCCGCCGAATACGACCCGGGCGCCAAAATCGCCGAAGCGCCCATGAGAATCGAAAATGGGGAAGATTCGGTTGAAGAGATGACCATCAAGTTGTCCGGGCACCAAAATGAGGGAGAAATCGAAGTCGCCTGGGGAACTTCACGCCTGACCGCCAACTTCAGCGTTGCTCAATAGTCGTCGGGACAAACTCGCCGCTGCCTAGACGGTGCAGCAGTGGTTTGCGCTCCCCGATGATTGGAGGTCCAACCAGATGGCCAAACGCCTGGATGTCCTGGCGCTGTTTGCTCACCCTGATGATGCCGAGTTTCTCTGCGCCGGGACGCTGGCCCTTCTTGCAGACCGCGGAGCAACCATTCACATCGCGACTCTGACCTCGGGAGATTGCGGCAGCACCACGCTGCCCGCTGGGAAGATTTCGGCGATGCGGCGGAGGGAAGCGGCACGGGCGGCGCGTATGATCGGTGCCCGGTACTATTGCTTGAAAAGCAAGGACCTTCTGATTTTCTACGACCGCCCGCACCTGAACAAAGTGATGGAGCTTGTCCGCCGGACACGCCCCTCTCTCGTGCTGACGCATTCGCCCTCCGATTACATGATCGACCATGAAACGGTGAGCCGCCTCTGCCAGACGGCCTGCTTTGGAGCGATGGCTCCCAATTTCAAGACCAGTTCGCGCCGTTCAGCGCCACCGCTTGACGCCGTTCCTCACCTCTACTACGCCGACGCGTTTGGAATGCGCGACATCCTGGGAAACGAAATTCGGCCCAAGCTCTCGGTTGACATCAGCTCCACGGTCAAGCGGAAAGAACAGATGCTTGCCTGCCATGAAAGCCAGCAGACCTGGCTCAAAGCGCAACAGGGAATTCCCGGGACCATCATGACGATGCGCAACCTGGCGCGGCAGGCTGGAAAGCTCGCAGGATTTCGCTGGGCGGAAGGGTACCGCCAGCATCTCGGCCAGGGCTTTCCCTCAACAAACTTGCTGAAGGAACTGCTGGGGCCACTGGTGAGGCAGGCCGATTCGATTGGCTGAAAGCAAACATTTTGCCGCAACGCCCCTTCTAAAAAGTGTGGGCCAACTGCAGACAGGAAAGGTTTGATTTTTCCCGGAATGAATTTCCCTTTTCCGGCAGGAATTCCGGCCCCGGGCGAGATCGAAGCTATAATAATAAAATGTTGCGTGAAGGACCCCAAACTGTTCGGGAGTGAAAACCGATCTCTTGGATAAGGATTTACATACGGCACCGCTGCTCATCCCCTTGCGCGGAGGCAACCTTCCGGCGCTTCGGGGGATCTCTTCGCGGCATCTCCGGATGGAAGAGCGTTCTGTGCTCTGCTTTTCTGCTGGGTCTGGTGTGGTTTGGATGCGCCCCGGCCAGTTCCGCCTCACCTCCTGAATGGGGACAACCCGTTGTCCGCATTGATCTTAAAACCGACGCTGAGCTTCACCTCGACCAGTTCAAAGACCAGATCGTCCAGCAGGCAGGATCACCCCTTGATCCTGAAAAAGTGGATGAAAGCCTGAAACGGCTTTACGCGACGGGGCGTTTTATCACTCTTCAGGCTGACGCTGAGCCGGTAGCGAACGGTGTGGTCCTCACATTTTCAGGCAAAGCCAGATACTTCATCGGGCTCGTACAGGTTCTGGGGACGCCAAAGCCGCTTGATTCCGGCACGCTGGCGGCGGCAGCACGGCTGACTTTGGGGCACCCCCTTTACGAAGACGAGCTTGCATCTGCGAAGGACAACATCCAGGAAGTGCTTCGAGACAACGCATTCTATCAGGCGAAGATCGAGGATAAAGTTGTTCGCAACCCTGCAACCCAGGAAGCCAACATCCTTTTGACCGTCATCCCCGGACCACAGGCCCGCCTGAACAAGGTGGTTTTCAGCGGCCATCCAGGTTACACGGAGGGGCAATTGCGAATGGTGACAGGCTGGCATCCAGGCAACCACCTCACCTCTTCCGACATCGAGAAGGGCCTCTACAAAATCCGGAACTTCTACATCGAGAAAGGCCGCCTGCAGGCAACCACGGTCATTCAAAAGCGGGTTTACAATCCCAAGACAGACACCGAGGATCTCTACGTTGAATGCGAAGCTGGGCCGGTGATCGAGGTAAAAGTCCGCGGCGCCGGCATATCACGGCGGAAGGTGAGAGACATTCTTCCCTTATACCAGGACGGAGTGATTGATCAGCCTTCACTTGAGAGGGGCGCTGGAGCATTGGAAGATTTCTATCAGCAGAAGGGTTATCTCCGGACTTCGGTCACGGTCGCTCCAGTGGAACACCTTAAACCCAATCTTCTGCGGGTCACCTATTCGGTGGAACTGGGCCCGAAAGGCGAGTTTGAAGGTTACCGCTTCACCGGAAACCAACATATTTCGGATGCAGACCTCTCGTCATTGATGACCATCCGCCCGGGCCAATTTCCGCTTCAAAGCGCCGTCTTCAGCAACAAGCTCCTCAACAATGATATCGGTTCATTGAAGGCCGCTTATGAAGCGCGCGGCTTTCTGGATGCCAGGATCACACCTCATCTCAATTACGATTACAAGGGCCAGCCCGAGCACCTCTTCGTGACACTCGAAATCCAGGAAGGCCCGCGGACCATGGTAGGGGATGTTGTGCTCCGAGGGGTCACAGATGAGGAGAGGAAGGCGCTGCTGCCGCGCCTCGCCAACAAGCCAGGCCAGTTCTATTCTCCTGCGAACGAGCAGAAAGACCGCGATTCAATCCTCCAGTATTTTGCGAATCGAGGATACGCACATGCAAGAGTGACGGCCAGCAGTTCGCCGGCTGCCGATGACCATGTGAGGAATGTTGAATACCAAGTCATCCCCGGCAACAGGGAGATGATTGCAAAAGTGATTCTGCTGGGTAATAAGCACACACGCGAGGGCGTGGTCCGCAGGGAACTCACTTTCCGCGACAACCAGCCGGTCAATGAGAGCGCCCTGCTTGAGTCGCAGCGGAAGCTCTATGATTTGGGCCTTTTCAATCAGGTCCAGATTGCTCCCCAGAACCCGCAGACCCAGGAAATCGACAAGTCGATTCTTGTCAGCATGGAAGAGGCGCCCCGGTGGACGGTCGGATACGGCGGCGGGATTGAAGTCCAGCGCCTTGGCAGCAACGAACCTCAGGGCCAGTTGAAAGCCAGCCCTCGAGTTTCTCTCGACGTCTCACGCATCGGCGTGGGCGGGCGCAATCAGACGCTCAGCTTTCGCGGCCGGCTCTCAACACTCGACAAGGGAGCGGCAATCAGCTATTACGTACCGAAATTCCCTACGCGACCGGACATCAGCGTTCGCCTCACCGGCAATATCGACTCCAGCAGCAACGTTCTGACCTTCACCGCAAGACGAAAGGAGGCCTCCATCGTCGTCGAGAAGCGCTGGAGCGCGACCACGTTTCTCTCCGCACGTTACGCTTTCCGCAATGTTCAGGCGCTCGATTTATCAAACCGAATTTCTCCAGACCAGATTCCGCTTGCCAGTCTTCCCGCCCGGATCGGCATGTTTGCAATGAGTTATATCAACGATCACCGCGATAACCCCGTGGATGCCACTCGCGGATCGTATTCTCTCGCCGACGCGGGCGTATCATGGTCGGGACTGGGGTCACAGTCGAATTTCCTCCGCTTTTCGGCCCAGAATTCCACTTACTATCGGTTGACGCCTCGGCTGGTCTTCGCGCGCGACACGAGGTTCGCGGTCGAGTCGCCTTACGGGGGGCTAATGCGCGTGACAGTCACTAATCTCGACGGGACGAAGGAAACCCTTCTCACGCATGAAATTCCCTTGCCTGAGCGCTTTTTTATGGGCGGCAGCGATTCCATGCGAGGCTTTTCGATCAATCAGGCCGGGCCCCGCGATCCTCAGACGGGTTTCCCAATCGGAGGCAATGCCCTGTTTCTGAATTCGGAAGAGTTCCGTTTTTCTTTTTCGCAGGACCGCCTCGGCGTGGTCCTTTTTCACGACCTGGGCAACGTATATTCAACAATCCGCAAAATGCGATTGCTGAAGTTTTCACAGAACTCACCCACAGATTTCGACTACACAGTGAACGCAGTGGGATTAGGTTTTCTCTATAAAACGCCTGTTGGCCCGTTGCGGTTCGACGTCGGCTATGCGCTGAACCCGCCCCGGTTCCAGGTGGTCAGTGGAAACAGTGTGGAGGTGCGCCAATTATCGCACGTACAGTATTTCTTAAGTATCGGTCAAAGTTTCTGATCGCTTTCTGCGAACTGCTGGCCATCGCGGGCTTGCTCTCCAACTCCGCCCGCGGCGAGATGCTGAACAGAATTGTGGCTTCGGTCGGCGATACTGCCATTACGCAGCGCGACGTGATTGAAGAATACCGCTTCGAACGCTTTCTCGACGGCAAGCCCCCTACGGGGTCGCCGAATGCGCAAGAGAGCCAGGCTGTGCTCAGCCGACTCATCAGCCAGACCCTTCTCGCGGAACAGATCAGCGCATCAGGCAGAGAATCTAAAAACGCGGCGAAGAGTGCCGAAGAAACTCTGAAGGAAGTTCGAGGGAAATTTCCGGATGAGCAGGCCTATCAATCAGCGCTCCAATCTCTGGGCATGACCGAGCAGCAGGTGTTGAAACGGCTGGCGATGTATCAGCGCACCCTGGGGATGATCAATAACCGGCTTCGGCCCAGCGCCTTGCCCGATCCCAAAGATATCGAAGATTACTACAAGAACACTTTTGTTCCAGCATACGCAAAAGAACATCAGGGAGCGCCTCCGCCGCTGGATGACGTCCGAGAACAGATTCGGGAGATTCTTGTGCAGAAGAAAATGAATGAACTGCTGGACGACTGGCTCGACCGGCTGAAGTCAACGCACCGCGTGGCTATTTACTCCGAACAGTTCGGTGAGAAAAGACCATAACGTGAAAACCTGGAACCTGAAATTACCGAGGCTGGTCCACTGGCTGATTTACGCGGCCGGGATTGTTCTTGTCATCGTCGCCGTTGTCCTTGGCGTGGCCAGCACGGGATGGTTTCGGCAGGTTCTTGAGCAAAAGGTAGAACAGAATCTGGCGCAACTGACAGGGGGAAAAGTCGAAATCGAAGGGATGAACTTTCAGCCTCTCACCCTGAATGTCAGAATGAGCCGCCTTGTGATTCACGGTCTTGAAAAAGACACGGCGCACCCGCTCTTCACGGCCCATGATGTTGTTGTGAATGTCAGTCCGGAATCGTTTGTCCAGTTTCGCCTGTTGCTTCGGAGCCTCCAATGGGAGCAGGCCGATCTCCATATTGAAACTTACCCTGATGGCTCAACAAACCTTCCCGGACCAGCCGTCACTCCAATGCATGGGCAGGACCTGGCGAAGCTTCTTGACCTTGGGATCGAGCGGATCACTTTCAGCCATACGACCCTGCAATGGAACAATCGTCGAATACCCTTTGACATCGCAGCCCGCAGCGTAGCAATTCAACTCCACATTAACCACGATCATGAGTATTTCGGAACAGTCGCCTCGTCCGATACAGTCCTGAACTGGAGCGGCAGGACAACGCCGCCTGTGTTTTTCGCAACTTCATATAAACTGTCGAGTAATCGCCTCCAGGTTTCCGCGTTAAGCTGGCAAATCGCAAATCTCCGGGGAAACCTGGCCGGCGATCTTCGCTGGGTGCCGCAGCCAGCCGCAAACTTCGACTTCCGAACCAACGGCGGGCTTCAGGAACTTGCGCAGGCGCTGAAACTTGCACCGCTCGAAAGCGGCTATGTTTATGCAGATGGCAAAGGCGCTTATGACAGAAACGGCCTTTCGGTAAAGGGCCGCTTGCAGGCTCGAGATTTGAGGGCGGGCACAACCCAGTTCAGACCCGGCACCGTGAATATCTCTGCTGACTACGAGATCGCCGGTGGAAAGCTGGATCTCTCAAACATCACGCTTGCCGCGCTTAAAGGGAGGGCGGAAGGCAGGGCCGCAGTTTCGATTGAGAACGGCAGGCCGCGGGCTGTCGTGAACGGCAGCTTCAGAAAAGTGAGTCTGATTGCGCTTATGGACGCCGTCCCCGCACTTGCGAAAGCGATTGGGATTTTCCACCCCGTAGCAGTCGTCAACGGAAACGTGAACGCGAATTGGCAACTGCGATCGCCATTACAAAGCCGGTTTGAGATCCAGATTCACGCTCCGACAAGTCCAGTGCCTGGCGGCCTTCCGCTGAGTGGTCAAGCCCGGGGGTCGCTCCGAGTCGGACGCGAGGTAGTGCTCACACTCGACAACGCACAAATCTCCACGGCGCATTCGACAATCGAATCCCAGGGCACGCTCGGAAGCAACGGGGCGTCCCTCGCCGTTAAATTTGTAACTTCAGATTTTGAAGAGTGGCGCCCAGGAGCCAGGCTCCTGATTGAGACTCGAAGTCCGCTGCCGCTGACACTCCACAGCCAGGCCGTTTTTACCGGCAGCGTTTCAGGGACGTTCTCGAATCCCGAAATCGTGGGCCAGATCAGCGCAGGGACTTTCAACTTCGGCGGGTGGGTCTGGGACGGTTTTCAGGCGGGCTTGATGGCGTCGCCGCAGCACGCGCGAATCCAGTCAGGCCGGCTGCGGTTGGGCAAGAGTCTGCTCTTGCTCGATGTTGACGCCGCTCTTGTTCACTGGAAGCTCGAACCGAACAGTGCAGTCCGTTTGCGCGCGACGGCTCGAGAGACGCCGGTCGGGGGATTGCGTGCCGCGCTCAATCTGAAGCCCGCCATGGAGGGGCTTGTCTCAGGAGAGGTCGAAGCCCAGGGCACGGTGGAGGACCTTTCCGGGCGCGGCCAGATCGCTGTCCGCAAGGGCCAGTTTGCAGGCGTACCGTTCGATTTGCTGTCAGCAAACATAAACGCCACAAAATCAAACTGGGAAATCAGCAATATCAAACTGGTCCAAGGCCGTGGGCACGCGGAAGGCCATTTGCAGGTTAACCCAGTGCGGCGCACTTTTGATGCAAATCTGCACGGCCGTGAATTTTCGCTCGAGCGGATCCACCTCCTTAATCCACAGCAAGCAAATGCTAAGGACGGTAGCGGAGTCTCAGGTCTCGTGAGCTTTGATCTCGAGGGCCAGGGGACTTTCGATAACGCCCGGCTGCATTCGACGCTCGACATAACCGGGCTGGCATGGAAAGGGCAATCGCTCGGCAGCATCCGCGGCAATGCGGAATGGCAGGGCCAACAAATCAGTCTCGACGTGAAAGGCGGAGGAGGTGAGGCCGGCAACTTCGACATCAGCGGAGTTGTCGAAGCTCGTGATAATTGGCCGCTGCGATTGTCCGGCCAGTATTCCAACTTCCGTGCAGATCCCTGGATTGAAGAATTCTCCGGCCATTCAATGGCCGCCGCGATTTCAGCCAGTGGCTCCATCAGGGTGACCGGTCCTCTCAAAGACCCGCAACAACTGGCCGGAAGCAGCCAGATTCAGCAGCTTCAGGTCGAATTCCCCGCCCTGAAACTTACGAACGCAAACCCTGTTGAAATCAGCTATGCCGCCCGCAACCTCACCCTGAAGCGATTTCGGTTGCAAGGAGAGGCCACGAACTTTGAGATGGGCGGCTCCGTCCACTTCGGGCATCAACGCTCAATCGACCTTTCTGCTCGAGGCAAAGCTGCCGCTACTCTCCTGCGCCTGGCTGCGAGCGACATTCAGGCGACGGGGGAATCCGATCTGGAGGTGAGGCTGCAAGGGGCGTTGGCTGAGCCGCGATTGAGCGGCGAAATCCAGATCAGGGACGTGGGGCTCGGCTACTCGGACCTTCCGTTCCGGCTCAACGCTCTGAACGGCACGATTAAGCTCGAGGGGGAAAGGGCAACCATCTCCTCACTGAGGGGGACTATCGGCGGAGGGGCTGTCAACATTTCCGGCTTTGCGATGCTTCAGGAGCCGCGCCGGTATCAGATCCGAGTACAACTCTCTCAGGCCCGTGTGCGTTATCCTTCCGACTTTACATCGGTGCTTGATGGCAACCTGACCCTCGCCGGGAACCCGGAGCAGGGGCAAATCAGTGGAACTATCGCCGTTCGAAATATCTTCGCAAATGAAAGTCTGAACCTTGTGGATTTGCTCTCCGGACCGAACCCATTCAAGGTCCCGCCTTCAGCAAACTCTTCTCGCTTCGCGTCTAGCGTGAACCTGAATGTGAGCCTGGCGTCATTGCGCCCCGTCCGCATTGAGACGCGGGACCTCCGCCTGGTCTCCGATATCCAATTGCAGGTGCAGGGAACGCTTGCCAACCCCGTCATTGTGGGCAATGTATACCTGCGAAGCGGCGACGCCATTTTTCGCGGCAACCGCTACACGCTGACCCGCGGCGACATTTCGATGAGCAATCCATTCCGCACGGAACCTATCCTCGACTTACAAGTGCGTACAAACATCGACAAATATGATCTGACCCTTGAGATTTCTGGACCGCCGGACCAACTCCGCTTCTCCTACCGTTCCGATCCTCCCCTGCCCACGCAGGACATTCTTTCACTGCTGGCGTTCGGCTATTCAAGGCGACTCGAAGAGTTTGCACCTGAAGCGAGGAACCCCTTTTCCACTGCAAGTGCAGGCGCGCTGCTCTCGCAGGCGCTGTCAAGCCAGGTCACGGGCAGGATCCAGCGCCTGTTTGGGGTGAGCCGGATCAAGTTTTCTCCGACCAGTTCTGAATTCGGGACGCTCGGAGGGCCCGTGCTGACCGTCGAGCAGCAGATCTCGTCAGACCTCACTCTGACTTATGAGACGAGCACTGCCAACTCGCAGTATCGCGTCATCGAATTTGAATACGCGGTCAGCCCGCGCATGTCCGTGCGAGGCTTCCGTGACCAGAACGGCATCTTCGGCCTGGAACTCAAGTTCCGGAAGCGGTTCAAGTGATTTTGTCCCGGAAGCGCGCTGTTAGACTCACACAGCTTCGAAAGCCCTTTCCCCGTTCACCGCGGCTTTAAAAATTAATGCCGAGACCGGTGCTCATAATCAGGTTGTTACGTTCGGTCCCGGGGATGGGATTGCTGAGGAAATTGTCCGTCAGGCTGATCTGGAAAGAGAAGCGATGGTAGATCGGCAGGGACAAGGTCGTGATCGTATCAAACCGATAATTGCCTGCGGATGTCAGATTAGGGTAAACATCGAAGGCGTGATTTAAATTCAAATGTTTGAAAATCGTCAGCGTGACCTTTTCACCCGCCAGCGCCTCCATGTCATTGCGCAACTCACCGGTTTCAAAGCTTGTCCTCACATATGTCAATCCACCCCGGATACTCAATGTAAATTGGGGACGCCGAATCAGGTCGCGCCCAAGGCCTCCGCCATACGTCTGCCGGAGACCCAACTGCTGTGATTCAATATGATCGAAAGCGCCTTCAACAAAAAGAAAATTGCTTGCTTCGCCGCCAAAGAAAAAATCCTGCCGGGCAAATGAATTCAGCGTATTGTCACTGGTTTTCACTCCAGCCGCGTTGGTAAGGTTGATAAACGCCATATTGAATGAGAGGCTCGACCGCCGGCGCGGCGGCAAACCCTCAAGCTTCGGCTCAGTGCGGGCGGCGTTGAAACCAGTCGAAAACGACGCAGAATGCTGGCTGGACTCCTGTACCACGTAGCCCAGAGAGCCGGCCCCCTTCCAATCCCGCCAGGGTGCGCGACGCCCCGACGGGTTCTCCTTCATGTAGGTGTCCGTGGGGTAAGCAGCCAGCACATCGCCCGGCTGAAGAGTCGCGACGCCGGTAGCGGTCTGAAGTTGCCAGCCGCCGGTTTTCGTAACAGAAAATGTCCCCTCAGCGGTCTTCCCGCTCTTGAGAACAACAACGACCTTCGATTCCGAGGTAAAACTTTCGACGTTCGCAACGGGGACCGTCAGCGTCCCCATACTGCTTGTCTTGAACAGAATGTTGTCGCCCTCAAGCCGCTGGAAGGAACCCTTGATGACGTTCCCGTCTTTCAGGTGCATCTCTTCCCCCCACGCCAGAGATGCAGTACAGAGGAACAACAGGGCGAGCACGAATCCGGCATATCGCATCTGTAAGCTCCATAAGATTAGCTTGCTCCCCTTCAAGCCGGAATTTTAAATGCCGATTCAGGAACTGCAACGCAGTCCTTCCGGCGATTTCGTCACTTTCCCCAGCCTATCACATTGATTTGAGAACGCCCGGACAAATCAGCCCTCGCAGGAAATGAGTATGCGGGGCAATAGACAACTCGCAACATTTCAACCATGCAAAGGCGCGCCTCGGCAGCTTAGCCTCGCTCCTGAACAAATTGGACGCGAATCGCCTGCCCGAAACTTCCACTGAGTGCGCTCAGGAAACTTAACACGATACGCCCTTACATGGAGCCAAATGCCATGCGCGGCATGAGGGCAAAGGCCACCGATTAGAAGAACCTATTGCTGCGGCTGGCCGGTTGGGATCGTCCCCTCCTCTACGGTTACCAGTCTCGGGGAATGGCACAACTGTTCAATGGGCTGATTGGGTTCAAACTCAAACTTCTTGAGTGGCGGACAGCCCTCTTCCTTTGAATAGTCGTAAAGCGAAGGCTTGTTCTTTTCGTCTTTGGTTGCTTCCTGCTCAAGCTTCGGCAGTGCTTTCTTCATCTCCTTGAAAGCCTCCGTGTTCACGACATAGTTCGGTTTCCTGGGGAGGAACATGATTTCGCGTTCCGTATCGACCATGCGCTTGTAGAAAGGGGGATGCGTACGGAACCAGCTTACGCCTTCGACATAACCCTTTTTCGTTGCAATCTTGTCAAAAAACCGGATGAAACCGGTTGGGTCGTAGCCCGCGTTCCACGTGTACTGGACCCCCAACTGGTCTGCTTCGAGTTCATACTCGCGGCTGACTCCCAGAAGGTTCAGGCTGAGTACAAGTCCCAGACCGTAAAAGCCATACTGAAGTGCGTAGTATGTCCCGATCCCCGCCACCCCGCCGGTAAAGACAATAGCGGCAATCTGGGCTGCCTGATAAAAAATACTGGCGATGGTAGCTTTCCTCATGAGCTTGTGGGAGTGCCGCGCTGTCACGTGCGCTATTTCGTGCCCGATCACTCCGGCAAGTTCCGACTCATCGTCAGCGGCATCGAGCAGCCCGCGCTCGATAAAGAGATAGCCGCCCGGCAGAGCGAATGCGTTGATCTCTTTGGAATTCAACACCGTGATGTTCAGGGGCACCTGCAGATCGGAATGCCTGGCCACCTTCTGGCTAACCTCTGTTACGTAGTCAACCACAGCCGCGTCTTTGATTTCCGGCGGCATCATTCCGGACTGCTTCATTTCCTTGATAGCCTCCTGGCCGGCCCGGATGTCGTCACGCTGGCCGGGAGCAATTTCACGAAACCCGATGTCTTTGACATCTCCCCAGCGTCGGTTCTGATAGGCCCCGCTGGCAATTTCCTGCTGGATTTCCTGGAGTTGGGCGGGCCAGTTCTCAATCAGGTCCAGCTTGGCAAATCGGTTATCGTAAGCGACGGGAATCGCATTCTCGGCCAGCACAGTGGCCTGGCTCTCGAGCACGCGCAGTTGCTGTATCTTGCAATGCGCGGCATGTCGCTCGCCTTCTGCCAGACTCGATCCTTTTTGCTTCAAGTCCTTCTGTACCTCGTCCAATTGTGACCTGTATTCCTTCGCGTGCCCCTTGAACTGGTCAATGCAGTATTGTTCGCCTTTCACCAGGTAATCCCGCATGGCATTGATCTGGGATTTCGAATAATGCAGACTGGGGGAGGTCTCAAAAAGCTCCAGGTAAGATTTCTGGAGTTCGTTTTGAAGTTCCGAAATCTGCTCGGGTCTCGCGGGAGGCGGCGCTCCCACCGGGGTCCGCTTGCGGCACGCGGGAACCAATACCAGCAACTCGCAGAGAACCAGGGAAAGACACGCCTTCGCGGTTAGCCTCATCGCAACCCTCCCGTTTGGCTCAGCCCTGCTGAAGACGGATAAAGACTGCCGAGCCGTTGGTCACGCGCTTAAAGCCATCCACGGTTGCTTGCCGTATGAAGCCATTCTGACCCGGAGCATTTGGCTGTTCCGTGATGGGCATCACATAGCTCATGAGCGGGCCAGCGGCAGATCCAAATTGGGGAAATTTCAGGTTCTTCCTGATACGGTGTGAAGTATATCACACGTAGTCCTGCTGGTCCGCGCCTGGAATCGGAAGCCGCCATGTATCAAAATGGTTTTTCCGTTCCGGCCGTTTTGCGCCGCCCTGACTAAATGCAATTGGTCATGCGTGGTGATCGCAGATCGCCGCTCCAGACCTCATTTTTCAATGCGGTGGGCCGAGGGAATAATTGTGGATATCACCGACCGCTCCGACGCCGATGTGGACCGCGGAAACCCACCGTTCCAGCTTGTGATGGCCCGTTCGGTGCAGCCAATACGAGACGCCGATCGAGAGCGCGGTGCCCGCAATTTCAATGCCCGCAAACAGTGGCTTGTTGTCCACAATGCTGTTGGTCAGCAGAACCTCGTTGTCGCCCAGCTTGCGGAACCGCTCTGTTGAAGTAAAGTCGAGTGCCCGCACCGCCGCGACTTCTGTGAAGAGGACCACGTTAGTCCTGTCAAAAAAGCGGTGTGGTCCCTCCGCAACGTGCGGTGCTGGAGTGGCTTTCTGGAAACTCGTGCGGGGGTCTGGATGATTTTTCTGCGCCGCAGCGGCAGGTGTGCCGCACATCGCGAGCACGGCAAACATCAACACGAAACCGCCCCTGCAGCGCTTAACACACCGCACATCTATACGCCCTGCGCCGCGGATTACGGGTGCAGAAACGCCTCCGCCGAATGCTTTCACTGCACCACCATCACGCCATGCGCCGGCAGGTAGAGAGCCGTACCGTCACCTGCAACGCGAGTATCCGATGTGCCAAATAGTTTTGTGTATCTTGCTCCCATGCCTCCAAGGCCCGTCAAATGGCAGGTCACAGGAAGCTCCGTGAAGTTCGCAACGGCTACACGATCGTGCATGGGAAAGACGACAACCCGCGGCGGGGCATCAGGGGATGTGGGGACAAATTCCGCCACCGCAGCGCGCAACTTTGCAAGCGAGGCGCGCGTCGCCGGGTTCAATTGCATGACCTGGTTTTCCGCCGTCACAAACGCCAGGCGCGGCAACTGATCGGAGAAAACAATGATCTGCCCGCTGCCTTCCGAGACGCGCTTCAGGATTTCATCTTTCGCGAGTGCTATCGTATTGTCCGGTGTGAGGCGCGGGTCAGCATTCAGGCGGTGCGCCAGGGACTCGCTGATAAAGGCCGTGCCACCGCTCCTAAGGAAATCCTCCAGTTCCGGGACAAAGTTCACGTCTTCGAGAGAATGAACGGTGAAGAGTGCTGCACGGGCCCCGGCAGGGAAATGCGATGTGGGCGACAGTGGAATTCCCAGCATGCCGATCTTGTCAAAAATATAGGGCTCATTACCCGGGTCGCTGTTGACCGGCTTATAAGCAGGAATGCCTTCCCAGTGGCCCGCCAGTTTCGCCAGGCTGTCAAGCTGAGGCCGGTCAGCGGCGAACGCCTGAGCCTCTGCGCTGTACTTTTCCGACGCAAGATCTCCGTAATGAAACAGCATGACCTCCGGAGCTCCCGCAAGCACCGTCACGTAGGCCTGGTCCAAATAAAACGTTGGATCGGTGCCGTAAGGGTCAAACCAGCCGCCGCCTTCTTTGGCTCCCGCAACATCAGCCAGCCAGCGGTAGAGGAAAAAACCGCGATACTGCTGCGTGTGCCCCCACTTGTCAGAACTCGGATCGCGGAGTTCGGTGCCTACCCAGATGCGATCGTAAATCGCGCTTTCCTTGTCCACGACATAGCCGCGGTTCTGGAAGTCGTCGTACCACTGCGGGAATTTCAGAATGATTTTGACCTTCGGGTTCACGGCCCGGGCTGCGCCGAGCACGTTTTTCTGGCTCATTTCAACCATCAGCCTGTCGCGGTACTGCTTCCAACTCATTGCGCCTTTTGCCGCTGCGCACTCCGAGCACTGGCAGTCGGTGAAGAAGAAATCATCAATCATGATTTCGTCGAACAGGCCTGCGGCGTAGCGGAAGATTTCGGCCAGATGCTGCTGGTTCTGCCGGTTGGTGTAGCAGGCTGCGATCTTCCAGCCGGTTGATGGCTTGCCGAGTTGCGTCGTGGTGACGCAGCCGGAAACCTGAAGACCCGCCTGCCGGAAGAAATCGCGCGAGGTTTTGAGCGTGTCCTCGTTTGCCTGATAGCCGTCGCGGAAGACCTCAATATAGACCTTGGAAATCCCCATGCGGCGGCAGAAGCTGAGGGCCTGCTCACGCCCGGCCTGTGTCGAGAGATGATCGCGTACGTCCTGCGCCGTGAAGAGCGTCTCCCATTGGACCGCCTGCGCGGTGCGGGCCGCCACCAGCGAAACCAGCAGGAATGCAGCGAGGGAAAGGAGAGAGGGCCTGAGGCTGAAGCTCCCGTTCGCTTTTAGATTACCTATTATTTTCAACAACATGGCCAAGTCCGTTTTTCCGGTCTGCTCCGGTTCGTCTTTTCAACAGGCACTGATTCTAAAGCACTTCTCCGCTTCGTTCTCCGGTTCGTTTTGTCCCATTTTGAGATGCCGGTCCTTTGTTTTCAATAACTTCTCCGGTTCGTTTTTGCAAAATTGATGTTTTTTGTCCCACAATTTTAGTTCCAAAATTCAGTCATATTGCATTTTCTACAACTTAGAGACAAAAAAGCAGTCTATTCAGACTGCTTATACGCATCCACGACCTCCAGCCCCTTGCACCCGCCTCAGGAGCCTCCCCAAGACCCTGGAGACTAGCATAGTAGCCGCCGTTTGTCAAGAAAAATCACACGAAATATGCTCGAGGATATGGTTATCTATCGTAGGAATCAGGCAGAACCAGATTCGGTTTTACCGGATTGCTGAAACAGGCCAGGTTATCATGAGATCAAAGCAAAGCATCTCCTTATTTCTCTGAAATGGATGCTGGGAACGTCCGCTGTGCTCACGACGACAAGCATAAAATCCGTTTTTCAGCAGCCCGCTACGTCGTGTCTCATTTGAACCAGGGCTACGCTCCCTATAGGCCGCGAGCCGAGGTCCAATTGGCATCGAAGGCCGGTCCCATGAACCGCTCGCTCCGTATAACGCCGGAGCGGGACTTGTGGCATCACTCAGGATGGTTCTTCGAGCAGGCGTACGACCTGCTCCGGGTCTGTAGTGGGAAATTTACAGCTATAGTTTTCGCAGACGTAGGCGGTGGCTTTGCCGCCGATCCGCTGCATTCCTTTGACGAAGGGAAGCCATTCCGCCAGCTTTTCTGCATTCACGGCATCCACAAGCAAAAGGACACGGTTCGGGATGTAGCGCTGATTCACGACGTCGAGCAGCGCCCTTGTGTCCGGCGCGCCTCGATCACCTGCGATGACGATCTGGCGCGGCTTTGAAAGCGCGAAATCGACGGCAGCAAGCATCTGTGGAATCGTTTCTGGAGAACTTTCGAACTGCCGGCTGAAAGCGAGAAACAGCTTGTGCGCCTGCTCACGCCATGCAGGGCGATTGGCCATTTCGGCAAGCCGCAACAGGTTCATGGCGGCGATAGAATTGGGAGATGGCTCTGCACCGTCGTAGGCGTCGCGCATTCTGATGAGGACTGACGGATCATCCGCTGTGGTGTGAAAGTAGCCGCCGCTTTTGCCATCCAGGAAGAGCCGGTCCTGAGTCTCCTGCAGCCGGACGGCCCATTCGAGATCTGAAAAGCGGAATGACGCTTCATAAAGGTCGATTAACCCCTGAATAAGAAAAGCGTAGTCGTCAAGGAACCCGCTGATGCCGGTTTCACCCCGGCGGTAGCGGCGCTTCAGCGTGCCGTGTTGCGGATCATACAGTCTTGACTTGATGAAGTCCGCTGCGTCTTCAGCCGCCTGAACATATACAGCGTCGCCGAGCACCTGGGCGGCGCGGGCGAAGCCAGAAATCATCAGGCCGTTCCAGGCCGTAATGATTTTGTCGTCGAGCGGCGGCCTCGGCCTTTCATTCCGCGCGGCAAGCAGCTTTCCGCGCGCATCGGCCAGCAGAGTGCGAATTTCCTCAGGGGACATGCCAAACCGCTCCGCTGTATCGCTGATCGAATGCACGGCGCCAAGAATATTCTTGCCGGCAAGCTCGCCTTGAGCATCGTGCTGCGGATCGACATTCCCACCCGGTTCGACCCCGTAATAGTAGTTAAAAATCGTGGAAGCGTCGCGGCCGAGAACCTCCTCGATCTGTTCCGCCGTCCACAGGTAGAACGCGCCTTCACTGTGTTCAGGACTGTCTTTTTCGATCTGGCTGTCCGCATCTTCGGCGCTGAAGAACCCGCCCTCGGGGCCGCGCATGTCGCGCAGGACGTAATTCAGAATGTCGTGCGCGGTCTCGGCGTAAAACGGGTCCCGGGTTATCTGATAGGCCTCAACGTAAGAGATAGCGAGTTGTGCCTGGTCGTAAAGCATTTTCTCGAAATGCGGCACGTGCCACGCCGCGTCCACCGAGTAACGATGGAACCCGCCGCCCAAATGATCGTGAATGCCGCCGCGGGCCATGGCGCGCAGTGCATGGAGCGTCATCTCGAGAGCCTGTTGCTCGCCCGTGCGGGCGTAATACCGCAACAGGAAGTTAAAAACGACTGGACGGGGAAACTTCGGACCGCCGCCGAAGCCGCCATGAACGGGATCGTGGCTGGACTTGATCTGCTCGCAGGCGTTGCGCAGCGTGGCAGCATTAACGCCGGTCTCTTGAAGCACAGGCGCGCTGGCAGCCTTCTCAATCTGCTCGAGCACATCTGCCGCGGACTCTTCAATGCGGGCCTGGTCGCGTTTCCACGCCTCGGCGACACGCGCCAATACGGTTCTGAAGCCCGGACGGCCATAGCGATCAACGGGCGGCCAGTAGGTCCCGCCGAAGAAGGGCTTGAGGTCCGGCGTGAGAAACACCGACATTGGCCAGCCGCCGCTGCCGGTTGTGGCCTGAACAAACGTCATGTAGATGCGGTCAACATCGGGGCGCTCCTCGCGGTCAACCTTGATGTTCACGAAATGCTCGTTCATGAGCCGGGCGATTTCAGGGTTGGAAAAAGACTCCCGCTCCATCACGTGGCACCAGTGGCAGGTGGAATAGCCAACGGAGAGAAAGATCGGCTTGTTCTCCTGCTTTGCGCGCTCAAACGCTTCCCTGCCCCACGGGTACCAGTCCACGGGATTGTGAGCATGCATCAGGAGATAAGGGCTGCTCTCGTTGATCAGGTGGTTCGTATAGGTGTGCGACTCTCCGTGCGCTCCGCTTTCGTTCATGTAATGGACCCCATGCCTGATTATGCCAGCCGAAGGGCACCAAGGCCAGCTTGTAAAAGCCGCAGGCTGATTGCCCTGACTGCGCGGCGACCCGCGATCAGGAGTTGCTTTTCTTGTGAAAGCATTTTCGAACTGTTCTTGTAAAAGGCAACTACGGGGTTCCGGGAGTAGCACCGAATTTGCTCAGGATGTTTCGTGTAGCCTGCTGTGCAATGGGATTTGTAAGATCCGTATGGAGAGTCCCAGGTGTGAACGAATCCAGTCCCCAGTTCCATCGCATCGAGCCGGTGTTGACTACGAAGGCTCCTGAAGCCGCCTGGTAAACCGTCATGTCAGCATATTCGGTCTGGCCGTTGGAAGGATCGACATAGGGCGAATGGCAGATGCTGGCGACGCCTGCAGGAACGTTCGCAAACATCTGATCCACCTCGTATCCAAGCAGACCAGGGAGGTGAGTGCCGTTCTGCACGTTCGCATTGTTGAAGATCCAGCTGGACGGGTCCGTCACAATGATGTCGCCGCTGATGACGCCTGTATCCGCCGCTTCATTGTACATGGCCCCGCACATCTGATCTTCGGGGCGGTTCACCGGCGCAAGGCGGAACTGCGTTGTAATCAGGTAGTCGTTGCTGGGATCACCATCGAGCGCGTAAGGGTCTTTGGTCATCGCAGCGTATTTGTAACAAATGATCGTGCGGTTGGGATCGCCAGTGATGCTGCTGGGGGCATAACGGATTTGCCAGTACGAAGTGTTGGCCGCGAAAAAAGCAAGATGTACTCCCTTGTCTCTGGCGCCTTCCACGTTGTCGCGCATCTGCCAGGACCAGTATTCATCATGCCCCACGACAAGGAAGGCTTTGTGGGAAGGCAGAAGCGTGTCGCCGTTCTGATGCGTGTCAACGTCCGTGCAGTAGGCGACGTCGTAACCTTCCCGCTCAAGGAAGCGGACCATATTATATTCAAACCGCAGAAAGTCCTGACTTCCGTACCAACTGTGATAAGGTCGATTGAATGAAACCTCGTAGGCCGGAGGGTTAGTGTAAAGCGAAAAGCCTCCCCAATCGTTGTAAGCCTGATAAGTATTAGCGCTGGACTGGAAGAGCAGATCGGATTTCCGGCCGTCATCCCTGACCACAAAGATGATGTAAGCCTGCTTGCCGCTTGTCAGGCCGGTCAGCTTGGCCAAATAGACTCCGCTGGCCCAGTCCGTCGGGTCGCTGGTGTTTGGGACCGTCACCTCGTAGTTGCTTTGCCACTGGCACTCGATCAGGTTCGTGTCTGGGGCGGGCGTCGGGATGCTTTGCTGGATGCCGTTGAGAGTTACGGGAGATGCCACCAGTCTCGCACCGGCTCCGCTATACCATCCCATGCGGTAAATCGCGAGCGTATAGGAAGAGTCGGACGTGTTCACAAAGAACTTTATGGTCTCTCCGCGATTGACGCTTGTGGCTGAAGCATAGCCCTCAATTTCATGGTTGAGCGCCGCATTCGTGAGCTTCCAGGAAGGATCGCCTGCTTTCTTATTCTCTTCCACAATCGGATTTTGAGCAGCGGTAAGTGAGTTGGTGGTGTGGCTGCCGGAAGCGGAACCTCCATTAGAGCCACCGCAAGCCCAAAAGCTCGCAGCGGCTCCCAGGCTGGCGATCAAGAAAGAGCGTCGCGGGATGTTTCGTCCAGCGGATTGCTTCTCAGATTTGCAGAAGACGGAAAAATGCTGGTTGGTGACACACGCAGTTTCCTTTGGGAACCTTGCATTTCTCATACACTTTATGAATCTCTCTCGATGATTGCGGCTGCCCAATCCGGTATTAGCAGGCATCTCCAGGGTTTCGCCTGGAAGGCACCCTGCACCCATTCATGTGCGGATACGCAGACTGTGGTTACAACCCAACTTCCCGACCCCTTACTTAAACCGAATCTGGAACGAGCAAAAGGATTGCCATTTCTGTATCAGCCGACAAAACATTAGAAACTCGGAATTTACGGAAACGCACGTGGAGCCATTGATGCATAAGAATGGAAAAACTTTCACTCTGATAAGACCGCCTGCCGGATGACCTTGAAAATGATTCCGGCCGAATTGCGCGAGGGACATTCTGCATTCGTTCAGGTTTATTGTTGACTTCGGGTCTGGCCGGGAATATCCTGCGGCATGTAATTCCTTCCAGACAGTTTCTTGAATTTGGGGCAGTTCCGAACCTGGGTCTCAGATGGATGACAACCGGCGTCTGTGCGAGTTTCGCACATTCCGGCAAGTTTCCGTGCCGTCGTTTCATTGGCGTGAAGCAAATTTCCTGTGGAATGAATTCAAAAAGGAGTGAACGACATGAAAATCGACCGACGGGATTTCATGCGGCGAGTGACAAGTGCCTCCGGCGCGGCACTGCTGGGGACATTTGCCGGGGAGGGCATTTCACGAGCGATTGGCAAAAGTGGGCCTGCGCAGGCTTCGCTTCCGGACCCGGGCAGTTCCGGCATCGAACATATCGTCGTAGTGACAATGGAAAACCGGAGCTTTGACCACTTTCTGGGCTGGCTGCCGAGCCCGCCTACACAGAATTTCTCTTATCCCATTCTGAACAGCAACAACACGGCCGACACTTACCATCTGACCAACTATCAGGGGTGCGGCCATCCCAACCCGGACCATTCCTACCTCGGCGGCCGCGTCGAGTACAACAACGGTGCCATGAACGGCTGGCTGCTCGACACCAACAATGACATTTTCTCGATCGGGTACTATAACAAGAAGGACATCCCGTTCCTGGGCGCTCTGGCGAGTTCGTACAAAACGCTTGGGAATTACTTCTGCTCGTTCCTTGGCCCGACATATCCGAACCGTATCTTCATGCTGGCCGGCCAGACGGACCGCCTGGACGATTCGCTCACTCTTTCGTCGCTGCCAACAATTTTTGATTCCCTGATTGGGGCGGGGATCAGCACGCGCTACTATTACAATAACGTGCCGTTCGTGGCGCTGTGGGGACTGAAGTATCTGCCGATCTCGCGCGGCTACAGCCAGTTTCTCACTGACGCACAGACAGGCAACCTGCCGGCGGTTTCCTTTGTTGACCCGCGTTTCACGATTCTGGATGACGATACCGCGAACGACGACGAGCCGCATACGAATATCCAGCGCGGAGACGCCTTCCTGGCGCAGACGTTCAAGGCCGTGGCGAGCGGCCCGGCATGGCCGAGCACTGTTTTTGTCATTACGTTTGACGAATGGGGAGGGTTTTTTGACCACGTTGCGCCGGAACGCGTAACGGCCCCAAACAATGTCGATCCCGATATGGATGCCAACGGGAATGTTTTATTGGGCTTTCGCGTTCCGACCGTCGTGGCGTCACCCTGGACGCGCACGACTTCCACTTACGTTTCAGACAGCGCAGTTTATGATCACACTTCGATCCTGAAACTGATCGAGTGGCGATGGAGTCTGCCGCCTCTCACGGCAAGAGACGGAGGAAGCGACATCACGAATCTTGCCAATGTCCTTGACTTCTCAAATTACAACAAACGGGTGCCCAGGCTCCCGTCGCCGTTGGCCCCGTTGCCGTATCCATGCTTCCTGCAGGGTCTGGCGCCGGCGCTCCAGCCGCAAACGCAGACAACATCACCCTGGTCGCAGCTTGCGGGGTCTTCCTTATTGGACGGCTGGCCGGTGAATTAGGCCCGCCCAACGGTCAGACAAGCTGTTGTGCGTGTGTGAAGGAGTGGCTACGAGAGTTCGGCCCGGAGGCGCGGATCACCACTTCGCGACGGACCTGGCGAGACAAGGTCGTCACGTCGCAGTATGCGTGGGGTTTCAGCGTCCTACAGGTAGGTGCGGAACCACTCGACGGTCCGCCTGATGACTTCGGACTCCCAAACCACGGATGTAAAGGTGTGGTCGGCACCCGGGATGACGATCTTTTCTTTGATAGTTGCGCAGGTTGCCTCAAAGAAATCCTGCGCGTGCGAAGGAGGCACGCTCGCGTCCTTGCCGGGATGGATGATCAGAGTCGGCCCGGTGAAGCGGCGGACGGCGCCGAGCGGATCAACCCTGGCGGCTTCCTTCAGGAAGCGCGCGGAAACAAGGCGGGCATCATACTCGATTGCGCCGGGATGGTCCGGCGACTTTGTTCCGAGATTTTCTGATAGCTTTTGAAGGATGGCTGGATGCGCCACGGCACTCCAAAGCACCAATGCCTTTGCCATGGACGCGTGGGCGACACAGGCCGCTACGCAGCCTCCCAGTGAAAGACCACAGAGTCCAAGCCGGCCGGGATCGATTCCCTTCTGGCGGGTGATAAAGCGGACTGCGGCCCTGGCGTCAGAGATTTCGCTCAGGAGGGTGACCTCCTCAAAAGTTCCTTCGGATTCGCCGGAACCGTAGAAATCAAACCTCAGGCTGGCGATTCCCTCGCGAGCGAGCGCCCGTGCGCACTTGATGAAGATCCAGTGCGATTCCATGCGGTCGCCTGTAAAGCCGTGGAAGAACACGACCGCCGGCTGCCTGCGGCCGCGGGTGCGTGGCGGGCGGTGAATCATGCCGCGCAGCAGCTTGCCGCGCACATTGGCAAATTCAACGAGAGTTTCAGAGGACTTCAAGCGTGTTCCCGGTGGAGGAGAAATTTGCAGACCATCTCCGCTTCGCGCAGGCATGCCCGGCGTTGCCGCCGATCAATGCAAGGCACGGCGCACTGGATTGTCAGGCTCGACGGGCACTTCACTTCGTGATCTTATACCCGTCCTTTTGCCATGAGTCGATTCGGCAGAAGGAAGTGGTCTTGTATCCCATCTTCTGGAGTTCCAGCGCGGCATGCGAACTGCGGCCTCCGTGGTCGCACATCGTGACAATCGTCGTATCTTTTGAAACCTGCATCTGCCGGATTCTCCGGGCAAGCGATTCATAGGGGACATTGATGGCCCCCGGCACGTGGCCCTTCGCATATTCCTCCGGCGAACGCACATCGAGCACAAGAACTTTTCCTTTGTCGCCGATCAGCGAATGAAGTTCCTCCGCGCTGGTCTCATGGGCCGCCGGCGCCAGCGTCATATGCTGGGCTGAGACGGCGGGCAACTGCATTGTCAGAGCCCATGCTGCAACAACGGCTGCTGAAAGCGCGATGCGTTTCATCCCATATCCCCTTCAAGGAATGCACAGCTATCCGAGCCATTGAGGGTTGTGCCACGTCCCATCGAATTGGTGCGTGGTTTTGAAAGGTTGCAAACCGCCGTTGGCGGCGACCTTCGCGGTCTTCGCAAGGAGCGCTGCCATCTGACTCTCGCTCATGGGCTTGAACGTTCGCACGGCTTCGAGTGCCTGGTTCAGGCGTTCCATGGAATCGCAGCCGTTGATCACGACCGAAGTCGGCAGGCTCATGGCGTAGTGCAGGCAGTCTATGGCCGAGACGACATTGTGCTGTGGAATAATTCCATTGGCCAGCGGCTTCATTCCCAATACGCCGATGCCGTGCTTTACGCAGACGGGAACGACTTCCTTCACAAAGCTGTGGTAATGCGGGTCCAGCACGTTCAGCGGCATCTGGACAGTGTCGAAAGTAAACCCGTGCTTGAAGCCTGTGTTGAGCATCTTCAGGTGGATGGCCGGGTCTTTGTGCCCCGTGAAGCCGATATAGCGCACTTTACCGGCCTTGCGCGCGGCCATCGCAGCCTCGAAGGCGCCGTTCGGGCCGAAGATGCGGTCCGGATCGCCCATGCGGATGACTTCATGGAACTGAATCAGGTCAATCACGTCGGTTTGCAGGCGGCGGAGGGATTCATCAAGCTGCTTATTCCACAGGTCTTTCACCTGGGCATCGGACTTGGTCATCAGAAAGACTTTCTTCCGGTAGCCATCCCTGAGGGCCTTGCCCATGCGAATTTCGCTGGCACCGTCGTTGTAATCCCAGCAGTTGTCCATGAAGTTGATTCCGTTGTCGATGGCAGCGCGGATGATGCGGATGCTCTCTTCCTCCGTTGACTGCACGCCAATGTGATATCCGCCCAGCCCGATCGCCGAAACCCTTTCACCGCTGCGCCCCAGCTTGCGGTAGATCATGCCGTTGGATGTTGTTGCGGCCCAAACCTTCTCAAGCGCCGACGGCGCGAGCGTGCTCCCCGTCACGCCTGCAATGCCCGCAGCCATGCGGCCAAGGAAATCTCTTCGCGATGGTTTTTCCTTGTTTTCCTTCATGAGAATGCCTCCTGGGTTGGTTTATGCCTCCGTTTAGAAGACCAACCTTTTCCTGCATCTTATCGTGCATCATATCACTTCTCCCGGGCATCATCACGGGCCGAGCGGCGCTTTAGATTCCAGGTGAAACCCTGGATTCCCGCCGCCCGGACATCATAGGATTAGCGGAGACTGAATGGAAAACGAATTTTCCGTCTGGCGGGATAAAACGGACCCGACTTTTTCCAAACCGCCGTAAGGAGCGCAATATGCACATTCACATTTGGACCGATATGTTTGTTCCTGGTTTGCCGATCCTAGACAAGGTCCTGCGGGCGGTGACCGTTTATTTATTTCTTGTCGTGGCATTGAAGCTGGCCGGAAGGCGCGAGCTGGCGCAACTGAACGCGTTCGACCTGGTTGTGCTGCTCACGATTTCCAACACGGTCCAGAACGCGATCATCGGCAACGACAGCTCCGTAACCGGAGGGTTGATCGGTGCTTCGGCGCTGCTGGTCGCTGATTATCTGGCAGTCCGCATCTATTTCGAGTACAGCAGGCGCCGTCGCCGCACGAGGAATATCGGTGTGACGCTGATTGAGAATGGAAATATCCGGCCGGACGCGCTGCGGAAGGTGCTGATCACCGAGGACGAACTCGAGGCCGCAGCCGCCCGGCAGGGTATCGCGTCTCTGACGGAAATAAAGCGTGCAACGCTAAACCCCGACGGCTCCTTCGCATTTGTCAGGGAAAAGGAACAGGGCGAGGCGGGCGAGTATCGGGAAATTCTGCGCCGGATTGACCATCTGGCTGAACAGATCAGCCGGACGCGCCCTCATGAAGCTTCTCCTGAAAGATGATTGCTACGCTTGCTGGCGGACATATTCAACACCGAAAAGGGTGATTGCGCCGGCCGGAACCAACTGCACGCGCGCAATTCTGGCTGGAAGAAATATGTTGCCGCCGCCCGAGGAATAGGGAATGGCCACTTCGATCCGCCAATCTTTTTCATACGCGTTGCGGCCCTCGAAGCAGAGGCCGCTGCGCGAGACATTGCGGACCTTCACAAGTTCCTCGCCAAACTCGCGGCTCCGAATGCACGCCACGGTGCGAACTTCACGGCGGACTTCGCGGCGCCGCTCAACGCCGTTTTGGGGAGCAGATTCAGGGGAAGCCTGTGGAACAGGAAGCGGCTCGAAAGATTTTCTCCAGATGGTCGTATCGGTACACCGCCTGCAAAAGCGGGAAAGAGATTCATTGGATTCCAGCACTTCCAGTTCAAACCCATCAAGATAGGCCAGTTCGCGCGAGTGGCAGGCAAGGCATTCCAGAACAATCCTGCCCACGGCGACTGCAGAATCTCCTCGTGGCGGGAAATCGATCCCCCAGGGATGGGCTTCGGGATTCAGCAGCATGATGCCATAGGCATTTTCCCTGGATTTACTGTTCAGGCGGCCGACAACGCGCGCCACGGCTTCCTTTCCGGTTTCCAGACAGAGGATAGTGATCTCCTGGTGCGGCGCAAGGTTTTGCGCCAGTCGGATGCGAGCGCCGTTCTGGCTGATGACCTCCGTCCAGCCATCGCACAGGAAGACATCGCCAAAAAGGTTGGTCCCGGAAATCTTGATGGGCAATGCTAAAGTTATTCGCTCACTTTGCCGTACTCTTTGTTCAGTTATGGTTTCTTTCTTGCCCCACAATCGGTACCTCCCTGGTTCATCTTATTGGGCAAGCCCTCGCCATCCGTCAAGGTCTTCGGTCAACTCAGAATAACACGATGCCCTTGTCGATCTATTTATCGGCATTGGGGAGCAACGCTTGAGATTAGCTTGCGGATCGAAAGCCGTTGCACATAGACTAGCAATTCTGTTCCCTGGCTCCGGAATGGCCTGAAGATGGAAAAAGAGAAGCGTAGATCGGACCGCATCCTCCTGACCATACCTCTTTCCATCCAGGGCAAGGATGAAAATGGGCAGCCCTTCCAGTTGGACGCCCAGACGTCGATCCTCAACCGGCACGGCGCGCGCATCCGCGTCAACCGCCGCCTCCACGCCGGGGAAATCGTTCGCATTACCAACCTGGTAGGCCGCCGGTCTTCTGATTTTCGAGTAGTAGGTCCAGTCGCGCCGTTTACCAGAAGAGGTGGGGAATACGGTGTGGAATACGTCGACCAGACCGAGAATATCTGGGGAATCCAGTTTCCTCCGGCACTGAGCGGGGAAGCAACGGAACCCACCGCGCTCCTGGAATGCAGGAAATGCGGACAGGTCCGGCTCTCGCCTGTCTCGCTTGTCGAGGTGGAAGTCCTCGAAACATCCGGGATTCTGAAGAAACAGTGCGAATCCTGCGGGGTGGTTTCTCTGTGGTCATACGCCGAGCATCGAACCGGAGCGTCGGGTGCCGGAGCGCAGGGAGGTGTTGCGTCAGGAGCAGCAGGACCGTCGGACGCACCGGGAAGAGAGAGAAGAAGGCACAGGCGCGTTTCGCTCCAGTTGCCGGTGCGGATATGTGATTACGACGGCAACGTTGAGATCACGCGCAGCGAAAATATCTCCAAAGGCGGGTTTTGCTTTATCAGTGAAACGCCTTACGAGGTTGGCGAAGGCGTTATGGTGACTTGTCCTTACAACAGCAAGGTCCAGAACATCGAAGTGCGCGCACGCATCGCCAGTCGGCGCGAGATCGAAGGCACTCCGGCCAGGGTTTACGGCGTGCAATTTCTGGAAAGCAGCCGCTGACGTGCGGGACCGCAATCCATCTGAAAGCCCACGTGCCCGCACCCTGCTGGGACTCCAGCAGGCGTTCCGCTCTGGGGCCTGGAGGCTCCCCGGGTGACCCTTCGATTACAAATTGTATGTTTCACACAGGGTGATTAGAATGAGGTAAATGAATAAATGCCGATTTTCCGTTGGTTCGGCAGCCAAGGGCCGGAAAGGGGTGTGGAAATATGGCAGGTATTGACCGCGTTTTTATATGGTCAGGTTCCCGCTCTGAAAAAGCAAAAAAGATTGCAGCAGCGGCGCTCATCTTTTTGCTGCTTGGGGGAACTTCTCCCGCCGTGGCTGGACAGATGCTGAATCAAAGCCAGAACCAGGGCGCCCTGACCCAGAACCCTGACCAGGGTCGCTTCCCGCTTAATGAGCCGAATTTCTCCAAACCGGACCGGAAGCAGAAACAGGCCATGCTTGATCTGAATTACAAGAAGCTGAAAAAACATGCTGATGATCTGGCAGAACTGGCGACTTCTCTTCAGAAGGAAATCGCGAACACGAACGAGAACGTGCTTTCACTTGAAATCGTCAAGAAGGCCGAGCAGGTGGAAAAACTGGCCAAGCAGATCAAGGATGAGGCTAAAGGTTATTGAACACTCGTCCCCTTCGAAACCCGCCTGAGCTTCCGCTCCGACAGGGCGGGCCGCGGATGTCAATCCTGGTCTAATTCACGGAACGCGTTACACCGGCAGCGTCAGCGACCGCGGGGACCTTTTCGCCCGTGCGAATCCTCATTCCGTAGAACGACCGATAGACAAAATAATACGAAATCGCAAAGAAGACGGCCGCAAGCACGCGAGTCAGAGCCGGGCCGCTCGTTGCCGTCAGCCTGACCGCAAGCTCAACCGCGAGCAGCCCGAAAAGTGTTGTGAACTTGATGATCGGGTTCATCGCCACGGAAGAGGTGTCCTTGAAAGGATCGCCAACGGTATCGCCTACCACCGTGGCATCGTGCAGGTCGGTCCCTTTTTCCTTCAGCTCGACTTCAACGATTTTCTTGGCATTGTCCCATGCCGCGCCGGCGTTAGCCATGAAGACAGCCTGGTAGAGACCCGAAATTGCAATGGAAATCAGATAGCCGATGAAAAAGAACGGATCGACGAAGGCGAAGGCCAGCGTAACGAAGAACACCGCGATGAAGATGTTCAGCATGCCGCTCTGTGCATACTGCGTGCAGATGGCCACGACTTTCTTGCTGTCGCTCGCAGAAGCCTTTTCAACTCCCTCCAGTCGGATGTTGGCTTTGATAAATTCCACAGCGCGGTAAGCGCCGGTAGTAACAGCCTGAGTTGACGCTCCCGTAAACCAGTAGATGACGGCGCCGCCGGAAACCAGCCCCAGAACGAAAGGCGCGTGCAGCAGCGAGAGCTTGTCCACATTGGCTGTCAGGCCGTTGGTCAGGGCCATGATCGTGGCAAAAATCATCGTTGTCGCGCCCACCACGGCCGTTCCGATCAACACCGGCTTGGCCGTGGCCTTGAAAGTGTTGCCTGCACCATCGTTGGCCTCCAGCATCTCCTTGGCGCGTTCGAAATTCACGTCCACGTTGAATTCGCGCTTGATTTCCTGCTCGACGTTTGGATAATGCTCGATCAGCGAGAGTTCGTAAACCGACTGCGCGTTATCGGCGACGGGGCCGTAAGAGTCAACGGCAATCGTGACAGGTCCCATGCCCAGAAATCCGAAAGCCACGAGGCCGAAGGCAAACACCGGCGCCGCCAGCATGATGTTCTCGAGCCCTCTCAGGCTGACCCACGAGCCGATCGCCATCAGCACCATCATGGTGAGGCCGAGATAATAGCTCGAATAGTTGCCGGCAACGAACCCGGACAAGATGTCGAGCGAAGCGCCGCCTTCGCGCGCCGAAGCCATCACCTCCTTGACGTGCCGGGACTCAGTTGACGTGAAAACCTTGACGAGTTCGGGAATCAGCGCCCCGGCCAGTGTGCCGCAGCTCACGATGGTCGAAAGCTTCCACCACATGGTGGGATCGCCCCCGAGGTTCGGAACGATGAACGCGGAGACAAGGTACGTGAGGCCGATGGAGGCAAATGACGTGATCCAGACGAGCGTGGTGAGCGGCATCTCGAAGTTCATGCGCTCAGCGTGCGCGTATCGCGCTCTGGCTATCGCAGCGTTAATGTAATAGGCGGCGGCGGCGGCGATCAGCATTACGATGCGGATCACAAAAATCCAGACCAGCAACTGGAGCTTGATGACCGGGTCTCTCACCCCGAGCAGGATGAAGGTGATCAGGGCCACACCCGTTACGCCGTAGGTTTCAAATCCGTCAGCCGTGGGGCCCACCGAGTCGCCGGCATTGTCTCCCGTGCAGTCGGCAATGACGCCGGGATTGCGCGCGTCGTCTTCCTTGATTTTGAAAACAATCTTCATCAGGTCCGCACCGATGTCCGCGATCTTCGTGAAGATGCCGCCGGCGATGCGCAGCGCGGCAGCCCCGAGCGACTCACCAATTGCGAAGCCGATAAAACACGGCCCGGCGTAATCGCCCGGGACGAAAAGCAGAATAATCAGCATCATCAGCAACTCGACGCTGATGAGCATCATCCCCACGCTCATCCCCGACCGCACGGGAATCCGGTAAACAGGGAACGGTTTGCCTTCCAGGCTGGCGAAGGCCGTGCGGGAATTGGCGAAAGTGTTGACCCGGATGCCGAACCACGCCACACTGTAACTGCCCAGGATCCCAATAATGCTGAACAACAGGATGATGCCGACGCGAAAAGCCTCATACTTGAGGAGCACGCCAAAATAAAGAATGATGATCGCAGCGATGAAAATCCACAGCAGGAAGAGAAACTTGCCTTGCTGGATGAGATAGGTTTTGCACGTTTCCCAGATCAAATTGGAGATTTCGGCCATGGCTCGATGCACAGGAAGGTTCTTGAGCCGGCTGTACATTGCGAGCCCAAACAACAGTCCGAAGATGCAGAACAGGATGCCGAACATCAGGAGGCTATGGCCGTCCATCCCGAGGAAGCGGGCCTGGGTGAAATCAGGGAGCTGAAGGTTGGCTTCTCCCGTCGGCTGCTCACCCGTCTGCGCGAAGGCGGCCGTTCCGCTGAGCAGCATCAGCGCGGCGAAGGCCGCAAAGACTTTGGGAAACACTCGCCGCCCGGCTCGCGAGCGTTCAGAACGTGCGGCGGCCGCGGTTTGGAAGGATGCGACGTTGCCAGCCCTCAAATTCCAGGCCCGAACACGTTTCGATAAATTCATAAATAGCGGCCGGCAAGCCGGAAATGCCGCGGCCAGCATTAGTATGCTGATAAGCAGAAGAACTGACAAAATGGTCATTTGTGTTTCCTCGCGTCCAAGCCGTTGCCCATTTTAACGGCGAAAGTTCGGACAACTTCTTTGTTTGAAATCAGTGAATTGCGTGAACGATTTCAACGACCAGCCTGGTGGTATGCCTTTTAGTCTTGAATTTATAGCATACGATAAAAACAGCCGTCAAGGAAATGGCAGGAGTAGAGAATTATTGATATTCAAAATACAAGTCGCGTCTTCTCTGAAGTCAAATGCCCGCCGATTGAACAGCAAAACTTCATTCGATGTGTCAAGACCTGCAGCAACACCGTGTAATTAACCAATGGTTCAATCACTCCATGATTTTTGCCCAGGCCATGCCGTCGCATACCGGGCCGGCGTCAATCTTCTTTTCAACTGCCCAGTTGTGCAGGTTAATGACTGCAATCTGCCTGCTGCGGTCGCAGGAAACAAAGGCAACTCCGCCATCCGGACGAATCAGGACTTCCTGCGGCGCCGCCGGGACTTCAATCGTGTGAACCACTTTCCAGGTTTTCAGGTCCACTGCGGCTACCTGGTTTTTGTTGATGATCGCAACCACGAGATATCGCCCATCGGGAGTCGGCGCGGTCCCATAGCCGATGCCGGGCAATTCCACCCAGCGCGCCACTTTGTTCGTGGCCGTATCGATAACAGCCAGGCGAGGGTTGTGCTGGTCGGAGGTGAAGGCCCAGCGATCATCCATCGAGACCGCAATCCGCTGCGTTTCTTTGCAGATTGGAATCACGGCCAGGGTCTTTCGCGAAGCCACGTCAAGGACTGAAACGGTCCCCGGCCCGACGTTCGCTGTATATATCCTCCGACCATCATGGGAAAAGGCCAGCATGTGGGACTCGGGCTGGCTGGTGGGAATAGAGCCAACAATCTTGTTCGTTTTCGGATCGATAATCGTGACGGCATTGGCCAGTTCCGTTGAAATATAGAGCAGCCCGTCCGCAGGGGAGAATTTGGGGCAATGCGGTCGCATGGGACGGCCCAGGTTGATGGTCGAAACCACTTTTCGGCTGGCAAGATCGACGACGTCGATCGTGCGGCCGTCGGTCCCCGGACGGCCTACGCCGGAGTTTCCGTAGATTGGGACGTAAGCCGTCTTGCCATCCGGCGAAACAGCCACTTCATGCGCCGTAAAACCGGTTTCCCTGACCGTTGCAATCTCCCTTCCTGCCGCGGGGTCGATGATCCCCAAAGTCTGGTCGCCTTTGTTGTCCACAAGAAGCAGCCCGCGCGCGGACGAACCAGAAGCAGGCTTTCCAGAAGCGCCCAGAGCCGGTATGGGGGAAAGCAGCGCCATCCCAAGGAGGATTGAAGAAGCGCGAGTGATGAGCATTGTTAATTCCTCGATTAAGAGTTTTTGAGCTGGATGATGCCCGCAAAGCATGCCTGCGGGGGCCGTCGATGCGGAACTACATCACGTTCTCCCCTGCGGCTTCGCAATCATCGCACGGGCAAAGGTCTCGCAGGTAGTCAAAAGTATAAATGCCGGCGGAATGTCCGTCGCTCCAGAAGATCTGCAATGCGTACCGCCCCACGATTTCAGCCTTAAGTGGCTTCAATTTCCCCGCTCCAAACATCGGGAGCGGACCCGCCTCGCTGGGCGGTTCCGGTTCTTTATCGAGGCAGGTTGCGCACGGGCAGCGGTCGCGCAGATATTGATAGGAGTATGCGCTGCGGTGGCCATCCACCCATTCGATCACAAGGTCGTCGCCCTCGCCGTGCAACCGGATCGTTCTGGGAGCCAATGCCACGGTTCTGCCCCTTAGATGATCTGGGGAACGTGCTCGCCCGCCTGGCTCACCTGTTCCGCCAGCGCTTTTGCCACGGCCAGATAGGCGTCCGCCAGCGGAGAATTCAGATCGAGCGCCACCGGCCGGCCCGCGTCGCTTTGTATTCGAATCTTCGGATCGAGTGGAATTTCACCAAGGAATGGAATTTCAAGCCGGTCGGCAGCCTCTTTCGCGCCGCCGTGGCCGAAAATATCTTCCCGGACGCCACAATGCGGGCAGACATAATAACTCATGTTCTCGACGATCCCCAATATGGGAATATTCAGCTTCCTGAACATGGCAATCGCCTTCCAGGCCACGTCGAGCGCCAAATCCTGCGGCGTGGAAACAATCACAGCACCGGTCAGCGGGATCGTTTGCGAAAGGCTCAATTGAATATCGCCGGTTCCGGGAGGCAAATCCATAACCAGGTAGTCGAGTTCGCCCCAGTTAACGTCGCCCAGAAATTGCTGGACCGTCTTGTGGAGCATGGGCCCACGCCAGATGACAGCTTCGTCCTGTGGGAGGAAATAACCCATCGAGATAATCTTGATGCCCCACTCAACCGGGGGTTCGAGCTTGCCCTCGACGATGCGCGGCTCCTGCTTGCCACCCATCAGAGCCGGGACGCTGGGTCCGTAAACGTCCGTGTCCATCAGTCCGACTTTCGCGCCCTGGCGATGGAGCGCCACGGCGAGATTCGCGGCCACGGTGGACTTGCCCACGCCTCCTTTGCCGCTGGCCACGGCGATCGTGGCCTTTACACCGGGGATCAGTTTCGATTGCGACCCTGGGGGGGCTGCCGATGGGGTGGCGATTTCGACCTCCACCTTAGGGGCCCCGATGGCTTCAGCGGCCTTGCGGACGGCGGCGGCAAGCTGCGAGTTCGCTTTTGGAGAGCCGCTGGTTTTCAGCTCGATCACAATGACGGTGTGGTCGGAAGAGACCTCGACATTCTTGACGTAGCCAAGCGAAACGATGTCCTTGCGCTGTGCCGCGTCCTCGACGCCTCTGAGCGCCTCCAGGACCTCCTGCGGACTTACCCTCTTGCCCATAAGTTCTCCCTGAAACTTTGTTTTCCCGGCTTAAATAGCATTCTCAGACGCATGAAAGGAATTGTCAAACTCGGGGCCGGCACCCTACTGTGGCTGTTTCACCAGCCGCGCAATCGCATGGAGCAGGTCATACTTGGTCAGGATTTCGTAGCGGTGCTCCCCCAGATCGATGAAAACCGCCGGGCAGTCGCGCGTGATGCAGGCAGTAACCTGATCGATGACGGCGGAAGGAGGCAGAACAGGGAATGCTTCGCGCATGACTTCGCGCACGAGGAGCTTCTTGAAATCCTTGCCCTGAAGCGTCAGGTCGAGGACGTCATCCTCGTAAAGAGCGCCGACGGGCGTGTCATCCTCAAAGACGGGGAGTTGCGAAAAATCGTGTGCCTGCATGCGGTCAAGCGCCTCGTCGAGCGAATCTGAAGGTGCCAGCTTGACCAGTTCCCGTGGCTGGCCCATGGCAGCCTTGGCATGGACGATATCGGCGGCGGTCAACGGCAATCCTGATTCAAAGTAGCGGTTGTCACGCATCCACTCGTCGTTATAGACCTTGCTCAGGTAACGCATGCCAGTGTCCGGAATAAAGACCACCACAAAGTCATTTTCAGTGAGGGTCGGAAGGATTTTCATGGCCCCGGCAATGGCGGTGCCAGCCGAGCCGCCTGCAAAGATCGCTTCCATGCGAGCCAGCTTGCGTGCCCAGAGGAACGAATCTTTGTCGCTTACCTGAATCACATCGTCAATCACGCTGAAATCGAGCGCCTTGGGCAAAAAGTCCTCGCCAATGCCTTCCACCTTGTAGGTTTCCGCCTTGCCCATCGTTCCATAGTGGAAGAATTCATAAAGGATTGAGCCGAGAGGATCCACGCCGATCACCTTTACGTCGGGGTTCTGCTTTTTCAGATATCGCCCGATGCCCGTAATCGTCCCGCCGGTCCCCATGCCCGCGATGAAATGCGTAATTCGGCCTTCGCTGTCCTCCCAGATTTCCGGGCCGGTCGTCTCAAAGTGGATGGCGGGATTTGCGGGATTGTCGTACTGGTTGGCGTGGAAGGAATTTGGAATTTCTTTGGCGAGCTTTTTGGCTACGGAATGATAACTGCGCGGATCGTCCGGTGCGACCGCTGTCGGGCAGACGATCACTTCCGCGCCCATCGCCTTCAGCAAGTCGACTTTCTCCTTGGATTGCTTATCCGTAATCGTGAAGATCGCCTTGTAGCCTTTGATCACGGCCGCAAGGGCCAGGCCCATGCCCGTGTTTCCTGAGGTTCCCTCGATGATCGTACCGCCGGGCTTCAGCAGGCAGCGCCGCTCGGCATCTTCAATCATGGCGATTCCGATCCGGTCCTTGACGCTCCCACCGGGATTCAGGTAATCGCACTTGGCATAGACTTCAGGCTTGAAGCCCCGAGTAAGACGGTTGAGCCTGACGAGCGGAGTGCGACCGATGACTTCAAGGATGTTGTTATATCGCATATGAACACCTTCCGACGGAGGGTTAACAAGCATTATAACCGACCATCGGAGAGAGGCTGGGAGGCAATTCCGTCCGCAAAGTTATCTGCTCGGTCAACGGCGACAAAAGGCTGCGGGCCGGACAGGCCTCAGCTCCATCCATGCCTCAAAGGCATGGATGGAGCAGGAGGTGGTATATTGTTTTCGCTGTCAGGCGCCCGCACACTGCAGCCCCGGGCTGCCCATCGTTTCAGGAGGTTGCTGCCGCGATGTTCTCGACGTGAATGGTATTTGTGGCGGAATCGAGCGACCCGTTCACAGTGACTTTTTCGCCGGCAAACTGCGCGGGCTTTGTCTGGTCGTCAAGCTGATAAGTGGTCTTGCTTACGGCGTCATAGAGAACGTATTTCGCTCCCATCTTAACGCACTCGAGTGTGCATTCCTTTGCGTTCTTGATTTTGCCGCCTTGCAGCATCTGCTCATGGCCGCCCATGCCCGCGCACATGCTGTCCATGATTTCTCCGGAAAAGCTGTGAGCGCCGCTCGCGGGCGCGGCCTGCTGGGCCTGCTCCGCAGGAGCAGTGGACTGGGAGCCGGTGCTCGAAGGTTGCTGGCTGCAGGCAGCCATCCAGAAAACCAGAGTTCCTGCAAGTGCTATTGCAATTTGCTTCATCATCGCCCCTTTCCCCGGCTGGCATCCGTCCGTTGTGCCGGGCAGACGAGTATTCGCCGGGCATGTCCATAGTTTGCTGATTCTTTCATCCTGCCCTGATATGTTCCCGGAGTCCAGCAGAATCTTCCTGGACCGGGCCCAGCGCAGGACCCTTCATTGCACTGCTCGCTTGATTTTGGCCAACAATTCGCGAGCCTGGGCTTGCATGGAATTCTGCACGCTCAGTGCATGTTGCAGCGCAGCCATAGCCTGATGATGCTGCGGAGGGTAGAGGGCTTCATAGGAGTAGCCGAGAAAATAGTAAGCCTCGCCTTGCAATTCAGGGTTGGCCTGCAAAAGCTGCGCAGCCTGCTGAAGCTCCTTGATGGCGGTCGCCGTCCGGTGAGACGGGCCGTACTTTTCAAGCTCCAGATAGCCAATCGTCAGGCGCGCCATGCCCTCCTGAATATTCTGCTGGGCCTTGAATTGATCATCGGAAATCCCCTCCGGCTTCTTCACCTGGGGAAGAAGCGTCAGGACTCTCTTCGCGTATTCTTCGGCCTTAGCCTGATTAGCCCGCCGCCGCAGTGCGTAATCGTATGAGACCAGATCCAGGGCTTCGATGTTGTTCGGGTCGGCGGCGATGGCTTTCTCCGAATATTCATCGGCCTTGTCGAGTTGATTCGATTGCGCATAGGCCAGAGCATATTGGTAATTCAACTGGCCTCCCTGCGCTTTCGCCGCGTCGGGATACGCCTGAGAGAATTCATCGAGCGCCTTGATCTTCTGTTCGGGATCTGTGATGGTGGGCAGGAACCGGAAGAAGGCATAGACCATGTAACTGATATCGTTTTGGGCCTGCTGTGCGGCGCTCTTTTTTGCTGCTTCGTAATCGGCGTCGCTCTGGGACGCATTTCTGGGCGGGTTGGCCTCCGTCTGGATGATGGGCGCAGCCTTCATGATGAGGTCAATCGCTTCGGTGCTGCCTTTGCCACTGGCCATGTAAGCCTGAAGAAGGTTCTCAATAAAGGGAACGTCGAGATAACCGGCGGCAACGGCTTTTTCACCGGCGGCAATAGCCTGATCGTATTGCTTGAGCGTGACATAATTCTTGGCCAGGAGTTGTTCGGCGCATGGAAGATAGCTGGAACTCGAGTTCTCCTGTACAAACTTTTCAAGCGCTGCAACCCGGGCGCTGGGATCATCGGAGCCGTTCACGGCCAGCATCAATTTGTCTTCAGGAGAGCCGATGATGATGGAATAACTCGAGCAACTGTGCACTTCCTGCTGTGCTGCCAAAGGCCATGACAGCCCCATCAGGCCCGCCAGCAGGACCGCCTGAAAGAAACTTCGCATGGAAACCTCCGTTATAAGGAAGATTTCCGGGATCTCCCCGGGGAAAGCGGGAGAAACCGTGGCACCCTACGAGCGTAACTTTCGTTTTCTGGACCGTATCGTTCCCGGACTTTCCGCTCATCAAGCGGAGTGACTATTAAATACAACAGGAATGCGACAATTGCCAGCAGAAAAATTCCCACCGTCCTACCCGCAAGACGAAATTAATCAAGACCAGAGTCTTGTTGGGATAATGCTGATAGCGCACGGAGGGTCAATGCGTTTGTGCACCACACGGACTTATTTTCCAAAGCCCGGGCAGGAAGAACATTTCCTTTTCGTCGTCTTTCGTGGAAAAGCCTTTAAACGGGTCCGATTCGCCCCCTCAATTCCTCCAGCAACTGCGAAGGCCGTTTGGCAAGTGGACTGACAGGCAGGTGGCCTAAACATCTCGGATCCTTTCGCAAAGGATGATAGGCTTCAGTTTGGTCTAATCAGTCGAATTGGAACAGGGGAACCGCTGGCTGCAACGACCGGGGGAGTCGTACCACCACTTCCCCCGCCGGGCGAGCCACCGCAGGAACTCACGTTTAGAATGACCACGTCGAGATCATCGCTGTTCCCTTTGTGTTGGGCATCTTTAATAAAAACCTGCATGTATCCTACAATCGTGACTTGTGTGCCGGCTGGGGGCAGACTGCTGCCATTATAGACAGGAACAGTGACAACGGAGGGACTTTGACTGTAGTCGTAGAATACCTGCCCGATCAGTGCGGGGTTGGGATTATTGGCCCCACCTGTAATGGGGAACGGCGGCCCAATCGTTGTATCAATGGTATCCTGACCGTGGTTCAGTCCGTCGTTGTTGGCATGGATTAGCGCGTTCGTTCCCTGATCCGTCGGACCAACATTCTTGCCGTTCGCCGTTGTGAGCGTGTCCCCGCATGAAAGAATCGCGGGAGTACAAAATGCAATGTGGTTACGCAACGCGTTGCCTGAGGAAGGTGGAGCGCCGCCGAACCCGACGAGGTACCACTGGCTTGGCCCGGCGTTGCTGTGAAGCGTCCATGGCATGCCAATAATCCCTGTTGGATATGTTTCCGGATGCTCAATAGCGCCAGTCGTGGGGTCGAAGAAATAACCCTGCCCGGACGTCGCACATGCGGGATTAGCTGGCGAAGTATGCACTGGATCGCAATTTGGCACGAGGAATGGTTTCAGACACGCTGCCGCGATCGGCGACTTGCCTCCGCCGGCGGGGTTGTAAGCCTCCGCAGTGGCCTGGGCGCTGACATTCGCGTTCGCAATGCCAAAGACCCTGGCGAAGAAGGTAGGGACCGAGGCTCTGGCAAGGACCGTAATCTGTGGCTCGTATGCACTTGGATAACTGAAGGTCACATCCCCATCCTGGACACTGGCTGGGTTGCCCGCAATAATGTTCTGCGCGCCGGCAGCCTCGGCCAGTTGCCGTCCCGCCGCCTCTTGCACGCCTCCGGGGTTGCAGCCACCAGTCGTGCAGCCTGTTGTAATAAAAGCCTTGGCTCCAGCGAGCGCTGCTGCGTCCGCAGCGCGCTGGGCTTGGGCTCGGGCCAGGTACAAGTTAGCCATATCTATCGCAATTGCGCAAATTGCGAGCAGCACGACCATCGCCGCGGCAACTATAAGCAGCACCGACCCTGATTCGCCCCTGAGCGAGCGGCAAACTTTGGTCTCCCCCTCCATACTTCCCCCTCAATTACTCGCGATATTCTCCATGACCGCCGTCTCGGTTAACGTCGATGGGAGTCCGAGGTTTGAATTTGGCACAAGCAGCCTGATGACGTCGTTAAAAAACCATTTATACGGATATGTCAGTGTCACTTGAGTCCCCGTGACGGGGGCTCCGCCGCTTGCATAGACATATTGATGGTTAATCGTCAGGGTGATGCCGTTGCATGCAAATGTCCACGCCTCCGTTCCCGCCGACGTAGCCCCGGCCGAATTAAGGCAAGAAGAGTCGACTCCTGCGTTCGTCATGTAATTGGCCACGGCGCTAGCAGCCGCCTGGGCGGAGCAATTCGTACCTGAGCAACTACTGTCAGCCAAAATATTGGAGACCATGATGCGCGCAGCCTCTCTAGCTGCATTGGCCATCTTCTGCTTGAGGTTGAAGGCGCCTCCAAACTGGATGATCCCCACCACGAAGACAAGCAGGAAAGGCAGCACCATGGCGAACTCGAGCAACTGTGCGCCTTCATCGCCGGCAAGCAGGCTGGCAATCCGACCCTCCGGAGCACGTGGGGCAAGAATCTGTATAAGTGCTCCTGCGGCAGCGTCTCTGCGCTCAGGGCTGCGCATTTTCGTCATGGGCAAGTTCCTCCGACAGGCTGGTCCTCAAGCCGCATCTGTGCATGTGCCGGTATATCAACCGTTGTCGCATTGACCGACGTGAATGGGATAACAAGTTGGACGGGGTAAGTGAAGCTGATCGACACGCCGCACTGCTGCGGATATGTGTTCTCCAGCCAGACAGTCTTCTGACAGTAGTTCTTGACCTTCGCTGGATCCAGATGGTCTGCTTCGAGCGCTGGAACGACAAAATTAAAGTAGGCGTTTGTGTTGGTCGAGCACGAATTGCCGAGGGAGTCAGCGACAGTGTTTCCATTAGCTACCGAGTTCGGGAGCACCGCGTAACGAGTACCTTCCCGAGCGGCACGAGTAATAGTTTCATAGACGTTGAAAGCATGCCCGATCCATATAATGCCTATAAGAAGCGTCAATAACAAAGGAACAACCAGAGCGAATTCAAAGATCTCCGATCCCGAATCGCCACTGATTACACAGAGCAGAATGTTGACCAAGGGTCTGAGTCGCTTGCTAAGTCCAGGGGCTTCTCTGCAAACACCGGTCCTCCCTCTGTCTCTCGTCACATCCACAGTCCTAATCTCCTTACGTACCAGCCTTGAAAGGCATAATCCGCCGCAAAACTTTCCCGGGCACTTTTGTTACCACAGGGATCCGTTTCTTGTCCCCAATAGATGACAGCCGGACAGCGTCCTTCAGGCTTTAGCCCGTTAGGTTTTACACAGCAGCAAGCCGCATGCCAAACACCTATTGTGACAATCGGAAATTAGACAAAGCTATTATACCCAAGTCCGCGACTGCAAGTCATTTGTTGTTAACTTTTAAGTTAATAAGAGCATTCCTACTTTTCGGTGCTTATCCTGCGTCCGCTTATAGGAGAGCTATTATCGGCCTTTGCATCGAATGACCTATCAGTCGGATCCACGACATTTGAAACTGCTGGGCTTACTTCGATTTGCCGCTTGTAAAGAAGTGACGGCGCAGGTCCTGCTCCAGTCTAAGTTGGTATGGCCCTCCATACCCTTTGTGGGTTATTCCTAATCGAGCCATTGGGGATCGGATCGCTTCTTCTCCCCGCGACAAGCCAAGGATTCTTCACAGGGGCTCACTGGAGCCTGGAAACCGCCTCAGAAAAGCTTTATGAATGGGAATGCGTATTTGAAAAGCTTCAACTCGTCGAATCCGCTGACAACGCATTACCTGACCGCAATCCGGCAGGCTGCGCAAAGTTGTGCGCGCAACCAGGAAAATCCTCGCATACCGGGCAGCAAGTCAAAGGTAATCAAACCGAGAATGTTGCTGACACACCGCGGGTACGGCACACGGGGTGAAGGCCGTTGCACACTGTAGAGACTCACCATGCAAAGGGATGCGCAGAAAGAACTTTGTCGCCGATTATCTTCGGCCCCACAGACGTGAAAGGATAAAGATTTGTCCATGCTGCGTGAGCCGCTTCAATCATGCATTGGTCAGAACTTGCTGCCAGTGCCATGAGGGCGACACCGACACGATTGGGGAATTTTCGAAAGGAAAATGTCCTCTGGCAGGTTGCCGGAAGTTCGGTCCAGAAATTCGCAACGCCGGAAAGATCGGCGGCGTGCTCTTCCCTCGTGCTTGAGATCGAGCGGAAGGTGAATGCGATATGGGACGGGGCTTGATACCTCAGCTAACCGTGTGACGCGGTAACACTAATAGGTGGTTGATGAGGAGAAGGTGAAATCCTTCACTTTCATCGCCGGAACCACCATTTCAAACGATTCTTCTCCGGCGGTGCGCTGCGGCGGTCCCATCATTTCCACCTGGTTCAGCATTTCAATCACGCTCTGGTTGAAGCGAAGGTTTTTCACAGCGTGCCGGACTTCGCCGTCTTCAATCCAGAATGTTCCATCACGCGTCATGCCGGTCAGGATTTTCTGATACGGATCAACCTCGCGGATATACCATAGCCGTGTAACGAGCAGCCCGCGTGCAGTCGAGCGCACCATGTCGTCAGTGCTGGACTTACCGCCGTCCATCACGATATTCATCGGCGCCTCGCCGTACTCGTTCGGAAGCGGGAAGCCGTGGCCAGTGGGTTCCTTCCCCATTTTGTGGGCGGTTGCCCGCGCATAGACAAGGTTCTTGACGACCCCGCGTTCTATCAGATTTACGCGTTGTCGCGGTATGCCTTCGCCGTCAAAAGGCGGGCCAGCCTGTAAAGGATGATACACATCGTCGCGGACGTTAATGTTTTCACCAAAAAGCTTCTGCCCGACCCGGTCTGTCAGGCAGCTTCGGCGCTCATAGACCGAAAGCCCGCCAAAATCGAAGAACAGGAAACCCAGCAGGTCGAGGACCGCGGCGTTTTCAAGAATTACAACGTATCTGCCCGGCTCAATATCTTTCGGTTCCCTGTTTTCGAGCGCCTTGCGCGCAGCACGGTCAGCAAGAACTTCCGGCTCAAGCTCCACGCAGGACGGCGAAGTCTTCTTGGCCCAGCCCGAGCTTCCATTCTTCATCATGGTTATCGAAAATTCCGAACTTGTCTCCTCGTGAAACGCTTCGAGACCCCGGGAATTAAACAGCGCCGTCACTGAAACCCCGTTCGAATAGACGCCGGCGGCCGTTAGGCCGTCCTTTTCCGCACGTTCAACGGCCGCCCGGACTGTCTCTGCACGCGCTTGCGGACTCAGTTCCGCAGATTCGCTGTGAAAACGATCGACCGCCCGGTACATTTGAGGCCCCGGCATCCGCAGCAATTCAGGGTTGGGCGGCTGCAGGCGCGCGAGCGCCAGTGCAGCTTCGCAGACCTGGCGGATGGAACTCTCGTCCAGCTTATTGGTGCTGGCCCGTGCCGTCCGCTGCTCGACAACAGCGCGTACGGAGAGCGTCATACCCTCTTCCGCAACGTTCTGGTGGATCGAGTTGTTGGCAAAGCGCGTCAGGGAATGCGAAGCCGATGTGATGAATGCCTCGGTCTCGTCAGCGGTCGAATATTTGAGGACCTTCCTGAAAATGTCTTTTGCGCGTTCGCGTGTGAGCATCATTGATACAGATTGTTTCCTGGCCCGCGCGGCCGTTCGGCAAAGCGTGCCCCCGTCCGTCTGCTAATTACTCCCGCTACCTTGAATAAGCCATGCCGACGCGGACTTTTCGGAACCGCGCGGGCGAAGCGCCGTGCCCGGTCCCCATGGTCTGCATCGGCTGGCCCTTGCCACAGTTGGGCGTGCCCCAAAGCGTCCATTCCTCAGGGCCGCAAATGGCGTCGCAGGAATTCCAGAATTCCGTGGTAATTCCCCCGTAGCTGGGATTTTTCAACATTCGCGTCCTCTTGCCGTGCTTGATCTCCCAGCCGATTTCCGTACCGAACTGGAAATTGTACCGGCGGTCGTCGATGGACCAGCTTCGATTGGTCTCCATGTAAATTCCGTCATCAGTGTCGGCAATCAGGTCTTCCAGCCGTCCCTTGCCCGGCAGCAGGCTGACGTTCGTCATACGGATCAGCGGAATACGGTTCCAACCCTCGGCCCGCATACTGCCGTTTGAACGCTCCTGGCCAATCTCGGCTGCGGTCTCGCGGGAAGTAAGGTACCCGGTGAAAAGACCATCTTTGATGATTGGCGTATTCTGTGCCGCCACGCCTTCATCATCATAGGCAAAGGTACCGAGGCCGGGTCCGTGAGCGGGAGTTGCATCGGCGACGACATTCACAATGTCCGAGGCGTATTTGAGAGTACCCAGCTTGTCGAGCGTCAGGAAACTCATTCCCGCGAAATTCGCCTCCGCCCCGAGCACGCGGTCCAGCTCAATGGGATGCCCGATCGATTCATGAATCTGCAAGCCCAACTGCGAGCTTCCCAGAATGACATCCGCCTCGCCCACGGGGCACTGATCGCAAGCGTGCAGGGCGGCGGCTTCCTCGGCGATTCGGGGCGCATTACCCAGCAGGTCAAGCTCCTCGACAAGTTCATACCCCTTGGTCTGGTATTGCCCGCCGAATGAGTTCGGGTAGGACCGCCGCTGGATTTCATTCCCTGCAAATGACGTGGCGACGAACCCGGCGCCGGTCTGGGTCTTGACCTGGCGTATTTCCGAGCCGAGGCTGGAAAGAAAAAGCTGATCAATGTGGTGAAAATCCAGCGCCACCTCTGAGAGCGTGATGTTCCTCACCTTCCGGAGTTCAGCATCCACTTTCAGCATCAAGTCGATGCAGCTTGAAACGGGCACTGAGAATGGATCAATCCTGCAGGGAGCTTCCCAATGATCTACAATCTTCCGCTCGGGCGCCAGTTGGACGTCTTTCTTCTTGACTAACGCACTGGCTTTGGCGATCTCGATCGCCTTCATAGCGGCGCCCAGAACACCCTGGCGCGAGAGGTCGTCCGTCGCGGCGAATCCCCAGGCGCCGTTTACGATCACACGCACGCCCAGGCCGAATGATTCTGATTCTCTCACCTGCGCAGTTTCACCGTTTTTGGTTGAAAGATAACGCTGGCGGATATCCATCACACGTACATCAGCATAAACGGCGCCCTGCGAGGTCACTGCATCGAGCGCCAGCACTCCATGTTCCTTCATCGCGCAAACCTGCTTGAAAACGGATTAGCCGCCTGCCGTTTTCTTTCAAGCGGAGTTGTCTCGAAATTCGTATCCGGTGTCCTGATAAGCGTTCCTGCAACAGCAACAACGAAGCGGGAGGAGGACAGCGAAGGCACCCGCAAGATGCACAGCTTGCTCATAATTTCCGAAATCCCTCGGGGATGACGGCGCAACTCCCAACCGAGGGGCTACGTTCCTTCAGACCAGGAAGCGAGATACGCGACCTGTTCAGGGGTCAGAGTATCAATCTCGATGCCCATTGACTCGAGTTTCAGCCGGGCAACCATTTCGTCCAGGTCGGCGGGAACAGGATAAACATTCGGCTTCAAATCCTTGCTGTTCTTTGCAAGGTATTCGACGGATAAGGCCTGGTCAGCAAAGCTCATGTCCATTACGACCGCGGGATGTCCTTCCGCCGCGGCAAGATTGATCAGCCGCCCTTCGCCCAGCAGATAAATCTTTCGGCCATCGCCCAACTTGTATTCGTCCACAAAATCGCGCACCTGGCGTTTGGACGTGGACATCTTTTCGAGGTCCGGGATATCAATCTCCACGTTAAAGTGCCCGGAGTTGGCAACCACAGCCCCGTCTCTCATCACTTCAAAGTGCTCTTTCCTCAGGACTGATTTGTCGCCGGTCAAAGTCACAAACACTTCACCGATTTTCGCCGCCTCGGCCATCGGCATCACGCGGAAGCCATCCATTCGGGCTTCGAGTGCCCGCGTCGGATTGACCTCCGTCACGATCACGTCAGCCCCCATGCCGCGCGCGCGCATGGCGAACCCGCGGCCGCACCATCCATAGCCGGCCACAACAACTTTCAGCCCGGCAAACAGCAAGTTTGTTGCCCGGATGATACCGTCGATTGTCGATTGGCCCGTGCCATAGCGGTTGTCGAACAGGTGCTTCGTGTCAGCGTCATTGACTGCGATGATGGGATACTTCAACACGCCCTGTTTCGCCATGGCGCGGAGACGAATTACGCCGGTAGTGGTTTCTTCCGTCCCACCGATGACATCGGGGACAAATTCTTTCCCTTTCGTCAGGATCGTTGTTACAAGGTCCGCACCATCATCCATGGTGATTTGCGGCCGATGCTCGAGCGCAGACTGGATGTGGGAATAATAAGTTTCATTGTCCTCGCCCTTGATGGCAAAGACGGGGATTTGATAATCGGTCACCAGTGAGGCCGCCACGTCATCCTGTGTGCTCAGCGGATTTGACGCGCAGAGAACAACGTCCGCACCGCCGTCGCGGAGGGTTATCGCCAGGTTTGCGGTTTCGGTAGTGACGTGAAGGCAAGCGGAAATCCTGATTCCCTGGAGCGGCTTCTCCTTCCGAAAGCGTTCCTGGATTAATTTCAATACGGGCATCCACTGCCCGGCCCATTCGATGCGCGTCTTGCCTTTGGCGGCCAGGCTCAAATCCTTAACGTCATGTCCGGTCTTATGGGTCACAGGCATCAGAATCCACTCTCCTTCCGTAGAATTGCGGCCTTGTCGGTCCGCTCCCACGTAAACTCGGGCTCGAGCCGTCCAAAGTGGCCATAAGCGGCAGTCTTTCGGTAAATCGGACGGAGCAGATCGAGCGACTCGATGATGCCCCGAGGAGACAACTGGAAATGCTTGCGAACGAGTTCAACCAGTCGGCCGTTTTTCATCTTGCCGGTCCCGAATGTATCCACCATCACAGAGACCGGCTCGGCGACGCCGATGGCATATGCAAGCTGGACTTCGACGTGGGTCGCCAGACCGGCGGCAACGATGTTCTTGGCAATATATCGCGCCATGTAAGACGCGGATCGATCTACTTTTGTCGGGTCTTTGCCAGAAAACGCCCCTCCTCCGTGGCGCGCCCAACCACCGTACGTATCCACGATAATCTTCCTGCCCGTCAGGCCGGAATCCCCCACGGGGCCGCCGGTGACGAAACGTCCGGTTGGGTTGATGTGATATTTCGTATTCCGGTCCATCATGTGCGCGGGGATTACAGGCTTGATAACGCACTCAATGATGCCTTCGCGGATCGCCTCGTTAGAAACGTCTGCGGAATGCTGCGTGGAAACGACGACGGCATCCACTCGGATGGGCTTGTACTCCTCGTACTCGATGGTTACCTGGGATTTTCCGTCAGGCCGGACGAAATCCAGAATATTCTTTTTCCGGACCTCAGCGAGGCGGAGGCACAGCTTCTGCGCCAGCGTGATGGGCAAAGGCATCAGTTCCTCGGTATCGTTACAGGCGTACCCGAACATCATTCCCTGGTCGCCGGCACCACCCGTTGAAACTCCCATATCGATGTCCAGGCTTTGACCCGAAAGATTGACATGGACTCTGCAATTGTCCGCAGTAAAACCACCTTCAGGATCCAGATATCCAATTGAGCGGACCGTTTCCCGCACCAGGCGCTCGACGTCCAGTTTCGCTGTGGTCGTGACTTCGCCCACCACATAGACATCCCGGTCCTTGACCATCGTTTCGCAGCCAACGCGCCCTTTGGTGTCGGCAGCAAGAACGGCGTCGAGGACCGCATCCGATATCTGGTCGCATACTTTGTCGGGATGTCCTTCCGTTACTGACTCTGAAGTAAAAAAGTAATGGTGATCAAGCCCAGCCACGTGGGTCTCCTTCCTCTACGTGATTGTCCCCCGCAGTGCAAACATCCAACGCTAGCACAGCCCTTTCAAAATCGTCAACCGTTTGAAACCTTGAACGCCCTTCTGAGCAGCGAAAGGTACGCTCGCGAGGTCTAACCGCTTCCCTGCAGGTCCGGAATGCGTCGGCCGGAAAACGATTGAACTTCCCGGCGCAACCGGAATCGGCGTCCGTCCAGTGGAAGAAAAGCAGGTCAAAGGCTGGCGTCAAGGCGCTTCGAGTTTCTCTCCGACCGCCATCGCCGAATTGCCACCAGCGCCCAAACAGATTCCACCAGACCAAACGGCCACGCTCCCTGGAGAAATCCGTAAACCGATCCCAGCCCGCATGAAACCGCAAACGCCAGGATGAACCAATGGCTGCGCTTCTCAAGCCCGTAGCAAATCAGCATCGCCGTAACTGCAAGAAGACCAAAAGCGGTAAGCGGACTCACCTCAATATTCTCCCGCATTCATGGAACCAGTATCGCCACTTGCCCTGGGCTTCCTCTACCTGCTTACACCAACCATTGCATAAAACACGGTCCTTTAAAAAGACGTGTGCTGCACGGACTACCCGGCTTTCGCCAGGGCGCGCCGTGACATCAGGTAAGCCTGGATAAACCCGTCAATATCACCGTCGAGAACGCGGTCTGTGTCCCCGATTTCAAATTTGGTTCGATGGTCTTTCACCAGGCGGTATGGATGAAGCACGTAAGAACGTATCTGGTTGCCAAAGGCGATCTCGCCCTTGGATTCTTCGAGTTTCTGGGCCGCCTCACGCCGCCTCTGGAGTTCCAGCGCGTAGAGGCGGGAGCGCAGGAACTTCATGGCCATTTCACGGTTGCGATGCTGCGAACGCTCATTCTGGCACTGCACGACGGTCCCTGTCGGAATATGCGTGATCCGAACGGCCGAGTCGGTTGTATTGACGTGCTGACCTCCGCGGCCCGTGGAGCGGTATGTCTCGATCTTCAGCTCTTCGGGTTTGATTTCAATATTGATCGTGTCATCAATTTCCGGGCTGACATAAACGGACGCGAACGAGGTGTGCCGCCTTGCAGCCTGGTCAAACGGTGATATGCGGACCAGCCGGTGCACACCACTTTCTCCGCTCAGCAAGCCATAGGCGTAGTCCCCCGCCACGGTGAAGGTGGCAGACTTCAGTCCCGCTTCTTCCCCTGCCTGATAGTCGTTCAAAGTGAATTTGAAGTTGTGCCGCTCCGCCCATCGCCGGTACATGCGCAGAAGCATTTCCGCCCAGTCCTGCGATTCAGTCCCTCCAGCGCCAGGATGGATGGTAACGATGGCGTTCAGTTGATCATGCTCGCCGGGCAGGAGCGTCGTTGTTTCGAGATGGTCCACTTCAGCTCGCAGAGCATCCAACTCCGTTCGGATTTCCTGCAAGACATTTTCGCCCTCGCGGGCAAGCTCAAAATAGGCTTCCAGGTCGGAGAGCCTTGAGGCAAGATGCTCATCCGTCTGGATGGCAGACTCCAATCGCTTGCGTTGTGCGAGGATTTTCTGGGAGTTCTGCTGGTCCTCCCAGAAATCGGGGCGGGCTATCTGCTTTTCGATGGCTTCGAGTTCGCGGCGCTGTCCGGCAGCGTCAAAGAAAGCTCCGAAGTTCGTGGATTCGGCGCTTCAATTCTTCAAATTCTCTCGTCAGTTCTTCAATCACGATGACTCCTCAAAATAGCCATGGGGCGGTGTGAAGCCGCCGTTATGGCAACGTGTTAATTAGTCTGGCCTTCAGCATTCCGTGCAAGTCGGGAAACAGGCTTCAACATCAGGGCGATAACGACACCCGCCGCCACGGCAACACAGAGCCAGGCAAATACATCGCCATGCTCTGTGTAAAATGTCTTCTTCGACACGTAGCGAAAATGGCCCGTCAGGATTCCTTCCTGATTGCGCGGAATCTCCCTCCGCACACGCCCGTACGGATCAACAATCGCCGTGATGCCGTTATTGGTGCCGCGAAGCAGATATCGCCGGTTCTCGATTGCCCGAAACCGGGCCATTTCAAAGTGCTGAAAGGGGGCCGATGAATCTCCGTACCAGCCGTCATCGGAAATGTTCACAAGAACATTTGCCCCTTCGGCGGCGAACTTTCGGACCAGTTGCGGGAAAATGGCCTCATAGCAGATGAAGATGCCCACCGCTCCTTCGGGGGTTTGGGCTACCTCCACGTGCTTGCCCGGAACAAAATCGCCTACCTGCGCTGTAATTTTCCCCACCTTCCCCGGGAACGCCCACCACGGCACGTACTCGCCAAAGGGCACTAAATGAATTTTAGCATATTGAAGCAGCAACCGACCGTCGGGCGCCAGCAGAACAGCGGAATTCTGCGGGTGTGAATTTCCATTGCCGAGAAAGGTCACCGTGCCGCTGATTATGTAGGCGTTCGCCCGTTTCGCCATGGATTCGAGGGCGTTACGGAAGATCGGATCGCGTGTGAAAAGAAACGGCGCGGAAGTTTCCGGCCAGACCACCAGAGGCGGATTTGAAGCCGTTCCGCCCGATTCCTTTGCGGCCTCCACGCTTTTTTGAACGAGGCTATTTAAAGGTGCCGGGTTTTCCCATGGGATCCAGGTGTCCATGGCCGCCTCTCCCAAGGGTATATTGGGCTGCACCAGGATGGCAACATCTGTTGCCAGCTTCAGCGGGGGAGGCTGTAGCAGCCGGTCGCCGACGCCCAGGGCCGCAATCCACACGGCCAGGGCCACCCAGCCAGCCCTTTTAGCAGGTCGCAAGACAACCCAGCCCAAAAGTGCACTGGTACTCACGGCAACAAACGAAAGGCCATAGACGGCTGTTACTGTCGCCATCTGCTCCAGCCCGACCGGCCGAACCGCGTATCCCAGCAGGTTCCAGGGGAACCCGGTGATCATGTAGGTTCGAGCCAGTTCCAGGGCCACCCAAAGAAAGGGGCTTAAAACAAGGGCGAAAGTCACCGAACGCCGCGCGATGAGGCTTTCTACCAGCCCGAAGACGCCGTAGAAACTCGCAAAAATGATTACAAACAGAACGAGGACTCCCGCAGCAACAAGGAAGCTCAAACCGCCGTATCCCTGCATTACACTGACAAACCAATAGCAACTTCCGGCTAGAAATATGGCTCCCGACAGGTAGCCCAGCCAGAACCCCCGACCCCATCGCCTTTCGGCAGCCACCGCGAGCAGCAGCGGCGTACAAGCCACCCACACGAGGAACGACCAATTGATGAGCGGAAAACAGGCAAAAAGAAGCGCGCCGCTGAGGGCACTCGAACCTGCACGGACTAAACCGTTGTTAAGCCAGTTTGGAAAAGTTTCCTTGGAGGTAGTCATTCTCTTTCTGGACGAGATCGTTCCCAGGAGTGACAGCCCGAGATGGGTGCTGAATGGTTTTCAGGCTTGGAGACCCCAATGGCGCCCGGCAGCCCGGATCTTAGTGTACGACGAAGGGACGGAATCCCTCCCCTTCCAGCTTGTCTCGGACGCTATCAGCTCCGACACGCGACGGATACGGGCCCACCTGGACGCGGTAAAGATTGTCATTCGCCTGCGACTGCTGCAGGGTAAGAATAAACGCCGGGTACCCGCGGGCCTTCAGCAACTTGACCAGGTTTTCCGCGTCCGTTCGAGACTTTGAAGCCATCACTTGAACAGCAAAATGCGAGCCCCCGCTGGTGGAGCCTGTGTGTGCCGCCCTGCTTGTTCTCTCCGGTGCGGGCCTGCTTCTGGCCGCTCGCTGTGGCGCAACACTTTCCGCTGTCCTTTGGACCGTCGGTTTCGCTGTTTCGGCAGGCGCTCGCCCCAACGGCTGAGGGCGCTCCGGTGGAGGAGCGGAGCCTGCGTTGGAGCCCACATTCTCTGCTTCAATCCCCTGGTTTGCAGGCTGGGTAGAGGCGTCTGCCGGCGCGTTCACCGCAGGTGGAATGTTGCCGGAGTTCGTCACGTTTTCGGTGACAGGATTAACCTTTGATGGGCTGTGATTGTATCCTACAACAAAGCCCAGGGAAAAGAAGATCGCGCAAACGGCCACCGCGGCCAGAAACATGAGGACCAGGTTGCGGGCTGAAGACCCGCCCTCGTTCTCGTATCGTTCCATCAGCTTTGCCATTTTCCTCCCGCCGGCGTCGGATTCACGCCTCTTCTCAATCTAACTTTTTTCTGGACCCGCAACGGTCGGTTGTGTGCCACTCACCTTGTGCATCAATACGGACAGCAGTTCGACCGGGATTGGGAAAACAATCGTCGTGTTCTTTTCCGTTCCTAATTCTGCCAGAGTCTGAAGATAACGCAAAGTAATCGTGATGGGTTCTTGCGCAAGAATCTTTGCTGCGTCGGCCAGCTTTTGCGAAGCCTGATACTCGCCGTCAGCGTTGATGATCTTGGCGCGGCGTTCGCGCTCGGCCTCTGCCTGACGCGCAATGGCACGTTGCATATCCGCCGGAATGTCAACCTGTTTCACCTGGACCTGGGTCACCTTGATCCCCCACGCCTCGGTCTGCTCATCGATAATCGTCTGGAGCCGCATATTCAGCTTCTCGCGCTGCGAAAGCAGGTCATCCAGTTCGACCTCGCCCAGCACGGCCCGCAAAGTCGTCGCCGAAAGCTGTTCGATCGAAAAGCGGAAGTTCGTCAGTTCGATCACCGCTTTTTGTGCATTGATGATCCTGTAAAAGAGCACAGCGTTAACCTTGACGGATATGTTATCTCTGGTGATAATGTCCTGCGGAGGAACGTCCCAGGTCTCAATCCGCAGGGAGACCTTGACAAGTTTGTCAATCGGCCACCAGATCCAGATCAGTCCCGGCCCCTTGTCCGGGGTCTGAACACGCCCCAGCCGGAAGACGACCGCTCGCTCGTACTCTCTCAAGACGTTCAGGCAGGCTGCGGCATAGAAAAAGATGATCACCAAGGCGACTATGTAGCCCATCGTACCTCCTCTCGATTTTTCGAAGCATGGATTGCGCTGGTCTTCGAACCCATCGTTCGAACGGCCTGTTACCGTTAGCCGCCGCTTGGGTTTTTATAACCCATTTCGGTTGGTGACAGTCTATCGAGTTTCTTCCTCCGGCTCAACAAGCAATGTCAGACCCTCGACTTTTCGTACCCGGACATGGCCGCCGGCCGGAACGCGCTGCTCGGCTCGCGCGTCCCACAATTCTCCACGAACCAGCACTTTGCCCACCGGGTCCAGGTCCGTGCGAGCCACGCCGGTCAGGTTTACAAGGCCCTCCACGCCCGTAACTGTCTTGCTCTTCACCGCCCGCCAGGCAAAGCGCGCCAGGAGAACAGTAATCACGGCCAGTGGCAGCACCACGCTCAGGGCCGTCGCCAAATGGATCCTGGCACCCGGCCAAGGCGAGTTGATCAGGATCATAGAACCAAAAATCGTTGCGGCGATCCCACCCGCGGCGAGGATCCCATGCGAAGTGTAGGCCGCCTCAAGACCAAACAAGGCTAAGCCAATCAGAATCAGCGCGACACCGGCGTAGTTGATGGGCATCATGTGAAAACCGAACAGCGACAAAACCAGGGCAATAGCGCCCACAACGCCGGGCAAAACCCCGCCTGGATGCGTAAATTCAACATACAATCCCAACACACCAATTGCCCCCAGAATAAAGGCGATATTGGGATCTGATACCCAGGAAAGCACCTGTTTGAACCACGGCATCTCATAAGGAACGATGCGCGCTCCTGCAAGATCCAGAACGGTTTCAGAACCATTGGCGCGTTTAATGGTCTTCCCATTGAATTCACGGAAGATTTCTTCCGGGCTGTTAGCAATGGCATTGATGAGGTTGTTTTTCAGGGCTTCCTGGTCTGTCAGGGATATGCTTTGCCGCACCCCTTCCTCGGCCATCTGGGCGTTGCGGCCGCGCGTATTTGCAATCGAACGGATGAAGGCGGCTGAATCGTTCAGGATTTTCGTTTCTTCGGTCTTGCCGATGTTCATGCCCCCGATTGTTACCGGATGGGCGGCGCCCGTGTTGGTTCCCGGAGCCATCACGGCCACGTCCCCTGACAAAAGAATAAAAAATCCCGCCGAAGCGGCCCGGCTGCCCGTGGGATAAACGTAAGTAATCACAGGCACACGCGAGTTCATCACGGCGCGAACTATATCCCGCATAGAGTCCTCGAGCCCGCCGGGCGTGCTCAGTTCCAGCAGGATAGCGCTTGCGTTCGCGCGGTTGGCATATTCGATTCCGCGAACTACGTAATCGGCGCTGACCGCCTGCACAACCCCGTCCAGATTGATTTGTACGACAACCGGTGGCGGGGAGGCTGACAGATGGAGTGAAAACGCGAAGGCTCCCGTCAGCAGGAAAGTATGCACGAGTGTTTGCAGCGGCAGTTTGGGTCTCAAGGTTTGTCTCTGAGCGCCGAAAGCTGAGCCTGGATCTGCTGCACCAGGTTTTTGGCCTCGATGCTTGAAGGTTCAAGCGCCAGGGCCAACTGCGCCTGTTTCAAAGCCGGCATCAGGTGCTTCAGGGAGACATAGGCGCGCGCCAGCCACAAATGCGCCTGGTACGAATCCTTTTCTTTCAGCGAAGTTTCAAATTCTACCGCGGCAAACGTGTGCTTGCCCTCGCGCTCATACACTTGTCCAAGCGCCTGGTGGGCTTCGCTGCTTTCGGGAAGCAGCAGGGCCGCCTGAGTCAATTCACGTTCAGCCTCGGGAAGCCGCCCTGCTGCAACTAACGTCACACCTTGCTTCAGGTGCGTCTCGCCTTCGGTCCGGACCTCCTGGGCCGGTTGCTCCGCAAGCTTGCGCTGGATATCGCGTGCTAGTGTCAGCGAAGCAAGGTGAAAATCTTTCGCATCATAATCCTTCTTTATTCGCGGAGTAAGATCGGGAAGCGAGGGCACGACGTTGCCGATGTTTTGATTGTTGCCGCCGTTTCTGGGCGGATCGTCGGCATCGGCCTTTTCGTGGTTGGATATCCAATTTAGCTCGTTCTGGCGGGTGACAGAATCACCGAGTTCTCCTGAAGCTTCCGCGAGAAGAACATGGGCATCCAGATCATCTGAATCCTGGGCGATTGCTTTGCGGGCCAATTCCGCGACCTGGTCGTATTTCTTTAAATGCCAAAGGGCCAGTCCCATGTTGAAAGCGTAGTCGGAATCGTCCTGGTCCTTTAGAAGAGCCTGCTTAAAATCCGCCTGTGCCTCGTCATAATGCCCCAGGCGCAATTCCACGACGCCAAGATTGTTGAGGGCCTCGCCCAATGGAGCAATTCCACGCAGCTTTTTCAGGTCGATTTCGGCCGTTCCGTCCTGGTTCAGGTAATATTCGTCAATTCCGAGGAGAAACAGAGCTTCCGGATAGTCGCGATCGCCGGGATTCAAGCTTCGGAGCCAACGGGCTGAGGTTGTGTAATCTTCCTGATCGAAATAATACCGCCCAAGCGCAAACGCTGCACGGTGGTCATCGGGATTCAGGCGGTTGGCTTCTTCCAGAAAATGCACTCGGCTTGTTGAGTCGGTGGACAAAACCCCTCGGATATAGCTTTCGAAGGCGTCCAGACGTACGGGCGGAAAGCGGTTGCTGAACTCTGTTTCCCTTCCCTCTACGCCGTCCTTACCGTGCGCTTTCAAGAGTTGCCAGGCCAGGCGCGTTTCCAGCACGTCCAGTTCATTCAGCTTGCCGGTCACCACAACGGGCCTCGAAAGGCTCAATTTTGGCACATCGAGCCATTGCGCGGATGTTGTAAGCTGGTCTCCGGCAAGGGTGAAATGCCCAATGATGGCAACCGTTGCGCCAAGAGCCTGGACGACTCTAAACTCACTGGCAAGAGTCAGTGGCGCTTCGCGAGGCAGCCCTAATTGCTCACAGGTATCATCACGGTCCTCTCGCTGCAACACATACCGTGTGGGAGAAGCCAGGCGCGTCGCGATCAGTTCTGCAATGCCCTCGGACATCCATCCAACCGACGGATTTCCGCTCATATTCTCCAAAGGAAAAACCAGAAACACTTTCGGCTGGGCTGCCCAGAGGCATTCCCCGACAAGAAGCAGCAAGACGAACAATCCAACAGACTTGAGCTTCATAGCGTGCAGTCGATCCAACGGCGGTCATTATAACACCGGCGGGAGCACGACCCTAAGGATGCGGAAGGTCCGGCAGTCCCGAGGTGCACCTGCTGATAGGCTCCGTGCGGGAAGACAATCTTGCACCTGATTGTTTCTCTCGGCATCACTCCTTGATGGGAACAGGAGGATTCTTGATCAAAGCAATAAAGGCCGGATCCTTGCTGATCTTCTGGAAGTCCGGATCCTTTAAGATTCGGTTCCTGTCGTTGAAGCCCTCTTCCATGGCGTGCTCAAGGTAACGGACCGCCTCAGTAGTATTGCCAACCGAGGCAAAAACCTTGGCCATATAGAAATAGAACTTCGCATTGACGTGCCGAGTCTCAATGGCCGATCCCTCGTTTGACCTCTGTTTGAGGATGTCGGGATCAAGCAGGATCGCAGTGCGATATTCCCTGGAAGCCTCCTCGTATTTCTTGCGCGCGAAGTAGGCCATGCCCAGGTTCAGGTGAAACGCAGCTGCATTGGGGCCAAGCTTGATCGCGTGACGGTAATAGCCGATGGACTTTTTTGCTTTGTGACTAAGGTAAAAAGTTGTTCCGATATTGTTCCATGGTTGGGCGAAAAGGTGATTCAGGCGGGTAGCGCGCTTGTAAGCGTCGCGCGCCTGCCTGTAATCCATCTTCTGTTGATAACAGATGCCCATCTTGTTCCACAACGCAGCAATTTGAGGTTTGTTTTGCTGCGAACCCTCAAGCGACTTGATGGCCCGAGAATAGTAGTCGATTGCCTCATCGTACGACTTTCGAGCCATAAAGATGTCAGCGCGCTCTTCATCAGAGAGCTTGACCGAACCGAGGGTCTGCTGCGTTGTATCCATCTGTTCAGCAACACCGGCCTGGCCTTCGTGTGCACTCCGGTTGCCGGCATTCAACGTTAGTGAGACCCCAAGCAGGATTCCTATAGCCAGAATGGAAGTTCCCCGTTTCATGGCTAACCCTCCCTGCCCCGGGCTAAAACGCCTCAGGGCGGTGTTGCGTCAGTGGAAGGCTTTTGCTGCTTCGAATCGCCACCCTTGAATATCGAAATGAATTTGTGGAAGAACCCGCCTTTTTTCTGTTCAGCAGGAGCAGGTTGCTGGATTGTCCGGCCGTTCTGCGCGGTCTGAGGAGTAAGCGGCTCTTCGGGCTTCGGCGCAGGCATCATAGGTCCTGAAATTACGCGCTGTGCGCCTTGGGCAACCGATTTGCTGTCCGGATGGAAAATCCGTCCAAGGATCCCGCCCACGCTCAGAATCGGATTTTCAGAATGCGGCTCTGTACCCTGAATGAAAAATTCATTGTGAACATTCCCTGAGGATCCCCCAGCGACCAGTTGTCCCTGGTCGTTCACCGGAACGCTCACAATTCCCGGCGGTTCGATGAACGGCTGCGGATCGCTGTAATCCGGCAGCGCAGTGGCAAGCTTCATAAACGCCGTCCACACAGGAAGCGCTGACGACGCTCCGGGCAGATTCAGCTCCTGATCATTGTCATATCCCACCCAGACAACCGCCAGCAGATTTGACGTGAATCCGGCAAACCAACCATCATGGGATGTTCCGGTCTTGCCGGCCGCCGGAAGGCTGAATCCTCGGCTGCGCACCCCTTCCCCGGTGCCTTCGTCGATAACGCTCTCCATTAAGCTTACCATCATAAAGCTGATGCGAGGGTCAAGCACCTGGCGGGAAACTTCCGGGGCGCGATAGATCGTCTGCCCGTCATCGTTATTCACCATCAGGATGGATCGCGGCTGCTCATATGTTCCTGAATTGGCGAAGACTGTGTACGATCCTGCAATCTCGAGCGGCGTTGCAACGTAAGCCCCCAGCGCGAGGGCAGGCGTCGCCTGAATGTCCTGGTTAATACCGGCGGCAATGGCAAGGTCCCGAATTTTCTCGTAGCCGACCATTTGCGCAAGGCTCACCGTTGCGACGTTCAGGGAATGCGCCAACGCCTCTCGGACGGTCACCTGGCCAAAGTATTCGTTCTCGTAATTTTTCGGCTCATAGACCTGATTGTCGAATTCGAAGCTCGTCGGTTCATCGGTCAGCACCGTCGCGGGCGTAATCAGCGGCTGGGAGCCGTCAATCGCAGAATTCAGGGCCGCCGCGTACACGAAGGGCTTGAAGGAAGAGCCGGGCTGGCGCTTCGCAAGCGCGTGGTTCAACTGGCTCTGGCCGTAATTGCGCCCGCCCACCAGCGCTTTGATTTCACCTGTGTGAGGGTCGAGAACAACCAGCGCGACCTGGGGTTCCTTCGGGCCGTTGGACGACTGTTTTGGATGATGGCGCATGGCAGCAATCCGCTGGTCAACCTCCGCCATGCCGGTGCTGACGGCCACGGTCGCCGCGCGCTGCAAATCAGGATCGAGGGTCGTGTATATCCTGTAGCTTTGCGAAAGCAACTGCTCTTCGGAAAAATGAGAGAGCAGTTCGTCCTGGATCATATCTACGAAATACGGCGCTTGGCTGCTGCCGGTGTTTTCCGGCGCAAGGCCCAGTGGAGCTGCGGACGCTTCTTTTGCCTCTTCCCTGGTGATGTAGCCCATCTCGGACATTTCCTCGAGAACGTGATTCCGGCGGCTCATTGCGCGCTGGGGATGGCGATACGGCGAATAGTAATTGGGGCCTCGGATGATCCCCGCCAGCAGCGCGGCCTCCGGAAGGGTGAGCGATGAAATGTTTTTGTTGAAATAGGCGTTCGCCGCCTCGCCGAAGCCGTAAATCGAGAAGCTGCCGCTCTGGCCAAGGTAGATCTCATTCGAATAGAGTTCAAAGATCCGTTCTTTGGTCAACCGGTGCTCCAGCAACAGGGCGATGAAAATCTCTTCCGTCTTTCGACGAATGGTTCGCCTCGGAGTCAGGAAGAAATTCCTCGCCAATTGCATGGTCAGCGTACTGCCGCCTTCAACGGCCCGGCCGGCGCGCAAATCGGCCAGCGCCGCCGCAAAGATGCGAAACAGGTTGATTCCAGGGTGCGTAAAGAAGCTATGGTCCTCCGCGGCGACGACGGCATTAACGAGGTCTTTGGGAATCTGCTGATAACTCACAACCTGACGCTTGGCGCGCTCGCTGCCAAAGAGGGTGGTGATTACTCGAGGCTCAAGCCAGTAGTTCATGAGGGGGGTATTGTGCTGAAGGTCAGTAATCGAGGCTATCCGGTCACCGTTAAAAGTGAGATCGGCAGGGCCTTCCTGGATCACCGGACCGTGGAAAAAGGACTCCGGCCCCGGCCTGATGACAAGATGGTTGCCATCAAGGTCAAAACTGCCGAACTCTGAATCCGTTGCTCCGGTCGTATAACCAGCATTCTGGAGCCGCGCGGCGATCTCTCCCTGCGATGTGCGCTCACCCACCTCCACCGGTGTCGGTGCTGCATACACAAGCGAGGCGTGGTTGAATACTCTCCCGCTCAACCGCGCATCGATCATCCTTGAAAAATGCACGTAAAGATAGACATAGCCCAATACCAGAATCAGGGTAAGCAGGACGCCGGCAGCCAGCACTGCTTCCTGCCAGGGCTTCAGACTTGGAACGCGGAGGCGCCTGCCCTTGGCTCTGGGCTTCGAAGATCTCCGGGTTGGCGGCTTCAGCCGTGAACTCACAGATCAGATATTGCTGTTCTGAGCCGAGGGGGCAAAGTGAAGGGGAAGCGTGTAGATTTTCAAGTCGACGTAAACCGAATACCTTACGTTTATCCTGACGGTCTGGCCGATCGAGACTTTGATGTCCTGACGTTCCACGGGCAGCCCCAGAGACTCAGCTTTTGCGTAAATTTCGTTTTGCAGATCTTCAGGCTTAGCCTGAGGCACTTGGACGGTTGCTTGTACCGCCAGGTTGTTCAGGTAATCCTGAAGCTCATAATTTTCAACATATACTGGCGCAATCTTGAATGCACAAAAGATTACTGCTCCAAGAAAGGCCAGGGAGAGGATCGCTTTCACTCACCCTCCCCGAGTCGCTGAGTGACGTCATCTCCGTTACCGCCGTCTGAGCGCTCAATTTTCCTTCATCAAGCGTTCCTGCAGCGTGACAGCCAACCCGTTTAGGTTAACATCGTGGACTTGCCTTGTCGAGCGGTCGTAAATTTCGCCAAGCCCCTGAGCAAGCTTTTTCTTGCCAAGTGTAATCCGATACGGAACTCCGATCAGGTCCGCATCCTTGAATTTGACGCCCGGCCGCTCCTCGCGGTCGTCGTAAAGCACGTCGAGGCCTGTTTCCTGCAATTGCCTGTAAAGCTCTTCCGCTTTTGTTCTTACGCCTGCGTCGTCCATATTCGCAGCCGTCAAAACCACATCATAGGGAGCGATCGCCCTGGGGAGAAACATGCCGTCGGCGTCATGGTTCTGCTCTACCGCTGCAGTCAGGATCCGCTCGATGCCGATCCCATAAGAACCCATCGTCAAATGCACTTCCTTGCCACTGGGATCGAGCACAGTAGCGTGCATGGCCTCTGAGTAGCGGCGTCCCAGTTTGAAAACGTGGCCAAGTTCGACAGCCACCGAAACCCGAAGCGGCTTACCGCATCGTGGACACAGGTCACCGGACTGAACGACGCGGAGGTCAGCGTATTCCGCCATAAAATCGCGCCCGGGCGTGACGTTCCGTAAATGTGTATCGTCCTGGTTCGCCCCTGTGATAAGGTTTTTGCGGCCTTCGAGCGCCCGGTCGGCCAGGATTCGTGCCCCTTTAATCCCAACCGGGCCGAGCGAGCCAAGCTGAGCATGATGAACCGCAAAAGCCTCCGTCGCAGTGGCTGGGCGGAAAACCGTAGTTTGCAGCACGGACGCAAGCTTAGTCTCGCTCAAGGCGTGGTCACCCCGCAGTAGAATAACAACCGGCTGGCTTTCAACAATATACACAAGTGTCTTGATCATACGCCAGGCGGGCTCGCCCGTGAACTTGACCAGGTCCTCGATGGTCTTCTGTCCAGGGGTGGGAAAAGGTTCCGGCGTGGCATTGCCGGGAAGATCTTCGACCGGAGAAACGTTTGACACCGCCTTTTCCAGATTGGCCGCATAGCCACAATCAGAGATGGCAACGAAATCTTCGCCCGAATCGGTCGGAACCATGAATTCGTGTGAGACAGTCCCTCCCATTGCGCCCGAGTATGCTTCTGCAATCACGTATTTAAGTCCGCAGCGGTCGAAGATGCGGCAGTAAGCGTCATAGTGTTTCTGGTAGCTCTTGTCGAGGCCGGCATCATCAAGATCAAACGAATAGGAATCCTTCATGATAAACTGCCGCAGGCGCAGCAGGCCTGATTTGGGTCTCGGCTCATCGCGGAATTTCTCCTGGATCTGGTACCAGATCTGCGGAAGTTGCTTGTAGGAACGAATTTCTCCGCGAGCGATGTTGGTCATTTCTTCTTCATGGGTGACGCCAAGGCACATATCGTGCCCATTGCGGTCCTTGAACTTGAACATCGTTTCGCCAAACAGATCGTATCGGCCCGTTTCCCGCCAAAGTTCAGCCGGGTTCAGCGCCGGCAGATAAAACTCCTGCGCACCAATCCGGTTCATTTCTTCGCGGATGATCCGCATGATCTTCAGGAAAGACCTCTGGGCCAGAAACAGATATGCATAAACCCCCGCCGACACCTGCCGGACGTAACCGGCGCGCAGCAGAAGCTGATGGCTGGGCGCTTCCGCTTCAGCAGGAATTTCCCGAAGCGTGGGAATAAAGACCTGACTCCAACGCATGCTTTTACCTTTCTTGCCGCAGGTTTTGACGTGGTAGAGGCGAGTTTATCTCGCCACCTTTCTATCTCGCAACCCGGCTCAATTAACGTAAGTCCATGTTGTCATCTGGCGGCATGAAGCCACCCGTACAGGTTTGCCTGCAACCTGCCGGCGTAATCCGCCATTGTTCAGGAAACCCGCCGCTAAGTCAAGAAAGGCAACGGGCTACAACGGACAAGGAAACTACATCACCTTGACCACAGGACGTGAGCTTTCCGCTGGGAGTTGAATATAGGCCTTCCTGAGCAGGAACGGGGTCACGAAGGTTGTGACCACTGCCATCAGCACGAGGATTGTAAACAGGCGGTCGCCGATGAAGCCGTTTGACAGTGCAATGTTCGCAATGACAAGTTCCATGATGCCTCTGCCATTCAGACCGATGCCAAGCGCCCAACTC
>Ga0209061_1000696_pt1 | contig 74292 bp, 63 predicted proteins | sample Coa_R1_10_FD_187157 | JGI IMG/M metagenome (GOLD analysis project Ga0209061, IMG submission 187157) | Surface soil microbial communities from Centralia Pennsylvania, which are recovering from an underground coalmine fire - Coalmine... | ecosystem: Environmental > Terrestrial > Soil >... | reverse complement strand
ATGGCGATAAACAGCGTTATATGGCTATGGCTATACAATTATAGGTTGGGGGTTAACTGGATCCTGACGAAAGTTGGGTTACCAGCCGTTCCGTGGCTTTTCTCACGCAGCCTGGCTTTCCCAAGCGTAATAATCATAACCATTTGGGCATACACTGGTCTTGCGACCTTGTTTTATCTGGCATCTTACATTAACATGGATAAGAGCGTGATTGAAGCGGCTAGGATAGATAGTGCTGGCTCATTTAAGATACTCAGAAAAATCCTGGTGCCAAACTCGATGAATTCATTCATCGTCACAACCGCGTTACTCCTCATATTCTCTCTTAGAATATTCACCGTTCCCTACGTGGTCTCGGGCGGTCCCACAAACACCCTTCTGCAGACGCTTGTCGTATACATGTATTATCTGTTCACCACAGAGTACTTTTCACAGTCAGCCGCAGTGGCCTCCATAATCACACTGATCGCTGTGGCGATAGTCATCCCATACGCCCTAATCGGTATAAGGAGGTGGATTAGAGGTTGACCAAAAAGCAAGGGGGAAGACCCAGGGCACACTCGATTGGTTCGGTTTTCAAATACCTCGCGATAAACATTGTGGCCGTTCTGTGGCTTATCCCGGTTTACGCGATGATTATCAACGGATTCAAGGGGGACTTAGCGGTCACGTCCACACCCGTTCTTGTACCACCTACGTCACCCACTCTGTCCCCATATCAAGCGGTCATCAGCGCGCTGACAAGACCAATCTTTAACAGCCTGATTGTTGCGGTTCTAGGCTCAATAATAGCCACTGTTCTGGGCTCCATGGGGGCGTATTTCTTCTATTCTCTCTCCACGTCGTGGAGGAAAACGCTCACGGTTCTAAGCGATGCAGGGTTCGCGGTTATCGCAATGGGTACATTCATTCCCTATCAATCCACTATTATCCCCTTAACAAAGCTTATAGTTTCTCTGAATGCGCTCGACACCTATGTGGGGCTAATACTCGCTATGCTCGTGTTTTATGTGCCCACCGCGGCTCTATTAATGTCTATATTCTTTGCGGTTGTTCCCAAAAGCGTTGTTGAGGCTGCTAGGATTGATTCGGCTAGTGAGCTCAAGATACTTTTCAGGGTGGTTCTCCCACTCGCGCTTCCAGGATTCATCTCCACTTTTATATTCGTGCTCATTCAGACCTGGAATAACTTCTTCATACCGCTCGTGTTAACAACCACCCCGAACATGAGGCTGGTACCTGTGGCGATTCAGGCTTACACCGGCGGCTACGGTACACTCTACAATGAAAGCTTTGCTGTGGCGGTGCTCGGAAGCCTAGTCCCACTCGTGATCTTCGTTTTTCTAGGAAGATACTTCATCAGAGGGCTTATGGCCCTAGGTGCCGGCAAGGGTGTGTAGCGATGACCAAGATAAGCGTAGTGAACGTTGATAAGACGTTTAGGAAACGGGGTAAGGAGGTTCACGCGCTTAGGGGGGTAAACCTGGAAATAGGCGACACGGAGAGCTTCGGTATCCTCGGCCCGAGCGGGGCTGGGAAGACAACCCTCATGAGGATCATAGCCGGCCTGGAGGTCCCCACACGGGGAGAAGTGTATTTCGACGAGGAGCTTGTCTCAGCGGACGGAGCAATAGTTGTTCCACCTCAGGAGAGGAATATCGGAATGGTGTTCCAGACTTGGGCGCTTTACCCAAACATGACCGCATACGATAACATAGCCTTCCCCCTTAGGAACACAAAGCAGAAGGCTGGTGATATAGCTAGGAGGGTGGAGGAAGTAGCTGAAAAGTTGGAGATCGGCCACATATTGGATCGGCGACCATCGGAGATTTCGGGCGGCCAACAACAGAGAGTAGCGCTCGCTAGGGCGCTTGTTAAGAGCCCCTCCGTACTCTTACTTGACGAACCCTTCAGCAATCTAGATGCCAAGGTGCGGGACTCCGCCAGGGCTCTTGTGAGAAAGATACAGAGGGATTTGAGGATAACAACGGTGCTCGTCTCACACGACCCAGCTGACATCTTTGCTAATTCTGAGAGAGTTGGCGTGGTCTTCGATGGAAGATTAGTACAAGTCGGTCCGCCCAGCGAAGTGTACAACTCGCCCGTGTCCATAGGAGTTGCAAAGCTAATTGGCGACATAAACGATTTCGAGTGTGTATCAGAGGGTAACACGCTTAGATACGGGGGATTCACTTTGCCACTAGACCGAAACATGAGCGGCAAAGTCGTGGTGGGGATAAGACCTGAAAATCTACGTGTGGGTCGCGGACCAAATGAAGAAGCAGATTGGGTGTTTCTAGGCAAAGCGGTGGTTCAGGTATCAAGCTATATGGGTGGTGTGTATAAGATATTAGTTTCAACACCAGACCATCAAGACGAGACGCTCGCACTCATATCTGAAAGACCCTACCAAGTGGGCGAAGAGGTAAATGTATATGCTAGGAAGGGCGGCATCATGGTTTTCCCGTAAGGACTCTCTTGACACACCGTACTTAATAGGCAACACAAACCATCACCCAAAAGCTTAACAAATCAACAAAAGAAGACACTATGGAGTACTCTCGGCGTCTACGTTTAGGTCTACGCTGAATCCATGGCGGTACTCACGGAACGGTTAGAAATGTTTGGCTGACGGTCTGAGGTCTGCGTCTAACGGGTTGAGCCGTCCGAGCTCTGTCGGCAAGGCTATATGTGGATCCCATGTTCTCGCCGTAATGTGGGTCAATCGAAGCTAGACACGGCGCACCTATGATGAGCCTTGTTTTATTGTGCAGTGGGTTTATATGGGATAACGTGATGTTGGGTTTGAGGTTATGCCGTCCCTTCTTCTTGGAAGCGTTAATGGGAAGCCGTTTGAAGTGGACGCGGATGTTGTGGTCACGGGTAGGACGTGTGTGCTTGGCGCGAGTGGGAGCGGTAAGAGCTACGCGGTGGGAGTCATTTGTGAAGAGCTTTGCAAGATCGGTGTGCCCTTCGCGTTGGTGGACTCGGAGGGTGAGCACATTGGTCTCAAGCAGAAGTACGAGGCGGTTTGGGTTGGGGAGGAGAAGGGGTGCGACCTGAAGTGGTCGGATTTTGACCCCGCTGAGTTGGGTGCACACGCACTCGAGGCTCCACCGCTGATACTCGACGTTTCGGGGACGGGTGAACCGCAGGCGAAGGTGGGTAGGTTCGTTTCAGCCATCTATGGGCGGGTGTCCGCTCAGAGGGCCCCCTACCTATTAATCGTTGAGGAGGCGGACAGGTTTGTTCCCCAGCGTGGTGATAGGGTGGAGATACTGGGGGAGGTGGCCCGCAGGGGTCGTAAGAGGGGGTTGGGGCTCATGGTGTGCACTCAGAGGCCCTCCCTCGTAGATAAGAATATTCTAAGTCAATGCAGTAACCAACTCATAGGTAAACTCGTGATTAGGAACGACCTTCAGGCGGTTGAGCAATTCTTCCCGGGGCGGGGGCTACCCGAGCACCTCACCTCCCTGCAGCCGGGCTACTTTTACGCTGCGGGGGGCTTATCCCCACTACCCGTGTGTGTAAAGGTGCGTATGAGAGAGACGCCTCCGGGTGGGGTGGCTCCCACGCTTGGTGGAACAGTGCGGCTTGGGGCACGTGTGTCCGATTGGCTTGGCAGGCTAACAGTGAAAGAGGGCGGCGGGGAAGGTGTAGTTGACACGCGAACCCCAGCCGTGGTTAACACAGAGGATGCACAGAGGGCTCCCCCAGTCGCGTCAAAGCGTGGATCCGCGGGTATTCGCTTGGGTCTGCGACCCCTGATATCGGCGTCCGATGCGGCGCTCTACGTTAAGCGTGGGAGGAGTTTCCCGCTTTTTGGTAGGGAGGAGACGGTGTCATCCGTACAACTCGTGATGTGGCCGCTGGTGGAGCTTGGTATCCGCACAAGGATTAGGAGGGGGCTCTTCAGGCATAGGTTTGAGACGCGGTTCGCCCTCTTCGACGGCGTAAGCGGACGCCAAGCTGATTTGTCCAGTGCACTAACATTTAGGGAGGGATTCGAGAAGCTCATCGGACTCAGGGAGGATGAGGTGGCCGTGTTAAGGTGTCTGGAGGCAGGGAGCCCTCTCGGCGTGGTGGACATAGCACTCAGAGCCAACCTCCCCGAGGGGGCTGTTCGCGCACGCCTCGCATCACTTGAGAAGAGGAGGCTTGTGGCTTCCCGCAGGGTTGGGAGGCTGAAGGTTTTCAGCAGACTCGTGGACATACCAGTCATAAAGCAGGCTGAAAGCACACTTCAACTGGAGGATGTTGGCGGCGTCGGGGATGCTCAGATACAGGAGCTAAGAGTTGGGGAGGATGAGCTAAGAGGGTTGATCAGGGGACTGCTGGGGGACGCCGAGGTTGAATCATTCAAACCATTCCTTTACCCCCTCTACCGTGTGGAGCTTGTACTCGGAGACAGGGCTAGGAGTGAGTGGGTGGATGCTAGGCAGGGTAAAAGAGTTGAGCTCCAGCTGCGTATGCGTGATGGTTGACACCCAGCGCTGTTTTTTGCTTTTCCCATTTTTATTCATCGGGCTCCTGTGATTAGGGGGCGCATCCAGAGCCAACCCGCTTATAACCCAATAAAGAGACGACACAAACCGTTCCCCTTAGGTAGGTGGCTCTTAGACGTGTGGGGGTTGGAGCCAGATTAGCTAAACTGATTGTTTGTATTCGACCGCTTAACGCCTTATGGGTGTTCAATTTACGGTTATCTCTGTTCTGTCATCCCATGTGTTTAGTACGCCGTCGCTGCACAGGGTTATCGGGCCCTGCTTTCTGAAGGTGTAGCGGTTGAATGGGTTGTCATCGTTGAGCCACTTTAGGAGTGTGCTGCCCACGCTGTCAAGCGTGTTGACTAGGCGGTTCTCGGCGTAGCACATTGAGTCGCCTTTACTATACAGTCGGCATACACCGTCTTGCTTGATCACTAGTATTACCGCCGTGGTTGCGCCCGTAACTATAGTTGACTCACACCTTCGCCTATACTCCTCCAACACCCCATCTGGCTCTTCTTGCTCTAAGATGCTATCAACGTAGTCGAGTAGGGTGTTAGCGGCCTGACGTGAGGCGATGCCGCCTGAGCCATCCATTTCGCCACTCACACCGTCGAACACCGCGGCAACCATACCCCTAGGTCCAACACACACAAGTATCGAGTCTTCGCAGAAGCGCGTCCACCTGTGACCCACACCCTTGCGCATACTGAAGTGGATTGATCCAAGCGAGCCCTCCAAGAGCTTGGGTTTACCGTCATCACCCGAAACCCCCTCGGCGCCCCCCGCCACAAGCCAGCCACTCCCAAAACGCGGGCTGAAAGCATCCACGTTAACGCCTCTAACCTCCGGCTCCAAATCCAAGTCTCACCAAACAATATTAAGGTGTACACGAATATTTTCCCTACCTATGGTGCTAGACGTATCGGAGGACTACTTGGGCGGCTAGCCGAGGCGTCCTATATGTTACCGTGACTTAACAATTGATTGGGTGTGGGTTAGACCTATCACCCCCCTACGCGGTTAATCGTTCAATGGGGGTTTTATTAGTCAAGGGTTTATTCAGCGCCAACCAAGATGCTGCAAGGAGTAGTGGAGGGGTGTTGGGGTCTGTTCCCAGACCTGTGAGCATGGCTCCGAGGCCCATGCCGAACCACCACGCAAACACGCAGAGGGCGCATCCCATTATGAAAGCGGGTCGCCGGTAGCCTGTGAACCACATTATTATAGATATTAATAGGGGGGTCACTTCGAAGATGTTCGCGACCAGGGGTGAGGAAACCGAGTATCTGGCTATGGGCTCAACGGTCCACGCCAGGCTAGCTGGGATATTCGTGTTGATGTTGGCTTGGAATATTGTGGACTGCCCGGCCGCGGTGAACATGTTTGGGTTAAGCTGGGCGATTAGGCCAATGAGTAGGAGTAGGGGTGCGAAATCCCATAAGGGTGAAAACCTCCTTTGAGACTCATGGGCCCATCTTGTGTTGGGTAAGAGTAGGATGAGGGATAGGTATAGGTATACTAGGGCAGAGCCGGGGAGCCCGGTGTAGAGGCTCGGTGAGCCAATGGTGAGGGCGCCGCCTCCGCTTAGAGCGAATATGCCCCCGAAGGCTTGGCCGAAAACCCATATGAGCGCTGACCAAGCGGTTGAGGCGATGAGCGTCGACCTGTAGAGTCGTCTTGGAGCCCATACTAAGCCTACGCCGATCGCCGCCTGTGTGGTGAGTGCGGCCACGTTGAATATCTTTTCGTGGAGTTGTATGTTGGGGTAGAGTGTGTTCAGCGCGAATGCGTGCAGCGGTTCTGGAAGGGTTTGGAAGGAGGGTAACAACACCTGTGATGGGAAGTTGGGGGTGAACATTTGGGGTTGAAGTTGGAGTAGGCCGTCAAGTAGCCATAGAGCCCCGAGGAATACTCTTAGATTAATCTTTAGTCGGCCAACGATATCTAAGGTTTGGACGTCTAGGATGACTCTGTTACCCATAATGTGTTGTTGATGCGCTACTGGTTAAACTTAAACCAGAAAGGGTTTCACCGAAACGCTTTTATAGGGTGTGATCACATGCGACGTAGAATATACGGTTCAGAGCGGGTCTAAATCAGCACCCTGTTGGTAAGCACGTCATCGAAGCACTATTTGGCTAACGGTTCAAATTAGAGTAAACGGTGTTCTAACCATGTCGAAGCCGAGGTTACGTTTGAGGTAAATGCTCGATTGGGCGACTCAATCCCCCGTGGGCTTGCTATGTGCAAACCATGTAACCGTTGAACGCTTACTCCTCGAATCAGGGGAGAAAAGTGTGCTTTTCCTCTAGGTTGCGCTGCACCTCTAAGTGGGGGCTTCAGGACTGCCTTGCAGTGTAGAGGCTGGTTATTCATTAGTGTAACCCTAATTAGTCCGTGTAGCGGAATGTGAAGTATGGCAAAGGCACTCTTCCTAATTATAAGCGGAGCCGAGGCGCCCGCTAAGGCTGAACTGGGAATCGTCGCCGCGGCTAGGTCGGTTAAAGCCAAAAGATATGAGGACTTAAAGGTGATATTCTTTGGACCAAGTCAAGAGTACTTAACCAGACTCACGGGGCCAGCTAAGGAGCACTTTGAGATACTACTCAAAGAGAAGGCCGTGGATTCAGCGTGCATAGCGGTAGCCGAGCGGATGAACATAAAACCACAGCTTGAATCATTGGGGATCGAGCTCCTACCAGCCGGGGAGCGTATTGCTCACTATGTAAACCAGGGATACGAAGTCATCACATTCTAGTGATGCGGACAACGAGCTGGGAAGATAAACACCCCTTATTTGCGGAGGCCGCCTATTCCACTGTTTTCGCGGACACGTTTAGCCTAAGCGAACTACCCCGCCCCCGCGGAGCGAACGGGCGGTGCACCTCCCCCCATCAAACCCCCCATAAAGTTAAACCTACCGGCGCATTAGTGTTGTAGGGTGAACCATACATTGGGGGGTAGGCTCTAGTGTGTTGCTACCCATAGTTCACCCAAACCCCAGCTAAAACCTTGTAGTTATGATAGTGGGGTCTAGTAAGGTTTAAGCGGGTTCTGCGGTTGTGTTGTTTATGGTTGAATCTAAGGGGATGTATATTAACGGCGTTTGGGGCAACTCATCGTCTGGTCAGGTCTCCAGTGTTGTGAACCCTGCGACGGAGGAGGTTATCGCCACGGTTCCCGCGGGGAGTGTTGAAGATGCACGCGCCGCCCTCGACTCGGCTGAAGCCGCGTTTGACTCGTGGTCTTCGCTTACGCCTCTTGAACGCGCCAAGTACCTTCTTAGGGCTGCGGATGAGATGGATTCGGTTAGGGAGGATTTGGCGAGGACGATCACACTCGAGCAGGGTAAACCCCTTTATGAGGCGCGGTTGGAGGTTGATGGCTCCATTGAGAATCTGCGCTACTATGCCGAGTTCGCGAGGAGGATTCAGGGGGACGTGTTGCCAAGCGACTTCCCAAACCGCTCGGTCATGATTCTGAGGGTGCCCCTCGGTGTTGTGGCCGCCATCACACCCTGGAACTTTCCAAGCGCCATGGTGACGAGGAAGGTTGCGCCGGCTCTGATCACGGGTAACACCGTGGTAGTCAAGCCCTCGAGTTATACGCCTCTGTCGGCCATAAAGATCGTTGAGGCGTTCGAGCGCGCCAAGCTTCCCCGCGGTGTGCTCAACTTGGTCACCGGCTCCGGCTCAAGCGTCGGCCGGGAGCTTACCACCAATAATAAGACGCAGCTGGTCACCATGACGGGGAGCACAGAGGTTGGCAAGCAGATAATGCGTGACGCGTCTGGTCACGTGGCGAGGCTCATACTCGAGCTGGGTGGGAAGGCTCCGTTCATTGTTTGGAGGGATGCGGACATCGCCTGGGCGGTTAAGAACGCCCTCTGGGCGCGCTTCTGGAATGCTGGCCAGACGTGTATCTGCGCTGAGAGGATTTATGTTCACAGGGAGGTGGCGGAGAGGTTTGTTTCCTCCTTTGTTGAGGCGGCTAAGAGACTCAGGATTGGTGACCCCATGGGTGACGTGGATATGGGGCCGCAGGTGAGTAAGTCGGAGCTTGAAGCGCGTGAGAGGTTCGTTGAGGAGGCGTTGGCCCGCGGCGGGAAGCTACTTACGGGTGGGAGGAGGCCTCCGAACCTTACGAGGGGATACTTCTACGAGCCAACGGTGTTCGTGGATGTCGACCAGAAGTCCCCCCTCGTGCAGGAGGAGGTGTTCGGTCCAATAGTGCCCATATTAGAGGTTGAGAGCTTCGATGAGGCCTTGGAGAAGGCTAACGACTCAAAGTACGGCCTAGCCTCGTACATATTCACACGTGACCTAAACATCGCACTCAAAGCCGCAAATAGACTCAGATTCGGTGAGACATATATAAACCAAGTTGGACCCGAGCTGCTTCAGGGGATACACATAGGCTTCAAACAGTCGGGTGTGGGTGGTGAAAACTCGGTGTATGGTCTCTATAACTATACTCAGCTCAAAACGGTGTACGTGGATTACAGTGATAAGCCGAACACACCCTACCTATTCCCATACACCCAGCAAGCGTGAAGGAGTGGGGTGGTGGGTGGGGCACCCTAATACTCACCGGCCGAGTTCCCGCCTGACACACCGCTTTTTCGACTTGTCTCCCTCCATAGTAGGTAGAAGAGCGCCAGCACGGGGGGTATGATCGCTACGAAGGAGTTCTGTATGCCTACTAGCTTCACGAGCACGCCGGCCGCGAAGGGCATGACGGCCCCTGAGGCCATCATAACCGAGAAGAAGTAGCTATTAGCGGCGCTACGCGTGCGCTCATCGAAGCTTCTTGAAAGCGTGAGCAGGGAGAGGGGGTAGGTGAAGCCGTGGGGGAACCCCAGTATTAGGAGGCTGAGAGCATAACCATATAGGCTACGGGAGACCCCTAAAATCGTTAGCCCCATCACTGTGAGGGCCACTGATATGAACATGAGCCTCCAAACATTCTCGGGCGCCCTAATGGTTAGAAGGAGTCTTCCGAGCAGCGAGGTCGCGAAGAAGAGGCTGAATAGTAGCGTTATAAGCGAGTATGATGCGTGGAAGGTGTCCCTGGCGAATATCCCGCCGAAGGTGAGGATCACGCCGAAGGGTATGTTGTAGGCTAAGATGTTGTATACCGACACCCTGAACCCTGGGTTACGCCACACTTTAACGGTGGATTTAGAGTCCTCGGATTCCGGGAACCTCACGAAGAAGGATACAACGAAGAGTATCGCTGGGAAAATCGTGAAGAACAGGAATGATTCTTTAAGTGTGAAGAATCGTAGCACTGCGGAGTCGATCGCTGGGCCGGCTATTAACGAGGCGCTGAGCGTGAATGTGTATATGCCAAGCACCCTCTCCCGTATCCTCCTATCTGGGAAGAGACCCGCTGAGGTTATTATGTTCGGCATAACGGCGCCCAACACGAAGCCTGAGAGGAACACCAGTAGCCAAATAGAGTATTCGCTCGAGAAGTAGTAGAGGGGAAAGGTGAGCGCGTAGACCAGCGTGGAGCCAACGAAGAGATTCCGCCTTACGTGTGCGGTTAGTCTGGTGTTAATATACGCGCTCATAAGGAAAGTCGAAACAGAGAAGAGAGCCGAGGCTAAACCCACCTGCAAACCGCTGAAACCAAACACATAACGGGTGAGGAGGGGGATGCTTGTAGCCAGCATGTTATTGCTGGCCCTAACGGAGAACGTGGCCAAGACTATTACGAGCACACTGAAGGCGTAAGCCCTACCCCCATATAGTTGTCTTCCACTCCCCACCTCGACTCAACCCGCCAAAACCGAGTGGACACGGAACCATGCGTTCAGCGCCTAAGCAAACCCCATACTCCACCCGTGTTTAATTGCAATGTACAGATAACAACTTATAAAGCTTCCAAAACCTCGCCTTTTAAGGCGGGGACCCAGAAAAGAATAAATACGTGTGCGGGGGAATTGTGCGGCGTGGGTGTAAGAGCGTATAGATACAGGGCGTACTCGTCGAAAACCACTGCGCGGGTGTTACAAACCCAGCTCCAAGTAGCCTGCAAACTGTACAATACGCTCTTGCGCCTCGAACAGGAAGAGTATAAGAAAAACAAGCACACTATGAGTAGGAACGAGCTTCGGCAGCTCGCCTTGGACCTAAGAAAGCAGAACCCCGAGTTCCAATCGCTACACTCCCAAGTCGCACAGCAGGTCGCCGACAGGTTCTACCAAGCTAGGCAGAGATTCCTCGAAGGGTTGGCGAATAAGCCCAGGGTGAAGAAGCCCCACAAGTATCTTTCCTTGGTTTACCCCCAGTCAGGCTGGAGGCTTTCGAATATTAGGGTGGTGGGACGAGGCGAAAACACAGATAATAAAAAGAAAAAGAGGAAGGCTCGTCTCTACCTGAGTAAAATCGGCTTCTTCACCGTGGTGATACACAGGGACCTCCCCTTGAGCCGGGTGTGCCAAGTGTGCATCAAACTCAACCCCTCTGGCCGAATATACGTGGTGTTTCTCGTAGAAGGGGAAGAAGTAGAAGCACCGAATGAGCAGAAGCGTGCGGGTGAGCCGATGAAGGCGGTTGCCGTGGACTTGGGGATAACAAGGCTTGCCACTCTTTCAGACGGCCGCTTTCTTAATAACCCCAAACCCCTTGAGCGCTCCTTAGAGAGAATCCGATTGCTTCAGAAGGGCCTCTCTAGGAAGAAGAAACTTTCCAAAAACTGGCTTAAGGCGAAGCTGAAGCTTGCGAAGGAGCACGAATACGTAAAGGATTTCAGGCGCGACTTGTTCTTTAAACTCGGCGCCCTCCTCGCAAAGGAGTACGACCTACTAGTTCTAGAAGACTTAGACGTCGAGGGTTTGATCCAGAAGGGCGAAACCAAGAAGAGGAGACTCAGGCTTTACGACTCCGCGTTCTCCGAGCTAAGAAGGATACTAGAGTGGCAATTCCAAAAGCAGGGAAAAACCGTGCTCGCTGTTCCCTCCTACAACTCTTCCCGCGAGTGCTTCCAGTGCGGGGAAGTAAACCACAACTTGACTTTGGAGGACAGAGTGTTTCACTGCCCCTACTGCGGCTTCACTCTGGACCGCGACTCGAACGCTTCCCTTGTACTCTGTAAAAGGGCAGGGTGGGAGCCACCCGCTGCGCCTGCGGAACTCCACCCAATACCTCCCCTCCCATCCCTAGGGTTGGCGAGGCGTAGGCAAGGTGGGGCGATGATACAGGAAGCTCCGCCCTTCAGGGCGGGGTAGCTCACCCGAAGGCTCACTACCGTCGTACGCTACAAGGATTTTTTCAAAGATGTTTGACACACATTTAATCCCAATGTGTACTATAGGGTTTTTGGGCACCCTAGTTTTAACACACGCTTAGAGGCGCACCTTACACCTAGACTGCCGCATCCTGAAAATATCTGCTGTGGGTGTCGTTTTGGGTGTTTTAATGTTCCACGCTTTTGGCTATGGGTTGGATGTGTCTGGTTGGGGGTTTTGGTCCTTGGTGTATTCTTGGCCGAGTTTGGCTAGGAATTGGAAGACCACGCCTAGGCCCACGGACACGTCCCTATCGCCCAGTTGTCTTATTGTGCTCAGAGCTCCTTTGACGGGTTTTGGCTCTTCCTTGCCGATTGAGCTGAAGGCTGAGAGGAACCTTTTGAATGTGGTTGTCTGCATCGCGGTGATGAGTGTGAGGAGTTCCTCGTCGACGTCAGCCAAGTTGAGTAGGAGTGTGAAGAGTTTCTGCGAGTGTTTGATGAGTTCGAGGAACTGGTCACTTACTATGAGGTTAACTATTGCGCTAAACATTTTTTCATCCTGTAGGAGGCCTATCAAGGGGTCGATCAGGCCGCGCCTGCTCAACTCTGCTAGGAGCTCGGTCAGACGTGTGAGCGCCTCCACGACGCCTGGGGTGTTGTTGAGCGCGTCGAGTAATCGGTGAACCTTATCATAGTCGAGCGCCGATATCACACCGAGTATTTTATCCCGTTGAGCCAGAAGGCTGAGCACCTTCTCATCCGATAGCAGACCTATAACCTTTCCAAATGATTGGTCGTCTTCTAGTATTCCTATTATTGGGTCGATTAGGCCCCGTTCGTCTAGGAGGCGTAGGAGCTCGATCACCCTTGAAATCGCCGTGGCGCCGCGTGCTTCGGAAACCATTGTGAGAATGTTTTCAAGGCCACGGTAGTCTGGCTTTGCAGCAAGTCTGCTCAACGACTCTATCTTTGAAAGCAGCTCTAGGCTACTGTCTGAGGCCGCCAGCTTTAGGATTTTTTCGAGTTGGTTTTCATCTTCTAGGATGCCTGAGGCCACGTCGAGGAGTCCCAGCTTGTCGAGCGAGGCCACTATACTGTGAAGTTTGTCCTCGGGGGTGGCAGCCCTCGGCGAAGCTGAGTCTACCCTTCTAGTAGCGGTGGACGACAAGGCCTTCAACCTACCAGCTTGCGAGGTACTTCTCTAGCACCATGTCTCCCTTCGACCACATGTAGTACTTCGTGAACAACTCCTTCTTCATGTGGTTGACGGGGGCGATTTCAGCCTTCGCCAGACTCCCCCCATACCACGTGTCGTCGGCCACGGCTACAGCGTATCCCTCGTACGGATTGTCGGCAACGCAGAAGATTGTTGGCCTATACTCATCCACCTTGGTTGGTACACCCATGCGGTTAGCCAAGTGTTGGGCCGCTATTTCACCCATCCTAACCGCCAAGTACCCAAGCTTGGGTATCGAGCCCGCGTTGGCGTCACCCACAGCGTACACGTTCGGGTAGGCCACGCTCACCATGTTTAGATCCGTGGGCACGAAGCCCGCGTCGTCTGCGAGTGAGCCTGAAAGCTTCTTGAGCACTGGGTGGCCAGTGTAGGGTGGCTTGTATACCGATATGTCCGACGGAATCCTCCGGCCATCCTCTGAGACCACGCCGTCAGCGGTTATCTCGGTCAACCTGAATTTTTCAACGAGTGTGACGCCCATCTGCTCATATATTTGCCTCACAGCCTGTCGGCTCTGCCTTGACAGGTCTGATAGATACTCGCCGGGTGAGTAAACGGTTATATTTGTCTTGCCAAGCAGACCCCTAGCTTTTAGGTAGCCCTTTAACATGAGTGAGAACTCGAATATTGGGCCCTCGCACGCGGAGTCGGCTCTCGGCACAAAGTTTTCGGGGAACTTGGGCTTCGGGTTCGAGCCCTGCTCAAATATCCCTGAGCCTATCGTGATGTTCCCACCCTTGAAACCAGCTAGCTTCTCTCTGAGTTTGAGGGTGTCCTCGACTTCGCAGAGTGAGTAACCATTCTCGCTCGCACCCTTCACATCCTCCTTTGCTAGGTGGGCTCCGAGGGCGACCACTAGGTAGTCGTATGAAACCTTATAATTTGAGCCATCAACCCTTTCGAGCGTAACCCTGTTCTCATCTGGGGATATCTCCTTTACAAGCGCCTGCTGGAAGGCGATACCCTTCCTCGGCAGAACGCTCGCCAAGTCCAGACCTATCTCTTCTGGTTGCCTCATATTTATGGCTATGTGGGGTATGCTGGGTCTAAAATAGGTCGTCCTATATCTGTCGACAAGCGTTATCTCCGCTCGGTCACCCACTAGCCTTTTTAAGGTATAGGCGGCAGTGAGGCCGCCGAACCTGCCGCCTAAAACCAGAACCTTTTCAGCCATGTCCTTCGCCCTAGTAGAGCTTGCTCACTTCGTACACTTTGTAAGTCGTTGGTGGATTAATCTTTGAGACCAGCTCTTGGAAGGCCTGCTTTGAGGGCGCCTCGTAAACACAGAACGCCGTCCTAGAGCTCGAGTCGGCGTACGCTGAAAGCAGCCTGAAACCCTGGGGAAGCTTGGACTCCTTCGCCATCTTGATGATCCCCGAGACTGTCTCGAACGCCTTAGCCTCACTTCGCTCATCCCATTCGTGCCTTATAACCACAGTTACCAAACCATTTCACCTAACACGAATACGCAACAGCACTCGATATGCTTTGCACCGTAATACGACGGCACACCAGCCAATAAACAACGTGAGACACCCACACCGTGCGGCAACTGGGCACCAGTCAGGTCGACTTTAACAGCACCCTTGGGAGGCTGAATCGGATTCATAGGCTTTGGGGATATGTCTCGAGGGTTATGCTCCCATCTACAGTGGCCAAGTATACGTACGATCCGCCCCCTCCTACTTCGCCATACACGTTCTGATCGTCGTGGTTGAGCGCGGCTAGGTTGGCCCCCTCGAGGCGGATACCACCATTAATTGTTGTCGCATTCACCGTGAAGCCCAGCCCGGCTGGCAACGCCATAAGGATGTCTCCAGTCTGAGTCACAACGGTGTAGGCCGCCCGATGGGGGGCGCCCGTAACATTCAAGAAAACATCACCCAGCCCCACATATACATGCACACCCCTAGCATCCGAGACAGTGGCCTTAAACGAGCAGCTCTGAAGATTGAAGCTCAGATTACCAGCTGAGACCGCGGGCGTATAAACATTGAGTGTAAGAGTGTAGACAGAGAACGGTAACCCACCGTTTCCCGCGCTCAGATTCATTAACACTGTGCTCCCATTATTAAGATCTGCCACCTGGGGCACAACCGTGTTTTGCCCCCAACCCAAGTCTTCGGTTACGTTTAATCCGAGTAATCCACCTCCCCAAGGTTTTAACACAACACTGCAGGGTGCGCCTGACACGCTTATCCAAAGATTGTAGCCAGGCGCCACTCGCTCATTAAAGCTGAACCATTTACGTACACTTATATCGTGCACGTATATGAGAAAGGCCGCGGCTACTAGTATTAGGGAGAGGGTTATCGCGGTCAAGTAGCGTGTGTACGGCTTTTTAGCCGCGGTCACGCCACTTGGTGTGTGCTTAGCCATTCCCCAACACCCCTATACACGCACCACGTGATATATACTGTGCGGTGAGCTAAGTGGCTGCGTGACGAGTAGTCAAGCCACCACACCTCCACCTTGGCGCTGAGTGCACCCAGCATCGATGAACCCCCACGGGCACACCCGTCTCCACCCGCACCGCACTATTCACCCATCTCTCGCCTCGGGGTTCCCATCCCCGCAAACAGGTGGGTGCAAAGGCAGTAGACCCACACACGCCTGTGGCTGAGGCCACATTTTCCATGATCTCGGAGATGGATACGAGATATTTACGGTATAGGTCGAGTATTATGTGGGTGGGTGGAAACTAGGGCCGCCCGGAGCTTTAGAGCCAATTCCCCTCATATCTATGTGTAGACGTATACACTTTTACACACTTCAACTGGGGATGTGCACTCCTCCTAACTCTTACACACTCAGGTATAATAGGACTAGCAGCTCATTATACTCGGTGATAAATGTGATAGATCCCCTCGCAGGGATGTTGTGGTTAACGGCGGCTAGCGCCGTCCTAGTCGCCGTATTCTTCATCAGGACGGAGATGTTCGGCGCCAAAGCGCCTGGCGCCGAGAAAGCGGTCAGAATGGGCGCGGGCTCCGCTACGACACAGATATCCATATCGAAGGAGGCCGGCACCGAGCTTGCCGAAAGGAAGAGTATGGGTTCACTCGCTGTGAGTGTGGGGGTGCTCGGAGGCTTCGCCCTCATAATGGGCTTATGGATGGATACCACTTGGCCTCTTGTGAGCAGTTACAACATCCTCTTCGGTGAAATCTACACTGGTTTCGGCCTAGTGCTCTTGATGGGTAGCGTCTCCTACCTGCTTGGATACGATCTTAAAGCCGCATCATACGTTGGGGCCATACTCGGGCTGTGGGGGCTTACAGACGCTTACGGTATACTCATAAACGGGATGACCTCTGAGCCGACTATTGCTGCCGCCATGTATATCTTCGGGGGCATCGCGGGGCTACTGTCCCCCGTCGCGGTGCACAGGCCGAGCAAGGCCACGGTGGCCGCCCTAGCACTCTTCCTGGCTCTCTTCGCACTCACAGCTTGGTTCATAGGGTTCGAAGCGTCGATTGAGCACCTGAGAGCCTTCGCTAAGTACTCGCCATAGGGCTCCACCCTCCTTTTTTTGCGGTGACAAGAGTTGACCGAGGATGCAATCCCTTCCAATGGGGGTGCCCATATGAGTGGGGGAGAAGTTGGGGTTGGGGAGCCGCCCACTGAAGCCCGCGGAGAGTGGGAGTATGAACTCGACTTCTGCCTGGACGAGTTCCTAGCGAACAACTTCGAAAAAGTGTTCGGGGGACGCCTGAGGCTCTACGTGGACGACGAGGGCCAGGTGGGATGGAGGTACCCCACGCCTATAGGTCAGATAGACATGTTGGCTGTAGAGGTGGACACAGGCTCGTTCGTGGTCATCAAAGTTAAACCCGGCTGGGCGACTGAGGAGGATCTGGGGAGATTGCTCGCCGAGATGAAGTGGGTGGGTGAAAACATGCGTGGGGGGACAAGCGACGTTAAGGGGTGGATAATCTGCAAACACAAACAACGCATACTCGACTTCGCAGCAAAAACCTATAACGTCACAGTCAAACGCTACAAATTCGGCTTCAAACTAGAGGACTAAGGGGGCTCCTACCTCCTTACCCCCGGAGCAGATGTCAACTAAACATCATCCAGAATTATGATGTGTTTCTTTAAATTCGCTTGCGAATCACAGTTCCGCGTTTAAGACCACGTTGTTTAGAGCTACTCGAGGAGCCAGTACCGGAGGGGTATCATCCGTACGCCCTTCGTTGAGAGTAATGATCCCAGATTATTAGTGTGAGATTGTTTGCATCAGTCACGTCTTTTACCTTTTTCAACGTGTCTAACTCGTGTTCCCGCAAGTTCTCCTCAGCGTAGGTGACTTGGATGACCTCCTCTACCATGTGGTTCTTGTATACGACGAAGTCAACCTCCTATCCCTCGCTTCCCTCGTTCCAGTAGTAGACCTCTCTTTCCCGTCGTTTGAGTTCGAGCATCACCGCGTTCTACATCGGTCGGCCTACGGAGAACTCGTAGCCTAACGCGGTGGGATACCCTGTGCCAACTACATAGAGTTTTTAGGTTCGTCAGTCTTCCCCTTTCACTCTGCGCGAAAAACTCTAGTGGGAAAGTGAGCTACGCCGCCCTAAAGGGCGGAGCTTCCTGAATCATCGCCCCACCTTGCCTCCCCTTCTTTAGCCCCAAGGATGGGAGGGGAGGTATTGGGCGAAGCTCCTCAGGCACACCAAGCGGGTGGCACCCACCCTGCACGCTTCAAAAGAACCAGACAAGCGTTGAGATCCCGGTCAAGAGTAAAGCCGCAGTGCGGACAGCGGAAAACCCTGTCCTTCAGGGTTAAACTCTGATTGATTCCACCGCACTGGAAGCACTCGCGGGAGGAGTTATACGCGGGAACAGCGAGCACGGCTCCCCCACGCTTTTGGAATTGCCACCCCAGTATCCGCCTAAGCTCAGAGAACGCGCAGTCGTAAAGCCGAAGCCTTCTCTTCCTGGTTCCACCCTTCTGGATCAGGTCGACAACGTTCAAGTCTTCTAGAACCAAAATGTCGTACTCCTCTGCGAGGAGGGCGCCGAGCTTAAAGAACAAATCACGCCTGAAATCCTTTACGTACTCATACTCCTTCGCAAGCCTCCGCTTCACCTTAAACCAGTTCTTGGAAAGAAACTTCTTTTTGGAAAGGCTTCTCTGTAGCAATCGGATTCTGCCTAGGGAGCGCTCAAGCGGCCCCGGATTCTCGAGAAAGCGCCCATCAGAGAGAGTGGCAAGCCTCGCTATCCCCAAGTCCACGGCGACCGCCCTCCTTGGTCCGCCCACAGCCGCCCGCTCCTGATTCGACGCCTCCTCTTCTACCAGGAAAACCACATACATGCGCCCTGAGGGGTAAAGCTTCACGCAAACTTGGGACACCCGGCCCGAAGGGAAATCCCTGTGCACCACCACGGTGAAGAAGCCTATTTTGCTCAGGTAGAGCCGAGCCCTCTTCTTTTTCTCAGTGTTTTCGCCTTGCCCAACTTGCCTGATATTGGAAAGCCTCCAGCCCGACTGCGGGTACACCAAGGAAAGGTACCTGTGGGCCTTCTTTTTCTTGGGCTTGTTCGCCAACCCCTCGAAGAACCTCTGCCTAGCCTGGTAGAACCTCTCCGCAACCTGCTGCGCAACTTGGGAGTGCAGTGCTTGGAACTCTGGGTTCCGCTTTCTTAAGTCCAAAGCGAGTTGCCGAAGCTCGTTTCTACCCATAGTGCGCTTGCTCTTCTCGTACTCCTCCTCTTCGGCGTTGCAGGAGCGCGTTATAGAGCTTACAAACCACTTCGAGTTGGGTTCTTAACACCCCCGCCGTTGTGTTCGACGAGTACGCTCGGAATCGGTAAGCCCTTACACCCACACCCAACACCTCACCGCACACGTATTTATTCTTTTCCGGATCCCCACCTTCAAAGGCGAGGTTTTGGAAACTTTATAAACACTCTACGCCTGTGTTGAGTAGCCTAACCCAATCGATTACCGCGAAGATAGTAATAAAAGTTGTCTAGATCCGACTACTTTTACGGATAAAGTTGTCCCGTTTAGACAACCATTAAGATGAAACCTTGATAACAAGACACTTTTCACAAATAGTAGGGGAAGGAAAAATAGGAAACCCTAAGTAGGTGATGCCCGAAGCCGACGTAGCCGTATAACCAACGCGCTCGCTAGTTTCGCAGAGATGTGCTCAAAGGTAGGTATAACAACTTTTTGGGTTTCGGAGAAGATCTTCTGCCTAAGGCCGACCCGAGTTAGCGCGCCCCAGAGAGGGTGTAGGAATGTATCTTTACTACTAGTCTTCGGCGACAATTCGGAATATTCAAAAAGTAAAGGCTGGAATCCGCTGTGTTGGAGATTAAAAAATTCGGGGTTCTTAGTCTGGGGTATCTCTTTCAATGCTAGGTTGACTCTATCCTAGTCTTCTTAATATACCATCTTCTAGCGGCGAAGTACGCGAGCCACCCTAGGTAGATAGGGAGCATGAGCAACTCTGAGGGTAGCGATGCCACCCCTAGGCTTGGCACTGTGGAGTAGCATCCACGCCTATAACGCCGCTGAGACTATTCCGGCTATTGTTATGAGGGGCACGCCGGATACCTTCAATCTACTCGCCTCGGACCTCTGATATATCTCATTCATCCTGTATAAGAGAAGGGGGCCCGCTAAGCTCGTGGCTATATACATCACTGAGGCCACTGCGGTGACCGCGAGAGTGCAGGTTATCCCCCCAGGAACAAAGTTGTACACGTAGAAGACATAGGTCTTTTGACAACCACACAACACGGGATGCGATGGACAAAAACAGTGGCACACAAAGCTTATTGTCGTTTACAGCATATGAAAATAGATTGCTTATTCGGGGCTCCAAGTGGGGCGGGAATGATTGACTTCAATCCCTAGTATGGTGTTCTGCAGGGTGATTGAGGCTAGGGGTATCTACGTTGCCAAGAATAGGGTTGGACTTCACAGCGCCTCTCTAAGTAGCTTGGACGCCTCGGTTGGAGACTGTGTGAGCGTTGAGGGTGGAAGGAGAACTGTGACAATGGTGGGTTGGGTTCTTTCGAGGCCAGAGGAGGCTGACTCGGTGAGTATGGATGGCGTCGTAAGGCTAAACTGCGATACGAGACTAGGGGGGCGCGTCTCGGTTTTTAAGGCGACACCCAAACCGGCGCTCAGCGTCGTGCTCACACCGAAGAGTTACCCCGGACCAAAAGAGGACCTAGAGGCTCTGGGCATCGTGAACATCTCAAGCGTCTCATACCCAACGTTATTCGATCAACCATTCACCAGGTACGTTAAGGGCAAACTGGCAGGCTACCCTTTAGTGGTGGGAGACATCGTTCTAGTGCCGGTTCTAGGCCGACAAGTACCCTTCTCCACCGTGGATACTGAGCCGCGTGGTGGAGTCATAATAGATGAGAAAACTCAGCTTATAATTAGAGGTGAAACCGTCAAGTGAAACAGTGAAGCCTGAAGAGCTAACCGTCTTGGAACAACAAAGTATGTGAGCATCGGTTTTTGAGCCACCTAGCACTAAGACCAGCCAAAATTGAGCAGATACCCATTTAACTCCACAACCTCCACTTTAAATCTCCCTACAGTTTCACGATGCAGTCCAGATTGGATGTTGACGCCCGCGTGTAGTCAAACGTAAAAAGATGTCTTCCGACGCCATCAATTTTGCGGTTGCCAGTAGCTCCATAAATAGATTTAGATGTTCGCGCGTAGTTTCCAAGGTTTCGAGAGCAGTGTGACTCCCTAAAACTATACTTGGTCCGCGTGTACACTGGAAACCGAACGACATGGACAAGAAGGCATCGATGGTGGGTGTCAGCGTGGCTGTATGGAGCGCAGAGTGGGGGCGCTACCCGCCGCACAGTCGATAAGTCTGTCCTGACACGAGGAAGTGTGGCTGGCGGTGGGATCCTTCGAACCCGTGACCAGAATAAATGATGTCGTTGAACCCAAACCCAACTACTGGTATATAGATGTGGGAATCCTTATCCACTCACACCCAATGGTTTTAAATCAGTGTAATACACATACCGCCACTCAATTCACTTCTCCCATCTTTCGATGGTTGCCTAGCTACCGTGGGGACGCCTATGACTAACCATAACGTGCGAATTAGTTATCCCTTCATGTTTTCATTCAGTTTTATTATTCTTTTTGATTGACAAAGGTGCTCTGAATGTATTGCTGGCCTCAGTGGTTAGATTTCAACGTTCTCAGATAGTTAGCAGAACGATCCAGAAATAGCCTTTATACATTTACATTTGTCGTGGAGGATTAGGTAAACTATACCCTAGCTTTCTCCCAATCCATTCACCCAGTAGCCCACCTAATAATGCTCCAGGCAAAGTGGCCAGAGCGGTGCGCTCAGCCGTAGAAATTATGCTAATTGTGGCGTGTAGAGGTGAATTATAGATGGCTGGAAAGACGAATAGGTTGGTGAGTAAACCCCAAACCGCGAAGGCGAACAAGTATAATGCGCGCCTAGTTTTAAGCCTTCCAGGTCTGGGTATCTTGGGCGCCACGATCGCGAAGACCGCTACCCCCACAAACAGTCCAATGGCCAACGGAGTAAGTCTTCCAGCCACAGCAATAATACCCAACCCGAGAAATGTAGACACAATCACCAACAGGAAATAAAGCATGCGGTTCATACTCGTCCGCCTAACCGATAACCCGCTCAACAAACTCGCCTGCCAACAACTAATTAAATAAGCACTAAAGATATGATTGAACTTTTCGACAACTCAGTTAAGCATTGAGGTTAAACAGAAAACAGTTAATAGGTATGCGAATCTGTGAGCTACCCCGCCTTAAAAGGCGAGGTTTTGGAAAGTTTATGAATGTCACAGTGTGAATACATGGTTTGTCAGTAGGCTCTAACCACATATTTTGAATTCTCAAATGAATACTCGTTAGAAGCTCCTAATACTAGAATTTACTTCATTTGCAAGAGATATAAGACAATCTCCGATATATATATATAGAACCTATGAGAAATTGTCATTATGGGAGTGGCACGTTTTATTAGTTTGTCGGTAATAATTCTGTTAATTGCTTGGTCAGCATTACCACTGGTTCATGCAACTTCGGTAACTTGGTATCCTCCATATAATGCTGGGTTCTTCCAAGAGAACCTAATTAGTAAATCTGGTACATCCGAACACCTTGGATACGCCTATGGTACACCAAGCAACGGCACTTTGTTTCTTTGGACGCAAGGCGAAGCACTCGGCGTTGGTGCCGTGAGTTCACAGGCGAGCGGTGGGTACGGTAGGAGTTCGCAGGTATTCCCGTTTACAGCTGTGTCTTCTGAATACATGAATGCTATCAAGCAGCAGCTCATCTATCTTGAAAACCAAACATATCAGGAAATGCTGCAAGCGGAAGAACATGTTGAGAACATCACAGGTATGTACGGCGTTTTCAATAATTCTTCGCCGCCAACTCTACTAGCAAACTTAACAATGCTGGGGAGCGCGCCTATAGCGTTTACGGCTACATCATCAACCGTGGTCTCAGTTGTATCTAACGTTCAATGGGTGGGTTACGATTACGCCTATGTCATACCTTTGGAGGGAGACGGCCAAGCTGAAGTGAGCGTTCAAGCTATCCTATCAGTCTTCGACCAGACCACTGGGCAGACAAGCATGATCACGATGAACGGAATCCCGTCAACGTGGTCCTGCTCGACCACTCTCACCGTGTGTGGCCCAGAGCCTATTAACACGGTGACCTCACTTTCAGCATCCTTCCAAGCAACGAGTGGCCATGAGTATCAGATTGAGGTATACTTTGTTCTTAGTGAAGTAGTGGTCAGTGTAGGTGCGGATTCATTCGCACAGCTCGACTTCTACACCCATAGCGGCTACGGTATAACCATACAGTTCATAAGCTTTAATTATTAGAAAATGCTTAGAGGTGTAGGAGTGTTGGATTCTTCAGTTGATTTTTCTAACGCAGCCGATTGGGCAACCGCCGGTGCCCTATCCTTTATTATCGGTGTATTAGTCTACTCCTTTGATTTTGCTCTGCCATACATGCTCAGGGCTCCAGGCATAACATTGTTCCACGACTTGTTCGCCGCCTTAGGTATAGCTATTTCGTTCACGCTAATTTTTGTCACCAAACTCAAGCTTGTAGACCCCATTAAGCGTGGTGACACTCATGCACACATTACACTATGGGCGATCATCCTTGCACTACTCGGCTTACCCTTCTCGGAGGGCGTGGGATTCATCGTTATTCTCGGCGCAGAACACAAGTACCGAAAAACCCTTAATAGATTGAAGGCAAGCGGTGGACTCACCAAAACATAATCTAACAGTGGCTTCCAACACTTCCCAAAGGGCTGATGCCTTTCCTTTAAGGACACATTCACTTTTGAATACTTTGGTGCCCAAGTTAAGCGTATGAAGGAGTGGTGGTCAGGTGTGGAAAAAATGTTATATGGTCACCGTTGGCTGTGCGACAAAATACTTTAATTTTGGGTTGGGCTATAATTGGTATGCGTATTCTTATTCACGGCGGAACGGTTTTTAACGGTTTAGAGGTTGTGGGTAGAAGCGACGTGGTGGTTGAGGATGGCCTCATAAAAGGTGTAGGCGATGTGGGTGGGCAGGCTGATGTCGAGGTGGATGCTCGGGACATGTTCGTGATGCCTGGGATGGTTGACGCCCACTTCCACTTCGGCGGCTCAAAGGGGGGTGACCTGGTGCGTGGCACGCTTGCGGAGGACTCTAAGGTGAGGCTTCTTAGGGCCACCACGTGGGCGTCGAAGATTGTGGAGGCCGGTGTGACCACTGTGAGGGACTGCGGTGAGCCTAACGCCATACCCCTCAGGCAGGCTGTGAATGAGGGGTGGGTTAAGGGTCCACGTATCTTCGCTGCTGGTCGACCTCTCTCCCAGACATTCGGGCACGGGGAGTTCCTGCACACGGTGCCGGTGGAGTGGAACGAGTATTTCGGATTCGCGGAGATATGTGATGGTAGAGAGGAGTGTGTCCGCGGTGCGAGGCGGGTGCTCAGGGAGGGCTCAGACTTCATCAAGATTATGGCCACGGGGGGAGTGCTCTCACAGAGGGATAAACCAGAGTGGCCTCAGTTCACCCACGAAGAGATATCCGCGATTGTTCACGAAGCGGAGAAGGTGGGCACCTATGTTGCGGCTCACGCACACGGGGACAGGGGTGCCCGCGTCGCCGTCGAATCTGGTGTGAAATCCATTGAGCACGGCTCACTCCTAAGCGAGGAGACACTCAGACTCATGGCTGAGAGGGGGGTTGTGCTCATACCCACACTCTCAATACAGGAACTCATACACAAGCATGGTAAACAGATAGGGGTAAACGATTGGGGCCTCGAAAAGATTGGCAGCGTCAGGGAGAACATACCACGGGTACTGGCCACAGCTAAGAAGCTGGGTATAACAATCCTCACGGGAACCGACCTCGGCTTCGAATCGGGTCTAGAGATAGATGTAGGGAGGAACTTTATGGAGCCAATACTACTAGTTGAGGTGGGCGGCCTCACAAACCTTGAAGCGCTTAGAGCTGCGACATCCAACATTAGAAAACTAGGCTTAAATATTGGTTTAATAGCCCAAGGTCAACCCGCGGATATAGTTGTGATAGACGGTGACCCAGCAACAAACATAAGAGACCTAGCCAAGGCCAAGTGGGTAATTAAGGCTGGAAGAGTGGTAAAGGGAAGCTGACACAAAACAGTGGGACAGAGAGCAACCCACTACAAGAATCCACAAGAAAAACACCAGCTAGAAAAATTTCCCTATGGAGTCTCAACCATACCTTACTCCAACCAACATCAAACCGTCGAATAGCACCCATAGGGCTCAAACCTGTGCGCGCAACACATTACTCATCTAGGCGCTACGCACCCTACGGCCAACCTTATAGTCCTTAGGATTTATGACACCCTACACTGATTCACTTAGCCGAAAAGTGAGTATATTTAAGAACCACTTATAGCGCTGAAACCAAAAACATTCTACCATACACCATTTGTGGGAGGCTTACAGATAGGTAAAAGAGGTTCAAGTAAAACAATGAGCTGACTCCATTTATTTCATAAAGTGTCTCAATTTAATTTTAATTTATAATGCCTAAACACAGTGATTCAAGGTTGACATCACATCTAATAGTCGATACCGAGCCATTCTTGTTTAATTGATACTCAAGGCTCATTCGGTATTACTTATAATCCTCCCTTGATTACATGCGTTGTGATGAGCTTGGCTGGTAGGGTTTCTAGGCGTGTGTATTCACCATCCGCGGTCTCAAGCTTTTTTGAAGTGTGTGATAGGGATAATGCCGGCGTGAGGATAGCGGACCCTTTAAGGGTTGGTTCCCGTGGAGGAGGTTTCAAACTCAAGAAGGGAACCTATACCCTAGCGTTTGAAGCACCAGACGGGTCGGATGCTGTTTTCATTAACGGGGTGCAAACTCAGGCTAAGACGACAAAGCGAGTCATAGATAATTTGAGGAGAATATATGGTTTCGGCCCTGTGAGAATTGAGCACATAGTCGAGCTACCCGTTGGTTCGGGTTTCGGGACAAGTGGAGCCGGCGCGCTCACCACGGCGATCGCTATCTCAGACCTCTTCGACCTCAACCTCACACTCTCCCAGGCCGCTGACCACGCCCACATGGCTGAGGTTGAAAGCGTGACGGGGCTCGGCACAGTCACGGCTCTCGCATATGGGGGTGGAGCTATGGGTCTAGTCACCGAGCCGGGTGGGTTTAGCCTTGGCCGCGTGGACGCTATCCTAGAGGACTACAGTGGGTACGTGCTCGTGTGCGCCTGGTTTGGACCCATCGAGAAATCCACCGTACTCTTAAGCGAGGAAAAACTTTCGCTCATAAACACTCAGGGTCGGGAGGCGATGGAGCGAATCATGGAGGAGCGCACACCCGAGGCGCTTTTACGCTACTCCAGGGTGTTCGCGGAGAAGAGCGGCATAGCCACACCCGAGCTTCTAAGACTAGCGGATGCGGCCACGCGGATGGGTGCAGTGGGCGCAACCCAGAACATGATAGGGAACGCCGTGCACTGCCTCGTTGAGAAGCCCAAACTCGACCCATTCCTCAGCTGGATTAGGGGAGCAGTAGGGGGAGGGGAAGTGATCATATCGGAGCTCTCAGACAGTGGTCCCCGTCTACTATCCTCCTCCTAACTGTGGGGGCAACCCAAACGCTTATCGACGTGGTGGGGGAGCGGGTTTTTAGCATAGAACCCTAAGCCTAGCTGTGCGGCCACCTAGGTAGCTATGCTGGAAGCCGGATACCTTCTTTTTCGACGAGTGATTCCAAATATTTCTCTGCATCCATCGCGGCCTTGCAGCCATCGCCTGCGGCGGTGACCGCCTGCCTGTAGCGGGGGTCACGCACATCGCCAGCCGCGAAAACCCCCTCAATGTTTGTGCGCGTCGTCTGATCATAAACCCTGATGTAGCCCTTCTCATCCAGCTCTAGTTGACCCCTGAATAGCTTGGTGTTTGGCTCATGGCCTATGGCTACGAAGAGGCCGTCAACCGCCAGATGCGTACGCTCACCCGTGACAAGGTTCTTTACAACAACCCCTTCCAGTTTGTTCGTGCCAACCACATCCTCCACGACGCTATCGAGGATTACACTGATTTTTGGGTGTGTGAGTACTCTGCGCTGCATTATTTTGCTTGCCCTAAACTCCTTCCTCCTGTGCACTACGGTTACATGGGAGGCGTACTTGGTTAGGAATAGTGCATCCTCCATGGCTGAGTCGCCGCCCCCCACCACAACCACCTCTTTACCCCTGAAGAAGTAGCCGTCGCACACGGCGCACCCAGAGACACCCTTACCCCTAAGCCTCTGCTCCCCGGGTAGTCCCAACCATTTAGCCGAGGCACCTGTGGCCACAATTACGCTGAGCGCCTCCTCCACCCTAGAGGGGGTGCTAATCTTGAATGGGCGAACCCTGAAGTCCACGGCCACAACTTCCTCATCCACAATCTGAGCCCCGAACTTCTCAGCCTGCCTCCTCAAAGCGTCCATAAAGTCGGGTCCGAGCACCCCGTCAGGAAACCCGGGGAAGTTCTCAACCTCTGAGGTCAGCATGAGCTGGCCTCCTGGACTTGAACCCGTGAAAACCAGTGGTTCAAGCTGAGCCCTAGCCGCATAGATGGCCGCGGTGTACCCCGCGGGACCAGACCCGATGATTACTAGATTCCGCATATATGCCTCTTCGTTTTGACAAAATTTAAGACCCACTAAACGAGAGCCCCAAGGCTATATCCCCTGCACGGGTTAAACCAGCCGGCAAAACTATATGAGAAGAATCGCTTTAACTTACAAATGGCTACCCCAGTGTGAGCTCCCCCGCACCGAGGGACGAGGTTTTTGAATCCTTATAAAAAGTAATATTAAAAGCTAGGATACAAAATTCTGTAAATTCTGCAACATTAAAATATACTTAACTAGCATAAGTGTCTGGGTAAAATTTTTGGGGATACCTATATGTCTCTACTACGTCAAAGAGGTTTTAACACGAATGCGCTATCCAAGGTGGAGGGAAAAAGTGTGTTGTGCTCTTAGAGCACCTTTACTTCTGCGGCGGCCGCTTGGAAACCGTTTTTCCTATGCGTACCATCACAGTAAGGCTTCTTTGATGAGCCACCACATCTGCAAAGGGCTGCAACAACCTTCCCATCCAACACTACCAGGTTAGGCCCATTTTCGGTGCTTCTCACAACTACTTCTGGCATTTTTAAACCACTTAGTAAAGTAAATGTTTTGCTGGCTGATAAGCTATGTCAACCTCAGGGAAACATGTATACCAAACGGTAACCATCTGTTCCACTGGATTAGTTAAGATAGTCTTAAGTAACCTAGTATAATTTTCTTAGTATATGGAGAGACTCTCTGAGGCACCCACTATATGCCCAGTAACGGTTACCGCATCAGTGTTATCAAATAAGTGGAGACCTGTGATTGTGAACAGGCTTCTTGGTGGGCCCAAAAGATTCAGTGAGATAAAGAGGCTTATACCTGGAATCTCTTCGAAGGTTTTATCACAGAATTTGGCTAGTCTAGAAACTCAAGGGATAGTTAGACGCAGGATATTTTCAGACACAAGGCCGGTACTCGTGCTCTACGAACTCACACCTAAGGGGAAAGCGCTCAAAGGCGTGCTCTACGAGATGGAGAAGTGGGGAAACGAATGGGGAATACAACATTAAAACAAACAAGACCTCCATGAATATCGGTTACTAATTAAAGCAAAATATTAATTATAGTATATGAACTACTAATAATTTGTTTATATAGATGTGTTTTATACTAGTAAGCTGCGTATGCCACCCTAGTGTGTGTGGTAAGCGTGAAACAGTATGTGCCCCGATTTGGTGGTAAACCTTCTACTTTTATCAGATGAGACCGGGCAGCCTAAATACCCGTTCAAACCTTTTGAAACCCGTTTAATGCGCAGCTAACATACTTGTGTAGAGATAGGTTTGACGGTAAACCTATTGTGGCTGACTCTAAGGGTGTTCAAGGCTTTTCAAAGGCGCTGTACGGTTATTCAAGTGTGCAGGATTATCTTATTGGGCGCACTATTATGTTGACCAAAAATGGCTTACGGAAAAAGGTTTTGGGTCTACCCAGCCGCCGCTGTTTTACTCGCGGTGGTTATCATAGCGGCAACGGCGATATACATGGGTGTACAAACGAGGACGACGCCTAACTCTTACAGTGTTCTGGCCATCAAGCTCACCGATCCACCCCAGGTGCCAGATGGTACACAGTGGTTAAACATGACGTTTACACAGGTGTCACTGTTGGTTGCTGAGCCAACTGGGTCGAGTGGTCAGGTTAACATGAAAACTGTTACGATTACCCCGCAGAGTGGGTCCTCCACAGTAGACCTGCTGGCTCTACAAAACTATACTTATACTCTGGCGCAAGCCAATTTACCTCAAGGTTCAGTGGTATACTCAGTCACATTCACAGTGTCGGCAATAGAGATTGACGTGAACAATACACAGTCAACAGTGACCATCACTGGCGGAGCAAACACACTACAGGCTGTAATAGCCAACCCTAAGTCTCTGGCGGGTGATAACGAGGCTCTTATCCAACTCAACCCAGTCGTGGTGAACACACCAAGCGGCTATGAACTCATCCCGTCAACTGTGGCCGTCATCACCCCAAGCCACGGCCAAGAACATGAGGGCGGCATGTCCACGCTGAGTCAGCAGGAAAAGCAGGATCTAGAGGAAGCAACCGGTAACCTCAGCGTTAAGATACTATCGCTCTCGGTTAGTGGTAAGAATACAACATTCATGCTACTAGTCAACAACACAGGTAGCATACCCGTCCAACTAGTGGCTGTTGGACTACACGGCGAGTTCAATGTTACCGGTCCGGCCTGCAGGGCTGGCCAAGAAGGAAACAACGGTCAGGGTCAGGGCGACAACAATCAGGGTGGCAATGGGATGGGTGACCACAATAATGGGGAAGGTAACTCTGGCAACTCTGCTTCCGTTGTTGCGCTAAACCCAGCCGACCACGGTGAATGTGAACATCCAGACCAAGTCGTATTCATACCTTTGAACACCTCATCCACACAGGCCACATCGACGACTACATCCAGCACCACATCTACAACAACCACAACAACCACAACAACCAGTGCTAGCAGCGCCAAGTGTCAAGTATTCAATATGAGCGTAGTAAACGGTGAGGACGGCAACGACAACTCTCAAGGCGATGAAAACCAGCAGTCAGCCGGTATAGTTATCCAACCCCACAAATGCGTAGAGCTAATGTTCAAAGGCGTCATAGGCTTCGGCTCATCAAACCTGACACTAGTCCCATCACTAACGACCGGTTCAACATACACAATCCACATAATAGCCTCCAACAGCGCTGAGCAAAAACTCGAATGCACAGTCCCTGTTAGCCCGGCAAGCTGCAAGCCAGTAACATCGGACAACAACGACTAGTAATAACCATACCCTCACTTTTTTACACTCATCCTTTTCCTTTTTTTTAAAAAAAAAAGTTGCTTACAGAATAATTATTCCTTACTATTTGAGTGATATAATGCGCTGATTAAAGGTTTCCATGTTTCGGTCAAATTCACACATAACCCTACAATATGTAAGGCATCATGGATAGGGATATTCCTTTGCGAGCTACCACACCCTATCGGTGGGCGGATCCCTTCACTTAAACCAACGGACTTCCCCCTCCAGAGTGGGGCCGCTCTACCCAGCCAGCCAACAAGTTACCGTAGAAGTGTTTTTCCTTATAAATGACTGGAAATACTGTGACCACGACTGTGCTGCCTACTTGCGTTTTCGTGGTCCTAATACCCATTCTTAACTGTGGGATAGAACCTACCTGCAATATCTTAGGTTTGACTGGGTATACTTTCCGATTTAGCGTATAGGGTTGGATTTTCTGGCGTCAATGACTTGTTTAGTTGGTTATTTGAATACGCCGCAATCACTATTTTACTGGGGACTATTGGTGATGCGTCTTGTTTCCTCTTTGAGCGGAGGGCGCCTTTATTCCTTTCTCCTCTATTAGTCTTAGGGAGCTTTCGTAGCCCGCGTCGGCGTGGCGCACAACTCCGAGGCCTGGGTCCACTGTGAGCACCCTCTCGGCTCTGAGATCCATCTCGGGTGAGCCGTCGAGCACTAGGCCGAAGCCGGCGTGTATAGAGTAGCCGATCCCCACGCCGCCACCGTGGTGGAAGGCGACCCATGTGGCGCCTGAGACCGCGTTTATGAGTGCGTTTAACACTGGCCAATCACCCACTGCGTCGCTCCCATCCTTCATACCCTCGGTCTCCCTGTAGGGTGAGGCCACGCTGCCCCCATCTAGGTGGTCGCGGCCAACCCAGACCGGTCCGCTTAGCTCACCCTTCCTCACCATCTGGTTTATTCTCACGCCGAAAGCCGAGCGCTCACCGTAGCCCAGCCAGCATACACGTGCTGGGAGGCCTTGGAACCTAACATGCTTTGAAGCGTTCCTAATCCAACGCGTAAGCTTCTCGTTTTCCCCGAAGAGTGTTATAACCTCCTCATCGAGCCTCCTGATGTCTCCCTCCTCACCCACGAGGCTCGCCCACCTGAATGGTCCACGTCCCACTTCGAAAAGCGGCCTCATAAACACCATCTGCCCAGGTATCCTGAAGGCGTCGCCCACACCCGCATCGTAGGCTAGCTTGCGAATATTGTTACCGTAATCAAACACAACCGACCCCCTATCCAAGAAGCCGAGCATGGCCTTAACGTGAACACTGATGGTGCTCATAGCCCTGCGCATATACATGTCGGGGTCCTCCCTCCTCAAACGCTCAGCGTCTTCAAAGCTCAGACCACTCGGCACGTAGCCGTTAAGCGGGTCGTGGGCGGCTGTTTGATCAGTCACAATATCGGGGACAATACCCTCCCTCAAAACAAACGTGTAGAGGTCGGCAGCGTTGCCGAGCACACCTATACTCAGCGCTTCCCCCCTATCCTTGGCGCTGAGGGCCATGCTGAGGGCTTTGCTGAAATCATCGCTCCAAGTATCAAGATATCCCTGCTCGATCTTCCTCTTTATCTGCTCACGGTTGACCTCTGCCACCAACGCCACGCCGCCGTGCATCTTCACGGCTAGGGGCTGCGCTCCACCCATCTCACCCAGCCCAGCGGTGAGCACAAGCCTGTGCTGCAAGCTGCCGGCGAAGCGCTGCTCGGCTATGGCTCCGAACTCTTCGTATGTGCCCTGCAGTATACCCTGCGTGCCTATGTACGCCCAGCTTCCAGCCGTCATCTGGCCGAACATCGTGAGCCCCTTGCCTTCAAGCTTCCTGAAGTACTCCCAGTCAGCCCACTTCGGCACAAGCATGGCGTTCGACATGAGCACACGTGGGGAGTGGGTGTGTGTTCTGAACACGGCCACGGGTTTACCGCTTTGCACTAGGAGCGTCTCGTCGCCCCCCATTGTGAGTAGGGTGTCAACTATGGCCTCGAAGCACTCCCAGTTCCTCGCCGCCTTACCCGAGCCACCGTACACCACGAGGTTTTTGGGGTCCTTAGCCACGGCTGGATCCAACACATGGAACAGCATGCGCAGCGCACCTTCAACCTGCCAGTTCACCGCGTGCAACTCGTGACCCCTAATCGCCCTCACACTCCTCGTCTCAGGGTCATAGTAGCCCTCATCTATCAGCCTCTGAATGGGTCTAGTATCCCCCATAGCGATCCACCAACAATAAACACCCACTCACAAATATGTTTGAGTGAATTACCACGCTCTTGCGGACGGGGACTCCCACCCCCTCAAACCCCATAAGGTTAAACACAAATTAGGTTTAAATACGGTGCTAGCTGGATAGCAAATGTGTCTGATGAACTAGTTTCAAACATGGTAGCAAAGATGCAGGGGCACACAATAGTGATGGGCTACAAGTTTCTCGGCATGTACGTGGTTGAGCGCCTTAGGGAGATGGGTTTGGAGTTCGTGGTTCTAGTGCGCGACGAGGCGCAGCTACCGAGCCTTCACAAGGAGGGCATCCCAGCGATGGGCTCACCCATCGCCCGCTCATATCAAGCCTTGGTTAAGGCTGGAGCCGCGAGGGCTTCATCAATCATATGCACGTTCGACGATGATGGTGATAACCTGCTCACCATTCTTAACGCGAAGAAGATCAACCCTAAGATTAGGGCGATAACGATAGTGAACGATGATGAGCTCTACGAGGCCGCCGTGGCCAGTGGAGCGGATGTGGTGGTCGCCCCCTACGAGTTGGCGGGTCAGATACTCGCGATGTCAACCGTCTCAAGGGGTGTGTCCGCCGTGTTCGTAAAAGGGAATATGAAGGATAAGTTCGTAGCCGAGTTCACCGTGGACCGGGAGGATGTGGCCATGCGCTTCTCGGAGCTGTGCAGACTCGCCTCAGTCATAATGGTTCTCAACCGCGAAGGCCAACTGCTACCCAACCCACCCGACGACTACACGGTGAGGACCGGGGACACAATATACGTGCTCACCGAGCGCGGTGAGCTACTCGAACTAGAACACAGGCTCGCGGAAAAGGGTGTCATAAGACTTGAGCCACCGCAGGGTTAAACCACACGAGAGTTTTGGCTCAAGGCTCAGAGACACCCTAGACGTACTCCTCTATGGGCCCTTCGCCATACTGCGACAGATACGCATACAGCTTGGACTAATAGCCGTGATGTTCGGCTTCGGAACCATAGTGTTCATGCACTACCAGCACCTAAGCCCACTCGCCGCCTTCACAGGCTCCGTGTCCACCATAACCACCATAGGCCTCTACGCGCCAAACATCACAGCTATGCCCCCACTAGAGCAGGTCATAATGGTTGTAATATTCATAGTGAGCGTGGGACTCGCAGCATCACTCGTGCAAAGCATTGTGACCACCGCTGTGAGCAGGGAGATACTCAGGGAGCAACTCGTCGCCAAGAGGGTTTCAAGGCTGAGTGGACACGTCATCGTGGCGGGTGCGGGTAGACTCGCCGAACACACAACCAAGTGGCTCGTAAACATCGGGGTTGACCACGTGGTGCTCACCCCGAACCGTGAACTTCTCAGGCAACTCATCCACCACGGTAAACTGGGCGTATACGGGTTGCCTGAGAGGGCTCACGAGGCGCTTCGGATTGCTGGTGTGAGCCGTGCGAGCGTGCTGGTGTGCGTGTTCGAAGACGACGGGGATAACCTCCTCTTCGCGATGAATGCGAGAAGGCTTAACCCCAAACTCAGAATACTCATGTCGGCTCACGACAAGAGTGTAGCCCAGTCGGCTCAGACGTCAGACGTAGACATGACACTCCCAATCATGGACATAGTCTCACAGGTTCTCGCCCAAGCCTCCTACTCGGAGGAGGTTGTGGGCGTCGGCTTCAGAAAGGGCGTGAACGGGGAGTACCCCGTCTACTCGGAGTTCCAGGTAGGGTCAGAGGGAATCGGCTTAGAGGAGCTATCGAGGGTTACACCTATAATAATGATGATGCGCGGCAGCCAAGTTTTACTCAACCCTCCACCCAACACCGTTCTCAGACGTGGAGACACGATTTATACCTACACCGAGGACCACTCGAAGATAAGGGACCTACGAGAACGACTCAGACGTAAAGCCGCAAAACAACTTGGACACACATGATAAACCCCCCACGTTAAGACAATACTTCACCATCCATTCCTAGTGGAATGTAGTTTGGGTGACATAAGTCACCTTTCGCTTCATATTAACCATCGAGTCATATACTGCCAAGTGGGGTGACGGCGAAGGCTTCGTCGCGCCTCCTGTTCGCTGAGACCTCGATGAATGTGGTGGCGGTCTCCAAATTGGTTATGAGTGGGACGAGCAGCTCAACCGCCCTCCTCCGTAATTCGTAGCTTTCAGGGTTCGGTGGCGAGCTCCGGTTGGGTGGGGGCGCGCTTATCACTAGGTCGACGCTCCCCCTCGTAACCCCTTCGAGGCTAATGGTTTTAAGCTGTCCACCAAGCATCTCACCCAGCCACTTAAGGTATTCCGTGTGTTTGGAATCCAAAACATACACCCATACACCCATCTTAAGCAGCTTCTCAATCAGTGCCTTAGCCTTTTGAGTGTGTGTTTGGAAGTCCACTAGAACCTTGGTGAGCTCGAAGCTGTAACCCACGGCCTCCAGTGCTTTAACGAATGCTTCCTCGAATGTTTGACCGAAGCCAGCCACTTCACCGGTTGAGCGCATCTCCACGTCTAGGATGGGGTCCGTTCCTTCTAGCTGCATGAATGAGAAGTGGGGTGCCTTGACACCGTGCTTAAACACTGCTGACCCACTTTCCTCGCGGGTTGACGCGTCCTCGCCGAGGATTGCTTGGGCCGCGTGCTCTATCAGGTTTAAACCTTTCAGCTTGGAGACATACGGCATACTCCTCGAAGCTCTGAGGTTACACTCAATAACGTACACTTGGCTTCCCTTAACTATGAACTGCACGTTGAAGGGACCCCTTATTTCTAGGGCGCGAGCGATACGCTCAGTGTACTCCAGTATTTTCTCCTTTGCCTCTTCACTTATACCCTCCGCTGGTATTCGCATCACTGAGTCGCCCGAGTGCACACCCGCGTTCTCGATGTGTTCGATGATTGCCCCCACCGCCACGTTTGAGCCGAAGCCCACAGCGTCAACCTCAACCTCCTTCGCGTCCTCGATGAATCTGCTCGCCGAAACCGAGTATCCACCCGCAACCCTCTTCGCCTGCTCCAGGAAATCCTCCAGTTCACGCTCATCCCACACCACACGCATGGCTGAGCCGCTCAGCACAAACGAGGGCCTGAGTATCACTGGGTATTTCCCCCGAGCGAATGCGCGCACCTCTTCGGCCGACCTAGCCTCTGACCACTCCGGCTGAGGTATGCCTAGGGAGTCCAATAGGGCTGAGAATCTGGCTCTATCCTCAGCGGTTGAGACGCTCTCAGGGTGTGTTCCAAGTATTCGCACACCGTATGCGTATAGTTGGGGTATTAGCTTGTTGGGTGTCTGACCCCCAACACTGCACACCACACCCACGGGGTCCTCGGCCTCATATATGTCGAGCACCCTCTCCAAGCTGAGCTCCTCGAAGTATAGCTTATCACTCATGTCATAGTCTGTAGAGACAGTCTCAGGGTTACAGTTGACCACAACCACCTCATACCCCTTCTTCTGCAGCGCCCACACCATATTCATGGTTGACCAGTCGAACTCGACAGAGCTACCTATCCTGTAGGTCCCGGCGCCCAGAACAATAACTCTCTTACCCCCCTGACTTGGCTCAGCGTTTTCGCGTATGTGGCCATCGTAGGTCACGTAGAGGTAGTTAGTCTTCGCTGGCCACTCCGCCGAGAGGCTGTCCACCCTCTTGATGCTTGGAATAACACCGAGCTTCTTCCTCAGCGACCTCACATCGGATGGCTTCACACCTAATCTCTTAGCTATCCAAGCATCCGAGAAGCCTAGGCGCTTAGCCTCCAAGAGTGTCTCGCGGCTCGGTTCAGCGCGTTGGGCGCCGAGCTCCGCGAGGCGCTTATCGAAGACCACTAATCCGCGTATACGCTCAATGAACCACCTATCAACCCAGCTAAGCCTATAGAGCTCCTCGGTGTCCACGCCCATGGAGCAGGCCTCCGCTAGGTTATAGAAGAATTCATCCGTTGGGTTGGATACGGCTTCAAGCACCCTAGTCTTCGAGCCGAGGGGCTTATAGTCGCACACCCCCTCCCTACCAGTATCAAGCATGCGTATAGCCTTCTGGAAGGCTTCTTCGAATGTTCTACCTATACCCATAACCTCACCAATACTCTTCATCTGCGTCCCCAGTTGCCTCTTTACGGAGGGGAACTTGGAGAACTCGAACCTAGGCATCTTCACAACCACGTAGTCGAGTGAGGGCTCAAAGCAGGCGGTGGTTATCCCCGTAACACTGTTCCTCAACTCGTTAAGGGTGTACCCAAGAGCTAGCTTGGCCGCTATATACGCTATTGGGTAGCCCGTGGCCTTCGATGCAAGGGCTGAGGACCTCGATAGCCTTGGGTTCATCTCAATCACATAGTAGGTCTTGGACTGGGGGTCGAGCGCGAACTGCACATTACACTCCCCCACCACACCCACCGCGGCCGCCGCCCGTATGCTCACTTCCCGTAGCATATGGTACTCGTCGTTTGTAAGCGTCTGTGAAGGTGCCACCACAGTGTTGTCACCCGTGTGCACACGCATACTCAGTATGTTCTCCATGTCGCACACCGCGACGGAGTTCCCAGCGCTATCCCTCATTATCTCGAACTCTATCTGCTTCCAGTGACCAATATAGCGCTCAATGAGCACCTGGCTCACGATGCTGTGGGCGAGACCTCTACGCACAATGGTTTTCAGCTCATCCGGGTTCCTAGCAACACCACCACCCCTTCCCCCCAACGTGAACGCAGTCCTAATGATCACGGGGTAGCCTATCTCCTCCGCCACGCTGAGGGCCTCCTCGAGGGTGTAGGCCTCACGGCTCTCAAGCACATTTATTCCGGCGTCTATCATGGTCTTCTTGAACATCGCCCTGTTCGACGCCCTTTCGATGGCCTCCACACTTGTACCCAGCACCCTCACACCGTACTTTTCGAAGACGCCCTCCTTCTTCAATATGAACCCACAGTTGAGCGCCGTCTGCCCACCGAAGCCGAGTAACACGCCGTCAGGCCTCTCAGCCTCGATTACGCGCTCAACATACTTGGGGGTCACAGGTAGAAGGTACACCTTATCGGTGAGCGAGGTATCCGTCTGGATTGTGGCCACGTTGGGGTTCACGAGAACAGCCTCAATACCCTCCTCCCTCAACGCCTTGATCGCCTGAGAGCCAGAGTAGTCAAACTCGCCAGCCTCAGCTATCTTAATAGCCCCACTGCCAAGCACAAGAACCTTCCTAATTGAGCGGTCAAGAGGAATAACCATCACCTCCCCAGCATTCGGACAAACACGTCGAAGACGTAGCCAGCGTCAACGGGCCCAGGTGACGCCTCCGGGTGGAACTGTACACCGAGAACCCTCTTCGACTTGTGTTTTACACCCTCGACGGTTTCATCATCGGCGTTAACAAACCACTCCTCAAAGGGGGTCCCCGTGAGAGACTCCTTCGAAACAGCGTAGCCGTGATTCTGACTCGTAACCAAACTCCTACCACTTGAGAGGTCTACTACGGGCTTATTCTGACCCCTGTGCCCATACTTCAGCTTGAATGTCTCCGCCCCCTCGGCGAGGGCGACAAGCTGGGAGCCCAAGCATATACCCAGTGTGGGTATATCCTCATCTATGAGTGTGCGTGTGAGCCCAAGGGTTTCAGTCCAGATCTTGGGGTCGCCTGGGCCGTTGCTGAGCACGACGCCGTCGACCCCATCCTCGCTTAATTGCTCGAAGCCCACGTTGTATGGGTAGACCACAACCTCTAAACCCCTTCTTACTAGGCTTCTCACGATGTTGAGTTTGAGGCCGCAGTCAACAACCCCAACCCTACCCTTAACCCTCTTACCATAGCGCGCGACGCTACGTGTACTCACCGCTTTATAGTAGTCAGGAGTCATCTTGGAGTGTGCTTCACGCATAGCCTTCTCCGCCTCATCAATCGTGGTTGCTATTGCCCCAATCATCACACCCATCTCCCTGAGGTGCATCGTTAACTCGCGGGTGTCAACCCCCATAATACCCGGCACACCCTCATCACCCATCCACTCACTCAGAGTTCTCTCTGACTCGTAGTGGCTGGGGGTATCCGAGACCCAGTGAGCGATCACCCCAGCTACGCGTATACGCTCAGATTCGAAGCCGCTTAGAACACCGCTGTGGTCGTAGCGCTTGGCTGGCACGCCATAATTGCCGATGAGCGGGTATGTGAAGCAGAGAAGCTGACCGCGGTATGATGGGTCCGTCATGGCCTCAACATACCCAACCATACCCGTGTTGAACACGACCTCACCCGCCACTGGGAGACCGGAGACGCTCCCGAAAGCCTTGCCAAGAAAAACCGACCCGTCCTCTAAGAGGAGAACCAAGTGTTTGGGTTCCTCTGCGTTGAAACCACTAATTTTGAGTGCCCTCAACGACATGTTTGAACCCCTATATAAGATTACTGTGCATATTCACGCCCACCTCATTGTAGGACTGAGTCGATTAGCTCAACCGCTTTGGACATTTCTCTTTCATCTGTGACCACGGGTGGGAGGAGTCTGAGTACTGTTCTACCAGAGTAGCCCATGATGAGCCCCCTCGAAAGGGCGGATAGCAAGGGGTTGCGTACATCTATTTTCAACTCGAGGGCAATCATTAGGCCGAGCCCCCTAACACTCCTAACACTCTTTTTGGATTGTGCGAGCCTAGTGAGCTCTGAGAGGAGTTTTCCACCCTTCCTCGCAGCCTCCCCGCACACGTCGTGGGAGGTGATGTATTCGATGGCCGCTTTACCAGCGGCGCACACGAGTGGGTTACCCGCATAGGTGCTTGTGTGCTCACCTTTCGCAAGCGAGGCGCCGATATCCTCCCTCGCAAGCGTGGCACTCAGCGGTAAACCGCCACCAATCACCTTACCGACGAGTAGTATATCGGGGGTGACCCCGGCGTGTTCGCACGCCCACATTTTACCCGTGCGTCCAAGCCCGGTCTGTATCTCGTCGGCGATCATGAGGGCTCCAGCAGCATCGCACACCTCCCTCACCTGCCTTAGATAGTCGCTGGGGGGGATTATCACCCCGCTTTCACCTTGAATTGGTTCAACAATCACAGCGGCGGTTTCGTGGTCCACGCACGACCTAAGTGATTCTGGGTCACCGTACTCAGCGAACACGAAGCCCGGCACAAGCGGTTCAAACGCCTCCTTATACTTGGGGTTCCAAGTCGCTGAGAGAGCGCCGAATGTCTTACCATGGTAGCCCCCCTTCATACTCACAATCTTCTTTTTACGCGTATAGCGCCTTGCGAGCTTTATGGCCACTTCAACGGCCTCCGCTCCACTGTTGGAGAGGTAAACCCTGGTGAGCCCCCTTGGTGCAATGCTAACCAAGCGCTCGAGAAGCTCGGATCTGACGGGGGTGTATAGGCTTCCGTGGCAACTCATGAGCTTTAAGGCCTGCTCCCGCACTGCAACCACTATACTCGGATTCGAATGCCCCAGGAAAGCCACACCGTAGCTAGCCAAATAATCAATGTACTCCCTCCCAGCGTTGTCCCAAACCTTCGCACCAGAACCCCTCTCAACCACTAAAGGTAGCTTCTGATAGCTTGGTGAGCCGTAGCTATCTTCAACTGTGACTATATCCATGTAAACCACCCAAAACAAACCACGTCAACCACTACGTGTACTCCGTGCACCAACGCTTAACACCTCTATAGTTAGACTGGATGTAGCGGCGCATTTTCAAGCCCCAACCATTCATCCAAGCCAAGCATGACGTTCATTGTCTGAAGCGCGTTACCAGCAGCGCCCTTAACCAGATTATCAATAGCAACCAGAACCACTATTCTGCCGCCTCCGGGCTCCAACTCGAACCCTATGTCGGCGTAGTTTGAACCAATAACCAGCTTCGGGTCGGGGTACCTGAAAACCCCCTTCCTGTCTCTTACTAGGCGTATAAACCTTCTACCTGTATACGCTGACCTGTAAGCCCTCCAAATATCCAGTGGCTCCGCCGCGTCCTCCACGAAGAGATGGATTGTTGCGAGTATTCCCCTCACCATGTTCACCGAGTGGGCTGATAGGTAGGCCTTAACACCATGATTAGTGAGTTTCAACAGTTCCTGCTCGATTTCTGCTGTGTGCCTGTGGCCGACGGGTTTGTACGCCCTAACAACCCCGAATCGCTCGGAGAAGTGGGTTGCAAGCGAAGGTTTGCCGCCTGAACCAGAGGAGCCCACCTTGAGGTCAACCACTATATGCTCCGTGTCGATGTCCAAACTCTTGGATAGTAGTAGCGGTGCTACTCCGAGTATTGTGGCTATCGCCATGCAGCCGGGGGATGATGTGAGACTTTTACCCACCACCTCCTCATGGTTGAGCTCTGGTATGGAGAGCACGAATTTCTCCAGTAACTCGGGGTGGGGGTGTGTGTACCCATACCATTTAGGGTAGGCTGCTGGGTCTTTGAGCCTGAAGTCGGCGCTTAGGTCAACTATCTTCACGCCTGTGTTTATTAGGCTGGGTAGGCGTTTGACTGATTCACCGTGGGGTAGCGCTGAGAATACGATGTCAACGTCCGGTGTGGTGGCTGCGATGCTTGACTCATCAGTGAACTTGAGCTGTGTTAGACCCCGTAGGTTGGGGTGAGCGCGGAAAACGTATTCATCCTTGAACTTGGATGATGACGCGAACACTAGGTCGGCTTCTGGATGTGAGAGTAGGAGTCTTATGAGCTCGCCGCCAACGTAGCCTGAGCCGCCCAGTACCCCCACTTTAACCATCACTTCTTCACCTCACGCACTAGGTATTCCACTATCCTTCGCGGGATGCTGGTTTGAACAGCTGACTGAGCGCCTCTGAATTCTACCGTGCCGTTCACTTCGTGCACCAAGTAGCCCTCAGAGGACTCCATCGCATCCACGCCGAGCACCCCGCCGCCAACAGCATCAGCCGCCTTCACAAGCAGCTCACTTAGCTCCCCCGCCGGCTCGAACGCCTCCGTGCGGGCCCCCCTCGCAACGTTTGTCCGCCACTCACCGTCGGCTGACACCCTGTAAACCGCCGCCGCAACCTCGTCTCCAACAACCACCGCGCGTATGTCCCGTGGCGGTCTCCTGACGTACTCTTGGAGATAGTAGATGTGGTCTAATGGGTTGCTGAGCTCCTCTCTGTGCTCGACCAAGGCGTTAAGCGTCTCCTGATCCTTCGCGAGGCTCACAAGCCTACCCCAGCTTCCCACGAGGGGTTTGAGCACGACTGGGTAGCCTAAACTTAGGGCAGCTTGGGGGACACCCTCCGCTGAGAGCGCCATGAGCGTCCTAGGTGTGGGTATACCTCCACGCTCAAGCGCCAGCGTTGTGAGCATTTTATTGGAGCACCTCTCGAGCACGCTGTGTGAATTGACGCAGGGAACGCCGATACTTTCCAGGGCTGCCGAGAGCATCTGCGCGCGGAAGTGGCTTATACATCTAATGTACACGATGTCTCCTAGCTCCGTGTTGAAGCCGTGCCCGTGTGAGTCGAACACCAAGGTCTTCGCATCCACCAGCTCTACTGAGATACCCATCTTCCGAGCTTCTTCTAGGAGGCTCTTCTCCTCCCAGCGCAACCTGTCGTACACTATGCTGAGTTTGATGTGTGTTCACCTGTACCCCTATTCTCCCCAGTCTTCTTTCACTGCTTCCGCCTTCTTGAGTGTGACGCCCACCTCAGTTATACCCGCCACCTCATACTCGGTGCCGCACTCGGCGCATTCAACTATTTCGCCCACTATGGCGTCATCCGGAACACTTATTTTGGCTTCACACTCTGAGCAAACTGCCTCCAACTTTTTCACCTCCTATCCAATTCAACCAGTACACTTCTTACCTCCTCCATAAGCCGAGCCTCAGCCCCCGCAAGCGAGGCTGAGCTCTCTGATACCCAGTTTTCGAAACCACTCAAAAAAACGCCTCTTTTATCCACTTCATACCCAACCTTCTCCGGATTCGAACCCCCATCCGTGACAATCATTTCAAGCAGTCTTGAAGGTTGAACGGACGACGCGAGTTCCCCAACATCCACCTCGACTTTTCTACCCAAAGTCTCTTCAGCAACCCTCCCAAAGTTGACGCGCACACTCTCACTCAGTGTCAAACCCTGCTCGGAAGCCAACCTAACAAGGCTTCCAACTATTAGGTGGGCCTCCCTGAACGAGGCGACACCCTCCTCTGTTAGCCTGTGGGCGAGCGCGGTGGCGCCGAAAGACTCATCCTCGACTACCCTACCTATCACCTCTCGTTTGTAGTGTATTGAGCCCAGCATCTTAGCCATTATATTCACGGAGGAGATCGTGTCCTCGAACGCCGACCAAAGTGCACGTGTCACCTCCTGGAAATCTAGGTTATAGGTGTACGGTAACCCCTTAACCACGGAGGCGGCCGCCACTAGACTACCCATGACGGTTGACGCCTTAGCCCTAACGGTCTCCGCCACAACGGGGTTCTTCTTGTGGGGCATAAGACTGCTTGTGGATGCGTACTCGTCTCCCACCTCTAAGAAGTCGAACTCGCGGCTACTCCACACCACCACTTCTTCAGCCATACGGCTTAACTCCAGCATAATGAGTAGACACGTAGAGATCGCCTCCAGCGCGAAGTCACGGGAGGAGACGGCATCCATACTATTTCTGACTATACCGCTGAAGCCGAGAAGCTCAGCGAGCTTCTCCCTATCTATGTTTACATAGGAGCCGGCGAGGGCGGCTGAGCCCATAGGGCAGAGATTCACTCTCCGATACGCCTCCTGAATCCTCTGCTGACTCCTACTGAGGGAGTCAAAGTACGCGAGAAGGTGGTGGCCCAGTGTGACGAGCTGAGCTCTTTGTAGATGGGTGTACCCCGGAAACGCTGTCCCGGCGTGTGCTGCGGCGTGTTTGAGCAGCTCTGATTGGAGCTTGACAAGTGAGGCGGATAGTTCGATCAGTTTTTCTCTGACGGCCATTCTGAGCGCTGTGGCAACCTGGTCGTTTCTGCTCTTGCCCCAATTCATGTAGCCCGCCACCCCCACCCCACACCTATCCACTACGTATTGCTCCAAAGCTTCGTGTATGTCCTCAACTGCACGCTCCACTTGGGGTTCGCCTTTGAGCTCCAAGAGTGTTGAGAGAATCCTGTTTGCTTTGTCAGCCTGCAGCCGACCACCCTTATAGAGCATCAGTGTGTGCGCCATGTTTATCATCAACACGTGTCTGCTGATGGGGCCATCGAAGGCGATCGAGGATGTGAACCTCGTCGACTCATCCGAGAACCTGCTCAGCCTTTTTCCCCGTACGTCCACTTTTACCATTACCACCCAACACCTCGTTGGCAACCCTCGACTGGAGACCCCAGAGCTCCACGAAGCCCACCGAGGCCTTCTGATCGAAGCTTGAAGCTGAAGAGTAAGTGGCGAGTGTGGGCCTGTACAACGAGTTCTCGGAGCTCACACCCACCACCCTGAATGATCCCTTGAATAGTTTGAGCCTGACGCGCCCACTCACCCTGGGCTGTGTTGTGTTGATGAACCCTTCGAGGTCTACACGCAGAGGCTCCACCCATAGGCCTGAGTATACAAGCCAAGCCCACTCCTTCTCCACATTTGTTTTGAAGTCGAGCTCCCACCTAGTGAGCACGATCTTCTCGAGCGCCCTGTGAGCCTCGATGAGTAACAGTGCTGCTGGGACCTCGTACACCTCCCTCGACTTTATGCCCACCAGCCTATCCTCCAAGTGATCCACGATGCCCACACCGTTAAGGCCCCCCAACGTGTTGAGGTGTTCTATGAGCTCGACGCTATCCATGCGCTCGCCGTCCACTGCAACTGGCACACCTCCTTCAAAGTCGACCTCAACGTACACCGGCTTGTCAGGCGTCTCCTCAACGGGTCTAACCCACTCAAACGCCTCCTGTGGTGGCTCAACGTATGGGTCTTCGATTGGCCCGCCCTCAATTGAGCGCCCCCACAGATTCTGGTCGATGCTGTACACCGAGCTCTTGTGTTCGATGGGGATACCCATTCTGGCAGCGTACTCGAGCTCCTCATCCCTTGTCATGTTGAACTCCCTTACTGGGGCTATTACGCGTAGCTCTGGGTTGAGGGCGCGCACCGTCACATCGAACCTCACCTGATCGTTGCCCTTACCCGTACACCCATGCGCCACTGCCTCAGCACCCTCGTACTCGGCTATCTCAACAAGTTTCTTAGCTATAAGAGGCCTTCCAAGCGCGGTGCTAAGCGGGTACTTACCCTGATAGAGGGCGTTGGCTTTAATTGAGGGGTGAACGTAGTGCTCGACGAATTCGTGTCTGACATCAACCGTATAGTGCTTAACCGCACCCACTTGGTAAGCCCTCTTCTCAATGCTTGCGAAATCGTCCTTCTGACCCAAGTCGAGGGTAAGGGTCACCACATCGTAACCATACTTCTCGTTAAGCCACTTAATCGACACCGAGGTGTCGAGTCCACCTGAGTAGGCTAGTACAACGGTCTTTGACATTTGTCGTACATATTAGAGCAAAAGCTTAAATAATTTTTGGCCTTAATTGACCAAACACGTAGAAAAGTGACCCAAATTGGGCAAGTCTAGAACTGAGAGTATTATGAGCGCAGTGAAAGAAGAGATCGAGCTCGATCTTTACCTCCAAGACGCGCTAAGCAGGAACTATGCCAATCTCAGCGCACTGGCGCGACTGATCAAGCCTAGGGTCGAGGCCAGGGTGGGTCAAAAGACAAAGCTTTCCAGCGTGGTAACATCACTCAAACGTTTACGCATACCGTACTTACAGAATGGGGGCACCGTGAACAGGTTGATAGCCCAAAGCGTTATAACAGTGAGGACAAACGTTGCCAAGCTCTCAGTTGAGCGCACAAAGAGTAACCTCAAGGCGGTAAGCACCATCATATCCACCCATTACGAAGACTTTATTCAGCTATCTGAGACCTACTCGGCGATAACGCTTGTATTCGACCAGAAAATACTGCGTAGCGTGAAGCAGGAAGTCCCAAGCCACAGCGTGCTCGAAGAGGGCTCAGACTATGCGGCCATAATAATCCATAGCCCAGAGGAATTCGTGTACACGCCTGGAGCACTCCTACCATTCTACAGTCAGCTATCAAGAAGGGGAATCAACATTGACAACACTGTAAGCTGCTACACAGACACCGTCATAGTTGTCAAGATGCAGGACGCGGGGAGGGCGTTCGAAGCCTTAAACGAACTCATAACACACGAAAAGTCAAAACTTGAGGAAAACCCAGATTAAGCCCCAACAACAAGCACCAATCACAGCAACCCGCACCGACCAAATAGTAGCCTCCCAAGTGTTAACAAGCCACAGAGAGGCTTAGACCTAACACTGTGAATCAAAGCTCTGTGTCCAGTATCAATGCTAAAAGCAAATTTTGAGCCGTAGACGGAGAGGAGGGGGATCGTCGGATTCATGCATGATTGGTTTCATCAAAAAGCATACATAAACCCTGTGTACGAGTGTTGAGTTGTATTACCCCAATAATGTAGCATACTCGAGTAGGGCGTTGTGTACAATCCTAGAGCAGTGGAACACGTCTCTTAGTTCAACTTTTTCCCGCGGTGTGTGTGAGAGCCGTGGGTCGCCGGGTCCGTAGGACACACACTCCGCGTTGAATGCCTGTGAATACGTGTTCATATCACCTGTACCGGATTTAACAAGGAATTCGGGTCTTCCAACCCCCTCCCTAATCATTGTGCGTGTGAATGACCTCACAATATTGGATGTTAAATCAACCTTATAGGGCTCGGTTACCTCACCGAACTCATAGTTAACTCTTACATCCCCATTACTAGTTGTGTATTCGGAGAGCATACGCTTAACCGCGTTTATAACATCCGTAGTGGTCATCCCAACTGGGATACGTATATCTAGGTTTAGCTCGGTTCTCCCAGGGATGACGTTGTGCTGTGTGAATGTGTTGATGCCCGTTAGGGCTACGCTCACACATTCAACCCTGCGCTCGGATTCACATCTCCAGGCGCCCTTTAACCTCTGGTAGAATTCGTAGGCGGCCTCAGCCGAGTTTGTTGTGAGCCAGGGCGCGCTCGCATGGGCCTCCGGTGTTTCGAACGAAGCCTTGAAGGGGACGTGCCCCCTATAACCCACGGCGAGCCTAGCCACACCTGAGGGCTCACCGAAGACCGCTGCGTGGGCCTTTAACCCGTCCCGAATCAGTCTTTTGACACCCCGACTGTCACCCTCCTCCTGCACGACAGCCGCGAACACCACCTTCAACCTATCCCCGAAACCCTTCTCACGCTCAACCGTGCGCGCATAGTCCTCGTAGGCGTAGGCGAGCGATAGTAGGGCGCCCTTTGCGTCCACAGCACCCCTACCGTAGACCACACCACCCTCAAGTCTTGGCTCCACCCAGCCAGCCACGGTGTCCATGTGGCCACATAACAGCACAGTGTAATTCCCGTCTCCTACCTCCGATATCACGTTCCCCACTGGGTCGACACTCACCTTGAGACCCTGGGAGCTGAGCCTCTCAACCAATAGGTGGGACACACCCTCTTCTTCTCCGGAGGGTGAATATGTGGATATGATGCTGAATGCGAAACGTGCCCTGTTGTCTGGCTCCGAGGACATTAGGAGTTCACCTAGTATAGGGGATTTAAACCCCGCGGCGAATCACTGTGCCCTCACCCCTCAGCGCGGCATCGATTGGGTTCTCCTTTAAACCAGAGGAGATAACCGACATTTGCGCACCCTTCTCCACGGCTTCAGCTGCGGCTAGTAGTTTGACGTCCATCCCGTTTCCAACGCTTGGAAGGAGGGCTCTAGCCCCCTCAACACTGAGTGTGCGCACAAGCTCACCGTTAGAGTACACGCCCTCAACGTCTGTTAAAAACACCGCGCACTTAGCTCCCAGCGCCCCCGCTATACCCGCGCACGCCCTGTCACCGTCAACGTTGAGAAGCTCGTACTCCTCCCCAAGCGCCACGGGGGAAACCACGGGCACGATACCCTGCTCTATAAGAAGACGTAGAATATGGGTGTTAACAGTGGTTATCCGCCCCGTGTATCCACCCTCAATGGCCACCCTTCTCCCCCTCTCATCGAGGACTGTGAGCCTTTTTTTACGTTCAGCCCTAATCAACCCGTGGTCCACACCGCTAAGCGACACACACGCCACACCGCTACGTTGTAGTAGTAGTGCTATCCTCTTTGCGAGTAGGCCGCTCATAACCATAGTGTAGATTTCAGCCGTCTCCCTATCAGTATACCTGCTCCTGATGCCCTCAGGTGAAGTCACGAAAACCTGTTTTTTTCCAAGCCTCTCAGCGACCTCGGTAACGTAGTCGCCACCCCCATGGACGAGCACAACCCCTTCACCACGTCCCACAATAGCCCTAATGTTCTCCACGATCGTCGGGTGAACCCCCTCAATAACGCTTCCCCCAACCTTGCACACATAAATACTCCTAGCACCCGTATCCATACCCCAATGTTTGGGGAACGGATTATATCAGTTTTCCCATAACCCCAACCGAGACAGCCGTACCCTATTTAAGGTAGGCTTCCCGCTTCAACCGCAACACTCGACCCACCTCTACAATGGTTACGGTGACCCCACACCGTCTTCAGGGGGGTGACATCTCCCCGAGCATCACAGCTATCCGGATTCTAACTGGGTTGCCTTAATGTCACCATTCGCCAGTCACCCCTAGGAGTATTTGACCACTAGGTCGCGTAACACGTCGGCTACGTCCTCGCATTTATCAGTGACTAGTTCTAAATATTCGTATACCTCTTTGAGCTTTATGATTTCAATGGGGTCATGCCCGTTGAAGAGTTTTGATACACCCTCGTTCAGCACGGCGTCAGCCTGGTTCTCTAACTCGTTTATCCTTATGCATATATCCATGATGTTATTCTCCCAGCGTAGGTTGGGTAGTTGCTTTATGGCTTTGTCGATTAGTTCAACCGAGGTGGTTATGATGCCGCTGAACTCCAGCATAGTTTGATCGGGGCTACTTACCTTGTAGAGCTTCAGCCTAACGGCCACGGCGTGGATTATGTCTAGAACATCATCCAGAGACTTTGTTAGCGCCGAGATCTCGTTCTGCTCGATTGGAGCCACGAAACTCTTGTTGAGTTTCGTGAACACTTCGTGGACTAATTCGTCACCAGCGTGCTCCGTCTGTTTGATCTCGATATACTTAGAATCTGAATCGCTTAGGTCGTGTATTAACACGTCAAGCTGCCTTGCACCCCTGACGAGGTTTTCAGACATCTTCGTAAAATAGTCGTAGAACGACTTGAAAACTTCCGAGACATCCTCCAAGCTCTGCTTCTTGGTCTCTATCCCGTACGCCACTGTGATGAGCGCGCCTAGGACCGATGCGAACCCCACGAATCCAAGCATTAAGCCCTGATTGTATTCCTCAAGTAGCGGTAGCACGAATACGCCGCATATGGCGCCAAGCTTACCCATGGTGGCCGCGAACCCGTGGCCACTACCTCTTATCCTCGTGGGGAAAAGCTCAACTGGGTATACCCATGTGGTGGTGTTAGGGCCAGCGTTCTCCGCGACGAAGAAAACCGCGAGTAGCGCTGCGAGTAAGGGTAAGCTGATGTTTGAGCCGGCGGCTGCCGCCGCGAAGAGTGCGCCCCCCATCACTAGGAAACCCACGGCCTGCAGCACCTTTCTACCCAAAATATCTATTGTGAGCACAGCCAGCCAGTAGCCCACGCCCGCGAATGTGTAGAGTATGGCGTATACGAGCTCGTTGGAGGTGGGCGGCGAGTTGGCGCCGAAGAGCTGGTGTATGAATGTGGGTATAAAGATACCCATGCCGTACACGGCGATGTCGACGAGGAACCAGCTTACCGAGGCGAAGATTAGCCGCGACTTATAAGGCGAAGAGAATAGTTCCTTAAATGACACACTCTCCGCGTACTTCTCAACCTCATCGGGTCTACTCACACTCCTACCAGTCATCTCCTCGAAAACCCTTCGGGCCTCGTCGATTTTACCCTTCGAAACATACCATCTAAGCGTCTCTGGGAGCTTGGTTCTGAAGGCGAGCACGATGACGGCGGGCACAATACCGGAAAGCAGCATCCACCTCCACGCCTGTGGGCCAAGGGGTAACAGCGCCAAGCCCACCCCGATCGCCGCTAGCACACCCACTCCTTGGAAGGCGAAGGTTGAGGAGATCGCTCTACCCCTGTTGCGCACATCCGAGAATTCGGCCACATAAGAAGAGCTCACAGGGTAGTCTGCACCTATACCGATACCCAGCAGGAACCGGAATATGAGGAGCTCAAGAAAGTTCTGGGCGAAGGCGGATGCAGCCGCGAAAACCACGAAGAACACTAAGTCCAAAATGAATAGCGTCTTTCGACCAAGCTTATCAGCAATGTTCCCAAACACCACCGCACCCACAGTGGCACCAATAAGCGCAGCGGAGCCAACCATGGACAACTCGAAGCTGCCAAGCCTGAAGTACGGCTTAAGGAGGATGAGGGCGATACTCATAATGAACAGGTCGTACCCATCCAGGAAAACACCCGCACCCCCAAGGAGTATAATCTTAAGCCTGAAACCCCTTTTGCCTTCACCCTCTGAGAGGCTCAGCATATCAGACAAAGCCATCACTCACAACCCTACGCACCCATAATTAAGCAAAGTGAAACACACAAACAGGTTTAGAACCCAGCACAGTCCTACAGCATACCCACACTTTGGTCTCACCCCCATCCACAATCCCCAACACACCAATTGCCTAGAAGAGTCCACTCAGAGCACATTAGAAGCTAACTTAGCGGAGTAGTATACACAATGGATATCTCACCAGGGAGTAGACGCTTTTAACGGTTAAATATATTCAGTGGGATTATGTTTTCATGGATGAGTATAATTTCCCATATTTCCCTGTGCGTTCAGATGTTGTTTCGAGGCTACCCGTCAGGGAGCGTGTTGGCCTGAACTTTCAGGCGTCGAACGTGTTCGAGGGGCTAGGGAAACTGGGGGTAGCCGAGTCATGGGGGGTGCGTCAGATATGGTTGACGGCGGCGTCCATACAGGGGTGCGACACGCCCACTTTTCTTGCCGCGGCGGCCACACGTACGTCGAACATCAGGTTTGGCACGTCCATAGTGCAGGTGTACACTAGGCACCCTGTGGTGGTGGCCCAGCAGGCTCTCACACTCCACGATTTGGCTCCGGGTAGATTGAGACTTGGGCTGGGGGTGAGCCACCCACACATAGTTGAATCGCAGCTGGGTCTCAGGCTTAGGAGACCCATGGCCTATCTGAGGGAGTATGTATCCGTGGTCAGGGGGCTTTTATGGGATGGGCGCGTGTCCCATACAGGTGAGCATCTTAGGGTTGAGGCCACCCTCCGACGCGCAGCCAAGGTCCCAGTTATCATAGCCGCCCTAAGAAGTCAGGCATTCAAGCTCGCCGGGGAAATCGCGGATGGCGCAGTCTCATGGATGTGTCCACCGGAGTATCTAATCCGTAGGGCACTCCCCTCCATGGAGGCGGGTGCCTGCGCCACTCATAGGGTGAGGCCACCACTGATAGCCCACCTACTCGTATCACTCAGCTCCGACGAAGGCGAGGTGTACGCCGCCGCCAAGAAGACCGTGGAGTACTATGCTAGGGCGCCCTTCTATCAGCGAATGTTCAGCGACGCCGGCTACCCGATAACCGAGAAGCGTGAGGCCACCGACGAATTAGCTCAAACCCTTGTGGTGTGGGGTGGAGTCGAAAAGGTCAGGGAGCTTATCCTAGAGAAACTCTCTAAGGGGATTGATGAACTACTACTCACACACCTCGTAACCAAGGAGGCTGAACGTGAGTGGTTTGAGCTTTCACGCCTAGTGGGCTCACTGTAGAGCTCAATGGGGGTAACCCCGCACGGTGAATGTAGTCTCTAAAATGCCTTGGTGTGGGTTGGGCGGCGCGAGCCACTAGCCGTGGACGTATTTTTATTGTTATTGTTTGGATTCGAGCTCCAACCACACACCGTCAATACCCTCCAGGAAGGCTATCTTGGTGTCGCCTTCAAGCCACGGTTTGAGCCTCAGTTCACATCCCGCCTCCCTGAGCCTCTCTAAGTCTTCATCAAACCTCTCCGTGGTGAGGCCGAGGTGGTCTAAGGCTTCGCCTGGCTCATACGCCCAGTCAAACCTAGAGCCGCGGGGATACCAGTTCAACTCGAGCTTCTGCGTTGTCCAAGGGTCTAGGAGACCAACCCATACACCTCCATGACTCATGGTTCCCCGACCCGATTCGAGCAGACCCATCGTGTCTCGGTAGAGACGTAGAGCCCTACCCAAGTCGGTGACCCTTATACCAACATATTCCAAACCAAGCTGGGTGGTCTTTACACTGCTGAACAACTCAATCCATATACCGTCGGGATCCTTAATGTAGGCGAGTGACACACCGTCTCTTTCGGACCACGGCTCGAGCGCCGGCTCAGCTCCCCTTGCTAGCAACTCGTGGAAGCTGCGCTGCGCATCCTCAACACCGTAGCCCAAATGATCCAGAGCCTCACCCACAGTGTACGGTGTGTTAAAGGGTGACGTGGGTGGATACCAGTTCAACTCCAGCCTTTGACCCGTGCGGGGATCCTCAAGTAACACAAATGAGCCACCATGACTCATAACACCCCTCTCCACGACCTTTAAGCCGAGGTTAGTGTAGAAGTCTAGCGCTCTTTCAAGCCGCGTCACCCGAATACCAGTATACGCAAAACGCACACGCATCACCGAGAACTCGGCTTAAAATCCGGTTGTGCTGAAGCACGGGGAGGGCACGTTGCAGGTGTAAACCTCATAATGGCTAACCCAAAAACATTGAGCAACCCAATAAACCCTCCAAGCTCTAAGGTGATGTTTGATAAAGATTGTGCGCACACTCTTTCGCCTTCCAGCCTCGTATTAGAGACGCGTAAAGCTTGACTGGGTTGTACGATGTATTCATAAATATTTATAATGAACATAAATCTCTTTAGATAAGACCATATTTAAAGTTTTAGGCTCCATTGACATTATTAAAATCAGATTTCGGAACCAGATACCAAAGCCTAATAAGCGGCGAACCAGTTTTCATAATGTGCTATAAGTTATAAATCTACCTAGATATACTGATAATCTTTATATTTTATTATTTAACATATAATAAAATTTATATGTCATCAAGTGTATTTAATCGGGTTTGTTATGCCCACCACATTTTATAACAAAAAGAAATCCACCTTTTGGGGTGGCTCAAAGGGGATAGCCAAGACAACCGCCATAGTTATAGCCGTAGCAATAATAGTGATAGGCGCGGTGGCTGGTGTAGGGATCTACCTATCCACGAGGCCTAAGCCCTCACCCACTGTGAGTGCGGTCACCGTGAACCTCTACGATGACACGCTGGCGCCAAGCGAAATAAGCTTCTTTAAAACAACCCTGATACCCGAGTTCGAGCAAGAGTATCCTAACATAACCGTGAACCTCGTAGTCGAGTCAGCATCAAACATGGTTCAGACAATCGAAGCCCTAATACAGGGTAACGATGTTGGCCCCAGCCTGATAATACTCGATAACCTCGTCATAGGCGAACTCCTCTTCGGCAACTACCTAACCAATTTGACACCCTACTCCACCAGCATACTGCCGAGTACACTAATATCATCCATGCAGAGCCTAGTAAGCTATGAGCAGAAAGCGTTTGGGGGTATTTACTTTGTGCCATTCAGGGGGAACATACCACTAGTATGGTACAACAAGACTGTGTTCAACGAGCTAGGAATATCACCGCCATCGAACTGGGCTCAGCTTCTCCAGGACTCCCAGATGATCTACCAGAAGACGGGTGTTAAACCCGTGATGTTTCAAGGGCACGGTGGGGCGAGCACCTACACCGAGCTTTACCAGTGGATGGTTCAGGCTGGAGGCAACCCATTCCTATTCAACGATACGGGCGACGTGATGGCTATGCAGTACCTATATAACCTCTCAGCCTACTTCGCACCCAACTACATACATGGTTACTGGGGTAACTATAAGGGTCTAATCAACGGTGAATACTACATATTGGACTACCAGTGGCCCTACATATACTCCACAATGGCCAGCGAGGGTGTGAACGTCTCACGCATCGGCTTCTACCCCGGCCCAGCAGGACCTAGTAACAGCGGCCACCTAGTTGGGGGAGACGTACTAGCCATCCCACGCGGCGCAACCGATATGCCAGCGCTGCTCCACCTCGCAAACTTCCTACTGTCAACGGAGGCACAACACCAGCTAATAACGGTGCTGGGTGAGCCAGCAGTTAACGCCAATGCATACGCTAATCTCCCAGCGAATCTCTCCGAACTATACACAGCCGAAGAAGACGCCTTCCAGACAGCGTTCTTCAGGGAGCCTGTACCATGGATCACAGAGTGGGGCACAATCGCAGACCAAGTCTTCACACAGATCATCGTGAACCACGCACCCTACTCGCAGATACCCGCGATACTCAGCCAAGCCAACCAGCAGATGTACAACTACCTACTCTCTAACTATAACTCAACCGTCGCCCAGCAGTACGAGGAGGGCTACTACACTCCCCTCTACGGGTGAAACCTACGGATAGACGCGACATCCCCTACCTTTTTTTCGTTTTACCAGCCATCATATATGTGGGCTACTTCGCCTTTTACCCGTCGTTTTCAGGTGTATACAGAAGTTTCCTTTCCCCCCACGGGGGATTCACACTCAACAACTACAGCGAACTGCTCTACTATAACCTTGGGGCAGCGATTCTGAACACGGTTATAGTAAGCTTCGGAGCGCTCATAATCCAACTACTCCTCGGCTTAGTGGTAGCATCCATCCTCGTATGGGAATTCAGAGGTAAAAGGGTGTTCTCAACCATAACCATAATCCCTATGGGCATCGCCACCGTGGTGGCCGCAATAGCCTACACCTTTATATTCGAACCACGCGGAGGCTACGCCAACACGTTTATACACACCTTGGGTTTCAGTGGGATAAACTGGTACTCGAGCACGCCTCTCTCACTACTTGTGGTTATGGTTGCCGATAGCTGGAAGAACACCCCCATCTTCACACTCATACTACTCGCGGGCTTGAGCGCCATACCAAGAGACCTATACCACGCGGCGGCGCTCGACGGGGCGGGGGTTTTCAAGAGGTTTGTACACGTAACCCTTCCTAACATGAGAAAATTCATTGCGATAGCGCTCATAATTAGGGGTGTCCAGGAATTCAACATATTCGCGTTACCCCTCATACTCATAGGTGAACACCCCCCACTACTCACAACGTTCGTGTATGACCTATACTCGACGTCTCCAACAGTTTATATATCACTCGCGGCGGCCACAATACTATTGGCGCTTATGACCATCTTCATAGCCCTAAACATAGCCGTGGGTGGTAGAAGATGAAGAAAAACACACTGTTATGGGTTGGGGTCGTGGTGATGACGGCATACTTCCTTATCCCACTTTACGTTCTACTGCTTATAGCATTCAACCCCGCGAAGTTCACAATTGAAGCACTCTACCCACCACCCATATTAAAACAGCCAACCCTGAACAACTTTATACTCGCACTCACACAGTACAACTTCATATCACCCTTTCTGAGAAGCGCGAGTGTTGCCACCCTAGTAGGTCTATTCTCGGTGGCACTCGGTATCCCAGCCGGCTACGGGCTTGGAAGGCTCCCATCATCCCTAGCGTACCCACTACTCGTACTGGTCCTAATCACCAATATGATGCCTGGCATAGTTGTCGCCGTGCCCATAAGCACAGAGTTCATAAGGCTACACCTCTTTAACAGCGTGCTCGGGTTATCACTCATCCAGACCCTCGTCACCCTACCACTCGCCATATTCATAATGCAGGGCACCTTCTCGTCTATACCGAGGGAGGTCGAGTATCAGGCTAGGCTGGATGGGGGCAGGTTCAGGAGTATAATAACGAGGATACTCATACCCGTAGCTCTCCCAGGTATAATCGCGGCATTCCTTATATCGTGGATGTTTTCGTGGGATGAGTTCACGTACGCCGTTATACTCTCACCCGTGAAACCCACGCTACCCGTGGAGATATACTACAGTATTACGAGGGGAAACCTTTTAACGGGCGTCGCGTTCTCCCTAATATTCACGATACCCGTGATAATCCTGACCGTGGCCCTACAAAGGTACCTTAAGGGCGAGTACCTCTCTGGAGGGGTTGTGAGATGATTGAACTAATAGACCTCACGAAGAGTTACGGGAACAGGCTGGTGCTAAACGGTATAACTCAGGAAATAGAGAGCGGGGAATTCTTCGTCGTGCTCGGCCCAAGCGGTGAGGGCAAGTCTACACTGCTTAAGACTATAGCCGGGATAGAGAAACCCGATCGAGGCAGGATAGTCGTCGACGGTAAAGATATAACCAATCTGCCACCGGAGAAGAGGAATATCGCCATGGTGTTCCAGAACTATGCACTGTACCCGAACATGAGTGTGCGTGGGAACATTTCATTCCCCCTCAAAATGAGAGGGTACAAACGCGACGAGATCGATGAGCGAGTCAACAAAGTGGCATCCCTCCTAGGCATCAAGGATATACTGGATAAGAATGTAACCAAGATAAGCGGCGGACAGCAGCAGAGGGTGGCTCTGGCGAGAGCCATAGTTAGGGATCCAAGCTTCTTCCTCCTCGACGAGCCGTTGAGCAACTTGGACGCGAGGACCAGGCTTGCCGCGAGAGGCGAACTCAAACGCATACAGAAAACCCTAAACTCCACATTCATATATGTGACACACGACCAGAAGGAGGCGATGAGTCTCGCCTCCAGGATAGCCGTGCTCCACGGGGGACGCTTCGAGCAGGTCGCAGAGCCCCGTGTAATCTATGAGTACCCAGCAACAAAGTGGGTGGCCCAATTCGTGGGCGACTTCCCCATGAACTTTATACCCGACCCCGAAAGAGCAAACGTGGAGATCGGCTTCAGACCTGAGTGGGTGGAGGAGGGCGGCGGTGAAAAGGCATTAGTTGAGGCGGTGGAAGCCATAGGTGAGAGTGCTTACCTATTCTGCGAGTTCAACGGCTACAAGATCACCCTACTAATGGAGGGCTCCTTCGACGTGGGAGACGAGGTGCACTTCAAGATAAAGAAAACCCGCAGATTCGTGAACGGCAAATTAGAGGAGACGCAGGTAATAAGCGACCAACAGTAGCGCACCAACAAAACTATTGAGGCATGGCACCCCCACCGCGCGGGTGGGCGCACCCCAAAATGGGTAGGTGAGCACAAGCCTGAGGGTGATGGATGTCAAACGATATAAACTTTATTGGTGGTTGCCCGTGCGCCTCATTCATGGGGCACGCTAGATTTACGGCTTCCCTCAAGCCCTCAACAATTTTTAAAGCGATCGGATTCTAGAACGTATCGGTGCATATGGGTGGATACTATTGTGTGTTACTGAGTTTCGGCTTATGGGCGCCGCTCAGACCCCAAGAGAGGTGTTGGTGGGCTACTGGGTTGGAAGCGAACGGTTAGCTTGTGTTTTATTCTTGCAGTATTGTCTGCACACCACCTTTCAGGCTGTAGACCCTGTCCACTCCCATGCTTTTAAGCTTGGAGGCCAGTAGGCGCGATGTCCCACCATGAGGGCACACAAACACAATTGGCCTCTTGGCGGATGCTTGGAGTAGTTGGTCCACGAAATCTGGTTTAAGCTTGATCTCCTCAAGATTCAGGGAACCGTCCAAGTTTAGCACATCCTCTATATTTTTTATATCAAGTGTGTCAACATCGGCGTTGAAGGTCTTTTCAAGCTGTGATCTGAGCTTGTACATTGCGTCTTTGGGCATCGGTGCGGGTATTGGGTCGACGTAGACTATTCTAGCCCTCTCCTCTCTAAGCATCCTATCGACTTCGAGCTTGTCGATGAATATTGAGTCGTCTTTGAGTTGAGTTATTGGTGATGCACGTGGTTTAGGGTACATCTTCGAGGAATCGTGGAATAGTAGGACGCACACTGCGTTCCTAAGCCCCCTCTGAGTGATATAGTTGATTGCACACCACAGGACGAGCATGCTACTATAACCACCACTCAAATCCACGTGGGTGTCAAGGCTTCTGAGCTTCTGGTTGATATCCCAGAGTCTGGATATCTTCTCCATCGGCGAGTCCACCTCGACCACTTCGAATAGCTCTGGTCTGCCGGAGTGTTGGGCAAGCGCTTGTAGCTCTTTGAAGAATTTTCTACGCTTGGCGTTATCTAGGTCCACGACGCCGAACACGTCCTCGCCGCGTGGTAATGCTAGGACGAGCTTCGCGTCGAGGTTGTGTTTCACGATGAATTGGGCGAGGCCCAACGCGGTCCCGAATGTCCCACCCGATAGGAACACGTAGAGTCGCCGCCCCCCCTTGAGACGCTGCTCTACTGCCCGCAGTATTGATGGAGCCGTGAACTCCCTGTGTATGTCTGGGTTCGCATTGTTGGTGTACTGGTCGAGCATCACTAACCCATACCCACCGCCACCCTCATCCACGAGCTTCTTGGCGTAGGCTATCGCCCCGGTGGGTTCATCGGTGGGGCAGTAGTTTGTGGGTAGCTTAACCACTAATATGAAGGATGTGTTTCTGTGGTGCCTGATGAATTCGAGCACGGGCTCGGTGCTCGACGGGTCGTCGACCTCAATTGTCTTCGCCGCGAACCTTCTGGATAACTCGGCTTCGAATCCCTCAGATATCTTCCTCGAAACAACCATGATAAAGGAGATACCAATACTATGTAGGATGTCGGCAAGCGCGAGGCCAGTGTTCCCAGAGGTTGGCTCAACCACAACACTCCCAGACTTCAGCACCCCACGCTTTAGCGCTTCACCTACGAGACCGTAGGCGGTAAGGGACTTCGCGGTGCCATAGTAGGGTAACCCAGAAAAGTGCACAACGTGGACACTAAGATCCCTAGAGCTATAGTCAAGGTTAAAGGCCTCGTCCAGTACTCTCTCAACTTCACGGATAACTAGCGGTGGGAAAGCCGATAACCCAGCCCTGAGTCCACTTTTACCCACAATAGGGGTAAACTCCGCGCATGATTGATCCGCAAACGCGACCACCAGTCATTTACTTCATCCCACATGTTTAGCGTCCTAGTGAGTTATGAACCTTATGTTTCAAACACCACGACGTATAGATTAAGCGGTGGTGGACGTATCGGTCAAGCGTGGAGGTTCTCTATCTGGATTCATTCCAAATGCCCACATCAAGAATTCGGGCAAATAGAAAACTTAACCAAAAACCATGCACCGCCAAGTCGAAGGCAAGCTCAGGGCGACACATAACCCAATAAGCATAGCCATTGGTCTCTTCTACCCAGGATACTGGGTAGTTACAGAAGGCCTATTTGGGATGAGAGGAGGCTTAACAATTGTTTACCGCTGATACCCTGCGACGCCACAGTGGGATTAATATTCTGAAACTCTATGTTAACCACTAAGCTACCACTGTAGGCAGCAAGATACACGTAGTTGAAATTGGTTGATGTCCCGTTGGCGTAGTATGTATAGTTCCAGCCCGACAATGTACCCGTCACATTATACTGAGTGTGCCCTGAGACATAGAGTAGACTCGAATAGTAATTCTGCTTAGCATAAATGGGGGACGGATAACCGTATACCGCGAGTAATATAAACGCCGGAAAGTTTGGGCTCACACTACTAAGGATTACCTGATTTACTGAGCCATACCTATTGGACCCATTAAGGCTGATTCTCTGCCAGCTCACACTCGTATTTAGACCTAGGGCGCCGTCCACCCCACTCACACTTAAGAGGGGTAGGACGCTTGGGGGCGACCCAGTAACCTCTTCTTCAAGACGTGTATACTCACTCTTAACCTTAGCATACTCAGCGGTATATGAATAGAGTAGTGCTCCAAGAATTACGGAGGCAACGAGTAGCACCACGACGACGCCAGCTAGGAGCCTAATCGCAAACACACTAGGCCTAGAAGGGGGATAACCACTATTGCCCGCACCCTGATTCTCCAACGCCCAAACACCCAGACTTAGACCATATACCCCCAGCTTAAATATTTTTCCCATGTAAAGATTACGGACTGGAAACTCCCAACACCTTACGAAATGTACGCCTACAATTAATAATCTAATTTTGGATCAGTAACACTGAGTTCTTAAGGACAGTCTCTTGTTGGGGGAGTCTGACGACTCCAGCCACCGGAAGCCGAAATCTGGGTACCACTATGGGCAGGTCCATGGTTGTGCTTCAAATGTGTGTGAGAGGCTGGTCACCAACATGCTAGCCCTCTCCTTTATGCCTAGTTTCGAGAAGAGGAGTATGCCCGCTGCTCCCAATATATCTTTAACACTGGGGTTCACGGTGGCCTCAGCGATAAGCAAGAGGAGGGTGTGCAGTGGGTTATCATTCATGTCGCCTAGAATATTTTGGGTTTGAGTGCCCGCGAGTTTTGTGGAGAGCTTGACAGCCCTGCTTAGCCTGAAAGATTTTATGTCATTTTTTATGTGGGCCACATCCAGTGTTGGGAGGAGTTGGAAGGCGTCGTTGAGCTCCGCTAGCCACTGGCTGGGTACACTCTGCCTATAGTAGTATACGTGTTGGTAGATGTGGGCGCAGAGCTCCGCTAGGAGGTCTTCGACGCGTGGGCATTTGAAGTGGAGGTTAGCTATACTCTGCCATACACTGTTTGCGAAGTAGTGTTCGGCTTCCTCGCCGTAGAATAGGTGTGGCCGGGATGCGTGTGTATCTCCACCGATTTTCCACGCGTCGGCTCGAGTGTGGCCACATCCGTATACTTGGCTGTGAGTTTATAATCCAGTCCCCCAACGAGTCTAATTGCCCGCTCATAGTCTCTTGGGCGCACTAATAAGTCAATGTCATTCATGACTCTACGGAAGGGGTCAGCGTAGATTTGGAGGGCCGTCGCAAACCCCTTTAGAACCAAGGCTTCTACCCCCTCCTTCTCGAAGACTTCGAGTATTACTCCAAGCTGAGCCAGGCCGTGGAGGTTTGAGAGAACTTTACCATCATCACTCGTTATCGAATCGGAAACTATATGTTCTGAGAACTCGCTTAGCGAGTTATACTGGGAGTACGGGATCCTTATGATCAAAACGCCTCACATCGCCAACTTATATGACCCGGGTGAAAATAGTCCAAACTCAGCCCCCACCCTTAGTAGACGCTTCAATTATCTTCTGGGCGCCTAGAGCTGGGTCGAGCCACTCCAGCTCACACGTCTTCGACTGCAGAACAATCTGCTTAAGGCACTCCAAGTCCTCCCTACTCACCTTCTCCCTTAAAAGAGAGCCTCCGAGGAGAAGCAGGGCTTCAGGCTTAGGTAACACCCTCAGCCTGTCCTTTGAACCACGTCTAGGAAATACGACAGTCGACACCCGAAACCATTTGAGGGGGGCGACCCAAGATAACGGAGGCGAGAAAACCCTACGGTAACCCAGTTTAGGCGACCTTATATAAAGTGGTTTTGGGTAGGGGTATACGAGTCCCCCGTCAAGCTCAGCCAATTCATCAGAGCAATACTTAGCGCCAGCCCCGAGTAGTTTCAAGGTGAGAGTGGTTTTACCGACGCCGCTTTCCCCAGGGAGAATAATGGCCTCCCCATCTAGCACAACACACGCTGAGTGGATATACCTACCACACTGGTAAGTGTAGCCGTCACGCATTCAGGATTCAAACATCCGCAGAGACTGCAGAGCCGTATTAGCGGTGCAAATTAGTCGGCCATCAAAGTAAGTCCTTACCGCCGCTCCGCTTTGTAGCTCAAGAACGTGTTTGCAGGGCTTTATGGAATCGGGGAAGAAGCGGAAGAACCTTCGGTTGTAACTAGCGCTTTCCCGGCTTGTTATCCTTATCGGCGTATTCAACAATTCTTTCCTCAACGAACTCACCGAATAACTCATTAAAATCAAGTCTGCAGCCACGCCCCCCTCGGCGGCGAACATATCGATCGCCGTGGACACCGGTGTCCGACCGTCGCAGAGTGATAGAACCCTACTAGCCTGAGGGTTAAGCAGGGATATCCGCCCAGTCTCTGGTACATACACAATCATACTATTCTCTATATCAACAAAAACCAAGTTGCTGTTTAGCTTGGGCATAAACCTGAAAAAGTAGCGCATATCTCGGGCACACCGTTTTCGGATGACAAAGAATAACGGTTACAACCCGTAGGGTGCTATATCCACCAAGGATAAAAAGGGACGATTTACCTAAAAGTCACCATTCGCCCCCATTGTGCTTGCGGTAACCGCCCCCTTCACCACTGCTACCTGTGAAATGGTTTACTTTAATCCGCATGCTGATGGTTGGCTTAGTGTACGATGACATCCCCTCTCCCTCCCCCCCCCACTTTACCCGCGTTTTTACCTGCTTTCATTCACGCTCACTTTACGAGCGAGCGTGATTATATACGGCTTATGTATAATATATTCATTTTTTACAGCACGACCCTATTGAAGAACGCCAACAATGACGAACCATGATGGTTTGTATGACACACTGATCATGGTTTATCCAGAAATTTTGGTGGTGTACTAATATATGGTTTTCAACGCCTGCCCACCTCAAGCTCTTCCAACTAATCCGCATCCATCTTTACACACGCATTATAGCGCTTTTTAATAATTTCTAGATCTCATCTTTGTTGGTGATGTCTCTTAGACCTACACTCAGTTTGAATCTCGAATATTAATGAAAAAGTGATCCTGCAGAGAATTTGGAGATGCGGTATGTTTTCTCAATGCATTACAGCTATCCTTATGCGTCATGCTTGAGTTAATGTTCTCACATGACTACTCTCTTATATCTCAGTTTGGTTTGAAGGAGTGAGAATATTAGACCGAGTGTAAGTGAGCCTGCTGAGAGCCCGAGGAGGTATAGGTAGTCACTAACGTGGATGGGTAGGTATAGTTTTGAGAGTTGGTAGGCGATGAGTAGCAACGCTATCCCAACGCCAACTAAAACATAGTTGCGGTTGACTTGCGGTTTGAATTGTAGGCTTCTTCTCCAAGCTTCTCCGACCGCGTAGAATATTATGATCCCGGAGACCATGGGGGTGAAACGGATGAACGCTGTGCGCAGGAAGGCGGTAACCCACCCATATAAGTTACCTAGGTGGGCTTCATACACGAGGAGGAATATGAGGGAGGAGTAGAAGACCGCCCAGTCTATTAGCATACCGTTTTTGAATGGACCGTAGACTCTGCGCCAAGCCGTTGGCGCGTACTCCTTGAGGCCTGGGTCAGATGTTTTGTACACTAAGCTCACAGGGTCTTCGAGGTACCAGAGGAACCCTTTCGTGTTGGCTGGCGCACCCTCTAAGCTAAGCTCGTACCTCCTAACTAGACGTCCAAGCGGGAAAAAGAGTTCAACACCCCTATCTGTGGGGGAGGTTAATAGGTCGAGCGCGATGTGGAGTAAAAATCCCAGTCCGAGATAAAAATTAAAGAATAGTGCTCCCAACGCTACGAACAGGTTGTGGAAAAGAGCCCTGTGGAGCTGATACCGCGAGAAGACCTTCCTAGTGGTGAAGACATACTCACGATCCAAGTCCGGTATCGCCGTACCTATACCAACAAGAACCACAGCATACATCGGGTGAAAAAGCACCGAGCCTACTGCTAAGGCAAGCATCACGTGGGTGTTGAGATTCATAACAACTCAAGTCGGTTACACATATAAAACCTTACCCTATACTATTTTATCGTGTGGACGGGGTTACCCCTCCCTAAAAATGTTGAACTAGCTATTCACGATTCCTAGACTCAGTGGCCACTGAGCAAACCACATCAACTAAGATCCTTACACTTGCAACGTCGAGTTAAAACCAACCATCATAGGCACCTCCACTGTGAGACCTTCGAATCACACTTCAAAGGTTCAATCACACAATTATGTTAAGAAAAACATAATAAAGTGGGCCAACGAGCTAATCAGCCTAAACGGTTAATACAAAAATCATGTGTAGCACACAGTCGGCGCTGGCTGCGAATCTTGGTACGCTAAGGAGGGCCGAGGTCTTGGAAACCTTATGATAAAAACTCTTATCATTTTACCCTCCCTACTCCCCACTACAATGGATAACTTGCATGCGTGATAAGGTTTGCTTTCAAAAACGCTAATAACCCGATTTTGGGATACAGTGTGTATGGCCTCTGACTGGGATGCTCTCTATAAGGCTCTCGCGGACCCAACGCGCAGAAGAATAATCGACCTACTATACACTAGGGGCCCCACTAGCTACACTGAGATCATGGAATCCCTTAACATAGATAATACTGGTAAACTCAACTACCACCTGAAAATTCTCGGGGGACTCATCCAGAAGGATGAGCAGGGCAGATACACGTTATCCGAGTCCGGCGTGCACGCCGCAGCCCTCCTAAGGAGTCCACCACAGAGCGGGGCGGTGGACGCCTATAATGTGACGGGTAACAAGGGCGTCGAGCGCCACTCACTCCCAAGGGTTGTCGGAGGCGTACTATTTATCGTTATAGGGGCGATTTTGATCTCGATCGCGGTTTTAGGCGCGGTGGCGATCCCATTTTTCACATTCACCGCCGTGGGCGTGCATGGGGGTGGGTCCTACTCAACTGTAGGAGTACTCGCGCTGAACCCTCACACAACCCGAATTATTGGCAATGTCGTCTCATTGGGTGAACCAGAACAAGTGAATGTTTCATGGCGCGCGTCCCCACAGGTAAACGTGTACATTCTAAACCAATCCCAATTTGACACGCTAACCGACTACGGCCGCTACGTAGATGTGAATACCACTCCCACGAGCTGGGTGGAGGAACGCTCAGGCGCAGTTGGGAGCTTGAGCCTTAACTTTAACGGTCAAACACCCCTCTATCTGGCTGTGAGCTCAAACACTACCGCCTACGTGGAGAGCCTCGATGTGGAATATGCACCCGTAAACGTTTCTCAGCAACACCTACACCTGAGAATACCCCTTATACCTGTGATCATCGATATTCTGGTGTTTGTCTTCGGCTTCCTCTTAGTGTATGTAGGCTACAGACTGCTCAAGCCACAAACATAAAATACACGGGTCAACGTTTGAACAATACTTAGCTCACGGTGATGCCAAGTCTACAAGTTTGTAGCTGAAAAGCTTTTTTTAAAAAGAAGAGAATTAGATTTGGTGGAACGTGTGCGTTGATCACAAAGTGTTAACACCTATTAGAGAAAGGTAGACAATGTTTTAAGGTTTTAATATTTATTGGTTGACCGCTATAGTTTTTTGATTAAATACTTATAGTATACATTTAGATTAATCCATACCGAAAAATTAGTTTACATTATATCAGTAGAAAACTTTATAAGCTTAGTGTTTATCTTACTTTAAGTCAATAAACCCCTTGGTGTTGCAATTGTCTGCGTTGATGAGCCTAGGAGCCGAAGTCGCTGAATTTATGAAGGAGAAGGGTAGAACACTTTTGATTAAGGGTCCACCTGGTACGGGTAAGACGACGCTCGCGCTCACACTTATGGAGCATATTGAAGGTAAATCCAAGATTTATGTTTCAACCAGACTACCAGAGGAGACGCTTAAGTCGCTCTTACCTTGGAGCAACCAGCTATTCATCGGGGAGAATCGTTTTGAAGACGCCACACTCATAACCCCTGAACTATTAGTATCACAGATCTTTGGGGCTGCGAGCAACGGCGCCTCAATAATCGTGCTCGACTCGTGGGACACGTTTGCGAAGAGAATGGAGCCCACGCTGAGGATGCGCACTGAGGGCTCAATCGTGAACGCCGCACGATCATTCGGTGCAAGGGTGGTGTTCGTAAGCGAGTAGCCAACTCAAACAACACTCGACTATGTTGTGGATGGTGTGATAGAACTAAGGACAGTAACCCTAGATGGTCGAAGACTCAGGGAGATGGAGCTAGTCAAACTCCGGGGTACTAGGATAGCCAACCCATACAGGGTGTACACGCTGAGCGGCGCCAAGTTCACAGCCTTCGGAGGATTTGTCCAACCAGAGTTCAAACACATTGATGCCACTCCTTCAGCCAAAGTGGATGGTGGACGCATCATTTTCGGCTCACGCGCACTCGACTCATTCTTCGGATTCGGCTCCCTAAGACGTGGCGACACTGTCGGCGTTGAATACACCTCCGAAGTACCACCTATCGCGTTCATGACATCCTATATCCCAATCATAACTAGTTTCCTACGGTCTGGCAGAGGTGTCCTGATATTCCCCCTCCCAACAACTAGTCCGCAGAGCCTTATACAAATGGTGGGCGCACACCTCGACTCCCACACCATGGATGAGTACTTTAGGCTAGTGTGCTTCGGTGAACCTGAGAGCCGTGATACATCCCTCCTCAACATATCCTCACTCGACCTCCAAGGCACTTTCAGGCTTATTGATAAGGAGCTCGAAGCGCTCAGAGCCAAGTCGAGTAATGGGCTCATCATGACGCTTTGGGCCACGGGGTCACTCGAAGCCCTATACGCTTCAAGGCTCGTAGAAGTCTCCGAGCTGCTAAGCAGGTTGGTCAGCCGCCTATCAATAGGGGGCGACCTACCACTCATAGCCTTCGCTGAGGACTCACCCCTACACCCCACCATGATTAGCCTCTGCAGGAGGCACATCAAACTCGCCGCCATCCACGGCACACTGCTAGCATACGGTGTGAAGCCGCACACGGGCGCCTACGCCTTCCAACCAACCGATAACCCCTTCGAGCCCAGACTAACTGAGATAGTTTAACCATGAATAATTGACTCAATTAGAGTCTATGCTAGGTGTATACATAAGATAGGTTTTCAGGGAAAAGCGCCCTAAACACATACGAATTGAATTGATGAAGCGTATCAGTTTATTTTGTAGAGGTGTACTTCGGGGTATCCCCTTGAGAATCTAGGCTCGTATACATGGTACTCGCTGTATGGTGTAATCGCTTTGAAAATAATGTATCCATCGACAAACTTGAGGCTAATCCTGATAGAGGACATGTACTTGAGCTCCTCTGTTACCTGGAGACCCGGTTTGGCGAGCATTAGCGTCACGTCGCCGTGGTAAGCCGTTGACCTGTACGCTTTACGTAATACGCTAACAGCGTCCTCTTTACCGTAGAGGTGTTCAAGCAAGTCTAGCGAGACCACTTTTAGCACTGGTTTACCTAGTCTCTTAAACTCCAAGTACACATCATTCCACCTAGCTAAATCCTTCTCTTTGTCGCCGGAAATGGGCACCACCACTCTGCTTAAAGATTGATCCACTAACTCGTCGTCGAGGAATATCCTAGCGTACTCTTCGAAGGTTTTCCTGTCGGGATATACGAAGGGCTTTATGCTCTCAGAGGTGAACTCCAGGCTTGGTAGAACCATGAGTCCGCGTCTCTGGACTAGGAAGTTGGCAGCGGAGACGAGGGCTATGGAGTAGTAGGCTAACTCGGGTACGTTTGGACCCGTCTCCCACAGCACTAGGGAGCCCTTGGGATAGCCACCTATCACCCTATCCAAGCTACTGCTACCAGTGGAGTATACACCCTTCTTCTCGGCTAAGGGTGGTCTGGGCTTCAATTTTAGACTGAGCCCCCCATTGAAGGGGCTGAATGCGCGTATCCCTGTGCCTCTTTGGAAGACGTAGAGGAAGCGGCTCTGCTCTAGTGGTATTGAGCGCATTTTGAGTACCTCCAGCTCTCTAAAGGGGGACTCTGGATCCCTTCTTCGACCTAGCCGCAGTATACCGTCGGCCACGTAGGATACAAAGTCGTTTTGGTCTCCCTCAGTGATTATCAGTGTTGTTATTTTCTTCTTTGTGAAGATCCTTGAGAACAGGTTGCTCAGCACAGACCTACCCTCAGCCTCTGAGCCAATTGCTTGTTGAACAGCGCTGTACGAGTCGAACACAAGTATCTGTGGTTGCTCGCTTTTCACCTTGTTTAGGACCATCTCCATGATGGGCTCAACCCCACCGCGGATAACGCTTGACAGCTCCACGTAAACTATTCTACGAGCGTCCAAGTGGTGCTTTAAGTATGGTAGTAAGGTTGAGGCGGCGTTCATAAACTTCTCCCTGTCTTCGAGGAATGAGACGTAGAGTGTCTTTCTACCCAGCTCCGCGTTCTTCGAAGCTATCTGTGTTACAAGCAGGGTCTTACCGGAGCCCGGCTCGCCTCTAACGTTAACCACATAGCCCTCCGGGAAACCCCCGCCGAGACGTCGGTCGAGCACGGGTACACCGCTTGGAAACCTAGTAGGATTTGACATTCTATTATCTACATAAATAACACTGACAATTATATAATGATTACATCGAATCTAGTGTGTCAACGAGTAACCTCATCCATAGTAGGCCGCTTACAAACGTTGGCCAGGGACCCTGACATAGTAGACTCTGGATGGAAACACACAAGACAATCTAGATGGTGTCCAGATAGCAGCCTCACACCCTTGGATACCACGCACTAATCCGGACACCATCCAATCCCATAACGCCTTATGTACAGACGAATTACCCGTTTACTTGCAACCGTGTTACACTGAGTGTGTTGTGGTTTGGGTGCTAGATTTAGGTTGCTTGCGTGTGTGGGTTCTAAACCACTCGAACACCCGTGTGTACGCATCCTTGAGATGGGGTTTCTCCGTGAAGCCGTGGCCCTCCCTTGGGTAGACCACGAGTTTGACCTCTTTTCCGAGGTCGGATAGGGCCCTGTAGAATTGGAGCGACTGGCCCAGCGGCACATATGGGTCCTCCTTACCGTGCAGTAGGAGCACGGGTGTATTCACCCTGCTAACGTGGCGGATGGGTGAAAAAGTGTCGTAGCGTGCATATTTGTACGGTGACTCGTCGAGGTGTAGCTCGTCCCAGTCGCTTAGATTCGAGGTGCCATGGAAGCTTAGCCAGTCGGACACACCGAATAGGGCGGCGATCGCCGCGAACACATCTGTCTGTGTGGCCGCCCACATGGCCATGAAGCCACCGTATGAGCCACCCTCCAAGTACACTCTGCTGGGGTCAATATTATACTTGGCGATTATGGCTTCAACCCCGCTCATTATATCCTTGAAGTCCTGTCCTCCAAGGTCTCCCCTGTTGGCCTCAGCGAACGCCGAACCCCTTCCAACGCTACCCGTATAGTTGGGGTAGAACACTAGGTAGCCTTGAGAGGCGAGGAGGGCCCCAAGTGATGAGAGGTACGCGGGTTTAACACTACTTGTCGGCCCACCGTGGACGTGTACCACTAGGGGGCTGGGCTTATCCCCCGTGTTCTCCAATCCCTCTAGGTAGCCGGTGAGTCTCTGACCCTTATCATTCATCCACTCGAAAAACTCCATGTGGGGGACATCTAGCTCCTCTTTTAGGGGAGCATTGAAGGTGGTAAAAGCATTACAGCGGCTCGCCGCGTCATCGAGGTCAGCGACCCATAGCTCCGATGGTGTACCCGTATACTGGGCGCTGAATGCAACCTCCAACGGCTCCCTGCTTAGGAGGGTGAACTTGGGGTACCACTGCGGGTTCACGCTCAGCCTTAAACTTCTGAGCTCCCTTGGAATCCAGTCCGGCGCCTCGGCGCGGAAAAACACCGTTTCACCTTCCCTCTGCGCGAGGAAGAGGGCTGAGTCATCATCCAACCACTCAGCCCACGATACGCTGAAGGGTGAACCACCCGTCAGGTTAACATGCTCATCCCCCTTTAGGTTCACAAGGTGGAGGTCGCCTAGCTGTGATCCTCGGTCGCTCCAAAGACTCGATGTAAACAGAATCCTTCTCCCATTGGGGGAGAGCCTCGGCGCGCCCACTTGGCGCCACCCCGGGTCGTACACACATTTGACCTCCCCATCAACAGTGTTTAGCACACCCAGCTTGGCTCTGTACCAGTGTCTTTCGAGGGGTAGGCTGGAGTATGTGAGCGCTACACTTTGAGCCTGACTATCAGATGAGAACTCCCAGACCTGAACTCCTTCCGTTATCTTCTTTGCGCTGAGCGTGTGGGCGTTGAAGAGCCAGAGGGACACGTAGCGTGACGGGTCTTCGAACTCCTCCTCATCGAAGCCTGCGGCCTTCCTCTGCGTCCTCTCTACAGATTCCTCGTCTAGTGAGGCCACGAGCGCACCGTTGGCGGACACCCACTCGAAGCCCTCAACCGAGCCGGGCACCGACGCCCTCCACACCTCACTCGAGCCTTCTAGCGCGAGAATGAAAAGGCTGGTCGTGGCGCGCCTAGACCCATCCCCATGAGGCTTCCTATCAGAGAGGAAGCCGAGGAGTTCGCCTTCATCTGTGAGCGAGGGCTCCCGGTCGAACCATTCACCCGATGTAAACCTGCTCACACCCTTATCCTTAGTGTGAACGTAGATGGCTGACCTCTGTGTGGAGTGTGGGTCGCGGAAGCCCTCACCGACACTGAAAGCCACTTTACCTGTAAGGCTCGCCTTAGGCCTCGACACGGCTTTGAGGCGGAACAGGTCATCGATAGCAGGTTTCCTCAAATAACATCAAACCTACCACTTGGCATGCTATATAAGCCCACCACTCTCCCTACCTACGCCTCATTTGGGTAACGGCTACTTGGAAAGGATTATATTACGTTGTGGTATCCAACACATGCTATGAGCTCGAAGATAACCTATGTTACACTCTTTGCGGATGAGTCGATACACCCAGCCTACGAGAAGGCGCTCTCAGAGCTTCAGCAAGAGCTAGGCCGAACCCACCCCATGTATATTGGGGGAAGAGAGGTTTCCGCTGACTCGACTTTTGATAAGACTAGCCCCATCGACACATCTATTGTTGTCGGCCGGTTCCAGAGGGGTACGGCTGAGCACGCCTTGGAGGCCCTGAAGGCCGCGCGTAGGGCGTTTGATGAGTGGAGCCATCTCGATTATAAGAGGAGGGTTGAGTTGATGCGGAGGGCGGCTGACAGGATTGAGGCCGCTAGGTTCAGGTTGGCGGCCGCCATAACGCTTGAGGCGGGTAAGAACAGGCTTGAGGCAATAGCTGAGGTATATGAGGCAATAGAGGCCATGCGCTACTACGCCAACCTAATGGAGAAGGAGGATGGATACGTGCACCGCATGAATCCAGGCGCACCCGGAGAGGAAACATACAGCGTCGCGAGACCATACGGCGTGTGGGCTGTGATTTCCCCATTCAACTTCCCACTCATGCTTGGAAACGGCATGATGCAGGGTGCACTCATCACGGGTAACACCGTGGTGTGGAAGCCCACGAGTGAGGCTCCCCTAACCGCGCTCGAGGCATACAAGCTATACGCGGAGGCCGGCTTCCCCGAGGGTGCCATAAACATTGTAACAGGCCCAGGTGAGGCGTTTGAAGACGTGTTCGTGAGAGGTGCCGACGGGGTTGCATTCACAGGTTCAATGGACGTGGGCATGCGCCTCTACCGCAAACTCGCGGCGGAGTCCCCCTACCCCAAGCCCATGGTATCCGAGATGGGAAGCAAGAACCCGGTGATAGTCACCAAGAACGCTGACTTCGACAAGGCTGTGGAGGGGGTGGTCAGAGCCGCGTTCGGCTACTCTGGTCAGAAGTGCTCCGCAGCCTCACGTGTGTACGTCCAAGATGAAGTCAAGAAGGAATTCATAGAGGCGCTCATCAAGCGGACATCATCACTTGTAGTAGGCGACCCAAGGAGACGGGAGGTATTCATGGGGCCAGTAATAAACAGGAGGGCACAGGAGAGCTTCGAAAGATATGTGGCCGACGCGAAAAGCGCAGGGGGAGCAGTCTACGGTGGTAGAACACTACGCGGCGGCGGGCTTGAGAAGGGCTACTACGTTGAGCCCACAATCGTCACGGGTTTAAACGAGGAACACTACCTATTCAAAAAGGAACTCTTCGTACCCATACTAGTGGTAGGCGGCTTCAAGACGCTCGATGAGGCGCTCACAAAGGCGAACAACACAGAGTACGGCCTCACAGCTGGAATAATGAGCGAAGACAAAGCGGAAATAGACAGATTCATGGATAAGATAGAGTTCGGCGTCGTATACGCAAACAGGAAGGGTGGAGCCACAACGGGTGCGTGGCCGGGCGCTCAAAGCTTCGTGGGCTGGAAGGCGAGCGGAGCCACAGGCAAAGGAATAGGAGGACCCTACTACCTCCTCAGCTACATGAGGGAGCAGGCTAGAACATACGTACGCTGACCACAAGTTGACGGCACCACACAGCAAACCCTTTTTATCAATACATTCACTGTGAGTGGACCTGAACTATGCAACCCAGAGAAAAGGACTGTAGGCGACTGCACTAGTAACAGCCTCTCAATTTTTATGAAGAACAAAAACTCCACCTTTCACTAAGGATCAAAAACACGCACGGTTTCAGCTAAACGTGAGCGTGGGCTTTGCTCACGGTGGACAGCCAAGTTTCTGAAGTATATCACATAAAATTCATTTATGCTAAACTGAACCAAAAGCTACGGGAAGACCCTACGCCATATACCGTCGTAACGCGTGATTAAGCCGAACGAATCAACAGTGAGGTTTGCCTGAAAACCCGATTGACTGCGGTAAACATATGTTTGTTTTCCTGTTCGTTCATAGTTTTGCTCTAATACTTCGACCTTAAGGCTTGGGAAGCGCACCCACGCAGCATGAACCTCCGCTTTTTGTCCTAGCCCGAGCTTTAATCTCCTAATCGGAAGAGTGTTAGTGGCCGGACTGATCTCGAAGTCCACATCTGTGCACAACGCCAAATCGGTTCTTATCCTACCGTTTACTAGAATGGCTGAGCCGATGAAATCGAGACTCAACTGCCTGACTGACCTTGAGGTCACCTCTGAAACCCTTACCCTCCTAGTTTTGAATAGTAGATCAGTATAAATCATATATTTGAAGGTATAAGCACGCCTTCCTATTTTCGATATAATTGTTCCTTTCAGAAGCCACCCATCCCTGAACATTCCTAGTATTAAGTGCTCTATGCTTAACGATTTTAGACCAACCCATATAACGCTTCGCCTAGTTGATTTGGGCTTATTCACAATCGTACCACACTAGTGCACCGTGAGAATATATTAGATTCTTGAACCCACTTCCCAAACCCACGGTGTCCAGATATCCACTTCCAAGCTCTGGTACAAGCTCACCACAAACTAATCTGGACACAGTAGGCTTTTCAGCCCAACCGTAAAGGAAGCAATAGAGGTTTTCTTCCAGATTAAAGGCGCGGACAAATTCGAATACTTGGGGCGTTCGTCTTTACGTCTTCTCTGCCAAAGAGTCTTCCAACTCAGTAGAGGTTTTCTGCCTAAAAGCGTAGAGCAGCGCTGCTTGAGCCCGCGAGAACCTTTTCTTGTTCCTCTCGGAAACATTTAAATCCCTAAAGAATGTGAATACGTCCGTGTGAACCACACGTTATTTCACCAATTACAAACCGTGGCGCCCACCACGTTTAAGCCTTAACCGCACACCATCCTTAGGCAGGGTTAAACCGAGAAGCGTTTAGGAGGTGGGGTGATTCTGATATTCCTAAATACTTATGATGCAGATGGTTTTCTACGTCTCAAGACGCCTTGGAAGCGATCGCCCGCGAAACGGAGCTTGTTGGAAAGCACGCCCTTACCTTATCAAGGCTACCCATTAAGAATGGTCTGGGGTGTACTACGCTATACCGGCACCCCCATCAGTCTTTCTCTCCTTCCTGATAGTATTCACACGTTCGACACAAAGAATTTGGACAGGAACCTCAACGCATGCTTGGTTTTCTCAAAGAGAGCATGTGGGCTACACCCCCTTTTACGCCAGCTGAACTTCACCTACCAGCCTTGGATTTGGTAAGGAGCCAAAGCGGGGCAACGGTAAAGGAAGCTTCACACTAGGTGGCATGGCTAACCTAACTATGTGCGGCGCACACTGCGTGGTGAGCTACCCCGCCCTAAAGGGCGGAGCTTCCCGCATCATCGCCCCACCTTGCCTACCCCTCACCAACCCGAGGGAGGGGAGGTATTGGGCGAAGCTCCACAGGCACACCAGGCGGGTGACACCCACCCTACATGCACGCTTCAAAAGAACAAGAGAAGCGTTCAAGTCACGGTCAACAGTGAACCCGCAGAACGGGCAGCGAAACACTCGGTCCTCCAAAGTCAAGCCGTGGTTTACTTCCCCGCAGAGAAAACACTCGCGGGAAGAGTTGTAAGAAGGAACAGCGAGCACAGCTCTCCCCTGTTTCACAAACTCCCACTCAAGAATCCGCCTCAACTCTGAGAAAGCGGAGTCGTGAAGCCGAAGCCTCCTCATCCCGGCTTCACCCCTCCGAATCAAGCCCTTGACGTCTAAGTCTTCTAGAATCAAAATGTCGTATTCTTTTGCGAGCAGAGCGCCGAGTTTGAAGAAAAGGTCTCGTCTGAAATCCTTTACGTATTCGTGCTCCTTCGCAAGCCTCCTCTTCGCTTTAAACCGGTTTTTGGAAAGTTTCCTCTTTTTAGAGAGGCTCCTCTGCAGGGTTCTAATCCTCCCAAGCGAGCGCTCAAGCGGCCTAGGATTCTCGAGGAAGCGCCCATCAGACAAAGTGACAAGCCTGGTTACACCCACGTCCACGGCGACCGCTTTTTTCATCTCACCCGCACACTTCTGCGTTCCTGCTTCTTCCTCTACGAGGAAAACCACATACATGCGGCCTGAAGGATTAAGCTTGATACACACCTGGCACACACGCTCCAAGGGGAGGTCCCTGTGTATCACCACGGTGAAGAAACCGATTTTGCTTAAGTAGAGCCGAGCCCTCATCTTTTTCTCTGTGTTTTCGCCTTGTCCCACCACCCTGATATCAGAAAGCCTCCAGCCCGACTGCGGGTAAACCAGGGACAAAAACCTGTGAGGCTTCTTCTCCCTGGGCTTGTTCGCGAGTCCATCAAAGAACCTCTGCCTAGCTTGGTAGAACCTATCGGCGACCTGCTGGGCAACCTGCGAATGCAGTGCCTGGAACTCTGGGTTCCTCTTTCTTAAGTCCAAGGCGAGCTGGCGGAGCTCGTTTCTACCCATAGTGTGCTTGCTCTTCTCGTACTCCTCCTGTTCGAGGTGCAAGAGCGTGTTGTACAGTTTACAAGCCACTTCGAGTTGGGTTCTTAACACCCCCGCCGTTGTTTTCGACG
>Ga0209061_1000695_pt1 | contig 74335 bp, 72 predicted proteins | sample Coa_R1_10_FD_187157 | JGI IMG/M metagenome (GOLD analysis project Ga0209061, IMG submission 187157) | Surface soil microbial communities from Centralia Pennsylvania, which are recovering from an underground coalmine fire - Coalmine... | ecosystem: Environmental > Terrestrial > Soil >... | reverse complement strand
GATGCGACCGATCGTGCACGATATCCGGAATCACCTGGCGATCGCGATCGCGAACGTCGAAGCGATCGCCGACGGCAAACTGGAGCCGACCCCCAAACGGCTCGAAGCGATCTTGGAGGCGTTGCGTACGGTCGACGCATTGGTCGGCGGCCTCAAGTTGCCCCAGCGCGAGGCCGACGCCGATTTAGAATGACCTTTCGGAACATCTTGGCCGCAATCGACGACTCGCCGCAGGCTGCGGAAGCGCTCGATCTCGCAATCGAGCTGGCGCGTGCCGTGGGTGCCGCGCTCGTCGTCGTGCACGCAATCGATCCCGCGCGCCTCGCCGCCGCCGGCGCGGACGTGATGGCGTCAAGCGCGATGGAGGTCGAGCTCGACGAGCTGCAAACGGCCGGCAAAGAGCTGCTCGAAACGGCCGCCGCCCGAGCGAAGGCGGCCGGCCTCGAGGTCACGACGATTCTTCGCGACGGCGTTCCGGCGCCGACGATTGTCGATACCGCGCGCGGCAGTAAATGCGACCTCATCGCGATCGGGACGCACGGTCGCCGTGGCGTGGCGCGCGTCTTTCTCGGCAGCTGCGCCGAATCGGTGCTGCGCGACTCTCCGGTCCCCGTGCTCGTCAAGCGAAGCTAGGAGCGTTCATGCGTCGTTTCATCATTTGCGGTTTGATCCTCGCCGCATCGGCTTCATCGCCGATCGGCATCGCCTCGGCGAGCGCGAAGCCGTCCAACGCGCAATTGATCGCGCGAGGAAGATACCTCGTGGAGTTCGGCGCATGCAACGATTGCCACACGCCGGGTTGGCGCGAGAGCTTCGGCAACGTTCCCGTCTCGAAATGGATGATCGGCTCGCCGATCGGGTTTCGCGGACCATGGGGAACCATCTACCCCGCTAACGTGCGTCAACGATTCTTCGAGATGACGGAAGATCAGTGGCTGCACATGGTAGCGACGCGTGAGGGTCAGCCGCCCATGGTTTGGCACGACCTTCGCGCGCTGTCGATCGACGATCGCCGCGCGATCTACCGCTTCGTCCGCAGCTTGGGCAAAGCGGGCCCGCCCTCGCTGCCGGATCTTCCCCCGCAGCAAACGCCGAGGACGCCCTACATCACCATCATCCAACCGAAGTAAACGCCGCGGCCGCATGGCACGCGCATGTCCGGCACGTTACGGCGTGGTGCGCGCTCTGATGGGAGACCTCACCGAACCGGCGGTGCCCATCTCGGCGGCGCGAGATTTGAGCAGCATCGTAACCGCGATGGTGACGGCCGCGATGGCGGCGAACGTCGCGTAGACGTGCACGTATCCGGTTGCACCCCTATGACTGCCGGCAATTCCGCCAGCGAGCCCTGCGCCGACGATCTGACCGATGATCAGGAAAATTGAAAGCAAGCCGACGGCGGTTGCGCGTTGCGACTCGCCGACCTCACGCGTGATGATGTAGCGCGTCGGCGCGCCGAGCAACGCTCCGAAGCCGATGCCGGCGACCACGATTCCGGCGATCGAGCCGATCAGGCTCGTCATTTCGAGCGCAAAGAGCAGAAGGCCCAAACCGGTCAGCGCCGCACCGATCGTCAAGACGTTGCGGCTGCCGACGGCGTCGAGCGCGCGACCCGCGCTCGGAATCACGATCACGAACATGAACGCGCCGATCGCGGCGAGCGCGCCGGCGGCCAGCAACGACATGCCTTGCGCTGCGACTAGCGCGGCGGGGATGAAGAAGAGGCCGCCTTCGAGCGTGCCGATCAGAATCTCGAGGCCGTACGTGATCGTGATCTGCTTGTTCGCAAGCAGCGAGGGCGAGATCACCGGGTGCGCCGCTCGGCGCTCGACGGGCACCAGCGCGAGGAAGCAGACGACGGCGAGCGCGATTGCCAGCGCCGCAGGCGCATTCGCGACGGCGTCGGCCGTTCGCGCGTCGAGCCGCGTGAGCCCGGTCATCGTCGCGAGCAGGCCGACTGCCAGGAGCGCGAGCCCGGCGGCATCGAGCGGCCCCCGCACGGCCGGAGCCGTGGCGGGGACGTGCACGCGCGCCAGCGCGATCACGATGGCGGCCAGGGGCAGGTTTGCGGCGAAGATCCAGTGCCAAGAAAGAAAGTGCGTGACGGCGCCGCCGAAGAGCGGGCCGACGATCGCCGCGAGTCCCCACGTGGCCGCAACGAGACCGAGCGCGGCGCCACGGCGCTCTTGCGGGACACGATCGCCGATTGCGGCCGTCGCGACGGGGAAAATGCCGCCCGCGCCGGCGGCTTGTATGGCGCGCGCCGTCAGAAAGACATCGAACGTCGGAGCCAGGATCGCAAGGAGGCTGCCGGCCGCAAACGTGCCGACGCAGAGGATGTAGATCGGGCGCCGCCCGTACCGGTCGGCAAGCTGCGCCGTAATCGGTATCGCGACGACGTTGGCAAGCAGATACAGCGTGAAAACCCACGCGATCTCGCGAGTTCCGACTCCGAAGGCGGAACGCAATGCGGGAAGCGCCGGCGAGAGGACTCCGAGATCGAGGGCACCGGCAAAGACGCCTAAGGCGAGCGTCAGAAGCAGGGGCTTATGCGAGGATTCGATCGATCACCATTGCGGCACAGATCAGTGCCAGATACAGCAGGGAAAATTTGAAGGTCGTGCGCGCCCAGCGACGGGTCTCACCTTGATTCAGCTTGACGGCATAATAAACGAACGTCGCGCCGAGAGCGGTTGCAGCGACGCCGTAAATCGCGCCCATGACGTGGATGTCGACGAGCGTCAAGGAGACGCCGACGAGGACGAGCGTGTAGAACAGAATTTCCCACTTCGTCCGCGCCACGCCGTAAACATTCGGGAACATGGGAACGCCGGCTTTGTCGTAGTCCGAATTAGCGATCAACGCAAGCGCCCAAAAGTGCGGCGGCGTCCAGAGGAAGATGATCGCGAACAAACCGAGCGCCGGCATGCCGATCTGATGTGTGACGGCTGCCCATCCGACAAGCGGCGGCACGGCGCCGGCGGCGCCGCCGATGACGATGTTTTGCGGCGTGCGGCGCTTCAAGAGAATCGTGTAGACGACGACGTAGAAAACGTTGCCGCCGAGCGAAAGCCACGCGGCGAGCGGATTGACGAGCAGGTAGAGGATCGCGAATCCCGCGATGCCGGCAAGCGTCGCCGCGATCAGCGCGTTGCGCACGGAGATCCGGCCGGTAGCCAGCGGACGCAGCTGCGTGCGGACCATGATCTTGTCGATGTCGCGGTCGTAAACGCAATTGAAGGCGCCGGCGGACGCTGCCGAAAGGGCGCCCCCCAAGAGCGTGAAGAGCAATATATGCAGCGGAGGGAAACCGCGCGCCGCCATGATCATCGATGCCGCCGTCGTGATGAGCAGCAGCAAGACGATGCGTGGTTTGCCGAGATCGAAATAATCCGCTACCGTCGCGCGCCAGCCGACGGCCGGAGACGCTACCGCCGCGCCTCCGTCGACTCTGGACAGCGTGTTCATACGGGCATCCTAGCAGCCATTAACCGCGCCTACGACATGTTCCGCTGCCTTCGATTCGTCGGCAGTGATACCGACCGTCCGGTTCTCGACTTCTTGAGCAGCCGCCAGCGCCATCGCGTTATAGTGCGTCGGAGAAAAATCTCGGTCGAAATACCAGCCGGGCCGAATGGCATCCGGATTCGCGTACATGACATCGTCCTCCGCCTCCATGCGCGCTTTGCGTCCGTCCATGATGACGAGCATGCGCTGCAAGTCTGCGCCGATGCGTTCCTGGCGCGCGAGCGCGCCGCCAAGCGCATCCGCGAACTCTTTGAGATCTTTCTTCCGCATCGGGTCCGTCGACTGCGCCGCCATCTCGCGCAGCCTCTTGATTTGGCCCTGCGCGTCGCCCGAGGACATTCGCAGACTTTCGGCGAGCCGCTCGATCGATGCCTGGCTCTTGCGCCTTTCGATGATGTTGCTGCTGTCGAGGTTGACGTGCCGCAGCGTGTCGATCGCGAGCGACACGGTCTGATCGTTGCGAAGCGTCGTGCTGATCGCGCTGTTCGCTCGCATGACGATCGAGGTGCACGTGCCGGAGCTGTACACATGCCCGATTTCGCGCAGCGGCTGCGCGGCCGCGCTCGAAGCAGGGCTGGGCGCGGGCGTGGCGGCGCTTGCCAGCGCAATGGCGAGAAGAAGCGGTTCGAGCATGGGAGACCTCGGCCCGGCGGGAGGGGACAAATGAGTTCTCGGTTAGGCGCCGGGGTATCCTCGGAGCCGTAGGAGAATCTTGGGCCCCGATGCGACGGCTTATCGCGCTGTCTTGCGTCGTACTGATGCTCGTCGGATGTCGCGAAGTTCGCGTCCACACATACGCGCAAGGTTCCACGCCGGTTCTCGGACCTCCGCAGATCGCGATCGTGCGCAATCCCAAGGACCTCGAGGCCCTTGGTTTGCACGCGCCGGTGCGTTTCAAGAACGAATTCGTGGTGGTGCTGCTGATGGGCCCGCACAAGAACTCGGGATACAAGCAAGTCATCGAATCGATCCGTGCGAACGAAGATCGCGTGCGGATCGTCGCCTTTGAAAAGGCGTCCCTCGATCCCGAGCCCACGCGCGAATATCGCACCTACACGATGTGGATCGTCCCCAATTCGGTCTATCGCGTCGGCTCGATCGTCGACGTGGTCACGCCGAGCGGGGATCCCATCGCTTCGACGACATTGAAATAGCCCAAGGAGATGCTTCCTCGCATCGACCTTATCGACGACCTCGTGCGGGCAAATGCGCGGCGCTGGCGGGAGCATGCCGGTGTCCCGGTGTGGGCCGTCGTCAAAGCCGGCGGGTACGGTTGGGGCGCGGCGCGCATCGTGCGCGCCGCCGAGAGCGAGGTCGAGGGCTTCTTCGTCGCGGATGCGGATGAGGCGCGGGAAATCCGCAGGATCACGAGCCGTCCGATCGCGTTGCTGGCTGCGAGCGGCCCGCAGGAGACCGTCGACCTCTTGCGCGACGGCATCATCCCGCACGTCGCATCCCTGGACGCTCTGGCGGCTGCCGACCAGTGGGCTCGCGAGCGCGGCGCTCCGGCGCGAATTCGGGTCGGCGTCGTCCCCGCGGCAGGCTGGAGCGGTCTGCTGGAAGAGGCGATCGACCCGTTCGCCCGGGCGGCCGGCGCCGCGCGCGTCGAGATCGAGCTGTGGACGCATCTCACCGCACCCGAGCTTTGGCAGCCGCAGCGGGAGCGCTTTGAGGCGGCCAAGCGCCGGTTTCTCGAGGCCGGGGCGACGATCGCCGGGTCCGATGTGGCAAGCACCTTTTCCACCGCTCGCGAGCCGCGCAGCGCCGAAAGCCGCGTCCGCATCGGCATCGGGCTGTTCGGCGCCTCAATGGGCGGGCCGCGCCTGGAATGCGCGATTCGTATCGACGCGAGGGTCACGGATGTGCTACCTTCTCACGCGGTTGCATCGACCGGCTATCGCGCCGCGGAACGGATTCCGGCTCCGTGGCTGGCAGTTGTCCGCTGCGGCTATTCAGATGGCTTGCCCTCGCGGCTGGCCGGCACCGGCGATATTCTGTCGATAGGGATGCAGTACGCGGTTTTGGCGCGAAACGGCCCAGAAACGGTCGGCCGGACCGTCCGGCTGCTCGACAATTCGAATGACCTCAGCATGCTTTTGGAAAACACGGGTATCTCCCCGCATGAGTTCGTCGTTGGTTTGGGACGATAAAAATAAGTAACTGGTGATCGAACAATACGCGACGCGCGTCGCGGCCGAAGTCGAACGGCTCGGCATCGTCTTGGAGCCTGACGGCTCAGCCCTCGAAGTCGAGGGAGTTCTCAATCCGGGAACGGTGCGAGGCCGCAAGGCTGAGTTGCTGATGTATCCGCGCGTCGTCGCGCGCGGCAACACGTCGCGCATCGGGCTCGCGCGCGGCATCGAAAGCAACGGCAAGGTGACCTTCGAGCGCCTCGGCTTCGCGCTCGAGCCGCATGCCGATTACGAGCTTCGCCAAGTTCCGGGCGGGTACGGCTGCGAGGATCCTCGCACCACCTTCGTGCCGGTTTTGGACACGTACGTGATGGCGTACACGGCGTTCGGCCCCGAAGGTCCGCGCATCGCGCTGGCGCTTTCGAAGGACGGTTACGAATGGGAGCGCCTGGGGCGAATGAAGTTCGTCGGCGAGCTCATGCCCGTCGGCGACGACAAGGACGCGGTGTTCTTTCCGGAGCCGGTGACGTCGCCGTCCGGCGTCAAATCGCTCGCTTTCTATCATCGTCCCATGCTGCACATCAGCGCCGTCGACGGGCACGCCGCGATCCCGACCGTCTTGGAGATGGATCCGGAAGACCGGGAATGCATCCGCATCGCGTACATCCCGCTCGAAGCCGCGCTGCGCGACCGCAGCAATCTGCTCGTGGCGACGGAAAGCCTCAAGGTGCTGATTCCGGACGGCCATTGGGGCCGCATCAAGAACGGCGGCGGTACGCCGCCGGTGCGCACGGAACATGGTTGGCTCTCGCTGTTTCACGGCGTCGACGCCGTCGAGCACGAGAATCGCATCACGCTCTGTTACAGTGCGGGCCTCGTCTTGCACGACCTTGAGCGGCCGCACAACGTGCTTTACCGCTCGCCCGAACCGATCCTCACGCCGGATACGGTTGACGAGCGGACCGGCATCGTGAACAACGTCGTATTTCCGACCGGCATCGATATCAAAGGACAGGGCTCCTACGATATCTACTACGGCGCGGCCGATGCGAAGATCGCGCGCGCGCATCTCGACGTGGAGATCGAGCCCGCCTGACGCCGATCCCGCCGCAGGCTCCGATGTGGCGTTTTTACCTGGCCGCGATGTCGATCGTCGCGGCTTTTATTTTCGCGATCACCGCTCGACGGCTTCCGCAGGCGAATCTGCGCGTGTCCGCGAGCCCGAGCGGCACGCCGAGCGCGCCGCGCGCGCAGGCGCCTTCGAGCAGCAGGCCCGCCGCCGTGCGCGGGGACGCGCCGTGGGCGCTCTCGGCATTGCCCGATTGCGCGCGTCAGCATTCCGAGACCCGCGGCTCCGTCGCGTTCGTAACGCGGGCGATTCCGCGCGGCGCGAACCCGGTCTCGGGCCGTTTGCAGGCCGGTCCTTGCTCGATCGACGTTACACCGAGCGGCATCATCGTCGTGCGCGGCAGAGACCGGCTGCGCATTCCGCCCCCGGCTCGCTTGCTGCGCGCGGGCGGACGCTATTATCTTTACGAGCGCGACAGGAAAGGCGCGGTCCTGCGGGTCTATAGTTTTAAATAGTGATTGAGCGGAGCTTGGAGCGTAGCACCTTTCAAACCGAAGTCGAGCGGCGGCGAACGTTTGCGATCATTTCGCATCCCGACGCCGGCAAGACCACGCTGACCGAGAAGCTGCTGCTTTACGGCGGCGCGATTCAGACTGCCGGTCAGGTTACGGCGCGCCGGCGCGCGCGCGCAGCGACCTCGGATTGGATGGCGCTCGAGCGCGAACGCGGCATCTCGATCACCTCGACGGTCCTGCAATTCTCCTATCGCGGATGCGTCCTGAACCTGCTCGACACGCCCGGTCACCAAGATTTCGGCGAAGACACCTACCGCACTCTGCTTGCCGCCGATGCCGCGGTGATGCTCATCGACGCGGCCAAAGGCGTCGAGCCCCAAACGCGCAAGCTGTTCGCGATCTGCCGCAGCCGCGGCATTCCGCTGTTCACGTTCATGAACAAGATGGATCGACCCAGCCGCGATCCCCTGGAGCTGCTCGACGAGCTCGAATCGATTCTCGGCATCGGCGCCTATCCGGTGAATTGGCCGCTGGGGAACGGCCCGACGTTTCGCGGTGTTTACGATCGCACCACAAAGACGGTGCATCGCTTCGAGCGCACCGAGCACGGCGCGAAGCGCGCGCCGGTAGAAGTCAGCGATCTCGCCGACGAACGGCTTCACGAGCTCGTTGACGACGCTACGTACCGGCAGTTCCGCGATGAGATCGAGCTGCTGGAAGGCGCGGGCGAATCGTTCGACCGTCGTGCGATGCTCGCCGGCGAAAAGACGCCCGTTTTCTTTGGAAGCGCCGTGACCAACTTCGGCGTAGAACTGTTCTTGGACGCGTTCGTCGCAATGGCGCCGGCTCCGGCGCGGCGCGAAGCGGCGCGCGTCGCGGACGGCAGCCGCGTTGCGCTTGATCCCCTCTCGGAAAGCTTTTGTGGGTTCGTCTTCAAGATTCAGGCGAATATGGATCCGCGTCACCGCGATCGCGTCGCTTTCGTGCGCGTCGCGAGCGGACGCTTCCGTCGCGATATGGTCGTGCGCAACATCCGAAGCGGCAAGGACGTGCGCCTGACGCGCGCGATGAGGCTGTTCGCCGCCGATCGCGAAGTGCTCGATGAAGCCTACGCCGGCGACGTCGTCGGGCTGGCGAATCCCGGAACGTTTGCGATCGGCGACACGCTGTGTGAAGGCGAGCTGGTCGCGCTCGATCCCATACCGTCGTTTTCACCGGAGTACTTCTCGTTGGTTCGCAGCCCCGATGCCGCAAGCTACAAAGCGTTTCAGAAAGGATTGGAGCAGCTGCGAGAAGAGGGTGCCGTGCAAGTATTTTATGCCTCCCAGCACGCGCGCGCGGAGCCGGTGCTGGCGGCGGTGGGCGAGCTGCAGTTCGAGGTGACGCGATACCGCTTAGAATCCGAGTACGGCGTCCGCACGGAATGGTCGCGCTTGCCGTTCACGTTCGCCCGGCGGGTCGGCGGAGCGCGTGAGGCCGTTGCGCAAGCGCAGATGCCGTCGGCATCGCGCATCGTGGAAACCCCCGATGGCTCTCCCGTCGCGCTGTTCGAAAGCGATTGGAGCTTGCGCTTGGCCGAGGAATGGAACCCGGCGTTGCAATTTACGGCCTTCGATGCCGCGGCGCAGCCGCGAGGAGAGGTGGCGTGAGGCGGCTGCTCTGGGCCGTCGGTCTTCTCGTCCTGGCGGCGATTGCCGTTTCGCTGCGCAGCATCAGCCAAAGCGGCAACGAACGCTTGGTCGCGCGCGTCGTGGAGGCCGTGCAGCACAACGACATAGCCCCCGTGCGCGACGCCTTCGATTCCGCCGCGCTAAAGTCGATAACGCACGCTCGGGTCGGGCGTCTGGCCGATTTGCTCGCTCCGATGGGCAAGCTGATCAGCATCGAAGAAATCCCGCCGAATCGCAACGACGACCATCGCGTATACGTGCTGCATTTCCAGCACGGCGACTGGCGGGCGATGATGCCGCTCGACGCGCACGGAAAAGTCACCGGGTTTGCCATGCAGCGGATGCAATCGTGAGCCAAGCGGCAGTACGGCAAACGGTCACCTATGAGGACGTCGTCGCTGCATCCAAGCGGCTTGCCGGCGTAGCGAATCGCACGCCCGTCGTCACGTCGCGCACGCTCGATGCGCGCACCGGTGGGAACGTCTTTCTCAAAGCCGAGAACTTTCAGCGCATGGGCGCCTTCAAGTTTCGCGGCGCGTACAACCGTCTCGCGCAGCTCTCGGCGGAAGAGCGCGAGCGCGGCGTCGTGGCATATTCCAGCGGCAATCACGCACAAGGTGTCGCGCTGGCGGCGAAATTGCTCGGGATTCCGGCCACGATCGTCATGCCGACGGATGCGCCGCGCGCAAAGCTCGAGGCGACACGCGGTTACGGTGCGCGCGTCGTGATGTACGACAGGGCGCGCGAAGATCGCGCCGCGATCGCCGCAACGATCGCCCAAGAAACGGGCGCTGCGATCGTTCCGCCGTTCGACGACCCACGCATCATCGCGGGCCAAGGCACCGCGGGTCTCGAGCTTCTCGAAGAAACCGGGCCGCTGGATGCGCTCTTGGTGCCGACCGGCGGCGGCGGTTTGCTCTCGGGATGCGGTCTTGCCGCGGAGAGGCTGTCGCCGGGCATCGAGATTTGGGCCGTCGAGCCGCAAGCCGGCGACGATTGGAAGCAATCCTGGGAGCGGGGCGAGCGCGTGACGATCGGCCTTCCGGCAACGATCGCGGACGGCTTGCAGACGACGGCGCCCGGCGTTTTGCCTTTTGCGATCTTTCGGCGGCTGGGCGCCGGCGTCGTGACCGTAAGCGATGAAGAGCTGCGCGCGGCGATGCGCTTCGCGTTCGAGCGCCTCAAGATCGTCATCGAGCCGAGCGGCGCTGCCGCCGTCGCGGCGGTTCTCTTCGGAAAGGTTGCGACGCGCGGACGGCGCGTCGGCGCGATAATCAGCGGCGGCAACGTCGATGGTTCGACGTACGCCGCCGCAATTACCTCAGAGCCTCTTTAAGCTATCGATTACTTCTTGGGGATGTCGCCGCAGGCGACGTAGTCTTTGATGTCGGCGGCTGATTTGTGGACGTTGATCGCGAAATCGCCGGTCTCGAGCTCGGAGAGCTTCATTCCGGACAGCGTGGTCGTCGATTTGCCGTCCACGACGTTCTTGAGGGGATATTTCGGTTTCGGATTCAGATTCGCGCACGTCCCGGGGTGGATGTGAATCGGCTGACTCGCGGACGTGGGATTCTTCATTTTCACGGTGACGACGACGTTGTCACCCTTTTGCTCGAGCATCGCGGTACCTGATTCGCCCGAGTTGTGCTGCGGCTTGAGGTCGATCGTTACCATGTTGCTTGAGGACATCATCGAACCTTGGGCTAGGCTGATTGCCGGCAGGGCGCAGAGCGACGCAAGCGCGGCGAGGAAGAATGCGTACTTCATGGCCAAGCACGTTCGCAGGCCCGGGCACTACTCCTGGGACCGGCCCATCACATAAAACTCGCGGTTGGGACGCATGTCCATGAGTCCGGCCATACGGTTGGAGAAGCCGAAAAATGCCGCGATCGCGGCGATGTCCCAGATATCGTCGTCGGAGAAACCAGCGGCTCGCAGAGCATCGATTTCGTCGTCGCGGGCCGCGAACGCCGGCTCGTTGACACGGGATGCGAAGCTCAGGATGTGCCGCAAGCGGGGGCTGAGGTCCGCGGTCCGCCAGTTGTTCGCGATTTGCTCGGCGAGCACGGGATCTTTGCCGATGACGCGCAGCGCCGCACCGTGCGCCGTCATGCAATACTGGCAGCGATTCTCTCCGGAAACGGCGACGACGATCGCCTCCCGCTCCGCGCGGGAAAGGCCGCCGGGTGCGCGCATCAGGACGTCATGGTAGTGCATGAACGCGCGAAAGTGCTCCGGGCGGCGCGAGTATGCCCGAAAGACGTTCGGGACGAACCCGACTTTGGAGCGGTTCTGCTCGTAGACCGCCTTGATGTCGTCCGGGAGCTCGGTCTCCGGCATCTCCCCGAATCGTGACACGCGTCGCTCGGTGATCATCGTTCTTCCTTCATCTAAACAAGCGCTTTCAAATCCGCCAGCACGGCGCGCGCCGCGCGCCGTCCGGGAACGCCGGTGACGCAACCTCCGGGGTGCGTACCCGACCCGCAGAGATAGAGACCGTGCAGCGGCGTGCGCACGTCGAAGCGGTCTTCGAAAATTTGGCCCGGCAGCAGCTCGCCGTGAAAGATGTGCCCTTGCGCGATGCCGATTCGCGTTTCGATGTCGGCGGGCGAGAGCACGTCCCAGGCTTCGATGGCACCCGGCAAATTCGGCGCATATGCCGCGAGCGTGTCGACGATACGGTGCGCGACGGCGTCCTTTTCCGCTCGAGTCCAGCGTGCGGCCGTGCGGTATGGAAAGTATTGCGCGAAGATCGAGAGGATGTGTTTGCCCGGCGGCGCGAGCGACGGATCCGTGGGCGTCTGCATGAAGCATTCCAGCATCGGCGCGCGCGATGCGCCGCAGGCACGTGCGTCATCGTAAGCCGCTTGCAAGTACGCGAGATCCGGTGCGATGTGTATGGTGGCGCGATGATGCGCCTGCGCCTTGGTTCCGGGGCGGGCCGTGAAGTCGGGCAGCTCGCCCAGCGCGAGGTTGATCTTCAACGACACGCCTTCGGCCTGCCAATCTTGCACGCGGCGCAAGAAGGCGCCATCGAAGCTTCCGGGAGCGCACATTCGCAAGAACGTCGTTTGCGGATCCGCGTTCGAGAGGACGGTCCGCGCGCGCAGCTCGCCGCCTTTGGCGGTTCGTACGACCAGCTCCGAACCGCGCTGCGCAATCGCGGAGACCTCCTCGCCGCTGCGAATCTCTGCGCCGGCGGCGCGCGCGGCCGCTGCGACCGATGCCGAGAGCGCTCCCATCCCGCCGCGCACGAATCCCCACGCGCCTTGCTCGCCGAAAATTCGGCCCGCGTAGTGATGCGCGAGCACGTACGTCGTGCCGGCTTGCCGCGGGCCGGCATAGGTGCCGATCAACCCGTCGGTGGCGAGCGTCGCCTGCAGCACCGGCGTTTCGACGAAACGCTCGACGTAGGAAGCGACGGGCAGGCCGAAGTCGTGCGCGGCCTCCGGCTCGACGTTTGCAAGCAGAGGGCGCTCGTCGCCGGAATGCGCGAAGACGACGCCGCCCAAGCGCTGCGCGCTCTGCGTGAACGCGGCATAGCCTTGCACGTCGCGCGGCGAGAACTTGCCGATCTGTTCCGCATCCGACAGCGCGCCGGCGCCAAGCAGCAGGGAGCGGCCATCCGGCAGCGGCGTGAACGACGCCGGCTGCTTACGATACGCGGCGAAACCGTGCGCCGCGAGGTCCAGCTCCTGAACGATCGCCGGATCGAAGAGGCTGCACACGTACGACGCGGTCGAAATCGTGTAGCCCGGCCACGTCGGTTCGCAGCGCGCGGCGCCGCCCAGCACGTCGGCTTTCTCGAGCACGAGGACGCGCGCACCGCTTTTTGCGAGGTACGCCGCGGCGACGAGCCCGTTGTGTCCCGCACCGACGATTAACGCGTCGTAGCGAGCGTTATCGTTTGCCGTTGTGGTTCTCGTGACGCGGCTTGAAGGGGCTGCCGATGCGTATCGGCCGGTCATGCCGCAGCTCGGTGTCGACGTCCTCGCACCCTATCGGCGAGAATTCACGGCAATCGTGCGGCCGGGCTTCGTAGATGCCGCAATAGTGATGCCCGGATTTTTCTCCCATCAAGAAGATGCAGCGGCTCGATATGTCGCTGTTGTCGATTTTCTTCAGCCAGCCGACGGAATGGCCGTCGGGCGACCGGCGGCGGTTGACGTAGCGCCGCAACGTCTCCTTGTAGGAAAGCCCAAGGTGGTCGGCGATGCGCTGCACGTCGGCCTCGGTGACGAACGGCTCGTAGCCCATGCAGCAATTCGCGCAGCCGGGCGGACAGGCCACGTTTTCGGGAAGATCGCGAAGATGCTCGCGGGCGAGCTCGACGAGCCGCTTGATCGCGCCCACGAAGTCCGGGTCGTCGTTATATTTATACGACCACTCCTTGTACGTGACTTCGTTCGTGTTGTACTTGCGCGCGATTCTCTCGTTGTACGTGATCGTAACGTGTTCTTCGTCGATCTCGATAGAGTTGAATTGCCGCAGCGGCTCCAAATCCAGCAGCTCGAGCTTGGTCGGTTGCGCCGTCTCGCGAGTAAACGCCGTGAGCTCCCGCTGCGCACGCATTTTGATGAGATCGATGGTCTCCATTCTCTGGGCTACGCGGGATGGACAGCGGGGTCCTCGAAGCAGTCTCCCGTGGCGTCGCAGCGTTCCGACGCGGACCGCGTCCTCAACGCCGGCATCTCCCTCGCACTGGAAAAACTCGTGAAAGAGGGCAAATTCTATCCGTTCGGCGTTGCGCTCACCCGCAAGGGCGAAATCGCGGTGCTGACCGCGGAGGAAAACGGATACCGGCCGCCCAGCGATGCGTTCGTCGGTGCGTTGCGTGATGCGCTCAGTGACGGCGCCCGGTCGGGCAGCTACAAAGCAGCGGCGATCGTGGCCGATTTTGCGCTCGAGAAGCCCCCACCCAGCGGCAGGGAGCGCGACGCGATTCGCGTCGCGCTGGAGAGCGAAACAGGCGAAGCGATCACGTGCTACCTCCCCTACACGTTGGTCACGCCCGGGGGCATGCGCGACGTCCGTCCCGGCCGGGCCTTCGCGCAGCGCGTCGAGCCGACGATTTTCTGCTAAGAAGGGTCGACGGTCCAGCGGCGAAAGTGCGCGGCAAGTGAAAGCCATAGGCGTAGACCTCGGCGGGACGCACGTGATGGCGGCCGTCGTGGAAGGCGACGGCTCCATTCATAGCAAGCACGAGATCGATATCGTCGACCGGGCGTTCTCGAGCGTGCTCAAAGTGCTCGAGACGGCAATCGGCGGCGCGCTCGGCGACGCCGGCTCGGGCGTGGCCGGGATCGGGATCGGTTCGCCCGGAAACATCGATGCGACCAGCGGCACGATACGCTATTCACCGAACTTCGGACCGACGTGGAACGGTGCGCCGCTGGGCACGCGCTTGCGGGAACGCTTCGGCATTCCGGTGTTCGTCGGCAACGACGCGCGCTGCGCCACGCTCGGCGAATACACGTATGGTGTCGGACGCGGCACGAAAGACTTCGTTTTGATCACGCTCGGGACGGGCATCGGCGGCGGCATCGTCGCCAACGGCAACGTGGTGCTGGGAAATGCGATGGGTGCCGGCGAGGTCGGACACCATCAGATTCGGCCGACCGACGGTTTCGTCTGCGGATGCGGTAAGATCGGGTGCTTCGAGGCGCAGGCCTCGGGCACCGGTCTAATCCGCCACGCTCTTGCCGTTGCGGCTTCGTTTCCGCGCAGCACGCTGCTCGCGGGGCCGCCCGAGGATTTAGGTTCGAAGCGCATTCGCAAGGCCGCGCAAGCCGGAGACGGCCACGGGACCGCCGCCTGGAAGAATTACTGCAGCGACCTCGCGCTGGGCATCGCAAATATCATCGCGTTTCTCAATCCCGAAGTGATTGCGCTCGGCGGCGGCGTCAGCAAAGCGGAAGAGTTTCTGCTCGATTCGGTGCGTCCGCGCGTCGACGAGCTGGTGACGATGGCGCCGCGCGGCTCAACCCGCATCGCGATCGCACAATTCGAGAACGACGCGGGCGCGATGGGCGCGGCGACGATGGCGATGCGCGGCGGTCTTGCGACGAGCGTCCCCGCGGTCGTCGCGAGCTGACACCGCCGGCCTGTCCTACTTCAGCTGCGTCAGCACGTAGTACGCGACATCGTGCAGATCGCGCTTTGAGAGCTGCCAGTGCGGCATGACCGGGTTGAGATGTTTGCCGTCGTTGTCGACCCCGGTCGAGATCGCGCGCTCGAGCAGCGCCAGCGTATAGGGATGCTTTTGATGCGTGACGAGTGCCGCATGGCGCAGATCCGCGCTCACGGCACCGCCCGGAAGCTTTTTGCCGCCGGCGCCGTTCGCTCCGTGGCATGCCGCGCAGTACGGCATCAGCGCCGGTGGATTCGCTTTGATCTGGACGCCGTTCACGTCCTTTCCGGTTTGGAAGATGGCACGTCCGTTCGCAATCGGCGAATACGCAGCTTTCGCCGCGCAGGCTGAGGTGGCGATTGCCGTGCCGGCAAGCGCGAATAGGATGATTCTGCGCATGGGGCTTTTCATGACTACGGGGCGTGCGCGCCGGCGTCCAGACCGAGCGCGGTCATCATGCGCACGCCGTATTCGAGCGCGCGCTCGTCGATGTCGAAGCGCTCGTGATGGTGCGGGAATGACGAATCGTCGCCGCCGTGACAGCCGACTTGGAAGAAACACGCCGGCACCTTGAGCGCGAAGTAGGAGAAGTCTTCGGCGCCCATGAGCTTCGGGAAATCCGCGACGTGCTCCGCGCCGAGCGTTTTCTCCGCGAGCGCTCGCACGTAACGCGTTTGCACCGGATCGTTCTCCGTGACCGGATAGCGCCACAGGTATTCGAAGTCGTACGTTGCTCCCGATGCGGCGCAGACGCCGGCCAGAACTTTCTCGATGCGCGAAGGCATTTGCCGGCGCACGTCGTCGCTGAAGGCGCGCACGGTTCCGAGCAGCTTCGCGCTCGTGGGAATGACGTTGTACGTGGTGCCCGCGTGGAACGAGCCGATCGTCACGACCGCCGGCTCGATCGGATCGATCACGCGGCTGACGATTTGCTGCGCGCTCACGACGAACTGGCTTGCCGCATAGATGGGATCGACCGAAAGATGGGGCGCCGCACCGTGGCCGCCTTTGCCGTGAATCGTGACTTCGATGGAATCGCTCGATGCGTACATCGGGCCTTCGATGAAGCCCACTTGGCCCGTCGGATGCGTCGACGAAAGATGCAAGCCGTAAGCGCGCTCGATGCCGTACTCCTCGATGATTCCGGCTTCGACCATCGAACGCGCACCGCCGAGGCCTTCTTCGGCGGGCTGAAAGCATAAGATGACGGTGCCGGCGATTTCGCCGCGGCGTGCAGCGAGCTGCCGTGCCGCGCCGAGCAGCATCGCGACGTGGCCATCGTGACCGCAGGCGTGCATCACGCCGGCGTTCTCGGACCGATACGGCGTCTCGTTGAGCTCTTGAATCGGCAGCCCGTCCATGTCTGCGCGCAGCATGAAGGTCTTGCCGGGGCGGCCACCTTTGAGGATGCCGAGCACGCCGGTTTGCGCGATTCGCTCGTGCGTTTCGATTCCCAGTTCGCGCAAGCGCGCGGCGACGATTCCGGCGGTGCGGCTCTCGCGGAAACCCAGTTCGGGATGCGCATGGAGGTCGCGGCGCGTCGCAACGACCTCGTCGAAGGCTTCCCTTGAGAGCATCCTACGAGACGGCGGCGAACGGAAGAGCCGCCGCGAATTCGCCGCGTGCCGTGCGCGCGATGAGATCCGCGATGCGGCGCGACGCTCCGCGCGGCGCCAGCTCTGCTTGACGGCGGCGCATTGCTTCACGGAGGGACGGATTGTCGACAATGCGCCGAACGGCCGCGACGACAGCCGGAGTCGTCAGCGCCACGATGCCGATCCCGTTATCTCGGACGTATTGCAAGTTGCCGCGTTCTTGACCCGGGATATAATCGTACACGACGACCGGAAGCTCGGAGACGCTCGCCTCGGCAATGGCGCCGGGACCGGCCTTGGTAACGAGCAAATCGCTCGCGCGCATCAGCTCCGGCACGTCGTCGCGGAAACCAAGCGCGGTAACTGGCGTCGGCAACGCCGGCGCGAGATCTTCCAAACGGCGTTGGAGCGCGGCATTGCGGCCGCATACGACGACGAGGTGCAACGGCATGCGCGAGCGCGCCAGCGCGAGCGTCGTCGGAAACAATTTTCCTCCGCCTTCACCGCCGGCCATGAGCAGCGCGACGGTCGCATTTTGCGCGAGGCCCAAGCGGGCGCGAATAGCTTCGCGGCTCGCCGTGACGTCTTCGAATTTAGGGTGCACGGGATGACCGAGCTGGAAGAGCCGGTCGCGTGGAATTCCGCGCTCGAGCGCGCGCTGCAGCACTTCGCGCGCCGGAACCACGACGGCGTCGACGCGAGGGCTGAGCCAAGACTCGTGAACGCGCCCGAGATCCGTGACGACCGTGATGAGCGGCACGCGTAAATGCGCGTCGGCGCGAGCGCGCGACGATGCGTGATTCAGCAGCGGATGAACCGAGACGATCACGTCCGGACAATACGAAAGGAAGACGTCGCGCAATCGCTCGCGATACAGCGGCTCGCACACGCGCACGAGCGAGCGAAAACGACGCCGGCCGTTCGTTGCGTAAAACAGCGCGCCGTACACGGGCGGCGCGAAACGCAGCGCGGCGCTATACGCCGGGCCGAGCTGAGAAAGCGGGAAGCCGCAATGATTCCCAATGTCCTCGATGCGCCACTCGAACGTATCGGGGCCGCCGATTTCGTCGAGCGCCGCTCCGATCGCCAAGGCGCCGCTTCGATGGCCGCCCCCGGTATCGGAGATCAAGAACAGGACTCGTTTGGGCATCAACTCTTTGAAGCTCACCCCCGTCCGGGACTGGGCACAGGTCCTTTCCGGCGAACTGCCGCACGTCCGGACCGCCGGCGCACCGCGCTCCTGAGCGCGGCCTTTCGGCGCCGAGTTCCCCGGCTCAGCGCCCGAAGCCACGCAATGAGCGCGCGGGCCGGTGCATCGTAGAACCGGAAAATGTCGCCGAACTCGACTTCGGGGTTTCGGTGATGGCCATCGTGGTCCTCGGGAAGCACGACTCCGAGCCGGTGGGCCAGAAACGCCGCCCACGGCGGCGTCCGCCAGCCGAGCTCCGTGCTGTGCCGCCACCAGACGTGCAGTTGTCCGAGGACGAGTCCGAGGATCGCGCCGGCCGGCGAGAGATGCCAGCACGCGGCCGCAAGGGCGATGTAGGGGAGGGCGCCGAGCAGTCCGTCGGCGAGGACCGCGGGATCGAAGGACAGCACGGCGTGATCCCAATAGGAGCGGCGGCGATCGTGATGCGTTCGCAGGTGCAGCTTGAACCAGACGTGCTGAGGCACGTGGTAAAAAAACGTTGACGCGAAATCGCCTATAATCAAGACGATTGCAAGGCTCGAGAGGGCCGTCATGATGGCTGCGAGGTCACCCCGCGGAGTGCTGGCGATCAAGGGAATCCGGTTGAGTCGTACGGCTCTTGCAGGCGCATGCCTGCTCCTGTCAGCATGTACGCATTCCCCGTTCCCGAGGTTGCATCCCGAACCTCCGGCGGTTCGCATGTCGGACGTTCGGGAGGCAGTCCTGTCCTGGCATATTCCCCAAGCAGTGCCAGCCTTACGCGGCGCGCGCCTGCTTGCGGATGCGCCCCGCCCGGCATCGCCCGCGCTCGCGCTCGCGCGCTCGATCGTTCGCTGCAATCCCCGCCTCGATTCGATCGATGCGCTCAGGCTTGCGATCCAAGCGCAGATCAGCGCGCGAGCGGCGGGGCTCAACACGAATTTCTTCGGCGCGACGATTCTTCAGGAAAGTGCGTTCGATCCGTTCGCGGTTTCGTCCGCAGGCGCGCTCGGCATCGCGCAATTCATGCCGCAGACGGCGGAAGCGTTCTCGATAAACCCACTCGATCCGCGCGCCGCGATGGCGGGATCGGCACGCCTCTTGGCTTCGTACGTCGCGCGCTATCGTTCGTACGCGCTGGCGCTTGCCGCCTACAATGCCGGGCCGCTGGCGGTCGACGAGTATCATGGCGTGCCGCCGTACGCTGAAACCCGTACTTATATCGACGACATCGACGATCGCATCGCCCGCATCACGAGCGACGAGCAACGCTGAGTATCGAGGGAAGGGGACGCAGGCCTAGCGCGACGTCGTATGTCGCGGAGGCCAACGCATCCAGCGGGTCGATGACGTCGCACGTGAGATCGCTCGCGCGGGCAAATGCGATGGAAAGCTCCGTGCAGCCGGCGATCGCGCACGCGGCGTCGCGCGCGGCTTCTAGGGCAGCACGCGCAAGCTCGAGCGCGCGTTCGTCGACCCGCGCGCCGGTAGCTTTCACGCCGAACAGCGGGTCGAAGATCGCCTGCATGACGCCGGACTGCTCGGGCGAGTCGGGAGCGAACTCCACCGCTTCGTATCCCGCGGCGAGCAGCCGTCGCCGGTAGAGTCCGGTTTGCAAGGTGCCGGTCGTCGAAAGCACGAGAACGCGCGAGCCTCGCGGATAGCGCCGTTCGAGCTCGTCGCAGGTGACGTCGATCAGATCCAGCCACGGCAGTGGAGCTCGAGCCGTCACTTCGTCACGCAGCGCGTGCGCGGTATTGCAGGGCACTGCCGCAAAGTCCGCACCTGCCGCGATCAAGCGGAACGCGGCTGCCGCCATCGCCTCGACGCAGTCATGCGTTTGACCGAGCAGCAGCGCCTCGGTGCGCTCGGGAACGTTGGTGGCGCTGACGAGCACCCAAGCGATGTGGTCTTGATCCTGTTGGGCGCCGCGGCGTACGCCTTCGCGCAGCAGACGATTCTCCAATTCGACGTGCGCCGCGGGACCCAGGCCGCCGATGATACCGGGCAAGCGGAGTTGAGCGTTCACGGCCTGAACGTTCGACGCCGATGAACCGCGTCTTTCGCCGGCTTTTCATTACCATGCCGCTGGAACGTGCGCGGGCCGAAACGCAGGGCGTCACGCTGCGTCGCGTTCTCGGAAAGCCGGGTCTGATCGGTATCGGACTCGGGACGATGCTCGGCGGCATCTTCACGACCATCGGCGCGGGCGCGAACGAAGCCGGTCCCGGCGTGATCGTCTCGTTCGTGCTTTCCGGGCTGGCGTGCCTGTTCGTGGCGTTGTGCTACGCGGAGCTGGCCTGTATGGTGCCCGTCGCGGGCAGCGCGTACACCTACGCGTACGCGACGCTCGGCGAGATCGTAGCGTGGATCATCGGATGGGATCTCATCCTCGAATACGGCATCAGCGCCGCGCCGGTCGCATCCTCGTGGTCGGCGTACGCACAGAACATTTTAGGCGGCGTCGGAATCAAGCTGCCCGCATGGGCGCAGATCGCGCACCTGGCGATCGGCGGCGGCCGCATCGACGTCGCGCACACGCAAGTCGACGTGCTGGCCTTCGGCATCGTGATGGCAATCTCGATCTTGCTCGCCGTCGGCATCAAGGAATCGTCCTCCACGAACAGCGCGATGGTCTGGTTTCAAGTCGCCGCCATCGTCGTGTTCGTGCTGGCTTGCATGGGCGCGATCCGCGGACGATTGCTCCTGCCGCTTGCGCCGCTCGGGTTGCACGGAATCGTAGCATCGGCCGCGCTCGTGTTCTTTGCCTACATCGGCTTCGATACGGTGACCGTCGCGTCGGAAGAATGCCGCGAGCCGGCGCGCGACCTGCCGTTCGGAATCATCGGCTCGCTCATCGTCGGCGCGATCCTGTATCTTGCGATTGCCGTCGTGTCGGTGGGGGTCGTGTCATGGAAGACGATCGATGCCGGTTCCGGCATGCTCGACGCCGCGCGCCATGCCGGCAGCAATCCCGTGGTGATCTCACTCGTTGCGCTCGGTGCGATCGCCGGCACCACGACGGTGATGCTGACGTCACTGCTGGGACAGGCGCGGATCTTCTACGTGATGGCGCGCGACGGACTGCTTCCGCCGATCGTCGGACGCATCCATCCACGAACGCGAACGCCGGTCTTCACGACGATGGCGACGGGCATCGTCGTTGCGGTCATGGCGGCGATCGTGCCGCTCGACGTGCTGCTCGCGCTCGTGAACATCGGAACGCTGTCGGCGTTTTCGATCGTTTGCATCGGGGTTGCAGTCTTGCGCGTCACGCAGCCGAACGCGCGGCGGCCGTTTCGCGCACCGTTGGGAGTGCCGGTCGCGGTCTCGGGCGCGCTGCTGTGCACCGCGCTCGCGCTCTTCGGACTCGGCGGTGAAACGTGGTTGCGTTTTATCGTGTGGTTTGCCGTAGGCGCCGTGATCTACGCCGCCTACGGTTATCGCAAGTCCGTTCTCGCTATGCCAGCGTCTGCTTCAGAAATGCCTGAACTCGCGTCCATGCGTCCTTGACGTCGGGATTCGCGAAATCTTGCGAGGACTTGCGGAAGAAACCGTGGCCTTCGTTCGGATACGTGTGAATGTAGAATTGCTTCTTCGCTTCGCGCAGCGCTTTTTCGATTCGCTCCACGTCTTCGGGCGGAATGCTCGCGTCTTTTCCGCCGAAGATCAAAAGCAGCGGTGCTTGTACCTTGTCGACTTCGTCGATCAAGGGAGCGCCGCCGCTGTGCAGCGGTTTGGCAATTTGTCCTCCGTAGAAGCAAACCGCTCCGGAAATGCCGCGCTGCATCGAGCTGAAGAACGCCATCGAGCCGCCCGCGCAAAAGCCCCACGTTGCGATGTGGTTCGCTCGCACGAAGTCTTGCGCGTTGAGCCAGTCCGTCGCCGCGCGCAAATCGGCGCCGATCGACTCGCGCGTCACCGTCGCGGCGGCGGCGCGCCCTTTGGCCATCCCCTCGTCGTTATACGGGAGATCGAGGTCCGGATCGTGGCGGTGATAGTAGTTGATCGCGAGCGCAACGTAGCCGTTTTGCGCAAGCAGGTCGGCAATGCGGCGCATCTCGGCCGTGACGCCGAAAATCTCTTGGAGCAAAACTACTGCCGGCGCGGGCCCAGGGGAATCAGGGCGCGCTAGATAAGCGGGCATTTTCGACGCACCTACGGCGATCGAAACGTTACTCGATGGCACGATCCCTCCCATTGTTTACGGAAACGTCTATAGGGGGTAAGGAAACGAAAGACGCAATGCAGACGATCACGCCGGTCTCGGTGACGCCGCGTCTTTCGGTACACGGCGAGACGCAGCCGATGGTAACGGGGACATTCCGGGACGACGTGCGCTCGGGATTACTAGCGAGGCCGAAGCGACTCCCTCCTCGCTGCTTTTACGATGACGTCGGGTCGGCGCTATTCGAAACGATCACCCGGCTGCCGGAATACTATCTCACGCGCGCGGAGTTCGGTATTCTGCGCCAGAGCGCCGGCGAGATCGTCTCGGCGATGGGCGAGCCGATCGACCTGCTGGAGCTGGGCAGCGGCAGCTCGACCAAGACGCGCGCCTTGATCGCGTCCGCATTAGAACGCCAAACCACGCTGCGCTACGTGCCGGTCGATATCTCATCCGGCATCCTCATCGCGTCCGCCAAGACGCTGGTCGACGAATATCCGGGGCTGACCGTCGATGCGTATGCCGGCGACTACCTTTCGCTGCTGCAGGCCCAAGCGCTGCGTTCGACCCGCCGCACGATGGCGCTCTTCCTCGGCTCGAACATCGGAAATTTCGAGCCGGACCAAGCCGCGGCGCTGCTTCGCGCCTTGCGGGACAATCTGAAACCGCGTGACGCATTGCTCCTCGGAACGGATCTGAAGAAGAGCGCCGAGCGCTTAGAGCTGGCCTACGACGATCCGGCCGGCGTAACGGCGGCCTTCAATCGCAACGTGCTGGCTCGCATAAATCGCGAGCTCGGCGGGGACTTCGAGGTCCGAGATTTCGAGCACGAGGCGCACTACGATCCGCTTCGCGGCGCGATCGACATGTACTTGGTTGCGACCGGCTCCCACCGCGTGCACATCCGCGATCTCGGGCTGGAAATCGATTTCAGCGAGTTCGAATCGATTCACACCGAGTCTTCGTATAAGTACAGCATCGACGACATCGACGCGCTGGCCGCGCGCAGCGGCTACCGTTTCGGCCAAATGTGGCCGGATGCCGCGTTCGACTACGCGCTCAGCCTGCTCGTCGTCGAATAGCCGTCGGCCTGCGCCGGCGCCCGCGCACCTCGCGGCGCCGTTTGGAGCGCCGTCCCACCGATTCATAGATTTCGCCGCTGTGAATCTTGGCGTCGGCTTTTCCGATCGCATCGACGAGCGTTTGGCCGGTCGCTAGGTCTCGCGACGGATCTTCGCCGATGGAGATCGTCGCAACGTACCCATCGCCGCGCGGCTTGACCTCGACGATCGCGCCTTCTTCGCGAATCGAGCGCTTGTCGACGTTTAGCACGCGCAGGGCAAACCCATCGGCATCCCCGTTGGGATTGACGCGCTTTGCTTCGTTGACGAGCTTGGCGAATTCTTGATCGAAATTGACGATCAGCTTTCCCGTGCGATCCCGCGCGATGCGCTTCGGCGGAAGGGCGATGCGCCAGTGATTTTCCGCGACGGGCTGCCACGTCGCGACGTTGGCGCGTTGGACCGCGGCTTTTTCCAGATCGATGACGGCTTTCTCAATGGCGCTCGCCGTTCGTACGCGCGCGGCGATCTTCGGATCGAGCTCGACGAGCCGGTCGTAGAGCTTCGAAACGTCGGCGATGTCGCGCCCTTCGATATCGATTTGGGCCGGCAGACCCCACAACGTGGGCGCGGTGATCAGCTCGTGCCGGCGCGCAATGTCGACGATGTCCAGGACGATCGCAAACTGTTTGTGGCTTTGGCGGATCAGGGTGCGCCGCAGCTCGGCGTCCGGAGCGTCGGAGAGCACGTTTGCGATCTCGTCGACGGGCCGCAGGCCGCGACCGGTGATTTGCGTGTAGAGCGTTTGGCTCTTGGTCGGACGGGCGTTCACGATCGTCTCGATCGACGGCACGTCGAAACCTTCCAGGTAGAGGCCGCAATTGACGAGCACCTGCGCCTTGCCTTTGCGAAAATCGGAGACGACTTTCGCCCGTTCGTCGGCAGGCGTCTCGCCGCTGGCGAAGAGCGCTTTGATGCCGCGCTTGGCGAAAGCATCGCGAAGGTTGCGCGCGTGCGCGACCGATGCGGCGAACACGAGCGCTTTGCGGCCCGGCACTCGCTCGAGGTACGCGTCGATGATCTGGCGATTGCGCTCTTCGTTGTCGACGGCTTCAGCCAGCTCCCCGACGACGAAATCGCCGGCTCGCGTGTTGACGGTATCCAGGCTGGTTTGCGTATGCACCGTGTAGGCGTGAACCGGGACGAGGTAGCCTTGCTCGACGGCTTCCGCGGTGTCCATCGAATAGACGATTTTTTGGAAGATGTCGCCTAGCCCGACCTTGTCGGCGCGCCGCGGCGTTGCCGTGAAGCCCATGATCATCGCGTCGTCGCGCCGCCAGCGGATTGCCGTGACGATCGCGCGGTAGGTCGGCGCCGCGGCGTGGTGCGCCTCGTCGATGACGAAGAGCGCGATGCGGCTTCCAAAGCGCGCCATGAATTCCTGAAGGCGCTTTTCGGTGAGGCTCTGCACCGTCGCGACGACGATCTGGCAATCTTCGGTCGCGCGCTTGGCGGCCTTCTCAATCCCGACTTTGCGGTTGGGGTTGAGGAACTTCATCTTTTCGACGGTTTGCTCGATCAGCTCGTCACGGTGCGCGATCACCAGCGTGACGTCGTTTTCGCGCAGCCCGAGCAATTCGGGCAACGTGGCGATGACGACGGTTTTGCCGAGTCCCGTCGCCATGACGACCATTTGCGAGCGTACGCCGAGATCGCGCTCGCGAAGGATAGCCTCTTGCGCATCCCGCTGATAGGGTCGCAAGCGGAAGAGCATCGTATCCGTGTTGGGTCTCCGAGGTGTCCGAGTTTTTTAGGTGCGCACCACGCGTTCGATTCCGCGCAACAGCACGTCGGCGGCGACGGCTAACGCGGCTGACGCGATGCTGCCCGCGACGATTTTTTGCACATCGTTCGTGTGGATGCCGTCAAAGAACAACACCCCGAGCCCTCCGGCATTGATCCATGCCGCAATGCTCGCGATCGCGATGAGCGCAACCGTCGCGATGCGCACGCCCCCAACGATAACGGGGAGGGCGAGCGGCAATTCGACGCGCCAGAACTGTTGACCATGCGTCATCCCAAGTCCCGCTGCCGCCTCGAGCTGCGCGGGCTCGACGCCCCGGAAGCCTTCGACCGTGTTGCGGATGAGGATCATCTGAGCGTATGCGGCCAGCGCCACAACCGCCGTCCAGAAGCCGAGGCCGAGAACGGGAACCAGCAAGGCAAGGAGGGCGAGGCTCGGGATCGTGTAGATCACCCCAAAAACTCCGAAGATCGGGCCGGCCGCCGCCGGGCGGCGAGCCGCCAGATAGCCGAGCGGAAGCGCAAGCACGAGGGCCGCAAGCAAGGCGGTGCCGACGATGGCAAGATGCTGGGCGAGCAAGCCGGCCACGACCGTCGGGTGCGCGCTCAGCCAGCTCACGCGCGCAACGCTTCCGCGACCGCGGCGAAGGTCAGAATCCCAAGGGCTCGGCCGTTCTCCGTGACCGCCAGCGGCTCGCCTTCGATGAGGAGCCGCCCGAGGGCGTCTCGCAGGGTCGCCTCGGCTGCGATGCGTGGTGCGCTCTCCTCGACAGCGCTGCTCGGCGGTTTGGTTGCGGCTTCGCGCGCGCGCATGAGACCGAGCCGCCGCAAGACGTCCGATGCATGCACGAGCGCGGCAACGTAATCCGTGCGCGGATGCGCGAGCAGATGCAGCGGCGCGTCGACTTGAACGAGATGTCCTCGATGGATGACGGCGATGCGATCGGCGATGCGCAGCGCCTCGTCGACGTCGTGCGTCACGAAGACGATAGTCGTCTGCAGCTCGTGGTGAATGCGGAGCAGCTCGTCTTGCAGCTCCGCGCGCACGATGGAGTCGACCGCCCCGAAGGGCTCGTCCATGAGCAGCAGCCGCGGTGCTGCCGCAAGCGCGCGGGCCACGCCGACGCGCTGCTGCTCGCCGCCGGAAAGCTGCCGGGGTAAACGCCGGCGATATGACGGATCGAGCCGGACCATCGCAAGCAGCTCGCCGATGCGCGCCGCGACGCGATCGCGCGGCCAGCCGAGCAGTTGCGGCACGATCGCGATGTTCTCCTCGACGGAAAGATGCGGAAAGAGGCCGACGGCCTGAATGACGTAGCCGATGCCGCGCCGCAGCTCGGCGACCGGCAGCGTCGCGACGTCGCGCCCGTCCAGCACCACGCTTCCCGACGTGGGGACGACCAGACGGTTGATCGAACGCAGCAGAGTGCTCTTGCCGGCCCCGGAGCCGCCGAGCAGAACGAGCAGCTCCCCGGGAGCGATGTCCAGATCGACGTCCGCGACGGCCGCCTGCGCGTCGCCGTAGCGCACGGACAACCCGCGCAGCGAGACGGCGGCGCCGCTCACGAACCGAGGCCGTGCTGCGCGATGAACTCGCGTGCGACGTCGGACGGCTCGCGCTTTTGCGGGCCGACGATCGCGAGATTGATCGCGCGCATCGTCGCATCGTCGAGCAGTGGTGCGGCGCGATTGAGTGCCGGCGCGATTGCCGGCCAGCGCGAAAGTGCCGCATCGCGAACGACCGGCGCCGCCTGATACGGCGGAAATGCGTGTTTGTCGTCGTCGTAGACGACCAGCTTGTACTCCTCGATCTCACCGTCCGTCGAGAAGGCGACGGTGACGTCGGCGCGTTCGTCGAGCAGCGCTCGATATCGCAAGCCAATGTCGACTTGGACGACTTGCTTGAAATGGAAATCCCCGTAGGCTTCCTGCAAACGGCGCAAGCCGTCCGGACGATTCAGGAATTCCGGCGTCACGGCCAATCGCAGCTGCGACGCGATGCGGCTGAGCTGTGAAAGCGTGCGGACGTGATAGCGATCGGCCGTTGCCTGCGTCGATGCCAGCGCCTGCGTATCGTCGAACGGCGACGGATCGAGCCACGTCATATGATAGCGCTGCTGGTAATCACGCTTGACCTCGGCATAGACGGCGCGCGCATCGTACATGACCGGTGCCTTGAGCACCACCAGCAGCGCGGTTCCCGTGTATTCGGGATAAAGATCGATCTGGCCGCGCTGCATCGCGTCCATTGCGATTTGCGTCGAGCCCAAATCGAGCTTGCGCGTCACCTTTAGGCCGTGCTTCTCGAGCAGCTGCGCGTACAGCTCGCCGAGAAAGAGCTCTTCCGGGAAATTTTTCGAGCCGACGAGCACGGAATCGCCGCCGCCATGGCAGCCGGCCAGCATCGCGGCGCCCCCCGCGGCGAGCGCGCGCAGCACGGCGGATCGCGAAAGCTTCGTCACGATGCGACGCTCAGGCGGCGCTGCACGGCGCCGAGCGCAAGGTCGACGAACAGCGCCAACAGCGCGACCGTTACCGAACCGGTCAAGAGCGCGCGCGCATCGTCCGTTGCCAAGCCGCTGGTGATATAATCGCCCAGGCCGCCGCCGCCGATGAACGCCGCCAGCGTCGCGCTCGCGATCACCTCGATGCTCGCCGTGCGAATCCCGGCGAACGCAACCGGAAACGCAAGCGGCCACTCGACGCGCCGTGCGAGCTGCCGCGGGGTCATGCCGAGGCCTTTGGCGGCGTCGATCAGCGCTCGTGGAACGCCGCGCAGACCGAGATCGGTGTTGACGACGATCGGTGGAATCGCAAGAATCGTCAGCGCCACGAAGGCTGGTGCCGTCCCAAGCCCGATCAGCGGGAGCATGAGCATCAAGATCGTCAAGCTCGGGATGACGCGCGCGGTGTTCACGATTGCGAGGACTGCGGGGCGCACGAGGTTTGCGCGTGCCGTTAGGGTCCCCAGCGGAACCCCGATCGCGGCGGCCGCTGCGATGGCGCCGGCCGAGAGCAGCACGTGCGTGCGGAGGTGGAGTAGGAGGTCCGTCATGCGTGGAACCGTGGTCTTCTATGGCATCGCAGCCTATCGCTGTCGCGCCCGCTCCGCCGCCGCTGGACCATCCGTCGCTGTACATCAACCGCGAGCTCTCGTGGCTCGAGTTCAACGACCGCGTCCTCGAAGAGGCGCTGGACGAACGCAATCCCCTGCTCGAGCGGCTGAAGTTCATCGCGATCTACACGACCAACCTCGACGAATTTTTCATGATTCGCGTCGCGGCGCTGAAGCAGCAGGTGGAAGCGGAGATCGTGCGCCGTTCGGATGACGGAATGACGCCGAGTGAGACCTTGGCCGCGATCTCGCAACGGTTGCGCCCGTCGCTGGAACGTCAGATGTCGTGCCTCACGAAGACGCTGTTGCCGCGCCTCGCCGAGCATGGAATTCGCATTTTTCGAATCGCCGATTTGAACGCCGACCAGCGGGCCGCGCTGCGCATCGTTTTCGAAGACCGTGTTTTTCCGGTGCTCACGCCGCTTGCGGTCGATTCCGGCCACCCGTTCCCGTACATCTCGAATCTATCCTTGTCGCTCGCCGTCGAGATGATCGAGCACACCGATGAAGGAGAGCTGTTTCACTTCGCTCGCGTCAAGGTTCCGCCGAGCCTTGCGCGTTTCATCCCTGTCGCCGGCGCTCCCGACGGACAGCACTGGTTCGTCACGCTGGAAGACCTGATCGCGTACAATCTCGACGATCTCTTTCCCGGCATGATCGTGCGAGCCTCGTATCTGTTCAGGGTTACGCGCGATGCGGACCTCGACATCCAAGAGGATGAAGCGGACGATTTGCTGGCTGCCATCGAATCCGAGCTGCGCCGCCGCCGGTTTGGGGAGCCCGTTCGCTTGGAAGTCTCGAGCGACACGCCGCAGCACGTCGTCGAGCGCCTCCTCGAGGCCTTGGAGCTCGGCGAGCAAGACCTCTATCGCACCGATGGGCTGATGGCGCTCAACGATCTGATGCCGCTCGCCAACATCGACATGGCGGACCTGCGCTATCAGCCGTTCCGCTCGGCGATTCCGCGGCGTTTGATCGAGAATCCGGATCTCTTCGCGGCCATCCGCGAAGGCGACATCTTTTTGCATCATCCTTATGACGATTTCGAGCCGGTCGTCCACTTCGTGCGGCAAGCCGCCAAAGACCCGCACGTTCTCGCGCTCAAGATGACGCTGTATCGCACCTCCGGCAGCGCGTCGCCGATTGTTTCCGCGCTGGTGGAAGCGGCGGAAAACGGCAAGCAAGTCGCCGTGCTAATCGAGCTCAAGGCGCGCTTCGACGAAGAGAACAACATCCACTGGGCGCGTCACCTGGAGCGCGTCGGCGCTCACGTCGTGTACGGCGTTGCCGGACTCAAGACGCATGGCAAGGTGACGCTCGTGGTGCGCAACGAGCCCGAGGGCTTGCGGCGTTACATCCATTTCGGCACCGGTAACTATAACGAGCGGACGGGGAAGCTCTATACGGATTTTTCGCTGTTCACGTGCCGTCCCGAGCTGGGCGCGGACGCAACGGAGCTCTTCAACGCGCTTACGGGATTTTCGAAGGTCGACACGTATGGAGAGCTGCTCGTCGCACCGGTCGCGCTGCGTGCCGAGATGACGGCACTGATCGACAGGGAACGGCAAAACGCGCTGGCAGGGCGTCCCGCGCGCATTCGCGCCAAGCTCAATGCCGTCACCGACGAGCGCATCGTGCTGGAGCTCTATCGAGCCTCGCAGGCGGGCGTGCCGATCGAGCTCATCGTGCGCGGGATGTGCAAGCTCCGTCCCGGCGTCGCCGGCGTGAGCGAGACAATCTCGGTGAAGAGCATCGTCGGCCGTTTCTTGGAACACTCGCGGTTGTACATCTTCGAGAACGCCGGCGACCCGGAAGTCTATATCGGCAGCGCCGATCTCATGGGCCGCAACCTCGACCGCCGCGTCGAGACGGTGGTTCCCGTACTCGATCCCGGGATCAAGGCGACGCTCGTCGACGAGATTTGGGCGACGCTCGCGGCCGACAACGAAAAAGCACGGGTCTTGCGCGTCGACGGCAGCTACGCGTATTGCCGTCCGGGGCCGGGCGAATCACGGGTCGACGCGCAGCAAGTGTTCCTCGCAGAGGCGGCGCAGAAAGCCGCCGAGACCTTAAGCCTTCGGCGGACGCCGGCTTAGCGCAAGGATCGCCTTCCACTCCTGCGGCGTCACGGGCTGCACGGAAAGGCGCTGCCCTCGCTTGAGCAGCGCCATGTACTCGAGCGCGGGTTCCGCCCGCAGCTCGGGGAGCGCGATCGCCCGCGGAAGATTGTCCTCGGGCTCGACATCGACCATAAACCACAAGGGTTTTTTCTGCGTCGAGCGCGGATCGTAATATTCGCCGCCCTTTTCCCACGCCGTCGAATCGGGATATGCCTCGCGCACGACCTTGACGATGCCGGCGATCTCGGGGACGGCAATGGAACTGTGATAGAAGAAGCCTAGATCTCCGGCCCTCATCTCCATCATGTTGTTCCGTGCCTGAAAGTTGCGCACGCCGCTCCAGGCGGTACGGCCGTCCCGCTGCAGCTGCTGCCACGAGTAGGAGCTCGGTTCGCTCTTGAAGAGCCAGTAGCGCATCTCTAGCCGACACCCTTCGCTCGCAAAGCGATGCTTTCGTCGCTCATCGTCCTTCGCATTTCATCTCGGAGATGGGCAACGGAGCAGCACAACCCGGCGTTACAGGCCACTAGGCAAGCATACCATGACGTCGAAAGGCGCGGCATGGAATCGCTCATCGTAACCGGCGGAGGGCGCGGGATCGGAGCGGCCGTGGCTCGGCTTGCGGCGCGGCGCGGATTTGCCGTGACGGTCAATTACGTGAACGATCGCAACGCGGCGGAAGCGGTCGCCGGCGAAATCTCGCGCACGGGCGGCAAGGCAATTGCGGTTGGTGGTGACGTCTCCAAAGAACACGACGTCAAACGGATTTTCGACACGGCGACGTCGAAACACGGGCCGCTCAAAGGCCTCGTGAACAATGCCGGCATTCTCGGCGGCATCACCCGCGTCGAGGATCTGAAGGTCGCCGATCTCGAGCGCGTGATGGACGTGAACGTCGTCGGCACGTTTCTATGCGCGCGCGAAGCGGTGCGCCGGATGTCGACGCGAAGAGGCGGTACCGGGGGCGCCATCGTCAATCTGTCGTCGCTGGCATCAAAATACGGCGGCGCGGAAACCTACGTGCACTATGCGGCATCGAAAGGCGCGGTCGACGCGCTCACCGTCGGTCTCGCGCGAGAGGTTGCGGCCGAGGGCATACGCGTCAACGCCGTGCTGCCGGGCTTCATCGAAACCGAAATTCACTCCGCGATTCCGGGCCGCCTCAAGAAGGTTGCGCCGACCATTCCGATGCAGCGCGTCGGCACGCCGGAGGAGGTTGCCGAGACCATCTTGTGGCTGCTGTCGCCGGCGGCGTCATACGTGACCGGCTCTCTCATCGAAGTCGGCGGCGGCCGGTAAGCCGCCGTCCTCGCGCAAGAGCCTCCAGATGGCGGTGCGCAAGTGCACGAACGATTCGAGGTCCATCGTCTCCTCGATCGGGCGCTCGCTCCAGCGCTCGCGCGCGCGCACTTCGGCGACATCGATGATCTGACGGATTCTTCCCGGCCGCTTCGTCATGATGGCGACGCGGTCGGCGAGGTAGACGGCCTCTTCCACGCTGTGCGTGATGAACATGACCGTGCGTGGGCTCAAGCGCGCGAGCTTGATCAATTCCTCCTGCATCATCACGCGCGTTTGCGCATCGAGCGCGCCGAACGGCTCGTCCATCAGTAAGACGTCCGGATCCAGCACGTAACTGCGTGCGATGGCAACGCGCTGCTGCATCCCACCCGAGAGCTGGTGCGGATAGGCGTCCTCACGGCCTGCGAGACCCATGAGTTCGACGTAGCGCCGAACGGCCGCGTCGCGCTCTTCACGCCCCTTTCCCGCACACCGCAGCCCGAACTCGATATTCTGACGCACCGTCTTCCACGGAAAGAGCGCGAACTGCTGGAAGACCAGCGTGCGATCCGGTCCCGGTCCGCGTACGTCGGTGCCCCCGACGCGCACCGAGCCGCGCGTCGGGAAATCGAGACCTGCCGCCATGCGCAGCAGCGTCGTCTTTCCGCAGCCCGACGGTCCGACGACCGCAACGAACTCGCGATCGTGAATCTCGAGCGAAATCGATTCGATGGCGACGACGGGCGCGCTTGTGCTCTCGAAGACGCGCCCGACGTCGCTAAAGACGATGTTGCTAATCGGAGCTGCTGTTGGCGAACGCCCTCAGCTTCGGATCGTCCTGCACCATCTTCATGTATTTTGCGGTGATGAACTCTTGCGGTTTCGGAACCGTCTGCAGCGAGCCCTTGCCCTTCATGAACGCGATGATTCCGGCGAACCACCGGTCGACGCTCGACGGTGAGCCGCTCATGATCTTCAGCTGTTGCGAAAGATCGTAGATCGGCCGCAAATCCATCTCCGCTTTGGCCGAGGCCGGCGAGATCTCCGTACCGCCTTCTTTATCGGCTTCGACCAGCTCCTTTTGAGCTTCGGCCGGATGCGCTTTCTCCCAGCGGATGGAGTGCTCGTAAACCGCTAGGAAGCGCGCGACCATGTCGGGATGCTCCTTGGCGTACGCCGCGCGAGCGACCAGCGAGCCGGGGATCATCGCGCCGGCGTCTCGTCCCGAGCAGAGCAGCTTGCCGTGCAGCTTTTCCTCGAACGTGTAGGTGTTCGGCGCCCACAAGGCTCCGAGATTCGCGCTGCCGCCGCTGAGCGCAGAGAGAATCTGTGCTTGTCCCATGTCAACCGGGGTGACGTCGCTTTCCGTCAAGCCGTATTTTTTCAAACAGGCGACGACCGCATATTCACCCGTCGAATTCGCAGTCAGCAAGATGCGCTGACCTTTCATGGCTTGGGGATTCTTTTCGTATTCCGCGGCTTTGGAGCCGTTCACCATCAGCGCGTTGGTGGCCGATTCGTCATTGGTGATGCCGATCGTCAGGATTCCGTAGCGCGCCGCGCCCAGGACGGCGGGAACGGATCCCATCCCGCCGACGTCCCAGGACCCCGACGCCGCGGCCGCGACTTGCGGCGCACCGGCGGGGAACGTGCTGAACTTCGGCTGCAGACCGACTTTTTGCCACCAACCCTTCTTTGTCGCAAGGACGAAGGGCAAAGCCCAATAATTGGTCGGCTGGTAGCTGATATTGATCGGGCGCAGCGGCGTTGCGGCGCGCGCCGCATAAACGTTTCCAAAAATTGCGGCCACGGCGAGCACCGCGATAAGGCGTTTGATCATAGGAAAACTCCCCTCAAAATCGTGTGTGGCTGGCTGCGTTTCGAAAAGCGATCTACGCCATCCCCCGAGTTCCGCCGACGAGGCGCTCCAACTGCCGGAGCGCTACGTCGATTGCGACGCCCACCAGGCCGATGGCAATCATCCCCGACATGACGATCGCCGTATCGAGGTTGCTCTGTCCCTGCACCATGAGGTATCCGATCCCGGCCGAGACCACGATTAGCTCGGCGCCGATTAGTGATTGCCAGCCCAGGCCGGCGCTGATGCGAAGCCCCGCGACGATCGACGGCAGCGCCGCCGGCAGGAGAACCTGAAAGATGATCGTGCGATCGCTTGCACCGAGCGTCTGGGCTGCTTCGATGAGGTTGCGATCCACGTGCCGGGCGCCACGGTATGCGTTGACGAGACACGGCGGAAAGGCACCGGCAAAAATGATGAGCACCGGCCCGCCGATTCCCGTGCCGAACCAGAGCACGGCAAAGGGGACCCATGCAATGGGCGCCACAAAGCGCACGGCTTCGAAGAGCGGGCTGACGATGTAATCCAGCCAGCGCAACCATCCCATCGCAAGACCCAGCGGCACGCCGATGACGGCGGCCAGCACGAAGCCGTAGGTGAAGCGCAATAAGCTCGAGCCCAAATGCTGCTGGATCGTGTAATTCGCAAACGTGTGGCTCGTCAGATAGACGAACGTCGCGATGACCTTCACCGGATCGGGCAGGATGAGCGCGTTGACGTGCTTGTTCGATGCGACGAGCCACCACACGCCGAAGAAAACGGCGGTGCCCGCGAACGAAAGCGCGATGAGGTCGCGACGACGGACGCTCATTGATGCCATGGCATTGCCAAACGTTCCGTTTGCGCGAGCACGAAGGTCATGGCAGCTCCAAGTATCGCGACCCACAGCATGCCGTAGAAGATCATACCGGGATAGATATCGATCGAAGCGACGATGAGCACGTGTCCGAGTCCGGCGATAGAGCCGACGAGCTGCGCCGCGATGAGCGTCGTCCACGATGCTTGCAGCGAAAGCCGCAGACCCGTGAAGATGAACGGAAGCGCGCCCGGAACGATCACGTCCGTCAGAAGCCGCCGGCGGCTCGCGCCGTGAATGCGGGCTGCTTCGATCAAGGTGCGGTCGACGGTCCGTACGCCGGTGTATGCGTTGATGAGCGCCGGGACGAAAGCCGCGAACCATACGACGAAAATCTGCGCTGCGGCGCTGAGCCCGAACCAAACCACGGCTAGGGGTATCCATGCCAGTGGCGGGACGGGGCGGATCATGAGAAAGACGGGATTGACGAAGGCTTCAAACCGAGGGCTCAAGCCCATCGCGATGCCGAGCGGTACGCCGGTAGCCGCTGCGACGAGGAATCCCAGAACGACCAGTTCCAGGCTCTGGACGATGTGCTGCCAGATCGTCGCGTTCGCGTACCCCGGCGGGTGCGAGATTTGACGCGCCGCCGTGTAGACGTCTGCGGGGCTCGGAAACCGCCCGGTCGAGATCAGATGCGTCGCTTGCGTCGTGAGGTACCACATCGCACAGACGGCGAGCAGCGTGATGATGCCGGTGACGAGCCGAGCCCGGTTCTTCATGAGCGAAGGCGTTCTTCGGGGGCCGCAAAACATCCCATGATCGATGCCGCTGCAACCGACGGATGACACGCGAATCGACGGCGCGCGCTTGTCGCGCACCGGCATTCCTGAAGTCGTCTACGCGCAATCGAAAACGCTGGAGCAAATCGAAGCGGCGATGCGCAGCCTTTGGGATGCGCAGCAGTTCGCGCTCGCTACGCGGGTGCCCGGCGAAATGCTCGCCGTGTTGGCCGCGCGGCTGCCGGATGCCGCATTGGCCGAGCGCGCGCGTGCGCTGCGCTGCGGCCGCTTGCCCCGCACCGGCCGCCGCATCGGCGTCATCTGTGCCGGCACGTCCGATCTCCCGGTTGCCGAGGAAGCGGCGTTCGTCGCCGACGCACTCGGCCACGACGTCGTGCAGCTCGCAGACGCCGGTGTCGCGGGCGTGCACCGATTGCTCGACAACCTGGCGCTCTTCGGCGATTGCGCCGCGCTCATCGTCGTCGCCGGAATGGAAGGCGCTCTCCCCAGCATCGTCGCGGGGCTCGTGCACCAGCCGGTTATCGGCGTGCCGACCAGCATCGGCTACGGCGTCGCCGGCGGCGGTATGGCCGCCTTGCACGCGATGCTGAGCTCCTGCGCGCCGGGCATCGGCGTCATGAACGTCGACAACGGCTTCGGTGCAGCGTGTTTCGCGCATAAGGTCGCGATGGCCGGACGCGCATGAAAGCCGCGTACGTCGAGATGATCGGCGGCGCGGCCGGCAACATGATCGTGGGCGCGCTCGTCGACGCCGGCGCTAATGCTTTCGAGATCCAGCGTGCGCTGCGCACGATCGTAGCCGAGGGCTGGACGCTCGAGATGGTGCGCGTCGAGCGGCGCGGCGTGGCCGCGACGTATCTCGATTTCGTCGTTCCGGGCGAAGACGCGCATCACGCGCATCCGCACGCCCACGAGCACCCGCCCCAGCGCTCGCTGCGCGAGATTCTCGCAATCGTCGACGGATCGGGTTTGACCGCGGCGCAAAAGAGTCGCGTGACGGCGATCTTTCGGCGCCTTGCCCAAGCCGAAGCGGACGTCCACGGCGAAGCGCTGGAGGAGGTTCATTTCCACGAAGTCGGTCAGATCGACGCCATCCTGGACGTCGCCGCGACATGCGTCGCGCTCGATTTGCTCGGTGTCGAGCGTCTGTTCTGCTCGCCGTATCCGCTGGGCCGCAGCGCGATCTCGATGCATCACGGCATCTATCCGAATCCGCCGCCCGCAACCGCGAAGCTGATGCTCGGTGCGCCGACCTTCGACGCCGGTGTCGACGGCGAGATGGTGACGACGACCGCTGCCGCGATCTTGGCGACGCTCGTCGCGGAGCCCGGAACGCGGCCGGCGATGCGCTGGGAACGCATCGGCTACGGCGCCGGGCGCAGCGACTTCCCCATCCCGAACGTCACGCGCATCACGATCGGCGAATTATCGGAAGAAGCCGCGTCGCCCGCGCCCGACGACATGGTCGTGCTCGAAACGAATCTCGACGACATGTCGCCGCAGCATTTCGAGCTGGCGCAGGAGCGGCTTCTGGAGGCGGGTGCGCTGGATGTCTGGACGTCGGCAATCGGCATGAAGAAATCGCGTCCGGGCGTCTTGCTTTCGGCGATCGCGCCGCCGGACCGCGCCGAGGCATGCGCGCAGACCATGCTGCGCGAGACCACGACGCTCGGCGTGCGCATGAGCACCGTCCGCCGTTTGACCGCGTTGCGGGAGATCGTGAAGGTGGATACGCCGCTCGGAGAGGTGCGCGTCAAGCGCGCGCGCATCAACGGCGGCGTCCGCGAGAGCCTGGAATACGACGACGTCTTGCGCATCGCGCGCGAGCGCGGCGAACCGATCGCCGAGGTCGCGAACGCGCTGGAACGCTTCGTGCGAGAGCGGCATGCAACCTGAGCTCGCACGGAAAGAACGAACGCTGCGCGAGATCATTCGCGGATTCGGCCGCGTCGTGGTTGCATTTTCCGGCGGCGTCGATTCGGCGCTGGTTCTGCACGTGGCGACGCAGGAATTGGGTGAGAACGCCATCGGCATCACCGCGCAGTCGGCGAGCTTGCCGGAGCGTGAAGAAGCTGCCGCCGCGGCGACGGCGCGCGCCTCGGGAGCGCAGCACGAGGTCATCGTCACCCACGAGGTCGAGGATCCGGCGTACGCGGCCAATCCGCCGAATCGCTGCTATTTTTGCAAGCGCGAGCTGTACGGGCGGCTCGTCGAAATCGCCGTGTCGCGCGGCGGCGCCGTCGTCGTCGACGGCTTCAACCGCGACGATGCGAGCGATTGGCGCCCGGGCCGCAAAGCCGCGCGCGAGTTCGGCGTGCGCAGCCCGCTCGCCGAGGCGGCCTTCGGAAAAGACGACGTGCGCGCGTTGGCCCACCATCTCGGGCTTTCCGTTTGGGACAAGCCGGCGATGGCGTGTCTCTCGTCGCGCTTTCCGTACGGCACGGCGATCACGCTCGAGCTGCTGGCGCAAGTGGAGCGCGCGGAGCGCGCCGTGCTGGATGCGGGCTTGCGCGAATGCCGAGTCCGCCACCATGGCGAAGTCGCGCGCATCGAGGTTCCGGTCGATTGCGTTCCGCTGCTCGTCGAGCCGGCGCGGCGCGAGCGCATCGCCGAAGGCGTGCGCGCCGCAGGCTACCGCTACGTCACCATCGATCTCGACGGCTACGTGAGCGGCGGATTCAATCGTTAGAGAACGACGCTGGGCTTGATATTCTTGTCGCGGAACGTGCCGGCGAGCAGCGTCTCCAGCTCCCCGTTTTCCGCCATCGGTCCGAGAATGTCCGTATCGCCGTAAAACTGTCCGCCGATGAACACCTTCGGCAGCGTCGGCCAGTTGGTGAGCTGCGAGAGCACTTCACGCTTCGGCATGTTTTCGAGCACGTCGATCACTTCGAACGGATAGCCGAAGTGGTTGAAGAATTGGATCGTCTCCAGCGTGAAGCCGCAGCGCGGAGCGTCTTTCGTTCCCTTTCCGTAGATGAGGATCGGGTGCTGTTCGATTTCTTGCGCGATCTCGTCGCGCAACGCCTGAATGTCAGACACTGAGAGTCTCCGTCTTGAGCTGTAGAGCGTGAATGCGGCCGTCTTGCCGCGCGTCTTCGAGAGCTGCGTAGACCATACGATGCTGGTCGAGGAGTGACTTGCCGGCAAAAGCGCGAGAGCGAACCCGAATATCGTAATGGTCCATCGTGCCGGTCAAGTCCGTCACCTGGACTTCGGCATCGGGCATGTGGGCTCGGATGAGCGCGACGACGCCGTCTCGGTCAATCATGGGGGGCTTTGAGCTGGGGCGTGGTGTCGCCCCGCAGCACTCCCATGAACCGCGTCGCCTCCCTAATCGTTTCGGACAGCGCGGCAGGGTTCTCGGCCAGCAAGCGAGCAAAGCCGGCGGCCGCCACGACGCTCGAGACGCCCAGCAGAATGGCCGGGACGCCGCGGGCGCGGAGGGGCCCGAGCTCCAGCCGGAAGGTCTTCGTCACGCGGGCCAGATCGCGGTAGTTGAACATGGGTGACCATGCGGGGGCGGGCTCGCGGATTCCCCCGGCGCCGCAGCGAAAGCCGGACGGCCATCGCGGAGGGGTGCATGCAGCAGCTGACGGTCGAGTCGTTCGAATGGCAGGTCCCCGCGGAGTTCAACTTCGCCCGTGACGTCATCGACGTTTTGGCGAAGAACGAGCCGGCCCGCGCCGGTCTGATCTTTCTCGACGCGAAGCGCCGGCGCACCGCGTCGACGTTCGAGGAGATCGCCGATATCTCGCAGCGGTACGCCGCCGCGCTGCGCGACCTAGGCATCGAGAAGGGTGACCGCGTCATCGTCCTGCTCCCGAAGATTCCGGGATGGCTGTTTTCGATGCTGGCTCTCGACAGGCTCGGTGCGGTCGTCGTTCCGTGCTCCGAACAGCTGCGCGCGAAGGATCTGCTCTTCCGCGCGAATCATAGCGAGGCGCGCGCAATCGTCGCGCACGTCAGCAATGCGGGCGAGGTCGACGCCATGCGCGCCGACGCCAAAACGCTGGATCGCTTCGCGATTCTCGGCGGCGAACGAACGGGCTGGACGGCCCTCGAGCCGCTCGTGGAGACGGCGCAGCCGTTTGCCGGCGTGCCAACGCTGCCGGCGGACCTCGCTTACATCGTCTACACCAGCGGCACGACGAAAGACCCCAAAGGTGTCGTCCACGATCACGGCTATACGTTCGCAAAGCGCATGCAAGCCGCGTTTTGGCTCGACGCGAAGCCGCGGGACACCGTGTGGTGCACGGCCGGCACGGGTTGGGCGAAATCGCTCTGGAACGTGCTGCTGGGCCCATGGTCGTGCGGCTCGACGATCGTCTTGCACGAAGGTGCTTTCGTGCCGGAAGAGCGCATGGATTTGCTCGCGGAGCTGGGCGTCACCGTGCTTTGCCAGGCGCCGACGGAATATCGTCTGGAGGCAAAGCTCGAGCGGCTCGGCGAGTGCTGGAAACTGCCGAGGCTGCGTCACTGCGTCTCCGCCGGCGAGCCGCTCAATCCCGAGGTGATCGCGCGCTGGCGCGACGCGTTCGGTTTGGTGATTCTCGACGGCTACGGACAAACCGAGAACTCGCTGCTCGTCGCAAACCTGCCGGGGATGGAAATTCGTCCGGGCTCGATGGGCAAGCCCACGCCCGGCCACGACGTCGCGGTCATCGGCGAGGACGGCGCGAAACTTCCCGCCGGCGAGGTCGGCGACATCGCGGTGCGCGGACGCCCTCCCACGCTCTTCAAAGGTTACTATAAGAACGAAGAGGAGACGCGCCGGGCGTTTCGCGACGGCTGGTACGTCACCGGCGACCGCGCGCAGCTCGACGACGATGGATATTTTTGGTTTGTCGGCCGTGCCGACGACGTCATCTCGTCGGCCGGTTATCGCATCGGGCCTTTTGAAGTCGAAAGCGCGCTGCTCGAGCATCCCGCGGTCGCGGAGTCCGCGGTCGTCGGCAGCCCGGATCCGGAGCGCGGCAACGTCGTCAAAGCGTTCATCGTCTTGCGTCCGGGGCATTCGCCGTCGGATCAGCTCGTCGCCGAGCTGCAAGAGCATTGCAAGCGCGTTACCGCGCCCTACAAGTATCCCCGCGAGATCGAGTTCGTAGCCGAGCTGCCGAAGACGCGCTCCGGCAAAATCCGCCGCGTCGAATTGCGCCAAGCCGAGCTGCGCAAAAAAGGCGCCTCGGCGGCATCAGGATACGTATAGTCTCCAGATCGCAGATCACGTTGCGACGGCGCCGCGCCCGTCCACCGGCGCGGAGACCTTGCTTGCGCGCGGGCCGAGGATCTCTTCGAGCGCCGTTGCGCCTACGGTCTCCTCTTTGATCAGCCGCGCGACGAGCGCTTCCAGCTGCGTGCGCGCACCCGAAATGACCCGGCGAGCTTCGGCGTGCGCGTCGTCGAGCAGACGCTGCACGGCGGCGTCGATGCGCGCCGCCGTCGCTTCGCTGTAATCGCGCCGCTGCGCCAGCTCGTATCCGAGAAACGGCTGCTCCTCGTCGGATGAGAAGGCTTGCAGCCCGACGTCGCTCATGCCCCATGCCGTCACCATGCGGCGCGCAAGCTTGGTCGCTTCAACCAGATCGTTCTCGGCGCCGGTGGTCACCTTACCGAAAACGACCTCCTCGGCGGAACGGCCGCCGAGCATCACGGCGAGGCGCGTTTTCAAGTAATCTTCGCTCAGGTTGCGGCGCTCTTTCTCGGGAAGCTGCTCCGTCGCGCCGAGCGCCATCCCGTGCGGTATGACCGTGACCTTGTTCACCGGATCGGCTTCCGGGCTCAACCAGGCGACGATCGTGTGGCCGCTCTCGTGGCAGGCGACGATGCGCATTTCTTCCGGCTCGGAGAGCTTCGGATGCGCCGCGCCCAAGCGCACGCGGTCGAGCGCCTCTTCGAAGTCCGCCATGGCAACCTCGGTATGGTTTCGCCGTGCGGCGCCGAGCGCAGCTTCGTTGGCGAGATTTTCGAGGTCGGCGCCGCTCATTCCGATCGTCGCGTTCGCGAGAACCGTGAGGCTGACGTCGGGAGCGAGCCGCAGTTTGCGCGTGTGGATCTTGAGGATTCCTTCGCGGCCCGTGCGATCGGGGAGCGGCGTCGTGATTTGACGATCGAACCGTCCGGGCCGCAGCAAGGCGGGATCGAGCACGTCGGGCCGGTTCGTTGCGGCCAGCACGATGATGTTTTCGCGCGGATCGAATCCGTCCAGCTCGGTGAGAAGCTGGTTGAGCGTTTGCTCGCGCTCGTCGTTGACCGTTCCCACTCCGGCTCCCCGGCGGCGCCCGACCGCGTCGATCTCGTCGAGGAAAATGATGGCGGGTGCTGATTTCTTCGCTTGATCGAAAAGGTCGCGCACGCGGCTGGCACCGACCCCGACGAACATCTCCACGAACTCCGAACCGCTTATGCTGAAGAACGGCACGCCTGCTTCACCGGCGACGGCACGCGCCAAGAGCGTCTTCCCGGTGCCGGGCGCACCGGCGAGGAGAACGCCCTTCGGGATGCGAGCGCCGATCGCGTGATACTTCTGCGGATGGCGAAGAAAATCGACTTCCTCTTGCAGCTCGAGCTTCGCTTCGTCCGCGCCCGCGACGTCGTCGAACGTCACTTTCGGGCGATCGACGCTGTATCGCTGCGCTTTCGCGCGACCGAAGTTGAAGGGTGACATCGGGCCCTGGCTCGCCCGGCGCGCGCTCCACACGAAGAACGCCAAGAGCGCCAGCATCGGCAGCCAGCCGATCAGCGCGCTCACCAACGGCGACGGCGGGGGCGTGACGTCGATTTCGACGTGATGCGATTTCAACAGCGGCAGCAGCGTGGGATCGCCGATCGCCGAGGGGAACGTCGTTAGAAATTGTGCGTAGCCGCTGGGCGGCGGCGGCGGTTCGTTTGGTTTCGCTTTCGGCTTATAGGGTTTGACGAACGTGCCGGTGACGACGTCCCCGCTGACGTTGATCTTCGAAACGTTCCCTGCGCCGACTTGCGCGACGAAGGTGGTGTACGCTATCGGCACGGACGTTGTCAAGCGCGCGACGAAAATGGACGCGGCGTTCCACAGCAGCAGGATTACGAGCGCGATAATCCACCAGCGCCAAAAATTCGCGGCCTGGCGGGGGTCGGGTTTATCGCTGCGCTTGTCCTGGTCCATCCTCGATCGTTCTTCTCGGCGGGGACGATCGCCGCCGTCCTTCACGCGCCTTCGCCGCTCCGTTCAGGATGACATGGGAAAGGGACCGCGTATCGTGCGGGCATGAAAGCCGTACGCCTCAACGAGCTCGGCGGTCCCGAGAAGCTGCACGTCGAGGACATCCCCGACCCGAAGCCCGCGCCCGGCGAGATTCTCGTCAATATCAAACGCGCGGCGCTCAACCGGCGCGACGTGTTCATCACCCAGGGGTTGTATCCGGGCATCGAGCTTCCCAAGACGCTTGGGTCCGACGGCTGCGGAACGGTTGCCGCCCACGGCGACGGCGCGAAAGGGCCGCCGGCCGGCGCGCGGGTCGTGATCGACCCGACCATGAATTGGGGCGACGACGGACGCGTGTGGAAGCGCGAAGGCGGCGTGCTCGGGATGCCGCGAGACGGAACGTTTGCCGAGTACGTGACGGTCCCGGCCGCCAACGTGTATCCGGCGCCGGAGCATCTGAGCGACGAGGAAGCCGCGGCAATCCCCTTGGCGGGCCTCACCGCGTATCGCGCGTGCTTTTCGCGCGGGGAGCTTTCGAGCGACGACGTCGTGCTCGTCACGGGCGTCGGCGGCGGCGTGCAGACGTTCGTGCTGCTCTACGTCAAGGCGTGCGGAGCAAAAGCGATCGTTACGTCGGGCAGCGATGAGAAGCTCGCGCGCGCCAAAACCATGGGCGCGGACGTGTGCATCAACTATAAGACGACCGAGAATTGGTCGAAAGCGGTGCGCGAGGCGTCGAGCGGCGGGCCGACGCTCGTTATCGATTCGGCCGGAGGGGAGACGCTCTCGAAAGCGATCGATATCGCGCGTTACGGCGGGCGCGTCGTGGTCTACGGGGGAACGACGGGCGATGCGAAAATTCGGCCGTTCTCGATTTTCTGGAAGCAGCTCGACATCCGCGGAACGTCGATGGGGAGCCCCGAGGACTTCCAGCACATGCTGCGCTTCTTTTCAAAGCACAAGCTGCGTCCGGCCGTCGACGAGGTGCTCCCCATGCGCGAGATCGCGCAGGCTGCAGCCCGCGTCGCAGGCTACAACCAATTCGGAAAGGTCGTGCTCGCCGTTACTTCCTAGCGGCGGCGACTTCTTTCTCGGTGACGGCGGGCGCCTTGTTCCCGAACGAGCTGCGAACGTACGTCAGAATGGCGGCGATGTCGCTATCCGAAAGCTGCTTCCACGCCGGCATCCCGCCGCTGTATTTCTTGCCCAGGATCGTCTTGGGCGCGTTGAGCCCGTTCAGCACGATGTGGATGATCTCTTTCGGATCTTTCGCGTTCACGTCGGGATTTTTGGCGAGCGGCGGAAAGACGCCGGGTTGACCCTCGCCGGTCGAGCCATGGCACGTCGAGCAATTCGTATCGAAGAGCGCCTTTCCATTGGGCGCCGCGGATGCGATCGAGTGCGCGCCGCCGTGAATCGCGAGCACGCCCATCAGCAGCGCGGTGCCGAGCGCTATCGGTGTCTTCATGATTACGTCCCTCTTTGAGATGATGATGACAAGCGGTAGGACACGAGCGGAAGTTGCATCGCCGCTCCGAGCTCGGCCCGAGCGACCTCGGCTGCTGCGGGATCGGCGATGCGCTGAAGGTTGGGGTCCAGGATTGCGGCTTCCTCTGCAGTCGGCCGGCGTTCGAGCAGCTCGGGAACGACGCGCTCCTCTTCTTCGAGCGCGATCAGATAGGCCAGCATTTGGCGCGCGGCCGCAGGCCACAGCCGCTGGTCGACGTTCGCGTAGATCGTCCGAACGAGATCCGGAATCGTCGCCGGACCGTTATGGAGACACGTCAGCAACTCGTCTTCGCGCATCTTTCGATGCGCGATGTATTCGCGCAGCTTTGCGGACGGATCGGCGACCGCTTCGCCGTGACCGCCGTAGATGGCGCGCGAGCCGCCGTGCTCGCGCAGCAGCCGGTCGAGCGTGCGCTGATACGGCCGCATCGCGCCGCCCGGCGGCGCGATGACGACCGTTCCCGTGCCGAGCACGACGTCGCCCGTGAAGAGCGCGCGTTCGCCGTTCAGCACGAACACGAGATGGTCGGGGGCGTGTCCCGGCGCGTCGACGACGCCGATCCGGGCATCGTCAAAAATCAGATCTTCGCCGTCACCGAGGCTGCGGTCGACGGGAAACCGCGCGTTCGCGTGCGCCAGCACCGGTGCGCCGGTGCGCTCGGAAAGCGGTCGTGCGGCGGGCGCATGATCGGGATGGCCGTGCGTCACCAGAATCGTCCGGATCTCCAGCCCGAGCCCGCGCGCCGCGCCGACGATCGCGTCGACGTGCCGGCCGAGCGCGGGACCGGGATCGATCACGAGCGCTTCTCCGGGTGCGGTGCGAACCAGATACGTGTTCGTTCCGGTGAGCGTCATCGGCGACGGATTTGGTGCGCGCACGCGCACGACGCCCTGCGCGAGCTCTACCATCGCGACTCCAGATCGGGATGAATTGCGAAGTGGTGCTTGCCCGAAACGACCGGTTCCACGACGTGAATCTCTTTGGTCTTGGCATACAGAGAAAGCGCTGCCAGCGTCGGATACTCGGCCAGCCGGCTGAGATGCTTGATGGTTGGAAAGATCATCGGAAAATCGCCCTCACGATTGCGGCGCAGCGCCTCTTGCGGGGAAATCCAAAGGCCAGCAAAGGTTTCAAGCTCGTCGCTGCTGGCGATTTGATCGCCGGGTGCGGCCGCAAGATAGAAGTGCGTATCAAAGCGCCGGTTTTCGCTCGGCGGCGTAATCCAATGCGAGAAGTGACAGAGCGTGCGCGCATCGACGACGATGCGCAGCTCCCGCAGAAACTCCGAGAACGTCGTCGTGCCTGCGTGCAGCGCAGCGCGCCCTGCGCGCAGCTGCGCCGCGTCGAGAATCGCGGGCGAGCCGTCGGGGCGCGCTGCGAGCAGCATGCCCGATTCCTCAAAGGCTTCGCGCAGCGCCGCAACCTCGAAGGCGGGGTCGCTCGGCTCTCGCCCTGCGATCGGCGGTTCGCGTTCGCGCAGGAGCAGCGCGCGCGCGATCTGGACGTCTTCCGCATCGACGGCGCCGCCCGGAAAAACGAACATCTCCGGCAAGAACGCGCTGCGCGAGCTGCGGCGCAGCATGTAGATCTCGACCGACCGGCCGTGCTCGCGCGCGAGCATCACCGTCGCCGCCGGGCGCACGGCGCAACTCGACTTCATGCCGAGGCGTTGCCGGAAAGGGATGGCGAAGTTCCTGCCGGATCATGCGCGTCGCAATCGGTTCTGACGATCGCTCGCCGCTGACGGATGCCGTCCGCGATGCCCTGCGGGAGCGCGGCCACGAGCTGGTGGCGTTCGGCGCCATCGAAGGCCCTGCCGAGCCCTGGCCGCGAGTCGGGCGTCTCGTGGGCCAGGCCGTTGCGTCAGGTCTCGCGGACACGGGCGTGGTGATGTGCTGGACGGCGACGGGGGTTTCGATCGCGGCCAACAAGGTGGTGGGAGTCCGCGCCGCCCTGTGCGGCGATGCGCAGACGGCGGCCGGCGCGCGGAGGTGGAACGACGCCAATGTTTTGGCGCTGTCGATGCGCGCCACGTCGATTCCGGTCGCCCTCGAGATTCTCGACGCGTGGTTTTCCTCGGAACCATCGCCCGAGCCGGACGATCGGGCCGCGATCGCCGACCTCGAGCGACAGCATCCCCTGACGACCTAGCCGGAGGAGCAGCAGGCCTGCCGGGGGCGCCCAAAAGGCTGGGGGAAGCGCCCTGTGGGGGGCACAAAATGAAGGGGCTCGCAAGAGTGCGAGCCCCGTTTTGTTTGCCTTTACGGCGTGCCGCACGCAGCGGCACTCACCTTTTCGGTGGATCGACGTTTGAACTCGAGTTCGAGCTCACCACGACCTCCGATAAAAATTGGACGTACTGAAAAATCCGTGCCGTTTCCGGCTTGCTGAGGTCCCTACGTCCTCAGCGGCGATTTCCCAGGTGGATCTTGCGGATTCAAATGCCGCCCTCCACAGTCGCGTACATTCCTCGATCGATCTGAGGTGTCTCTACTCTAGACCTCTTACGCGTGAATGGCAAGAGCCGAAAGACGCCAAAGTAGGCCGGGTAGCAGCCAATTGATCGCGTGCGCCGTCCAGCAGTATGGGCACGGGCGCCGCGTACGAAACAATAGCGTGTATGCGAGCACCAGCGACATGGCCGCCGCGAGCACGCTCGCGCCGAATGCCGCGCGCTCGGCGCTTGCGCTGTTCAGCGCAACGGCGAGGGATACGCAAGGGTAGTAAATGAGACCGAACGCGGCGTTCGGAACTCCGCCAATGAGTCGCGCGAACGGTGACTGGACAACGCTCACCTCGGTCAGCTCCCCACGCGCCGCTCGCCTTGCTTTGTTGGCCATGAATGCGGAGGCGTAAAAACCGACGGCGCAAAGAAGAAACACGGTGAGCACGAGGACAACCGGCATCGCGATACGCTCTGGGCAGGACGGAGTATGGTGGCGAAGGCTCGAGGCGGCGGCGATTATCGTCGGGTCCTTCGGCCTGGCCCTTTTCGTCATGTACCATCGGGCCGCCGTCCAGGATTACCTCTGGCAGCTCGGCAGCCTCGCGATTCCGGTCGCGGTACTGGTCATGGTGGTCGTCGCCTCGGCGCCCTTCTCGGTGACCGATGCCTTGGCGATCATGAACGGCGTCGTGTTCGGCCCTATCCTGGGATCGGCGATCAACGCGGTCGGGCTGGCGGTCGCGGCCGTCGTCGCCTATTTGATCGCGCTGCGCACCAACAAGCTGCTCGATGTCGAGCAGCAACTCGACCGCCTGCCCAACTGGATCAAGCGCTGGCCCGTAGCCTCGCCGATGTTTCTGATCCTCGTACGCCTCTTGCCGGGCATCGGTGGAACGGTCGCGACCCAGACGGCCGCGGCGTACCGGGTATCGCTCTGGACGCAGATCTGGACCAAATGCATCGTTGCGGTTCCGATCGCGACGGTGCTGGCGATCTTCGGCAACCAGGCCGCCGACTACGTCCACCAGATCACGCAACCGGTGAAGACGTACGTCATCCAGCGCAGCAAGCACGTGCACCTGCCCAAGATTCGGATTCACGTCCACCACCACCATCCGATTACGGGGCCGACGAATCCGCCGGAGTTCCGGCCCTGAACGTCACGATCATCTCGGATGCCGCAGCCCTGGCCGCGCTCTGCGCGCGGATTGCCGATGCGCCGAGAGTGGGCTTAGACACCGAGTTTCACGCGGAACGTTCGTACACCGCGAATTTGATGGTCGTTCAGGTCGCGCTCCCGAGAGGAAATGACGGCATCGGGGAGGTTGCGATCATCGATCCACTTGCCGTGCGCAATCTCCGGCACTTGATCGATGCGCTGCACGCAACGACGGTCGTCGGGCACGCGCTTACGAGCGACTTGAAGATCTTTGCGGATCAATTCGATATGCTGCCGGCGGCCGTATTCGACACGCAGCTGGCCGCGGCGTTTTGCGGGTACGGCCTTTCGATCTCGCTGCTCGACCTGGTTCGCGATCTCACGAAAGTGCAGCTGCGCAAATCACAAACGGTGAGCGATTGGTCCACGCGGCCGCTTTCCAGCAAGCAAGTCGACTATCTCGTCGACGACGTTCGCTACTTGTTTTCCCTGCAGGACGCGCTCATCGGCCGGCTGCAGCAGCGCGGACGGCTGGAGTGGGTGCTGGAAGAATGCCGCGCGCTCGCGGATGCGTCGCGCTACCGTGCGGACCAAAGCCGCCTTTATCTCAAGATTCCCGGCAACTCACGGCTCAACCGGCGGGACCTGGCGATTCTTCGCGAGCTCGCGATGGCACGCGACAAAGCCGCGCGCGAGCGCAACATACCGCTCAAATATGTGATTCCCGACGACGCGATGGTCGGCATCGCGCAGATTCGTCCCAAGACGGTAGAAGATCTGAGTCAGCTCCGGCGCCTCGACAACGGCATCCGCCGCACGTTCGGCAAGATGATCGTCGACGCGGTGAAACGCGGCGAGGCCGTTCCGGAAGACCAGCTGCCCGCCAAGCCGGCGCGCTCGCTGACGCCGCAGCACGAATCGCTGGTCTCTACGATGAATGTCGTCGTGAACGCGATTGCCGCGCAGAACGATTTGCCGGCGTCCTTGCTGGTGCCGCGCTCGGCGCTCGAGCGCGTGGCGCGGGATCTTCCGAAAACCTACGAGGAGTTCGTCGAAACGCTCGGACTTGCGCCGTGGCGGCGAGAGCTCGTCGTCGAGCCGCTGTGGCGGTTTTTGACCGGCCGCATCCGGCTGAGGATCGACGGCTATCCGGAGGGGGTACCGCGAACGGTCGTCGGCGAACCCTGACCGGCCATGCCTGCATCGATCGACTCGTTCAAATCCGCCGACAAGCTCCGCGTCGGAGATCGCGTCTACCGGTACTATCGCCTCGACGCTTTGGAGAAAGCCGGACTCGTCCGGCTCGCGCAGCTTCCGTACTCGCTGAAGATTCTGCTCGAAAACCTGCTGCGCTGGGAAGACGGGCGCACGGTTAAGCGTGAGGACATCGAAGCGCTGGCGCGTTGGAAGCCGGGTGCGAAAAGCGATCGCGAAATCGCGTTTCGGCCTGCGCGCGTGCTGCTCCAAGATTTCACCGGCGTGCCGGCGGTGGTCGATCTCGCCGTGATGCGCGATGCGATCGCCAAGATGGGCGGCGATCCCAACAAGATCAATCCGCTGCAGCCGGTCGAGCTCGTCATCGATCATTCCGTGCAGGTGGACGCGTTCGCCTCAGGTGCGGCGTTTGCGCGCAACGGCGAGCTCGAGTTCGAGCGCAATCGCGAACGCTACGCGTTCCTCAAATGGGGACAGGGCGCGTTTTCGAATTTCCGCGCGGTTCCGCCCGACACGGGGATCGTGCACCAAGTCAACATCGAGTTCTTGGCGCGCGTGGTCTTCGGCGCCGGCGGCGCCGGCGATGCGCCGCCTTCAGGCGAGAACGATGCGTTTCCCGACACCGTCGTCGGCACCGACTCGCACACGACGATGGTGAACGGTCTCGGGGTCGTCGCGTGGGGGGTCGGCGGCATCGAAGCGGAAGCCGCAATGCTCGGCCAGCCCATCACGATGCTCATTCCCGACGTCGTCGGATTCAAGTTGACCGGCAGCCTGCGCGAAGGCGTTACCGCGACCGATCTCGTCCTTACCGTGACGGAAATGCTCCGCAAGAAAGGCGTCGTCGGAAAGTTCGTCGAGTTCTACGGGCAAGGGCTTTCCAATCTCGGCGTTGCCGACCGCACGACGCTCGGCAACATGTCGCCTGAATACGGCTCGACCATCGCCGTTTTCCCGATCGACGATCGCACGCTCGAATATTTGAAGCTCACGGGCCGCTCGGCAGAGCAGATCGCGCTGGTCGAGGCGTACGCGAAGGCGCAAGGCCTCTTCCGCACCCATGCGACGCCGGATCCGTCGTACACGGATACGCTCGCGCTCGATCTCGCCGACGTCGTGCCGAACCTGGCGGGCCCGCGCCGTCCGCAAGACCGCGTGCCGCTCGGCAGCGTGAAGGCGTCGTTCTCCACGGCGCTCGCCGAATGGCAAAAGGCGCGCGGCAACGGCAAAGCCGGCAACGGCGCGCTCGGCGACGGCGCCGTCGTGATCGCGGCGATCACGAGCTGCACGAACACGTCGAATCCGTCCGTGATGATCGGTGCGGGGCTGCTCGCGAAGCATGCCGCCGAACGCGGCATCAAGCCCAAGCCGTGGGTGAAAACGAGCCTGGCACCCGGCTCGCAAGTCGTCACCGACTATCTGGAACGCGCGGGCTTGTGGCCGTATCTGAACGAGATGGGCTTCAACCTCGTCGCGTACGGATGCACGACGTGCATCGGCAATTCCGGCCCGCTCCCGGATGAGGTTGCGAAGAAGGTCTCCGAAGACGATTTGATCGTCGCGGCGGTGCTTTCCGGGAACCGTAATTTCGAAGGGCGCATCCATCCGCAAGTGCGCGCGAATTATCTCGCGTCGCCGCCGCTCGTCGTCGCGTACGCTCTCGCCGGCCGCATGGACGTCGATCTCACGTCGGAGCCGCTCGGAACCGACAAGAACGGCAAGCCGGTCTATTTGCGCGAAATCTGGCCGTCTAACGAAGAAATCGCAGGCACCGTCGCGGCCGCGGTGCAGGACGCGATGTTCAAGAAACGCTACGGGGACGTCTTCACCGGCGACGAACGCTGGCGCTCGATGCCGGTGCCGACCGGCGAGCGCTACGCCTGGGATCCGAAAAGCGAGTACGTCAAGGCCGCGCCGTATTTTGAGGGCATGCCGGAGCAGCCGCAGCCGCGCAAGGAGATCGCGGGCGCTCGCGTGCTCGCGATGCTCGGCGACAGCGTCACGACCGACCACATCTCGCCGGCGGGCAGCATCGCGAAGACGAGTCCGGCGGCGAAGTACCTGCAAGAGCACGGCATCGAGCCGCGCGATTTCAACTCGTACGGCGCGCGCCGCGGCAATCACGAAGTGATGATGCGCGGAACCTTCGCCAATACGCGCCTGCGTAATCAGCTCGTGCCCGGCGTGGAAGGGGGCGTGACGCGCTATCTCCCGACCGGCGAGCAGATGTCGATCTACGATGCCGCCATGCGCTACAAAGCGGACGGAACCCCGCTCATCGTGCTCGCGGGCAAAGAGTACGGCAGCGGTTCTTCGCGCGACTGGGCGGCGAAAGGTCCGATGCTGCTCGGAGTCGTTGCGGTGATCGCCGAATCGCTCGAGCGCATCCACCGCAGCAACCTCATCGGAATGGGCATCTTGCCGCTCGAGTTCGCGCGCGGCGCGACGGCGAAATCGCTGGGTCTGAGCGGCGAGGAAACCTTCACGATCCGCGGGCTCGACAAGCTCCAGCCGCAATCGACGCTAACCGTCGAAACGACGGGCGCCGGCGGTCAGAAGGCGGCGTTCGAGGCAACGGTGCGCATCGACACGCCCGACGAGCTGCAATACTACCGCCACGGCGGCATCCTGCAGTACGTGCTGAGACAGATCAAGGCGTCGTAACCCCTCGGGTTGTCATCCTGAGCGCAGCGAGCGTCAGCGAGCGGAGCCGAAGGACCGCGAGCCACCCGAGCCTCGCGGCCATTCGCCGCGCCGGCAAAATCGTCCATTCGGTCTTCGGACCGACACCGCAATATGCGTGGCCGCTGCTGTCGCAGCGGCTCGATGCCGAGGTGTGGGTGAAGCACGAGAACGACACGCCCATCGGCGCCTTCAAGGTGCGCGGCGGGTTGGTGTACCTGCACGAGCTGACGCGCAAGGAGCGCGGCACGTCCGGCGTCATTACGGCGACGCGCGGCAACCACGGCCAAAGCATCGCCTTTGCGGCGGCTCGCCACGGGATCAAATGCACGGTCGTCGTGCCCCACGGCAACAGCATCGAGAAGAATGCGGCGATGCGAGCGCTGGGCGCGGAGCTGGTCGTGCACGGGCGTGATTTTCAAGAAGCGCGCGAGCACATGCAGCAGCTGGCGAACGCACGCGGCCTGCACGAAGTCAACTCGTTTCATCCGTGGCTGGTTACCGGCGTCGCGACGTATGCGCTCGAGCTGTTCGAGGCCGTGCCGGATCTCGATTCCGTCTACGTTCCGATCGGCCTCGGGTCGGGCATCTGCGGCACCATTGCGGTGCGTGATGCGCTGGGCCTGGGCACGCAAGTCATCGGCGTGGTCGCGCAGACCGCCGATGCCTACGCGCGCTCGTTCGAAGCCGGCCGCGTCGTTCCGACCGAAAGCTCCGAGACGATCGCCGACGGGATGGCGGTGCGCGTGCCGGACGCCGGCGCGCTCGCGATCATCCGCCGCGGCGCTGCGCGCGTCGTTCGCGTGAGCGATGCCGAGATCGAAGCCGCGATGCGCGCGTTCTTCACGGACAGCCACAACGTGGCGGAAGGCGCCGGTGCGGCACCGCTCGCCGCGGCGATGCGCGAACGCGAGCACGTGCGAGGCAAGAAGATCGGCCTCATCCTATCCGGCGGCAACGTCGACCGGGTCGTTTACTCCGCCATCCTGAACGTAGGGCCGCATTAGCGGCCCGGAGCCGATGGATTACCGAAACAGCTTGACCACGTTGAGCGCGGTATTGTAGACGCCCCAGCAAAGCGGGATCATCACGACGGCCCATGCGAGAATGACGCCCAGGCTACCTTCTCCTTCGCTGCGCTCGTGCATTTAGGCCATCGCCTCCGCTTCCGTGAGCTTTGCGTAGTGGCGCTCGTGCAGCGGCCGCATCGCGAGATTGCAGACCAGGCCCAGCACCAAGAGCCCTGCCATGATGTACATCGTGATCGAGTACGCGTCGGCTTTCGCGACGCCGTGGTCCAGCTGGTACTGGCGGATGTAGTTCACTAGAACCGGACCGAAGATGCCCGCCGCCGACCACGCCGTGAGTATGCGGCCGTGGATCGCGCCCACTTGCATCGAGCCGAAGATATCTTTCAGGTACGCCGGTATGGTCGAGAACCCGCCGCCGTACATCGATATGATGACGAGATAGGCGATGACGAACAGGGCGATGTTGTGGGTCTTTCCAGTCCATGGAACGATCGCGTACAAAAACATGCCGAGCAGAAAGAAGATCGTGTACGTCACCTGACGCCCGAGAAAATCCGACGCCGACGCCCACGAGATCCGCCCAAGCATGTTGAAGACGCTCATGAGGCCGACGAAGCCGGAGGCTGCCGCAGCCGAAGCCGCGGCAGCGGCCGACGTCCCGTGGGGAAATCGCGACGGAAACATCTCTTGAATCATCAGCGACGCTTGGCCGAGCACGCCGATGCCGGCGGTGACGTTCAAGCACAGCAGCCACCACAGCAGCCAGAATTGCGGCGTCTTCATTGCCTCGCCGACCGTCACGTTCTGAAGCGTGATCATGCGCTTGGATTCATCGGTGCTCTTTGGCGGCACGTAGCCTTGCGGCAGCCACCCGGCGGCGGGCGCGCGCACGATCGCCGGCCCGATCATCATGAAGCACAAATACGCGAGTCCCATCACCAGCAACGTCATCGCGACGCCCGTGTCGCTCGGAGTGGAAAAATGCTTCATCAACTTGACCGCGAGCGGTGCGCCGATCATCGCTCCCCCTCCGAAGCCCATGATGGCGCACCCCGTAGCGAGTCCCGGCCGGTCGGGAAACCACTTGATCAGCGTCGAGACGGGCGAGATGTAGCCGATGCCGAGGCCGCAGCCGCCCACGACGCCGTATCCGAGATAGACGAGCCACAGTTGATGTTGCGCGACGCCGGCCGACGAAATCAAAAAACCGCCGGCAAACAGGATCGCGGCGGTAAACATCGCCTTGCGCGGTCCCACCCGTTCGACCCAAGGCCCGGCGAACGCCGCTGAAAGGCCGAGAAACACGATCGCGATGCTGAAAATCCAGCCCAATGCCGGGATGCTCCAGTCGCCCGCGGCGTGATGCGTGATCCCGATCAGCTGCGACATCGGCTTGTTGAAAACGCTGAACGCATAGGCCTGCCCGATGCAGAGATGAATCGCCAAGGCCGCCGGCGGCACCATCCACCGGCTATATCCGGAACCCGCAATCGAGTTCTCTCTCGATAAAAACTGCAGCATGCACGCCTCCCGCTATTGAATGCATGCAATTCGGGATTTCCGAGGCGAACGCCGTTTCACTCAGCGGCGAAATCAAACGTTCTGCGCCCGGTTTTCGACCTTCTACGGTGAAACGCGAGCCGGGGTCGTGCCGGCGAGTACTTCTTCGAGCGTTTCCTTTTCTCGCGGGGGCGGTGAAAAGCGCAGATAGACGACCGGGACGAGCACGAGCGTGAGCAGCAGCGAGCTCGAAAGCCCGCCGATCACCACCGTCCCGAGCGAACGCTCCGCCTGCGAGCCCGGATCGAGCGCGAGCGCGAGAGGAAGCATGCCGGCAATCATCGCGCACGTCGTCATGACGATCGGTCGGAACCGCTCCAGCGCGCTCTCGCGCACCGCGGCGATCCGTTCGTAGCCGGCGTGCCGGAGGCGATTGGCGAAATCGACCAGCAGGATGCCGTTCTTTGTCACGAGACCCACGAGCAGCACCGAGCCGATGAACGAAAACAGGTTCAGTGTTTGGTGGGCGAGGGCCAGGGCTCCGAGCGCGCCGACGACGGCGACCGGAACCGAGAACATGATCACGAAGGGCGTTTTGTAGCTGTCGTACAGCGCGACCATCAAGAGGTAGACGAGCGCGATCGAGAGCAGCAGCGAGATGCTCATGCCTACCACCGTGTCATGCACGGATTGCTGGTTGCCGCCGACGATCGGCTGCACGTGCACGCCGGCCGGGAGGTGCAGCGCCGCGATGCGCGCGTCGAAGGCGCGCTGCACGTTGGACAGCTCGTACCCCGGCGCGACGTTGGCGCCCACGTAGACGACGCTTTGCCGGTCGATGCGCGTGATGAGCGGTTGCGCGGGTGCGTACTCGAGGTGCGCGATGTCGCCGACATGAATGATCGAGCCGTTGTTGGCGCGGATCGGAATCGCGGCGATCGCCGAGAGATTCGTCTGGTCGTGCTGCGGATAGATCACCTGCACGTCTTTGAGGCCGTCGACGCCGGTGAATTGCGTCGCGATGACGCCGCCGAATGCAGCCCGGATCGCCGTCGAGGCCGTGCCGATCGAGGCGTCGAGCGCGCGCGCGCGGTCGCGGTCGAATTCGACGTCGACTTGCGGCGAATTCGCGGTCGCCGTCGTCGTGACGTCCTCTGCGCCCGGCGAGGCCTCGAGCGCCTCGTAGACCTGCTGCGCATAAGGGGTGGGATCGTCGACGCCCGTCGCGGTCACGACTTCGTCGATCGGCTGCTGAATGCCGCCTTGAATGTCGGTCGCCGGAATCGCGACGACGCTCGCCGCCGGCACGATCTGCTGCGCGCGCGCCTGCATCGCGGCGGCCCACTGCGCCGTCGAGCGGCGGCGGTTGGGCTTCAAAAAGACGTGCAGCTGTCCGATCGCGCCGTTGTTGACATAACCCGGCAGATTGCCGACGTACGCACCGGCCAGCGCGGTTTCCGCCGCGACGTCTCCAATGGAGTCGACGTAGCGCTCGATCGCGAGAACCCCTTTGCGCGTGGTCTCGAGCGGCGTTCCCGTCGGATACGTCACGGTCAAATAGAGCTCACCGCGGTCGACTTGCGGGACGAACTCGAAGCCGACGATGCCGAGCGGAATGAGCAGCAGCGCGAGCGCAAGGGTCCCGAACGAAATCAGCATCACGGTTCCGCGCCGCCGGAGCGCCCACTCCAGCGCGCGCGTAGCGTACCAGCGGCGCAAACGCTCAAAGGCGGCGGCGAACGAGTCGATGATCCGCCATGGCCGCCACGTCGAGAGCAGCGACCAGCGTCCCGCGAGCGCGGGCGTCACGGTGAACGAGACGAAAAGCGACGTCAGGGTCGCGACGGTGACCACGAGACCGAACTCGCGCAAGAAGAGCCCGACGGTTCCGGGCAAAAACGAGATCGGCAAGAAGACGACGACGTCGACCAGCGTGATGACGACCGCCGCAACGCCGATCTCCATGCGGCCCGAGATGGCCGCTTCGCGCGGCGCCCGGCCATTTTCGTGATGGCGCTCGATATTTTCCAAGACGACGATCGAGTCGTCGACCAATATGCCGATAATCAGCGTCATGGCGAGCAGCGAGACGGTGTCGATCGTGAAGTTTGCGAGATGCATCGCCGCCAGCGTCACGAACAGGGACGTCGGGATCGCGAGCATCACGACGACGGCGTTGCGCCACGAATGCAGGAAGAACAGCATCACGACGCCGGTGAACAGGATCGCTTCGATCAGCGTGCGGACGACGCCCGAGAGCTGCTCTTCGGTATAGGTCGCCTGCACGTTGAGGACCGTCAAGTGTACGTTGGGATACGCGCGTTCGAGACCCGGCAGCGCGCGCAGGACCGCCTCGGAGGCTTGCACCTCGCTCGTGTTGCTGGCCTTTTGCACGTCGAGCGCGATGCTGGGCGCGCCGTGCGTGTAGGCATAAACGCGTTGCGGCTCATAGGTATCCGTGACCGTCGCAACGTCGCCGACGCGGAAGAGCCGCGCAGAGACGCCGAAGGGATTCGTGCCGCTCGGCAACGCCGTCGATCCGCCGCTCACGAGCAGATCGGCGACCGAAGCCGGCCTCTGCACGTCGCCGCGGATGTCGATGTTCGTTTCGCGGTCGGGAGCGTAGGCGATGCCGCCCGGGGCGCGGACGTTGTTGTTAGCGATCGTCGACGTTACGTCGGTGAGCGTCAGGCCGTCGGCCAGCAGCGCGTCGGGATGCACGTTGACCTGGATCGACGGCGTCACGTTCCCGTTCTCGACGACGTATGAGACGCCGGGAATCTGCTCGATCGCAGGGACGATGCGCGTGGTGACCGTCGAGGAGAGCTGGCCGGGCGCGAGCGAGCTCGAGCTGGCGACGAGCGAGACGACGACCGCCTCGCTGGGATCGTAGATCGACACTTGGGGCGTTTGCAGGTCCGTCGGCAGCTGGCGCTGCGCGTTTTGCACCCGGCCCTGCACCTGGACGAGGTCGGTGTTGACGTCCGAGCTCAGCGCGAAATGCGCGACGATCGTCGCTTGTCCCGATTCGATCGCGGTTTCCATCGTGTCGAGGTTGGGAGCGCCGGCAATCTGATCTTCGAGGGGGCGCACGATCGCGTCGCGCAGCTCCGTCGTCGAGGCGCCGGGATACTGCACCAGCACTTGGATCGTCGGCACGTCGTAATTCGGGAACTGCTGCTTTACGAGCGTGACGGATGCGATCGAACCTGCCAAGAGCGTCAGCAGGACGAAAACCGTCACGAGCGTGGGGCGCTGGACGAACAGACGTGTGAGGTTCATTTCGCGGGAACGCCCTCGGGCGGAGCCGGCGACGGCGCGAGCGGCTCGGGCGGCTTGGGATGGCGGGGCGCGAGCCACACGAATGCGACGGGAACGAGAACGAGCGTCAAGAGCAGCGAGCTCGACAGGCCGCCGATGACGACGATGCCTAGCGAGCGGCGCGTCTCCGAGCCGGGATCGATGGCGATCGCGATCGGCAGCATGCCGGCAATCATGGAGACGGTGGTCATGATGATCGGCCGGAACCGTTCGCGCGCGCTTTCGCGGATCGCGGTGAAGCGATCGATGCCCGCTCGCACGCGATGATTGGCGAAATCGACCAGCAAGATGCCGTTCTTGGATACCAGACCGATGAGCATTACCGTGCCGATGAGCGAGAAGAGGTTGAGCGACTGGTGCGTGACCGCAAGCGAGCCGAGCGCGCCGACCGAAGCCACGGGAATCGCGAACATGATGATGGCAGGCAGCACGTAGCTGTCGTAGAGCGCCACCATCAGCAGATACACGAGCGTAAACGAGAGCAGAAGCGCGAAGCCGAGGCCGCTCACCGTTTCGGCGAGCCGCTGCTGCTGGCCGCCGGCGTTCGGAATCACGTGGACCGTGTTCGGCAGATGCAGTGCGGCGACGCGCTGCAAGAACGCGCGCTGAACGTTCGAGAGCGCGAAGCCGGGTGCCACGTTGGCGCTGACGTGGACGACGGTGTTGCGGTTCGTGCGGGTGATGAGCGGCGTATTAGGGTCCTCGACCAGACGTGAGACGTCGCCGACGTACGCGATAGAGCCGGTCTTCGTGCGAATCGGGATGCGGGCGATCGCGTCGACCGACGTTTGATCGCTCTGCGGATAGGTGACTTGCACGTATTTGACGCCGAGATTCGTGAAGAATTGCGCGGCGGTCGAGCCGCCGAAGGCGGCACGAATGCCGTTTGCGGCCGAGGCGATGTTGACGTCGAGCGACCGGGCGCGCTCGCGGTCGAACACGACGTCGACTTGCGGTGAGAGAATCGCCGCGTTGCTGACGGCGTGCACCGCTCCGGGCGTGGATTGCAGCGCGGAGAGGATTTTCTGCGCGTACGGAACGGGATCGTCGTTGTCGGAGACGATGTTGTAATCGATCGGCTGCGAGTTGCCGCCGCCGAAGCCGGTAGCCGGGATCGCGACGGGTTTTGCGAGCGGATATGTCTTGCGGGCCATCGCCCCGAGAGCGTTGGCCCAATAGAAGGTCGAGTGTTTGCGGTCGTCTTTCAGCCACACGTGGATTTGCCCGACGGAGCCCTGGACGATCGAACCGCCGAATCCGGCTTGGTATGCGCCGGCGATGCCCGTGAGACGCTGGACGTCGGGGATGCGATTGATTTGCGACGTCAAATCGGCGATAGCGGCGTTCGTCGTCGCAAGCGGAGTCCCGGTCGGGAACGTCAGCTGCATGAAGATTTCGCCGCGATCGATCGGCGGAATGAAATCGAAGCCGATGACGTGCAGCGGCACGAGGCTCAAGGCGCCGGCGACCGAGATCGCGCAAATCGCGACGACCGCCTTGCTGTGGCGCAAGCCCCACTCCAGGTGCTCGAGATACCAAAGGCGCGTGCGCTCGAATCCGCGCGTAAACGCCTCGATGAACCGCGGCGCGTTATGGCGAGAGAGCAGCGACCAATTTCCGGCCAGCGCCGGCGTGATCGTGAACGATACCGCGAGGGACGTGAGCGTCGCAACCACGACCACGATGCCGAACTCTTGCAAAAATCGTCCGGTTACGCCGGGCAGAAACGAGATCGGCGCAAACACCACGACGTCCACCAGCGTGATGACGACGGCCGCAGCGCCCATCTCCGTGCGGCCGAGCAGCGCCGCCGTCCTCGGCGCTTCACCGTCCTCGAAGTGGCGTTTCGCGTTCTCGAGCACGACGATCGAATCGTCGACGAGGATGCCGATGCACAGCGTCATGGCCAGCAGCGAGATCGTGTCGATCGTGAAATTCATGAGCCGCATGACGAAGAGCGTCGTAAGCAGCGAGGTGGGAATGGCAATCATCACCACGATTGCGTTGCGCCACGAGCGCAAGAAGAACAGCATCACGATGCCGGTGAAGAGGATGCCGAGCGCGATCGTGTGGTAGACGGCATTGAGCTGCATCTGCGTGAAATCGGCCTGATTGTTGAGCACCGCGAAGTCGACGTTCGGATACTCGGCGCGCAAACGCGGCAGCGCGGCGAGAACGTTTTGTGCCGCCGCGATTTCGCTGGCTCCGGTCGCTTTCTGGATGCCGAGCGTGATCGCCACGCGGTCGCCGACGTACGAATAGGTGCGGCGCGTCTCGGCGCCGTCGACGACCTTGGCGACGTCGCCGACGCGCATCACGCGCTGCGAGATGCTCCAATCGTTCAGACCCGGGAGCGGTGCGGTCGCAGCGCCGCCTTGCGTGCCGGCCCGCGCGGACGACGTTGCGGCGGTTCCGGTCGTGGTCGCGCCGCCTCCGCGCAGGCCCGTGCCGCCTTGCGGGCCGAGCAGCGACGCGGCGCCGGTAGAGCCGGCGGCCGCCGGGAACAGCGGCAGGTTCGCGACGCTGGCGACGTTCGTGATGTCGCCGCGCACGTCGATCGAGGTCTCTTGCGCCGGTCCGTACGCGATGCCGCCCGGCGCGCGGATGTTGTTGCCGGAAATCGCCGAGACGACGTCGCCGAGGACGAGCCCCGAAGAAGCCAGAGACTGCGGATCGACGTACACCTCGATCGCCGGCGTGACGGTGCCGTTGGCGTTGACGTTGGAAACGCCGTCGATTTGCTCGATCTCCGGAACCAAGTTGTTCGTGACGATCGACGAGAGGGCGGCGGCGGAGAGCGAGCGCGACGTGACGGCAAGCGTCACGACGGTTGCCTGGCCGGGATCGAACGTGCGCACGTTCGGCGGCGACAGATCGGTCGGCATGACGGACATCGTCGACTGCACGCGCCGCTGCACTTCCACCAGATCCGTCGTCTGATTCGAGTCGAGCGTGAACGTTGCGGAGATCGACGCCTGCCCGTTCTGAATCGACGTGTTCATGTGATCGAGGTTCGGGGCGCCCGCGATCGCGTTTTCGATCGGCTTGACGATCGCGTCGCGAATCTCCGTCGGCGACGCGCCCGGATACGACAGGCTGACGTTGACCGTCGGGAAGTCGATGTTCGGAAAGTTCTGCTGCACGAGCGTCGCGAGTGACAACGAACCCGCCAGAAGGACCAGCGAGCACAGAACGACGACGAGCGTCGGACGGCGGACGAAGAGCTGCGTTAGCCGCATCGCGCGGTTCGCTTACTGTTTGCTGACGCGGCGATAGGGACGGCCCGAAGCGCCCGGCTGCGGACGGCCGCCGCCCAGCGGCTGACCGTCCGTGAGACCGAGCTGTCCGTCCGAGATGACGCGCGCGCCCGCCGGCAGACCGCTGACGATGGACGTCGTGCCGTCGCTGGCGAGCTCCTTGACCGGCACGCGCTTGGCCACGCCTTTTTGCGCGATCATCACGCTCGAGCGCGTGTCGTCGAGGAAGGACGTCGCCGGAATCCCGATACCGGTCGCCGCCGGCAAATCGATCGTCGCGGTCACGGGGACGCCGGCTTGCAGCACGTCGCCGGGATTGGCGATCTCCGCTTTTACCGTGAAGTTCGTCGAACCGGGTTGTACTTGCCCGAGCACGGCGACGATCGTACCGGTGTAGGTACGTCCCGTTTGGTCGCCGCCCGCGCGGACGCGCACCGGTGCGCCGTCGTGAATGCGGAAGATGTCGGTGCTCGAGGCGTTCAGCTCGGCGTAAACGCGGGAGAGCTCTTGGATCGTGAAGAGCGTTCGGCCCGCGGGATATTCGCCCGGATTGAGGTTGCGGTTGACGACGACGCCGTCGACCGGCGAGGTAATGGTCGCGTGCGCGATCTGCACGCGAATCTGCTGCGCCTGTGCGCGCGCTGCCGCGGCATCGGCTTGGGCCGCCTGGATGTTGGCCGCTTGAAGACCTTGCTTGGGATTCCCGTTGACTCGTTCGTTCGTGATTGCCGATGCGAGCGCCGCTTGCGCCGAGCGAAAGGCGGCTTCATCGTTCGACACTTGCGTGCGCGCCTGATCGAAAGATTGCTGCTGGATGTAGCCTTGGGAAAGCAGCTGCTGATCGCGCTGCATCGTCAGGGTGTCCATCGCGAGCGTGTGCTGCGCTTGCGCGACCGATTGACGCGCTTGCGTGACTTGCTGGGGGCTCTGACCGTAGTTGAGCTGCGCCGTATAGCGTGCCTGCGCGATCTTCGCTTCGTCTGAAGCCACGGTGCGCAGCTGCGCGTCTAACTGCGCGCGCAGATCCGCGGTGTCGAGCACGGCGAGGGTCTGTCCGGCTCGCACGTGGTCGCCTTCGTTGACCAGGACCTTATCGGCGAATTCCGTGAGCGAGCTCGAAATGGCGACGTTTTGCAGCGGCGCGATGATGCCCGCGATGGTGAGCACCGGATGGACGGAGGTGCGCTGCGCGACGGCCGTCGGGACGGGCGCAGGCGACGGTGGACCGGCCGCGCCGCCGCGCAGGCGATTTGCTTGCCGGCCGCAGCCGCCGAGGAGCAGCGCCAACACAAAAGCGGCGGCCACGAGCCGCACGGAAGTCCCTTTCATACGTATGTAAAAACCAACCTACGAGAAAATCCTGAAACGAGCCTGAGATTCCCCGCTTGGGCTAATCTACGGCGGAGAATTCGACCGCTTCGATGACGCCGAGCTGCTCGGGCGTCAGTTCCTTGCCGCGGCCGGCCGGCGCAACTCGCCACGCCAAAGCAATACCGGCGGCCAGGACGAGGCCGGCGAGAAGATATGCGGCGCCGGGAAGATTCCAAGCGCGCAAAGGCCCGATGAACGCCGAGAACGTCGATGCAAAGATCGCGGGGCCGATCAGCATCGCGATCCCGCGCACGCTCGTGAGCGCGCCTTGCAGTTGCCCTTGTTCCGACGGCGCGACGAGCGGCGACATGAGGCCTTGCGCGGAAGGCGTCGCAAGACCCCATAGATTGATCAACGGAATGGCGAGCCAGAACAGCATGCCCGTCGGCGCGAGCCCGAACCCGGCAAAGCCCAGCGCGCCGCACGCGAGACCGACAATGAGCGCGCGCCGTTGGCCGATTGCCGCGACGACGCGGCGCACCAGACCGACCTGCACGATCACGGAACAAAGACCGACGATCGCCAGCGTGATGCCGACCGTGCGCGTGTCCCACGCGTAGCGGTAGTCGCCGTAGAGGACGAACGTATTGAAGGACTCGTGCGCGAGATAGGCGAGAAACATCACGCCTGCAAGCCCGAGCAGCTCGGGATGGGAACGCAGCAGCTTGAGCGAGCCGACCGGATTTGCGCGCGACCAGACGACGCGCTCCGAGCGCTTTTCCGCTGCAAGCGATTCGGGCAATACGAAGAAGCCGTAGAGCCAATTCAGCGTCGAGAACGCGGCGGCGACCCAAAACGGCAGACGCGGATCGAGCGATCCGAGAACGCCGCCCATCGCGGGGCCGATGATGAATCCCAAACCGAAGGCGCCGTTGAGCACCGCGAAGTGCCCGGCGCGCTTTTCCGCCGGCGTGACGTCGGCGATGTAGGCGTAGGCCGTCGAGACGCTCGCGGCCGTGGCGCCGGAGATGACCCGGCCGATGAAGAGCCAGCCCACCGTCGGTGCGAGCGCCATGATCGCATAGTCGATCGCCATGCCCGCATTCGACATCAGAATCACTCGGCGGCGTCCGAAGCGATCGGAAAGCGCGCCGAGCACCGGCGCCGCCCCGAATTGCATCAGCGCGAAAATCGTGCCGAACCATCCGAAGATCCGCGTTGCCTCGGCGGTGTTGCCGTGCATGAAGTCGAGCACCAGCTGCGGCAAGACGGGAATGATGATGCCGACCGCAAGCATGTCGAGCAGCACGGTGACGAAGACGAAGCCGAAAGCCGCCTTGCGCATTGGCTGACTCTAGCATACTTGAAACGTTCGTTTCAAGTATGCTAGGCTCGCTGCGTGGCAAGGACCGTCGACGAGCGGCGCCGGACGGAGCTGCTGGACCGGATCGTCGATTACGTCATGGAAAGCGGGCTCGCCGATCTTTCGCTGCGGCCTCTCGCAAAGGCCGTGGGCTCGAGTCCCCGCGTGCTGCTCTACTACTTCGGCTCCAAGGACGACCTCATTACGGAGATCCTGGTGCGCGCGGGTGAGCGCCAGCGCGAGATGTCCGCGAAGCTCCCGAAGCATCCGGATTCCTACGAGCAGACGATGCGTGCCGCATGGAGGCTCTTCAGCGCGCCCAAGCAGGAGCCGATCTATCGCCTGTTTTTCGAGACGTACGGCCTGGCGCTGCAGGACCGTAAGCGGTTCGCGCGATTCTTGGATCACGTCGTCGAAAATTGGCTGGCCTACCTGGAAGCGCCGGCGCTTCGCGACGGTTACAGCCGAAAAGACGCCCGGGCCATTGCGACGATCATGATCGCCGGCTTTCGCGGCTTTTTGCTCGATCTGTGCGCTACGCACGACCGCAAACGCATCGGCCGCGCGGTGGAATTATGGATTGACGCGCTCGATGCGATACCCACGCCGAAGGAGCTCGCTCGCGATGAATAGTCCTCAGGACTCCACGATTTTGATCGCAACGTGGGAGGGCGGTCTCTTGAGCATCACCGGGAAGATGCTCCGCGAGGAGCTCCCCGGTCAATCCGTTCGCAGCCTCGTCGGCGATGGACGCGGAGGCGTGCTCGCAATCGTCGGTGGAAATTCGCTCTGCCGGCGCTCCGCTGCCGGCGAATGGACCACGATCGCAAAGACCGATTTCGCGCTTTCCTGCTGCTGCGTGCGCGGAGACGTCCTCTTCGCCGGAACCGACGATGCGCGCATCTTGCGCATCAGCCTCGACGGCGAGCTGGTCGGTCCGCCGCTTGGGATTCGTTCGATGGCGGTGACGCGCGACGGCACGCTTCTGGCCAACGTCCACGTCGGCGGAATACCTCGATCGATCGATGGGGGCCTGACGTGGAGGCCGACGATCGATATCGACTGTGACGTTCACCAGGTCTGCGCGCATCCAAACCGCCCGGAGATCGTGGCGGCGGCAGCGGCCGCGGGTCTTTGTTTGAGCCGCGATGCCGGAGCGACCTGGACGATCGAACGGCGAGGGCTTCACGCGCTCCATTGCTCCGCCGTCGCGTTCGGGAGGCGCGACGTCTTCGTCTCCGCGTCTACCGATCCGTTTGCCGCGCAGGGTGCAGTTTATCGACGCGCGATTGACGCAGACGAGCCGCTGCAGCGTTTGGGCGGAGGCATGCCGGATTGGACGAAGGGCAAAGCTGATACCGGCTGCATCGCGACGCGCGATGCAAAGGTCGCCGTGATCGATGGAGCGGGATGTCTTTACGTGTCGGATGACGACGGCGCTACGTGGTCAGCGTCGTTTGACTGCGCGTGCGCGCCGAGCGCCCTTCACATCTGCTGATCGCGCCGCGTCGCCTATTCGGGCGGCTTGTGCGTCATGATCTCGCCGAGCTCCGCGATCGAGGCTCGAAGCTGCGACAGCGCGCCCGGATCGAGCACCTCGGTCCGCTGAAAGGCCCGCAGCACGGCCGAAAGCCGTTTCAAAACGCGCTCGATGACCTGAAGGTGGACGTTGTGAAACGCCTTCCACTCGTCGATGCGCCCCTCGGGGTCGTCCGCGCTCACGTCGGGTGATTTACGCGGGTCTACGGCGAGCCCTGCGACGAGTCGTCTTGCCGTGCGGGTAACCGCAACGGTGCGGACCGGCGTCTCTTGACCGGCCGATAAATTCTATTTTAGAATAAATTAAATGACCCCGCGGCGCTACCGGTACGATCCGGCCCGGCGCAAGGCCGCCGTCGAGAAGACGCGCGCGCGCATCCTGCGCGCGGCCGCGGATCTGCACGCCAAGCACGGCATCGTCGGGACCAGCTACGCCATGATCGCGAAGAAGGCCGACGTCTCGCTGCCGACGGTCTACCACCACTTTCCGGAGCTGGGAGATCTGGTCGCGGCATGCGGCGGATACGTGCTCGGCCGCGCGCCCTTGCTTGGGCCGGAAATCTTCGAAGGCATCGATGATGCGCAGTCGCGGCTACGCGCCTTGGCGCAGCATTTGTGCAAGTTTTATCGCTTTGTCGCGCCGTGGTTCCGGTGGATCTACTACGAGGCCCGAATCGTCGCCGAAATCGCGCTGCTCCACAAAAAAGCGACCGAGGCTCGGCGCGCGCTGCTCGGCGCGGCGCTCGCTCCGGCGTTCGGAAAAAATCCGCCGCAGCGGCTTGCGGCTCTCTGCGAGTCGCTGCTCGATTTTCCCGCGTGGCAAACGCTCACCGGCGATGGCCGCCTCTCCGATGATGAGGCCGAGGCTGCGCTGGTCGATGCGCTCACGACGCTCGTCAACTCCATGAAGCCTGCAAATCTTTCTATGAGGGGGTCCTCGACATGACGACCACGACGCACGATCCGTCCAAAGCTACCGTCGGTTTCGAAGGGATCTTCGAGATGGTCAACGGTTTTCAGCAATCCAGCGCGATAAAAGCCGCGGTCGAGCTCGATATTTTTACGCACATCGCGGACGGAGCCGCCAGTGCATCCGAATTAGCCAAACGTTGCGGAGCAACCGAACGAGGGATGCGCATTCTTTGCGATTATCTCAGCGTTCTCGGATTGCTGAGGAAGAGCGGGGGAACGTATGCATCGTCGCCGGAGTGCGAGCTCTTCCTCAACAAAAAATCCCCCGCGTACGTGGGGTCGACGCTCGAGTTCTTTCTGTCGCCTCTGCAGACGGAGGGCTTCGAAGACCTCGCTTCTGCCGTTCGGGGAACTCGTGCGACGCCCGGCGTCACCGTGCCGGAAAATCCGCTTTGGGTGACCTTCGCGCGCGCCATGGCGCCGCTCATGGTCCTGCCGTCGCAGCGTCTTGCGGAATTGCTCACGACCGACTCCGAGGCATCGCAAAAGGTGCTGGACATCGCCGCGGGCCACGGGCTCTATGGCATCGCGTACGCCGCACGCAATCCCAATGCGGAGATCGTGGGCTTGGATTGGGCGCCGGTTCTCGAGGTGGCGCGCCAAAACGCTCGCGAAGCGGGCATCGAACAGCGGTACCGCACGATCGCAGGTGACGCCTTCGAGGTCGATCTCGGAGGCGATTACGATCTCGTGCTTTTGGTCCATTTGCTGCACCACTTCGGCCCCGAATCGATCGAAAAGCTGCTGCGCAAGATTCGCAAGGCGCTAAAACCGGCAGGACGCCTCGCAATTTTGGAGTTCGTGCCGAACGACGACCGCGTCTCGCCTCGCATCCCGGCGATGTTCAGCCTCTTCATGCTCGCGACGACGCCGAACGGCGACGCCTACACCTACGCCGAGTTCGACCGCGCGCTGCGCTCCGCCGGCTTCTCGTCAAACGAGATCCACGACTTGCCGCCGACGTTCTTCCGCGTCATCGTCGCCGTCCCGTAGCAGTTAGCCGCGCGCCTCCATCACAGCGCGTTGTTCGCGCCTACGGCCTGATCCCGTATCGCGAGCGCGATGGCGGCGAACAGCAGCACGGCGCCGAGGAGCGTCGTTCCCCCGAGCGCCTCGCCGAACACGAGCGCCGCGAGCACCGCGGCAACGACGGGCTCGAAGAGCGTCGAGAAGCCGACGGTCGTCGGCGTGAACCAGCGAAGCGCGACGTTGATTGCGGTGTGTCCTCCGAGCTGTGAGATGAAGGCCATCGCCAAGATGCCCAGCCACGCCGTGATCGCTGAGGGCGGCGGCGGCGATTGGTGCGAGAGCAGCGCGAGCGGAACGAGGACGATCGCCGCCCACGTGTACGTGCGCGCGACGATCGCCAGCGTCGTGAGGTTGCTGCGAACGCTGCGCACGAGCATCAAATACGCGGCCATGGCGGCACCACCGAGCGTCGCGAGGAACGCGCCGAGAACCGCGTGTCCGGCGATCGGCGCGGCGGCGCCGCGCGCGCCGACGACGAGCCCGAGGCCCGCCGCGCCGCATGAGAGCGCCAGCGCGAACGTACCGCTCGGCAAGCGGCGCAGCGCGATCGCGCCGGCGATTCCGGTGAAGAGCGGCGACGTGCACACGAGCAGCGTGGCAATCGCTATCGATGTGAACTCCAGCGATGCGATCCAGCCGGCAAAGTGCACCGCAAGCGCCGCTCCGGCACAGGCAAGCACGGCCTCGCGTCGCGCGCCCAAACCGCGGCGGCCGGCGCCGCCGCGCGCGAAGAGCAGCAGCAGGACAATTGTCGCAGCGATTCCGAGCCGCAAATACGAAACCGCAAGCGGACCCGCGCCGCCGAGCGCGAATCGCGCGAAGATTGCGGCAGCCCCGACGAAGAGCTGCGCGCCCCCCAGGGTGGCGTAGCGAATCGGCGGCGCAGGAGCCCGCGCGTTACGTTCCGCAGACGTTTGATCCAGGAGGATTGCCATGCCTTTCCGCAGCGGACAGCACTTCGTTCAGGTTCCGGGGCCGACGAACATTCCGGAGCGCGTGCTGCGCGCCATGGACCATCAAATCGTCGATCACCGCGGGCCCGAGTTCGCGCAGCTGACGCGCGAGATACTTCCGATGATGCGCGAGCTGGTGAAGTCCAAAGATGCGCACGTGATCCTGTATCCATCGTCCGGAACCGGCGCGTGGCAAGCCGCGCTCTCCAACGTCCTCTCGCCGGGCGATCGGGTGCTGGTGGCGGAGACCGGGCAGTTCTCCAACGCCTGGGCCGACCTTGCGGAGAAGCTCGGCATCGAAGCCGATCTCATTCCAGGCGACTGGCGCACCGGCGCCGATCCGGACGAGATCGCGCGGCGCTTGCGCGCCGACGGCGGGCACAAGATCGCCGCCGTGATGGTGCTGCACAACGAAACGTCGACCGGCATCACCTCGCGCCTTGGCGACGTGCGCGAGGCGATCGATGCGACCGGGCATCCCGCGTTGTTCTTGGTCGACACCGTCTCCTCGCTGGCATCGATCGACTATCGTCACGACGAGTGGAAGGTCGACGTCATGGTCGGCGGCTCGCAAAAGGGCCTCATGCTGCCGCCCGGCATGGGCATCAACATCGTCTCGCGCAAGGCGCTCGAAGCATCGAAGAAATCGCGCTTCCCGCGTTCGTACTTCGATTGGCAGGCCATCATCGAGGCGAACCTCGAGGGCTTCTATCCCTACACGCCGCCGACGTCGCTCCTGTACGGCCTGCGGGAATCGCTGAAGATGATGCTGCGCGAAGAGGGCATTGCGAACACCTTTGCGCGCCACGCGCGCCTCGCGGAGGCGACGCGGCGCGCCGTGCGCGGCTGGGGGCTGGAGATTCTGCCGCGCGATCCGCGCGAATTCTCCAATACGCTCACGCCCGTCGTCATGCCCGACGGCGTCGATTCCGACAAGGTTCGCGCCGTCATCTTGGATCGTTTCGACGTCTCGCTCGGCATCGGTCTCGGACGCGTCAAAGGCAAGATCTTCCGCATCGGTCACCTCGGCAGCCTGAACGAAACGATGCTCGCGGGCGTGTTGTGCGCGGTGCAGATGGGCTTGCGGCTCTCCGGCGTGAACGCCGGCAACGGCATCGAGCCGGCCCTGGAATATCTCGCGAACCCTGAACGCGAAGCCGTCCTCGTCTGATCCCGGGCTCGAAGCGCGCCTGCGCCGCGAAGTTCGCGGTGAGGTCGCTTTCGATGCGTTCACGCGCGGGCTCTATGCAACCGACGCGTCGATCTACCAAATTCAGCCGCTCGGCGTCGTCATCCCGAAAACGATCGATGACGTCGCAGCGGTCGTTGCGATCTGCCGCGATGCCGGCGTGCCCGTTTTGCCGCGCGGCGCGGGAACGTCGCAGTGCGGACAGACCGTCGGGGAAGCCGTCGTCGTCGATACGAGCAAATATCTGCGCGCGCTCGAGAACGTCGACATTCCGGCGCGGTCGGCGCGCGTGCAGCCCGGCGTCGTCCTCGATCGTCTCAACGCGCGGCTAAAATCGTCCGGCTTATTCTTCCCCGTCGATCCGTCGACGGCGAGCCGCGCGACGCTCGGCGGCATGACGGCGAACAACTCCTCCGGGGCGCGCTCGCTGCGCTATGGGATGATGGTCGACAACGTGCTCGCCATCGATGCGATCCTCGCAGACGGAACCCGCGCGCGCTTTGCGAGGAACGAAGGGCCGCCGGCCCTCATGCAGCGGCTTCGCGAGATCGGCGAACGAGAACGCGACGAGATCGCGGCGCGCTTTCCAAAGGTGATGCGGCGCGTCGGCGGCTACAACATCGATGCGATCTCGAGCGGACCGTTCAACGCCGCAAAGATTCTCGTCGGCTCGGAAGGGACGCTGGCGTTTTTTACGTCGATCGAGCTCGCGCTGCAGCCGCTGCCGCGGGCGGCCGTGCTCGCCGTCTGCCATTTTCCGCGTTTTTCGGATGCGATGGCCGCGACGCAAGAGCTCGTCAAGACGGGGCCGGTCGCGGTCGAGCTCGTCGATCGCACGATGCTCGAGCTCTCGCGCGCGAATGCGGCGTTCGCGCCGGCGATCGAGCGCTACGTCCGCGGGCGTCCTGATGCGATCTTGCTCGTCGAGTTCACGGGTGATGAGGTGCTGCCGCTGCTCTCGAAGCTCGACGAGCTGCAGGAGCGCATGGAGCAGCTCGGCTTTCCGGATGCGGTCGTGCGCGTCACCGATGCGGCGGCGCAGGCCGAAATTTGGGCGGTGCGCTCGGCCGGCCTGAACATCATGACGTCGATGAAAGGCGATGCGAAGCCGGTCTCGATCGTCGAAGATTGCGCGGTCCCGCTCGAGCATCTCGCCGAGTACACGAGCCGCCTCGAGCAGATCTTCGCCAAGCACGGCACGTACGGCACGTGGTACGCGCATGCATCCGTCGGGTGCTTGCACGTGCGCCCGGTGCTCAATGTCAAGCGCGGCGAAGACGTCGGCAAGCTGCGCGCGATTGCCGAAGAAGCCTTTGCGCTCGTGCGCCGCTACGGCGGCTCGCATTCCGGCGAGCACGGGGACGGCATCGTGCGGTCGGAATTCCACGACGACATGTACGGCCAGCGCATCGTGCGCGCGTTCGAGGACGTCAAGGCGGCCTTCGATCCGCAATCGCTCTTCAATCCCGGGAAGATCGTGCGCCCGCCGCGGATGGACGACCGGTCGCTCTTTCGATATTCCGAAACCTATGCGCCGCTGCAGATCGATACCGTGCTCGACTGGTCGGAATGGGGCGGCTTCGCCGGGGCCGCCGAGATGTGCAACAACAACGGTGCCTGCCGTAAGGACGCCGGCGTCATGTGCCCGTCATACATGGCGACGCAAGACGAGCACGACGTCACGCGCGGGCGCGCCAACGCCTTGCGCCTCGCGCTCACCGGTCAGCTCGGCGCCGATGCCTTTACGTCGGATGCGATGCACGAGGTGCTCGATTTGTGCGTGAGCTGCAAGGCGTGCCGCCGCGAATGCCCGACCGGCGTCGACATGGCGCGCATGAAGGTCGAGTTTTTGTACCACTATCGCAAGAAGCACGGAGGCCGCCTGAAGGACCGGATCGTTGCCGAGCTTCCGCGCTACGCGCCGCTGCTCGGCGCGGCGCGCGTGCCGATGCGCGTGCGCAACGCGTTGCGGCGCGGTCGCCGGCTGCCGGTTCCGGCGGCGCGTCCGTTTCGCGACGAGCGGCGGGGGCACGGCGACGTCGTGCTGTTCGTGGATACGTTCAACCGCTATTTCGAGCCGCACAACGCGCGCGCGGCGCTCAAGGTCTTGCGGGCCGCAGGGTACGACGTCGTCTTTCCGGCGGTGCGCGATCGCGGGCGGCCGCTGTGCTGCGGGCGGACGTATCTGTCCGCCGGAATGATAGACGAGGCGCGAAGGGAGTTTTCGCGCCTCGTCGGGTCGCTGGCGGATTTTGCCCACCAGGGTATGCCCATCGTTGGTTTGGAGCCCTCGTGCCTCTTGACGCTGCGCGACGAGCTGCTTGCCGTTGCGCCGAGCGATGACGCACGCGCGATTGCGGCGCGCGCGCTCTTATTGGAAGAATTCTTGGCCCGCGAGCAGCGCGAGGGCCGCTTGAATCTGCCGTTGCGCGCGCTCGCTGCGCAGCGGGCCCTGGTTCACGGGCATTGCCACCAGAAAGCGTTCGGGGCGTTCGGATCGGTCTTGCAGACCCTACGGATGATTCCGCAGCTCGAGGTCAGCGCGATCGAATCGAGCTGCTGCGGGATGGCGGGGAGCTTCGGCTACGAGCCGGAGCATTTCGAGATTTCGAAGGCGATGGCGGAGCGTTCGCTGCTGCCGGCGATTCGCGCCGCCGGCGCGGGGACCGCGATCGTCGCCGACGGTACCAGCTGCCGGCATCAGATTGCGGATCTCGGCGGCCGTCAGGCCGAGCATGCGGCCTGCGTGCTTGAGCGGGCTTTGGTCTAGCGAAGCCGGGGGCCCCAGCCGCCGAATAGCGTGCTTGCGGCGGGCTGCATCGGGTTGCGCACCATGTGCGACTTGCGGTCGTCGATCGGGTTCGGGTTCGAGAGCGGGCGGGTGGTCTGCGTCATCGTCGGTTCCTCCTGACACCTCGATGGTAGCCGCCGGCCCGGGTCGCGCGCGTCCGGGAGAACCCTCAACTTTTGCCGGAGGGCAGTACCTAGAGTGACGGCAATCACCCCATAGGGATGATCTCCGCCCCCGTCTTTTGCCGCCGCTTCATCGGCCGCAGCGACGAGCTGCGCACGCTTGCCGATGCGTGCCGTCAAGCCGCCCAAGACGGCGGCTCCGTCGTGCTCGTGGGCGGCGAGGCCGGCATCGGCAAGACGCGATTTCTCGGCGAAGCCTACGCGATGCTCGGCGGCGCGATGCGTATCGTCGAAGCGCAGTGCTTCGAGCACGTGCAATCGCCGCTGGGGCCGTTCGCCGAGATCCTCGGCGAGCTGGAGGCGGGAGCGATCGAGAGCGGCGGCGACCGGCTCGCGCAATTCGTCACGCTCACGAGCGCATTGCGGCGCGCGACGGCTTCACAGCCGGCGCTCGTCGCAATCGAAGACATCCACTGGGCCGATCTCGCCACGCTCGCATTTCTCCAATACTTGACGGCGAAGATCGGCGCGCTGAAGATCGCGCTGGTGTTGACCTTCCGCAGCGACGAGCTGCATCGCACGCACCCGCTCACGCCCGTGCTCGCGAAACTCGAACGGTCGCGGCAAGCGCGCCGCATCGACTTGCGCCCGCTCACGGAGACCGAGATGCGCGCCTTCGTCGCCAGCGCGCTCGAAGGTCACGGCGACCTCGAGCCCGAGACGATTCGCGGCGTCCTCGATGTCGCGGAAGGCTCGCCGCTCTTCACCGAGGAGCTGCTCAAGCACGCCGTCGAGTCGAGCAACGGCGGTCGTCTCGAGCTTCCGCTCACCATCCGTGCCGCGGTGCTCGATCGCATTACGGTGCTCGATGACGGCGATCGCGACGTTCTCACGCACGCCGCCGTTTTCGGACGGTATTTCGAGCCGGCGTTCCTGGCGCAGTTGACCGGCAGGACGCCCGAGCAAGTCATCGCGACGCTGCGGCGCGCGCGCGATCTGCAGTTGATCGTCGAAGACGCCGAAAATGAGGACGCCTTCGCATTCCGCCACGCGCTCGTACGCGAAGCCTTGCACATCGAGCTGCTTGCGGCGGAAGTGCGCCCGCTCCACGCTCGAATCGCCGCGCATCTCGAGACGCTCCCGCCGACGGATCAGCGCGTGCAGCAGCTCGCCTATCACTATTGGTCGGCACGCGTTCCCGATAAAGCCGTCACCTTCAACGAGCGTGCCGGTGATATTGCGCTCGAGCGGCACGCCTACGAGGATGCCGCGAGATACTATGAGCGCGCGCTGGAGTTCGCCGCGCAAGGCTCGCTCCAAGAGGCGAGCACGCACGAGAAGATGGGCAGCGCTTTACGTCTCGCGGGTCGCCAGGATCGCGCAAAGCGCGCCTTCGAGCAAGCGCTGACGTACTATCGCAGCGCCGGTGAATGGACCAAGACGCTCGCGATGATGCAGCAGATCTCGCGCATTTATTGGCTGCTAGCCGATGCCGAAGCGGCTTTTACCTGGCGGCATGACGCGCTGCAAATGGCGCGCGAGCGGCCGGAGGATCCGTGGTATTTCGCTTGCGTCGCGCAGATGGCGACCTACTACGGCTTGGGCGGGAAGTTGGCCGAAACGGAGCAGTACCTTGCGGAGGCGGAGCAGTACCGCGGCAAACGTCATCCCGCGCACGAGGTGACCTTCTTCAACGCACGCGGGTTCGCCGAGATGATCCGCGGCAACTTTGCGGGCTTTCTCGAGGCCTATCGGAAGTCCATCGCGATTGCGGCGGCAGCGGGCATCGTCGACCAGGAAGTGGTCTCGCATACGAACGTCGGCTACCTGGCTACGGCCTTCGGGCAATTCGCGACCGCCAGGGAGGGGTTCGAGAGCGCAATCGAGCTGGCGCGCCGCGCGCGCCTCTTCGAGCACGGGGCATACGCTTGGGCAGGTCTTGCGGCGCTGGAGTTCTTGAGCGGAGATTATCGCGGCGCGCGCCGGGCGCTCGAACGCGCCGTCGAAGACCGGGCCGACGCCGTCGCGGTGATGGACATTCAACTTGCGAGCACGGCCATTCCACTGGGACTTCGCACGGAAGACGTCTCCTTCGCCGACCGTTTCGCGCGCGAAGATCTGATCGAGCTGGCGTTCAAGAGCGGCGAAGGGCAGCGGATCGCGGCGCTCATTCCGGCGTTCGCGGAGCTGTACGTCGAGCGTTGCCAGCCGGATCGCGCGCGCGAGCTGCTGCACCGCGCGATTGAGTTCTCCGGTTCGAACGGCAAGGTCTGGACGTGCGCGCAGTTCTGTCTCTACGGCGCGCCGGATGATCTCCCGCGGCTTCGCGAACTGGTGGCGGAGTGGGCGAGTTATCCCGACAACGTCTGCGGCAAAGCATTTATCGCGCTCGTCGACGCGTTCGTCGCGCGTTCTCACGGAGATGCCGTCGGCTCGCATGCCGAGCGCGCGCTCGACGGCTTTCTGACCATGGGATTCCCCTACGAGCAGGCCGTCGTGCTCGAGCTGCTCGAGCGCCGGGACGAAGCGCTCGCGATTTACGAGCGCATCGGCGACGTGCGCGACGCAAAGCGTCTGCGCTCCGCGCTCGGCAGCCCGAACCGGCGCGGCCGCGTGCGCAACGAGCTCACCGAGCGCGAACGTGAGATCGCTAAGCTCGTCGCGACGGGCAAATCGAATCGTGCGATTGCGGCAGCGCTGGTGATCAGCGAGCGCACCGTCGAGAATCACCTGGCGTCGATCTTCGGGAAGCTCGGCGTCTCCTCGCGCACCGAGCTGGCGACCAAGGTCATCACGGAACCCTCGCTGTCATCCTCATAAGATGAGGGGTAGGGGATGGTAATTGAATCCATCCCCTACGCGGTGTCTGAGCGCCGCTGTCATCCTTGGGCCATAGAGCCCGCGGCTCAGATTGGCGCTCGCACCAATCTCACTTGGCGGACCAGAT